>JAAIGF010228671.1_pt1 | contig 15170 bp, 15 predicted proteins | sample 6487441 | NCBI WGS metagenome assembly JAAIGF01 (sample SAMN13974129, study PRJNA590717) | phyllosphere metagenome | biome: pepper field; feature: multiple bacterial spot infested pepper fields; material: pepper leaves; isolation source: leaves from pepper fields | host: Capsicum annuum ... | reverse complement strand
TCCAACTGTTCGGGCTCTCGCCAAAGTGGAACGGTGAATGGCAGCTTGTGCTCCTACTCGTGCTCAAGGCACCTGCGGCATTCAGCTTGCCATTCACCGCTCTCACTCCAGATTCTAATCCCACCTCAAGACACAAGCGGCTTTAGCCGCGAGGAGGCCAGCAAGCCCAACGCCAATCTATCGTTCCTAAATCAGAACGCTAAAGCCCAAAACCGCTATCTACCGCTCCAAAGGTAGTGGTTTTAATCTTCTCCCATCAACGCGAAATGCCCAAATCACTGAAAATCAAAATCCTTAGGAGCTACCCCATGAACAACTTCAAATACAACCGCCTGAACAAAGACGACGCCGCCGTACTGTTGGTCGACCACCAGGCCGGCCTGCTGTCCCTGGTCCGTGACATCGAGCCGGACGCTTTCAAGAACAACGTACTGGCCCTGGCTGACCTGGCCAAGTTCTTCAACCTGCCGACCATCCTCACCACCAGTTTCGAACAAGGCCCCAACGGCCCGCTGGTACCGGAGCTTAAGGCACTGTTCCCGGACGCCCCGTACATTGCCCGCCCAGGCCAGATCAACGCATGGGACAATGAAGACTTCGTCAAGGCAGTGAAGGCCACCGGCAAGAAGCAACTGATCATTGCCGGGGTAGTAACCGAAGTGTGCGTAGCCTTCCCGGCCCTGGCCGCACTGGAAGAAGAGTTCGACGTGTTCGTGGTGACTGATGCTTCCGGCACCTTCAACGCCATGACTCGCGACGCTGCCCATGACCGCATGAGCCGCGCCGGTGCCCAACTGATGACCTGGTTCGGCGTGGCCTGTGAGCTGCACCGCGACTGGCGCAACGACATCGAAGGCCTGGCTGCGCTCTGCTCCAACCACATCCCGGACTACCGCAACCTGATGACCAGCTACAACGCCTTCAACGCCAACCAGTAAGCCCAGCTACAGCGGGCACCGCCAGTCGGTGCCCAGCCAGGGCAGCACACTTATCCAATCCAGCGCCCGTCCGCCGTTGCACAGTGGATGCGGGCAAGCTCATCCCACGGAATGCCGATGAACACCGCACCCCAAGACAACCGCAACGTGGTAACCCTGGTCATCCAGCACAAGGTTCGCGCTGCGTCGCTGGCGGCCTACGAAGAATGGCTCAAGCGCACGGTCAGCACCGCGCGCCGCCAGCCGGGGCACCTGGACGTCAATGTCATCCGCCCTGACGAGGGCGGGCTGCACTTCACCACGGTGGTGCGTTTCGCCGATGCCAGCCTGCTGCAGGCCTGGGTCAATTCGGCTGAGCGCCAGGCGTTGGTCAACGAAGTGCTGCCTCTGCTCGAAGGCGGCGACCACACCCAGGTGCATGATGACCCGGAGTTCTGGTTCACCCCGCCGAGCACCAACGCTGCGCCACCGCCGCGCTGGAAGCAGGCGCTGCTGACCTACCTGGTGATCTGCCCGATGACCATGGTCATCCCGCAATTGCTGGCGCCGCTGTTTGCGCGCTTCCCGCAGTTGGGCGGCCCGTTCAGCGGCAACCTGATCGTCAACCTGTTCGTCATCCTGCCCGTGGTGTTCTACATCATGCCTTGGGTAACCCGTCGCTGTGCCAACTGGCTGCGCGGCTGAGCCACGCCTACACCTCGACACTTTCAAGGAGACACCGTTATGAGCACATTCGTTACGCGTGATGGCACGTCGATCTATTTCAAGGACTGGGGCAGCGGCAAGCCCGTGCTGTTCAGTCACGGTTGGCCGCTAGACGCCGACATGTGGGACTCGCAGATGGAGTTCCTGGCCAGCCGCGGCTACCGCGCCATCGCCTTCGACCGCCGTGGCTTCGGCCGTTCGAGCCAGCCGTGGAGTGGCTACGACTACGACACCTTCGCCGATGATATCGCCCAGCTGATCGAACACCTCGACCTGCACGATGTCACTTTGGTGGGCTTCTCGATGGGCGGCGGCGATGTCAGCCGCTACATTGCCCGCCATGGCAGCGCGCGGGTGGCCGGGCTGGTGCTGTTGGGCGCGGTAACGCCGGTATTCGGCAAGCGCGACGACAACCCCGAAGGTGTCGATCTGTCGGTGTTCGAAGGTATCCGTACTGGCCTGCGTGCCGACCGGGCGCAGTTCATCGCTGATTTCTCTGCGCCATTCTATGGCATCAACCACGGGCAGCAGGTGTCCCAGGGCGTGCAGACGCAGACCTTGAACATCGCGCTAATGGCCTCGATCAAGGGCACCCTGGATTGCGTGACGGCGTTCTCCGAAACCGACTTCCGCCCGGACATGGCCAAGGTCGATGTGCCGACGCTGGTGATTCATGGTGACGATGACCAGATCGTGCCGTTCGAGGCCACCGGCAAGCGGGCGGCGGAGCTGATTCGCGGCGCTGAGCTGAAGGTGTATGCCGGCGCGCCGCACGGGTTTGCCGTGACCCACGCGCAGCAGTTGAATGAAGACCTGCTGGCGTTCCTTCAGAAGTAATCGTGCTGAGGCATTCGCGGGTAAACCCGCCCCCACAGGGATAGCACAGGCCTTGAGCCTTGCGCTGTACCGGTGGGAGCGGGTTCACCCGCGAAGAGGCCAGCCCTGGCAGCACAAAACCTGAACAGGGCTAACCTTCTACCCACCGCACATCCATCCAAGCCCTCACCCTGCACCAACCGGCATGCTCCGCAGTGGCGCCTGCCGCCGCCACCGACGGAGAAGCCCATGACCCAGGATCGCAACGACAAGACCCGTCGCCAGTTCCTCGCCACCAGCACCGTGCTCGGTGCCGCCGGCGCGCTCTGGTCCGCATTACCCTTCACCGGCCAAGCCGGTTCCGCCCACGCATCCACCCAAGGAGGCTCCATGACCGCCGACCTGATTCTGTTCAACGGCAAGTTGCACACCGTTGACCGCGAAAAGCCCACCGCGACCGCCGTCGCCATCAAGGACGGGCGCTTCATCGCCGTGGGCAGCGATGCCGAGGCCATGGCCTTCAAGGGCACCGCCACGCAAATCATCGACCTCAAGCAGCGCACGGTGATCCCGGGCCTGAACGACTCGCACCTGCACCTGATCCGCGGGGGCCTGAACTACAACCTGGAGCTGCGCTGGGAAGGCGTGCCGTCGGTGGCCGACGCCCTGCGCATGCTCAAGGACCAGGCCGCACGTACGCCGACTCCGCAGTGGGTGCGCGTGGTCGGTGGCTGGAACGAATTCCAGTTCGCCGAAAAACGCATGCCCACGCTGGAAGAAATTAACCAGGCCGCGCCCGACACCCCGGTGTTCCTGCTACACCTGTACGACCGCGCACTGCTCAACCGCGCCGCGCTCAAGGCTGTCGGCTACGACAAGAGCACCCCGAACCCGCCGGGTGGCGAGATCCAGCGCGACAAGTTCGGCAACCCGACCGGCATGCTGATTGCCCGCCCGAACGCGATGATCCTTTACGCCACACTGGCCAAAGGGCCGAAGCTGCCGCTCGAATATCAGGTCAACTCGACCCGCCAGTTCATGCGTGAGCTGAACCGCCTGGGCCTGACCAGTGCCATCGACGCTGGCGGCGGCTACCAGAACTTCCCCGACGACTATTCGGTGATCCAGGAGCTGGCCGACAACAACCAGCTGACCGTACGCATTGCCTACAACCTGTTCACCCAGAAGCCCAAGGAAGAACTGGACGACTTCAAGAAGTGGACCTCCAGCGTCAAGCTGCACAGCGGCACCGATTTCCTGCGCCACAATGGCGCCGGCGAAATGCTGGTGTTCTCCGCCGCCGACTTCGAGGACTTCCTCGAACCACGTCCGGATCTGCCGCAGACCATGGAAGAAGAGCTGGAACCGGTGGTGCGCCACCTGGTCGAGCAACGCTGGCCGTTCCGCCTGCACGCCACCTACAACGAATCGATCACGCGCATGCTCGACGTGTTCGAGAAGGTCAACCGCGACATCCCGTTCAACGGCCTGCCGTGGTTCTTCGACCATGCCGAAACCATCACCCCGCAGAACATCGAGCGCGTACGCGCCTTGGGCGGTGGTATCGCCGTACAGGACCGCATGGCCTTCCAGGGTGAGTACTTCGTCGACCGCTACGGTGCCAAGGCTGCCGAGCAGACCCCGCCCATCAAGCGCATGCTCGACATGGGCGTGCCGGTCGGTGCCGGTACCGATGCTACCCGCGTGTCCAGCTACAACCCATGGACTTCGCTGTACTGGCTGGTGAGCGGCAAGACCGTTGGCGGGATGGAGCTGTACCCGGAAGGCCTGAGCCGAGACACCGCGCTGCAACTGTTCACCCAGGGCAGCGCCTGGTTCTCCAGCGAGCAGGGCAAGAAGGGCCAGATCAAGGTGGGCCAGCTGGCCGATCTAGCGGCGCTGTCCCTGGACTTCTTCAGCGTTGATGAAGAGGCGATCAAGGGCATCGAGTCGGTGCTGACCATCGTCGATGGCAAGGTGGTGTACGCTGCCGGCGAATTTGATCGCCTTGGCCCACCACAGGTGCCAGTGCTGCCAGAGTGGTCGCCAGTAGCCAAGGTGCCAGGGCATTGGCGCGTGGGTACGCCGTCGCTGGCGGCAGCCGTGCATCAGTGCTCGGGGCCGTGCGGAGTGCATGCGCACAGTCATGACAAAGCGCGTAAGTCGAGTGTGCCGGTCAATGACTTCCAGGGTTTCTGGGGGGCGCTGGGTTGTTCCTGCTTTGCTTTCTAAGCTGAACTGATGTGAAGAAGGGGCCAGTTTCTGGCCCCTTTTTTTGTTCCTTAAATACAGGCCCCTTCGCGGGTAAACCCGCGAAGAGGCCCGAAAGGCCAGCATCAATGGTGAGCCTTGTGCTCACCACCCGCCAACAAATGCCGAATCTTCACCTCAACCCCATCTGTCTGCAGCATCCGCACCCGCGCCTCGATTTTCAGCTCACCCCGGGTCACCCGATGGTGATGCCGCAAATGCTCCAGCCACGACTCCTCGAAGAAAAATTCCAGCCAAAGCGCCGGGTCTGCACTGTCGCGCATCAACCCCCAAGACAACGCCCCGTTACGCTTGCGCATCGCCTCCAGCTCCCGCGCCGCCAGCTGAAACGCCTCGGCCTTGGCCGGGTCGATGTGGTACTCCACTGTCACCATCACCGGCCCGCTTTCCTTGTCTTGATCATCACTCAGCACCGGCACGGGCCAATGCAGCGATGGCGTCAGCTCTTCGGTCTCGGTTTCCGGCAAGCTCACCTTGCAGGTCAGCAGGGTGCCCAGCGCCAAGCCACCCGCCGCCAGCAGCAGGCTCAAGGTGATCGACGCATGACTGGCCAGTGAGCCCCACAGCAACCCGCCAGTGGCCATGGCGCCGAAGAAGATCAGGATGTACACCGACAACGCCCGCGCCCGTACCCAGGCCGGCACTGAGGTTTGCGCTGCCACCTGCAAGTTGGACAGCACGGCTATCCATGCCGCACCGCTGAGCAGCATGGCCGGCAGTAACGCATAGAAGTTGCGCACCAGCGCCAGGGCCAGCAGGAACAACGCATACAGCAGGCTGGCAAACAGCAGGCCAGGTGGTGCAGTATGCACGCTGTAAGGGCGTATCATGGACTCCTGATACAGCCCCGAGGAACCCCCTCAAATGACTGGCCGACGTACGCACAGACGGAACTACAGGATAACTTTACCAACAGTAGGCAATTAAGGCCAAAGCAGCTGTTCATGACCGGCAGCTGCTGGGGCGCTCGCGAGCCTCAGTCAGGTGCGCTAGAGTCATGTTGAGAACACAAACAACCTAGGGAGAGTGGCCATTTTCTTCACTGTACTCGACGGTAACGAGCGGATGCCAGCCGACGTCAAGCGCAAGGCTTTCCTCTACATTGATAAGTGGGACGACTGGGGCAAATACAGAACGCAGTTCTTTCTTCAGGTCGCCGACGAGAAAGGCCAAGTCCATGAAATCGGCTCAGTGAAGATCGGTCGCAAGGGCCTGATGCCGTCCCAAAGAGTCTCTAAAGATCATCGCGCGCCGTCCTTGCCCTCGACCTTCAAAACGCTGTCCGAGGAATACTTTTCGCTCGGACAGAGCGAGAGTTACTACGAGTCACTGAACGAACTGAGCGATGCACTCCGGAAGCTCGTGCTAGTCGGACTGCGCGACTGCGCCGCCGACCTCAATATCTTCGAGGCTTATCGCGATGAAATGGTGATGCGTGAGTCTCTTCTGCGCGGCGTTCATGATTCGAAAGTCACTGGCCGACTCAACCGCTTAAGCCGCGGCGATGCCAAACTCACCGAATTTCAGTTCACATATTGCTTTCCCAAGGTTGGTCGCACACCGTCTGCGTCGATGACCTTCAAGGTCACCCCCGATTCTCAGCCGCCGACGAACGTTCACGTTCTCATTGGCCGTAACGGCGTAGGCAAGACACGAAGCATGCGGCAGTTGACCCTTGCTCTTCTTGGCCGCGAGGGTGATGACGGAGCTTCCGCTGGCTCGATTAAGATGCTGGCAGAGGATACAGGCGGCGTAGTGGCCTTTGCCGGGCTGGTGCTTGTTTCATTCAGTGCCTTTGACGACTTCGAATTGAAGCCGCCAGAAGCAGGAGATTCCATGATCTGCAGGCAAGTCGGCCTCAGGCATGTCGAATCCTCCGACCACAGTTCGACAACGAAGAGTTTCGCTGAACTGGGAAAGGACTTCGCGAATAGCCTGGCTCGGTGTCAGTCAGGCGTACTGGCGGAGCGCTGGCGCAAGGCTGTGAAAACGCTCGAAGAAGACGATCTCTTCGCGGAGGCGGATGTCACTTCCCTGTTCGACGACGAAAGTGATGTAAGCCTCAAGGTCCGCGCACGCAGGTTGTTTAAGAAGCTCAGTTCAGGTCATGCCATTGTCCTGTTGACCGTAACCCGGCTGATCGAGCTGGTCGATGAACGAACGTTGGTGCTTCTCGATGAACCCGAAGGGCACCTGCATCCGCCGCTGCTTGCCTCCTTTGTGCGCTGCTTGTCGGATCTACTCATCAGCCGGAACGGCGTGGCTATTGTGGCAACACACTCGCCGGTGGTCCTGCAGGAAGTGCCTCGGTCCTGCGCATGGAAGCTAAGGCGAAGCGGAAGGAGGTCCATTGTTGAGCGTCCGACTGTTGAGACGTTCGGCGAGAACATCGGTGTCTTGACCCGAGAGGTTTTCGGCTTGCAGGTAACACAGTCTGGTTTTCACAAATTGCTGCGGGATGCCGTGTCGGAAAACTACTCCTACCAGCGGGTTCTAAAGAAGTTCGGCGGACAGTTGGGTGATGAGGCCAAAGCAATCGTTCAGGGACTCATAGTGGAGCGCGATGGGGGCAACGATGCGTAGTTTGCCGAAACCAGCCACTATAGGAGCCGAAGCGCTGGAGCTGTGTGCGTCCAGCATCAGAGATGGTGACCTGAGGAACCGGATGCGCCTCGCCGTGGCCAGCGTAGAAGCAGCCGAAGCGGTATATGCAAAGAACGGTGAAGATGCGACGCTGTATGCCATAGTAAGGGCGACGACTGTTGGCGGACACGTCGCAGGCAAAGAGATGGAGCGTATATACAACGGTACTTTCGTCAAGAGCAGCAAGACGCGCAGCGCATACGCGTCTCTTAAGAAAGCGTGTGTAAACGACATCTGCCCATTGTGCGGCCAAGGCACAGTCCGTCAGCTCGATCACTATCTACCGATCACAAGTTATCCAACCTTTGGCGTGACCGCAATTAACCTGGTCCCCGCCTGCAGCGACTGCAACAAGTACAAGCTCGCGCATGTGCCGATGACCGCCGCTGAGCAGACTATCCATCCATACTTCGACGAGGTAGACGATGAGAGATGGCTGTTCGGTGAGGTTGTGCAAGGCACACCTGCAGCAGTGCGATTCTCTGTCATCCCCCCAGCATCTTGGGATGCAGTAAAAGTAGAGCGCATGAGGACACACTTCAAAATTTATAGATTGGGCGCGCTCTACGCAACACATGCTGCAGTGGAAATTGGCAACTTGCGCTATGGCTTGAGCAGGATGGCCGTAACCGCAGGCTTCGAACAACGAGTCAGGCAAAACTTGCGCGAGCGGGCTGAGAGCTGCGCCGATGTCTATGAAAATTCGTGGCAAAGAGCGACTTTTGACGCGCTCGCGGACTCCGACTGGTTTTGCTCTGGAGGATTCGACAAGACATAGACATTCCTGATCGAAGGTCATGGACCTTCGACGGCTTCCCTCGATGGCCCAAGTTCCGCTTTTATCGACCACCTGCAGAAGCTTGTGCGCCTACCGCCGTACCGCGCTTAGGGATAGTCTGTTGAAATGGCCGCGCGGCATGATACCCAAGCTCTCTCGGCGACCGAGCTTTGACGAGTACGCGGTCTGGACAGAAACCAAGCGATGATAGTCTTCACCTGCGACTGCACATTAAGGTACAGCGGGTGCGGTACAACAACCATTAAGGAGTTCGAAGCATGGCACTCGACGGCCAGGGGCTGATTCTGCTGACCTATCTTGTTGACAAGCTGCCTCAGATAGCGCCTGGTAGGCCGCAGGGCTATGTGGGCTACAAGCAGATTCATGAGGATCTGGGGCTCGCGCTCGAGGGCAGAACCTACGGTGAGAGCTTGCAAGTTCAGGGCCTAAACAGTCTTGCAGAGTGGACGGCTGATTTGTCATTGCCCGCCATTACAGGGTTGATCATCGATCGCGACCCTCAGAAGATGCGTCCTGGTCCTGGCTACTTCACGTTGTTTGGTCAGAGAGACGAAGACTATCCTTGGTGGGAAGGCGAAATCAGGAAGGCGAAGGACTTCGATTGGGCGCCATTCATCGCGAATAAACCATTGCCCGTCTCGCCGCCGGCAAATGACTTATCAGAACCACCAGACCGTGTGGAAACCACGGTGAGCCGCATTATCCGCGATAGTCTGCTCTCCCGACGTATCAAACAGATGAATGATTACAAGTGCCAGCTATGCCGGCACTCCATCATACTTCCGAACGGATTGGGTTATGCAGAGGCGCACCATCTTCAACCGCTCGGTTCCCCGCATGACGGACCCGACATCGAAGGGAACGTAATCTGCCTTTGTCCGAACTGCCATGTCGAACTCGACTACGGTATCCGTAGCCTGCGTATGGAAGACATCACCATCGTCCCTGGTCACTTGATCGACGAACGGTTCATCAAATATCACAACGTAAAGTGCGTCGGACAGTAGATCGACGCGCCATCCCCCTTGACGACGCGCTTCTGTGAGCGGGTTCGAAGTCAGTACGCCAGGTACTATTGATCCGCGCGGAGTGAAGTTCTGCATATTTGACGCCAAACTATTCGACGAAGTTTTCAGTCGTGCTTTATAGTTAATTTCTCCATATCCATTGATTGCTCTAAAATCCCCGTAATGAATCGGTGAGTTAAAGGGCTATCTTTAGTAGGGTGAGGGGTGTAAGCCGGCGCCTACTCGCGGGCGGATATCGTTACGCAATATAATATTCATTGTTAACGGATTTTCTGGATCCCGCTGATCAATTTCTTTGACTACTTCTAACAGTACATCAATATAGCTCAAGATAGTGTTTAAATTAGACCTGTCGACATCTGCACTCTGGGTAGGGTAATCATCAGGATACACCTTGGCTTGGCCTTGTGAAACTGCATACTGATGAAGTTGTTTGTACATTTCTGGAATTTTATAATAATCATGTCGACTCAGGTTTGTGAGGGTAACAAGAGTCGACACTGGTAATGCGTGCGCAAAAATTACTAAATACTTGTCAAGATTTGTTAGGAAGTTATTGTTTTTCCGAATGAAAACCTCGTACATAGGTTCTGAGTAGTTAACGTAATTGTAATGCTTGTAGTAAATCATCTTATTTATTTGTTCGGAGAATTCGTTATTCAAGAAATCCTTTGGGTTGACTTTATAAGTGGGCTTATCAATGAGGGCTGTATATTTGTATAGTTCAGCCAATATGTGCAGGCTTTCTTCCATGATTGGGCGGAGCAGTATCAGTGCCTTTGAAATTTGCTCTTCCTTTAAGTTTTTTTCAAGCGCCTGCATCGCCTCGTCTTTTTCCTGGCTCATGCGATGAGACAATGCATTTAGGAAAAAGCCGATCAGTGCAACACCGATTAACACCTGTAGAGATACCAGTAGTGGCATAAATGGATGAGTTAATTTTGGAGCAATATCTCCATACCCAAGCGTAGTTGCGGTTATCACGCTGAAGTACATGGCTATACCCAGATCTGGCGCCTGTGTAAGACTATCTGGTACAAACCGATACACGAAGCCGAAGGCAAAAATATTCACAAAATATAGAACACCAAATATAAAGGGTTTTTGACGTGCAAAAACCCGTGTCAAATGCAAGCTAAGCTCTAGATCTAAATTTTTCTTAAGACTGTTTTTCAAAATTCTCTCCACTTCCTATGCGCAGCGTAATTGGTCGCTCACTAATTCGTTAAGCCAGATATCTAGAGCTGATTGGAACCTTTAACCGTCAAGCAATGGTGGGGCATGTGAAATCTCGCTGGCTGTCTGGGTGAGGCAGTCGGCCAAAAAGTTGCTTATAAGGACTGATCGCAACACCGATGCCTCTGCCGAGAAACCTCTTAGTCCAGATTCAGCCGCTTCCGTGTCTCATCGCTCATGAAGATATCGTAGATATGGTGGTACTCGCGGGCTTTGGTCTCAATCGCGGTGACCTTGTGGTACCGAATTGAGCCGTGCACAACAATTACCTTGGTAGGCGGCTTAAACGGGTTGTCCAATTCGACCTCGACCACAACAGGGGGCACTTCGTCGCCAAGTCTTTCCGCGTCGGCCTCCGGCGGTGGTACATAGGCGAGGCGGCTGGCCTCAGGGAACAAGACTACATTAGTACCTGCCTCACCCGTTTGCACGGATGGGAAGACCAGACCGTCGACCTGCTTGCCAAAGCGCAGCCGTAGGTACTCGAATACCACCTGGGTCGACAGATAGCTAAGTTCATCATTGCGAGCCTTTGGCCTGGACATCTTTTTGACAAGCGAGCCCAAGAATATCTTACGGTGTAGCGCCTCACGAAATCCAACGTCCAGAAGCGACAGGTCCGGAGGTTCAACCTTGTCCAGAGCCGTTAGGTCAAGGAGCTTCAGTTCTGCGACTGGAGTCAGCGCCGTGCTCACCACATGATCCCCAGTGATGGAGCGGATTTCGCTCAGACATGTTTCCCGCTCCAGCGCGCAATACAGAGCGGAGATACCGTTCGGTGTCATCCTTTGACTGCTCGCTAGGAATCTCGGAGTAGGGCCGAATTGGCCAGCAGGATCATGAGTTATCTTCTCCGCCTCGCTGAAGGATTTAGCAAGACGCGCACGGTACATAAATTCGCCATTGGCGATAGTCCGGATAGCTTCAGACTTAAGGCCTTCGTTATCGGCGACCAGCAAAGAGAAAATTGAGTCTAGGAATTCTCCGGCATTTGCGTTGAAGAAACGGTGCGTGTATTGCACACCCTCAACGAACTGGTCCCAAGGGCGTTCGTAGCGGTTCACTTCCATTGCGTCGTCGTCGCCATAAAAGTGCGTAGTGTCGCCGGCGTCATCCAGATTGAATTCATCTGGAACACTGCTACACAAATCGTCGAAATATGGTTCGTTACCCAGATCGAACCATTCCGAGAGAACAATATCTATTTCTGCAATGGGGAAAAGCTCAACTCTGGCCCCATACAACATGCTGAGCTCGTAGTCCGAGAGATCCTCCTTGCGCGCAATGTTCTCGCGAACCCGTGCATAGATATATTCAAATAGAATCCGGGGCTCAATTACCTTCCCATGGTGGTGGCAATACTTACAGCTCGCTTCCTGTCCGTGCGCACCGAACAACTTCTTGAGAGGCTCCGGAGTGACGCATTCAATGCAGATCATTGCTTCTTCCTGAAGGTTGTTTTTCATGGTAATGCTGGAACCATCACCATCTAAATAGCAGAACTGGTGGCTCCCGTGTAGCCCCAAAAAGCGGCAGCTGATTGCACTGGACCATTGAGGTAATCTCCACCAGGGACCATTTGAGCAGACATTCCTAGGAGGGCCGATCCACTCATGTCCGCAGATAAAGCGCTTGTCGCTGCCCTTCAAGCATTGTGGGATATCCGGCCACCCGGCCCACAGAATCTCTGGATCAGCCACGAGTTCATCGCACTGAAGGAGTTGCTCACCAAGCGCTACCTCAGTGGAAAATCCACCTTTGGGCTGGAGAGCTCCATCGGTAATGCGCTTAGGTCGCTGGGTCTGCCATGCAGCACCCCTCATTTGCACAATCGGCCCAGGCCAGACATGGATAAGGTTGCTGCCGCGCTGGCTCACGAGTTACAGCGCACCACCATTAGGCGGCGTTACCTCTGCCCGCTCGATATGGCCGATGAACTCCCATCCTTCCAATTTGGCGATACTCGGATGGGCAGATTCACTGCTGCCGAACTTGAGGCTTTGTTCGACGCGCCCCGCTTAGAGCGCTGCTATCCCTCCACACGGCTGAATACTCAGCGCCTGTCCCAGTTCCATTGGATGGTCGTAGAAGAAGACATCTCGGTTCAAGGCGAATCGGGCAACCGCCAGTTTTCCTGGTTGGACTCTCCATTCGGAAAGGATCTTGGGGAGGTTGTTCCCCATAGCGGGCGCTTTCCCGCAGCAGTAGAGCGCGCGCTGTTTTTCCTACTGCTGGCGCCATGGGAAGACTGGGCTCAGATGACCGAAGTGGACTGGCGAGGTTTTCGGCTTCCTTGGATATACATTGTTGACGATGACCTGTGCGAGTTCCCGTCTCCGCCACCACCCCCGGAGAGGTTGTCGTGGGCACCTTGCTGGCACCAGGTGGACCACGATGAGTGGGAGGAGCATGAATGTCCGGTCTCGCTGCAAATCTGGGCAGACGCCGAGGGTGTGCGGCAGGCACTGGACGCGAGATGGGCGCTGCTGCAGGCGACCAGAATCCAGCCGTCAGAGTTGTTCTCAACTCCCGTAGAGCACTTCTTGGTCCGTGCGTTTCTTTCCGATGGCATCGATGAGGTGATGGCGCACCTCATCATGATTGAGGCCGCATTTGGTTCCGAGGCAGACCATAGACGCAAGCTACGGCTGAAAGGCGATAGTAACGACGAATCGCCAACTCGGAGAGTTGCGGCTCGACTGAGTGCCGCCATAGACAAGCCGGGCGCAGCGAAGGAGTATCTAGATCTTTACGACATGCGATGTACCTACGTTCCCGGGCGGCCGGAAGATCGTATCATCTCTACCCACCAGCGGGTCTTGGCACGTCGCCTTGCATGCCAAGCGGCAAACGCACTGGTTGGCCTAGCGCAAACACAAGAGGTCCGTGAAATTGTCCTGCTCGACTTGCTCAATCGCGGGGTGGCATATCTCCCACCCAAGCCATGACCATGTGGGTAACTCAAGCGCAGTCTCATGAAGGTAGGCGGCGTGTGGCGACTGTCCGCATTGCGTTGTTGATTGCAGCCGGTCAAGCACACTCAGTGTATTGAGTAATTCTGATGAAAACGACTGGTAAGTACCAATGCAAATGCGGTGATCAAGTCCTTGCCATCACATATCGGCTACCACGCAGTCTCAATTCGGGCCAGTAATGACCCCGGACACCCCAAATACAAAACAGCATCAGGCTGTTAATTGATCATCGAGGCCGGCCAGGAGGGTCTTACGATACACCGGGCCAAGCTGCCCAGCCTGCGTCAGTCGCATCTATTTCGAAAAAATAGCATTTATTTCGAAAGCCTACATCTTGACTGCAGACAGCAAACCTCCGACCTCACCGAAGTAGCCAAACTTCAGCTGCTGGAATCCCTCTGGGGTCTGCGGAAACTGATTTGTCTGGCAGGCCTTGAGGCGGTATTCGGGGATCGATAGGGGCATGGGCTGCGGCACAGGCTTGGGCATTTGAAATCCTTTTCAATGAGCGGACCTATGCGCTTTGCGCCGCAGCCCTGTAGAGCTGAATCATCTCGGATCGCATTCGCTTAGCGCAACTGACGATTTGTTCACGATCAGCGCCTTTAGCGCCCATTGCCAGAGCACGGCTCCTGACTGACTTCGTAACGTCGTAATGCGGGTAGAGCGTCTTGGACTGGAACCAGCTCCGCTTCAAGCCGAGGCGATCGGCGAAGCTGTGCAATTCATCCAGGGAGTCTGCCACCAAGTGGCACCACTCACGGCCCCGCCAGCGAATCCCTTCTGCATCCACATAGACAGTCATTTCGTTCTCGCATGGCTCGCAAAATTATGCAAAAATTTAGCATAATTTTAGCAAATAAGCCAGGCCAGAATGGACATTAAGCTGCTCGGCGCCGAGATGAAGTCGGCGCGTAAAAGACAGGGTCTATCCCTTGAATCGTTGGGCCAAAAGGCAGGAGTGCACTACACGCAGATCTCGCGAATGGAGCGTGGAGCGGGTGTGCTTATTAGTAAAAATATGCGAAAAGTGTGCGAAATGCTGCAGGTCGACATTGTGCCTGCCAGCGCCGTTGCATTGAGCGCAGAGGATCTGCCGCAAAGGGTTCAGAGCCTCATCCAGACCTGGCCTGGGAGTGAAGAGCTGATCCGGAATTTCGTTAATGCCTTGGAGACTGCATTGGCCAATGGCACGGTGAGCAAATCCCACCACTGAGCGTGCACAAACGTAAGCGTCCGGCGAACTCACCTTCCGAACTCCAGCATTAAGGGCGATGGTGTCCGCGTATTTTTAAGCGGACGCGATCACCCTTATCGCCAGGATTTCCATGCGCCAACGAAGCTCTTATCCGAAACCATTCAAAGCCCAGGTTGTTCAGGAATGCCTGCAACCTGGCGCAACCGTGTCCAGTGTCGCCATCAGTCACGGCATCAACGCCAACGTCATCCGCAAATGGCTGCCGCTCTATCGAGACCCGCCCGCAGCAACCTCTTTGCCAGCATTTGTCCCGCTAAAAGCCGCACCTAAACGGCCAGCCGAGCCTCAGTGATCATCGAGTTGCCCATGACTGGGCAAGTGATCACGGTGAAATGGCCAGCCTCGGATCCTGAGGGTTGCGCGCAATTTATCCGGGCTGTCACTCAATGATCCGCATCGATGCGATCTGGCTGGCCACCGAGCCGATGGACATGCGCGCCGGCACCGAAACGGCATTGGCCCGGGTGGTCGCGGTGTTCGGTGCGGCGAAGCCGCACTGCG
>JAAIGF010077594.1_pt1 | contig 15171 bp, 16 predicted proteins | sample 6487441 | NCBI WGS metagenome assembly JAAIGF01 (sample SAMN13974129, study PRJNA590717) | phyllosphere metagenome | biome: pepper field; feature: multiple bacterial spot infested pepper fields; material: pepper leaves; isolation source: leaves from pepper fields | host: Capsicum annuum ... | reverse complement strand
CGGTCGGGGGTGTAGCTGCGGGTGAGAATGCGGAACTGGGCGGTCTTCAGTTTCAGCACCACGGTGTGGCCGATGCGTTCGGTCTTGCGCGTGGCGTTCCAGGTTTTCTCGGCCAGCTGCACGATGGCCTCGCCCAGGTCTTCCAGCAGCAGGTCTTCGGCAAAGGTGTCCTCCGAGGAAATCGACTGCACCTGCTGGTCCGGTTCCACCGGGCGTTCGTCGATGCCGCGTGCGCGGTTGTACAGGCTGCGACCGAAGCTGCCGAAGTTTTCTTCCAGGTCCGGCAGCGTCCAGTTGCGCAGGTCACCACAGGTGATGATGCCGCGCTCGGCCAGCTTGCCTTCCATCACCTTGCCCACGCCTGGCACGCTTTTCACCGGCAGGGTCAGCAGGAACGCGTCCACGCGCTGCGGCGGAATGACGAACTGGCCATCCGGCTTGCGCCAGTCCGAGGCGATCTTGGCCAGGAACTTGTTCGGCGCGATGCCGGCTGAAGCAGTCAGGTTGGTCTCTTCGCGGATCTGCGCGCGGATGGTGCGGGCGATTTCGGTGGCCAGTTCGATGCCGCTCTTCGGCACGGTCACGTCCAGGTAGGCCTCGTCCAGCGACAGCGGTTCGACCAGATCGGTATGGCGCAGGAAGATCTCGCGCACCTGGCGTGACACGGCTTTGTAACGCGCGAAATCCGGCGGCACGAAGATCGCATCCGGGCACAGGCGCTCGGCACGCAGGGCCGGCATCGCCGAGCGCACGCCGAATACCCGCGCTTCGTACGAGGCCGCGCACACCACCGAACGCGCGCCGCGCCAGGCCACGACCACCGGCTTGCCGCGCAGTGACGGGGCGTCACGCTGCTCCACCGACGCGTAGAAGGCGTCCATGTCGACGTGGATGATCTTGCGCAGTGCGTTCATGGTTGGCTGACATGATAACCGCACCGTACCGGTCCAGACGGCGAAGTATGGTCGTTGTGCATCAACGGGATGCGTGATTCCCGGGGAAAACACTACGCACGCGTACGGTGCGGCGGTTTGATTCCCGTTGCAACCGTCGTGCATCCTCGGGGACTTGTTGCCTTGTTTTCGCTTCCAGGAATGCGCTTTCCATGACTCGTCTCCACGCGTTCAACCGTGACCAGCTGCTGGCCAGCGCCCGCGGTGAACTGTTCGGCGCCGCCGCCGGCCGTCTGCCCAACGACCCGATGCTGATGTTCGACCGCATCACCGAAATCCGCGAGGACGGCGGACCGCATGGCAAGGGCATGGTACGTGCCGAACTGGATATCCGCCCGGACCTGTGGTTCTTCGGCTGCCACTTCATCGGCGACCCGGTGATGCCCGGCTGCCTGGGCCTGGATGCGATGTGGCAGCTGACCGGCTTCTACCTGACCTGGCTGGGTGCGCCCGGCAAGGGCCGCGCCCTGGGCTGCGGCGAGGTGAAGTTCACCGGCCAGGTGCTGCCGGAAGCCAAGCTGGTGCGCTACGAGATCGACATCACCCGCGTCATCAACCGCAAGCTGGTGATGGCCCAGGCCGATGCCCGCATGTACGTGGACGACCGCGAGATCTACAACGCCCGCGACCTGCGTGTGGGCCTGTTCACTGAAACCGGGAGCTTCTGATGCGTCGCGTCGTCATCACCGGCATGGGCATCACCTCGTGCCTGGGCAATGATCTGGATACCGTTTCCTCGGCGCTGCGCGAAGGCCGCGCCGGCATCACCGCCCTGCCCGACCACGCCGAAGCCGGCCTGCGCAGCCAGATCGGTGGCCGCGTGGACCTGGACCTGGATGCGCAGATCGACCGCAAGCAGAAGCGCTTCATGAGCGATGCGGCGGCCTTCGCCTACATCGCCATGCGCGATGCGATCGCCGATGCCGGCCTGTCGCCGGAACAGGTGAGCGCGCTGCGCACCGGCCTGATCGCCGGTTCCGGCGGTGGTTCCAGCGAATGGCAGGTGGGTGCCGTCGACCTGCTGCGCGCCCGTGGCGTGCGCAAGGTCGGTCCGTACATGGTGCCGCGCACGATGTGCTCCACCGTGTCGGCCTGCCTGGCCACTGCCTACCAGATCAAGGGCGTCAGCTACTCGCTGTCGGCCGCCTGCGCGACCTCGGCGCACTGCATCGGCGCGGCCGCGGACATGATCCGCCACGGCGCGCAGGACATCATGTTCGCCGGCGGCGGCGAAGACCTGCACTGGTCGATGAGCGTGATGTTCGATGCGATGGGCGCGCTGTCGACCAGCTTCAACGACACCCCGGCCAACGCCTCGCGTCCGTACGACAAGGACCGCGACGGCTTCGTCATCGCCGGCGGCGGCGGCATGCTGGTGCTGGAAGACTACGACCATGCCGTTGCCCGCGGCGCGCGCATCCATGCCGAGCTGATCGGCTACGGCGTGACTTCCGACGGTGCCGACATGGTCGCCCCGTCCGGTGAGGGCGCGGTGCGCTGCATGAAGATGGCGCTGCAGAACGTCGACCGTCCGCTGGATTACCTCAATACCCACGGCACCTCGACGCCGCTGGGCGACGTGACCGAGCTGGGTGCGATCCGCGAAGTGTTCGGCGATGCGGTGCCGCCGCTGTCGTCGACCAAGGCGCTGTCGGGCCACTCGCTCGGCGCGGCCAGCGTGCACGAGGCGATCTACTGCCTGCTGATGATGCGCGATGGTTTCGTGGCCGGTTCGGCCAACATCACCGAGCTGGACCCGGCGGTGGAAGCCTTCCCGATCCTGCGCGAGAGCCGCGAGCAGAAGCTGGATACGGTGATGTCCAACAGCTTCGGTTTCGGTGGTACGAACGCAGCGCTGGTGTTCGGCCGCGTTTGATTGGCAGGCGTGCCGACCAACGGTCGGCACCCACGGTAGCGCCGGGCCATGCCCGGCGGGCGCGGTGAAGCGTGCCGACCAACGGTCGGCACCCACCAGGGCGTGGTCGGCACCCACCAGAGCGGTGGTCGGCACCTACCGTTACCTCGGCAGCAGCGGCACCAGCAGGGCGTGGGCATCCACCAGCGAGCCGACGATGCGGTGGCCCAGCGCGCGCAGTTCTTCATCCGGATGCACCAAGTCCGGCACCTGGATCACGGTCATGCCCGCCGCCACGGCGGCACGCGTGCCGGCCGGTGAATCCTCCAGCGCCAGGCAGCGTTCCGGCGCCTTGCCCAGCCGCTGTGCGGCCAGCAGGTAGATGTCCGGCGCCGGCTTCGGGTGGGCGACGTCGCCGCTGGTGATGACCGCATCGAAGTACGGCAGCAGGCCGGCCGCGGCCAGCTTGCGGTTGGCCCGCGGCTGCCGCGTGGTGGTCGCCACGGCACGCGGAATGGCGTGCGCCTTCAGCAGTTCCAGCAGCTCCAGGATACCCGGCCGCAACGGCAGGCCGGTCTGCGTGCGCGCCTCGTAGAGGTCGTGGCAGCGTGCCGCCATCGTCTCGATCATCGCGTCCGACACGCCCTGCCCGCGCAGCAGCGCCTGGCTGTCACGGTCACCCAGGCCGACCATGCGCACGAAGAACGTCGCGTCCAGCGGCAGCCCGAGTTCGGCGGCCGCCTCGCTCCAACAGGCGATCGACACCCGCTCGCTGTCGATCATCAGGCCGTCCATGTCGAAGATGACGGCATCCGGGAGGAACGACAGCGCAGCGAGGGACGTCATGGAGCGAACAGGGTGTCCAGGTCGGTGGAGGTCAGCATCCGCCATTGGCCTTCGTCCAGCCCCTGCAGGTCCAGGCCGCCAACGCGGCTGCGGTGCAGGGCCTGCACGTGGTTGCCGACGGCGGCGAACATGCGGCGTACCTGATGGTAGCGGCCTTCGTGCAGCACCAGGCGCGCCTTGCGCGGGCCCAGCACCTCGAGTTCAGCCGGCAGCAGGGGCGTCTTCTCCGCTTCCAGCATCAGCGTGCCGCTGGCGAACTGCGCCACTTCATCGCCGCGCAGGTCCTCGGCCAGTTCCACGTCGTAGACCTTGGGCAGCTTCGACTTCGGCGAGATGATCCGGTGCAGCAGGCCACCATCGTCGGTCAGCAGCAGCAGGCCACTGGTCTCGCGGTCCAGGCGGCCGACGGTGGACAGCACCGGGTCGCGGTCGCGGAAGCGCGGCGGCAGCAGGTCGTAGATCAGGCGGCCGGTGTCCTTGGTCGAGCAGGTGTAGCCGGCTGGCTTGTACAGCGCCAGCGACAGGCCCACCGGCGGGTCCAGCGGCTCGCCATCAACGCGGATCGCTTCGTGCGGCACCTGGTCATCGGCGTACAGCACTTCGCCGTCGGCATCGGTGACGCGGCCCTCGCGGAACATCCACTGCACCTGCTTGCGGCTGCCGTACCCCAGGTTGGCAATCAGCTTGACCAGCTTCACTTGCCCTTCCCCTTCACCGCCTCGACCAGCTTGAAGCCATCGCGCTCGGCGATCACGCGCACGGCGCCGAAGCTCTCGTTGAGCGTGTACTCATAGGGCAGATGGCGGTTGGCCACCACATACAGGCGGCCGCCCGGGCGCAGCGCCTGCGCGGCCACGGCGATGAAGCGCTGGCCGATGTCCGGGCGGTCGGCGCGCGACGGGGTGTGGAACGGCGGGTTGCTGATGATGACGTCGTAGCCCGGCTCGACGCCGGCGGTGACGTCGCGCCACAGGAAGCGCAGCGGCAGCGCGCGCGGCGGCGGCGCCAGGTTCAGTTCGGCCAGGGCCAGCGCACGCTGCTCGGCTTCATACAGGTCCAGCGCGGTGATCTTCGGGCAGCGCTCCAGCAGCTCGCGCGACAGGTAGCCGTAGCCGGCACCGAGATCGGCGGCACGGCCGGCCAGGTCGGCGGGCAGGTGTTCGGCCAGCAGCGCCGAGGCCGGGTCGATGCGGTCCCAGGCGAACACGCCCGGGCGGCTGAGGAAGCGGCCGCCGACGATCGGACGCACCGCGTCCAGCGCGCTCCAGCGCTTGGCCAGGTCGGCATCGTGCTGGCCCTGCAGCGGCGCGGTCCAGTACACGCGGCAGTGGTTCTTGGTCAGGCAGCCGCCGAGGCCGGTCAGCTGCTTGAGGTCGCCCTCGCCGGAGCGGGCGCCTTCGTTGTTGGACTGGCAGGCGACGATGCGGCCACCCTCGGCCACCAGGGCCAGGGCGCGGGCGAACAGCGCACGGGCTTCCTCACGCTGGCGCGGCGGCAGCACCAGCACCAGCGGGTAGCGGCCCTTGCCGGCGGCATCGTCGATCTGGCCGCTGACGGTCCAGCCGGCGGCCTGCTGCAGCGGCTCGGCAAACGGGGCGAAGCTCTGCTCGCAGTGCACTTCGCGGTTGCCGGCGATCTCGCGCAGCGGCCAGCCATCACGGGCACGGAGGAAGGCCACCGGACCATCGGGCCAGTGCAGGGTGCCGTTGCTGAACGGCAGGAGCAGGGTCTGCAGGGGGGCGTCGTTGCTGGTGGCCATCGGCGCGGGTACTTCAAGCGTAGGGCCGTCCATTGTACCGCCCTCGCCGGGCCGGCCCCGGGGGGCCGCTTTGCGAAAGTTCAACGGGCTGTTGATGCGCCGACAACATCGAAGCGTTCAGGGTAAGGGCTCCCCCAGCAAACCCCAGGAGAACCTGCATGCGCGCCTTGTTCGTCGGTGGAGTGGTCGACAACAGTGAGATGGACCTGGAAGGCAGCCACCCGCCCGTGCATTACCCCGAGGACACCGGTGGTGGGCATTCGCGCTACCGCCTGCACCAGGTCGGCCATGGCGCCGATGGCAGCGTGGCCTATGCGGTCTATGGGGCACCTGACCTCGCCGACGACGAAGTGGCCCGCGTGGCCGACGAGCGCGCCTATGCGCGCCGGTTCGAGGCAACGCCGACCGTGTTCGAGCATTGAGATGCGGGGTGGCGCCGGGCATGGCCCGGCGCTACCGTTTCACGCCTGTGACGGCGCCTTCGGCGGCAGCCGGCTGACGCTGGCGATCTCATCCAGCCAGACGTGGTGCTGCTGCACCGGGTTGTCGTAGTCGTCCAGGCGCAGCTGGCCGTTGCTGCCCTCATCACCCGCTTCATTGCGGTACTGCTGCAGCGTCGGGCGCACGGCCACGGTGCCCAGCAGGCGGCGGCCATCATGCAGGGTCAGCTGCACCTGCCATTCGCCCCCCAGCTGCGGCAACAGGGCTTCCAGACGGGCGATCTGCGCTGGATCGGTGTGGATGCGGGGCGCAATACGGGACATCGGTGAACCTCCTGGGTGCTCAGTGCAAGGCGTCGCCACGGCGTTCCGGCTGCACGCTGCGCACGGCCGAGACCAGCTGCGCCACCGAGTACGGCTTGGCGACGTGTTCCTGGAAGCCCGAGGCCAGCGCGCGGCGGCGGTCGTCGGCACGTGCCAGCGCGGTCACCGCCACGGCGGGAAGGTCGGTCGCCGCCACGCCCATGTCCTCGCGCAACGTGCGCACCAGGCCATAGCCATCCATGCCCGGCATGCCGATGTCAGTCAGCATCACCTGGTACTGCAGGTGGCCGCTGTCGGCCAGCAGGGCCAGCGCTTCACCGGCCGAACTGACCGCCGAGACACTGGCGCCCTGCTCTTCCAGCATGCGCCGCAGGTATTCCAGCACTTCCGGCTGGTCGTCCACGGCCAGCACATGCAGGCCGCGCAGCGGATACGGCTCGACCACGGTCGGATCAAGGATCGGCCCGCTGAACACTTCGCGCAGCGGCCGGCGATCGGCATCAGGCAGGTACTGCGGCAGGCGCACGGTGAACGTCGAGCCATGGCCATGGCCGTCGCTGGCTGCGCTGATCGTGCCGCCGTGCAGTTCCACCAGCTGCTGCACGATGGCCAGGCCCAGGCCCAGGCCGCCATGGCGGCGGGTGGTGGTGCCATCGGCCTGGCGGAAACGGCTGAACAGATGGTGCAGGAACTCGGGCGCGATGCCGTCGCCGGTGTCGCGCAGGGTGATCGTCCAGTAGCCGCCATCGGCACGCACCTGCGCCTCGATGCGGCCTTCGGCCGGGGTGAACTTGATGGCGTTGGACAGCAGGTTCCAGAACACCTGCTGCAGGCGCGTGGCATCGCCCAGCACCAAACAGGGCTGATCAGGCAGCTGCAGACTGACATCCAGTGCCTTGCCCTCGGCTACCAGCTCCTGGGCACCGATGGCTTCGCCCAGCTGCGTGCGCAGGTCCAGCACTTCCACTTCCAGCTGCACCTTGCCCAGCAGCATGCTGCTCAGGTCCAGCATGTCCGAGATCAGGCGCTTCTGCGCCGTGGCGCTGCTGGCGATCACGTTCAGGCCCTTGAACAGCGGGCTGGTGTTGTCCACCCGCTGCAGCAGCAGTTCGCTCCAGCCGAGGATGGTGGTCAGCGGCGTACGCAGCTCGTGCGACAGCGTAGCCAGGAACTCGTCCTTCAGCCGCGCCATGTTTTCCGCGGCGCTGCGCGCGGCACGCTCGGACTGCAGCAGCTCCTCGCGCGCCAGTTCGATCTCGCGCCGCTCGGTCACGTCCGGACTGCTGCCAGCCAGGCCGATGAAGCGGCCCATGCGTGAGAAGCGCGGCCGCGCGTTCATTTCCAGCCAGCGCCACTGACCATCGGCCCGCCGCGCGCGCACCAGCGCATGCATCGAGCGCTGCACTGTCAACGCTTCCTGCAGCTCGTACTCAAATACCGAGGCGTCATCCGGATGCACCAGGCCACGCCAGACATCTTCCGGCACGCGGGTTTCGTCGCCACCGAAGAATTCGCTGAAGGCGCTGTTGACGAAACGGGCATGGCCGCGCTCGTCCAGCACCCAGACCGGCATCGGCAGGCCATCGGCCAGCGCGCTGAAACGCGCCTCGCTCTCGCCCAGCTCCACTTCGATCTGCTTGCGCGCGGTCACGTCGAAGAACAGGATGCCGACCTTGTCCTCGCCCGGCTCGCCCACGCGCACGGCGTCCACTGCGAACGAGCGGCCGAGTGCGCGTGCTTCCATCTCGAACTGCGCCGGCTGCCCCGTACGCGCCACTTCGCCGTAGATGCGGAACCAGTCACGTTCGTGGTGCGGCTCCAGCGCGCTCATCCGCTTGCCCTGCACGTCTTTCAGGCCAGTCTGCTGCTCGAAGGCGTCGTTGACCTCGATGAAGCGGTAGTCCACGGCCTGCTCGCCTTCGAACAGCACCTGGATCACACAGAAGCCGGCATGGATGTGCTTGAGCACGCCGTGATGCAGGTCGGATTCGGGCGCCGGCGCCTTCGTGGGCGCGCGCTCCGCGAGGGGCGGCAGTGTGGACAAGGGCGTGGAGGACGGACCGGGTGGAGGGACAGCATCTTCCAGAGCGCGTATTCACAGCGTCAAGCGCCGTCAGTCAGGCTTGACGACCGTGAATTCGCGACAACTGCTGTCGTATATGACGCAATCGGCCATTGCTGGCGCCCGGCCGCAGGATCACACTCGACCTGTACACCGACACCGCCCCGATCACGGGGCGCAGGAGACCACCATGAACCGCTCCCTTTCCGCCGCCCTGCTGCTGGCAGGCGCCCTGGTCGTGGGCAGCGCCACCGCTGCGCCACGCACTGTCACCGATCCGCAGGCACCGCGGGCGCTGCAGGCCGATGGCCCGGTCAGCGTGAAATGGGACGATCCGGCCACCTTCACCGAGATCCGCCGCAGCACCAACCGCTTCGAAGCACAGCGCGGCGACTGGGTGCAGCAGCTGGCCCGCTACGTGCGGACTGCGGCAGCCAAGCCGCTGCAGCCGGGGCAGACCCTCGACGTGACCCTGGTGGACATCAAGCGCGCCGGCGACTACGAGCCGTGGCACGGCCCGCGCGGCAGCGACATCCGGATCATGCGTGACATCTATCCGCCGCGCATCACCCTGCAGTACACGCTGAAGGACGCCAGCGGCCGCATCCTCGACGAAGGCGAGGCCAAGCTGAGCGACAGCGGCTACCTGCACAACATCGGGGTGCGCAGCGACAGCGATCCACTGCGTTTCGAGAAGCGCCTGATCGATGACTGGGTGAAGCGACAGTTGACCACGCAGGCAACCGCGGCACGTTGAGCAAAGGCCGCCGGGCATGGCCCGGCGCTACCGATGGCACCGCAGGTCCCGTTAGCGCCGGGCTATGCCCGTGGGTCGTGACGCGTGCATCCTGGCAGTGCCGGCCGCTGGCCGGCATTCCCTCACTCCTGGTAAACCCGCGCCACGCGCTTGACCGCGCACGGCAGCTGGTAGGCACTGACACCGCAGCGCGGGGCCAGTTCGGCCAGGGTCGGCACCGTGCCCCACAGTTCCACCACGCTGCCGATGCCGGCCTGCGCATGCGCGGTCAGGTCCACGGTCAGCATGTCCATCGACACGCGGCCGATCAGCCCGCCGGGCTGGCCATCGATCAGCACCGGGGTACCGTTCGGGGCGAACTGCGGGTAGCCGTCGGCATAGCCCAGCGCGACCACGCCCACGCGGGTGCGGGCCTTGGCCACGAAGCGGGCGCCATAGCCCACCGGCTCACCGGCATCGATCCAGCGCTCGGCGATCACCTTCGACTGCATGGTCATCACCGGGCGCAGGCGCGCGGTCAGCGTGGTGTCGTCCGGCAGCGGGTTGGCCCCGTACAGCATCAGGCCTGGCCGCACCCAGTCGCTGCGCACGTCCGGCCAGCCCAGCAGGGCCGGCGAGTTGCACACGCTGGTCTCGCCCTGCAGGCCGTCGATGGCGGCCTTGAAGGTGGCCGTCTGTTCGTGGGTGCGTTCGCTGTCCAGCTCATCGGCACGCGCCAGGTGGGTCATCATCACGATGCGCTCCACCTGCGGCAGTGCCGACAGGCGCGCGTGCGCGGCGCGGAAGCCGGCCACGTCCAGGCCCAGCCGGTGCATGCCGCTGTCCAGCTTCAGCCACACCGTCAACGGGCGCGGGCTGTCGAAGGCGGCCAGCGCCTCCAGCTGCCACGCCGAACCCACCGAGAACCACAGGTCATGCTCGGCCACCAGGGGCAGCTCGCTGGCCTCGAAGATGCCTTCCAGCAGCAGGATCGGCGCGCGGATGCCGGCCTGGCGCAGTTCCAGCGCCTCTTCAATGGTGGCCACCGCAAAGCCATCGGCCTCGCCTTCCAGCGCCTGCGCGCAGCGCACCGCGCCGTGGCCATAGGCATCGGCCTTGACCACCGCCAGCGCCTTGCCGCCGCCCAGTTCGCGGGCCAGCCGGTAGTTGCTGCGCAGCGCGCCCAGGTCGATCAGCGCGCGGGCAGGACGCATGCGCGGCTCTCCTGCTGAGGGGCCTGGCCGTACTGGCCGTAGCGGAAGATATCCAGGCCCTCGGTGCTGATCTGCGGCTGGCGCGCGCTCATCAGGTCGGCCAGGTAGCGGCCCGAGCCGCAGGCCATGGTCCAGCCCAGGGTGCCGTGGCCGGTGTTGAGGTACAGGTTGCGGAACGGGGTGGCGCCGATGACCGGCGTGCCGTCCGGGGTGGCCGGGCGCAGGCCGGTCCAGAAATCGGCCTTGGCCAGGTCGCCGCCCTTCGGGTACAGGTCGCGCACCACCAGCTCCAGGGTTTCGCGGCGGCGCTGCGACAGCGACAGGTCGAAACCGGCCACCTCGGCCATGCCGCCCACGCGGATGCGGTTGTCGAAGCGGGTCACGGCCACCTTGTAGCTCTCGTCCAGGATGGTCGAGGTCGGCGCCATCGCCGGGTCGGTGATCGGCAGGGTCAGCGAATAGCCCTTCAGCGGGTACACCGGCAGGCGCATGCCCAGCGGCGCCACCATCTGCGGCGAATAGCTGCCCAGCGCGACCACGACGCGGTCGGCGGTTTCCAGCCGGCCGCCGATGCGCACGCCGGTGATGCGGTCGCCATCGAACTCCAGGCCGCTGATGTCCTGGTCGTAGCGGAACTCGACGCCGGCGTCGGCCGCCATCTGCGCCAGGCGGCGGGTGAACAGCTGGCAGTCGCCGGTCTGGTCACGCGGCAGGCGCAGCGCGCCCACCAGGCCATCGACGTGGGCCAGGGCCGGTTCGGCCTGGATGATGCCGGCGCGGTCCAGCACTTCGTACGGCACGCCGTACTGGGCCAGGATCTCGATGTCCTGCGCCGAGGCGTCCAGCTGCTGCTGGGTGCGGAACAGCTGGGTGGTGCCCAGGTCGCGGCCTTCGAATTCGATGCCGATCTGCGCGCGCAGCTCGTTCAGGCAGTCGCGGCTGTATTCGGACATGCGCACCATGCGCGCCTTGTTGATGGCGTAGCGCTCGTGGGTGCAGTTGCGCAGCATCTGCCACAGCCAGCGGTACTGGGCCAGGTCCATGCCCGGCTTGATCGCCAGCGGCGCATGCTTTTCGAACAGCCAGCCGATCGCCTTCTTCGGCACGCCCGGGGCGGCCCACGGCGAGGTGTAGCCGAACGACAGCTGGCCGGCGTTGGCAAAACTGGTCTCCAGCGCGGGGCCGGGCTGGCGGTCGATGACCGTGACTTCAAAGCCGGCCTGCCGCAGGTACCAGGCACTGGTGGTGCCGATCACGCCGCTGCCGAGAACGAGGACTCGCATGGGAACTCTCCAACCCGATGATTCCCTGCGTTTGAGCACGCCGGGAGCATAATCGGGGAAGTATATTCTTCCGTTCCTAGACGATTTGCCTGATTTAGCGATGACAGGCAGGATGTTTTCCTGTGATTCACCCCCGGAGGTTGACGGCCATGGCCACACGCCCGCGCGAGCTGGACAAGATCGACCGCAAGATCCTGCGCATCCTGCAGGCCGAGGGCCGTATTTCCTTCACCGAACTGGGTGAACGGGTCGGCCTGTCGACCACTCCCTGCACCGAGCGCGTGCGCCGGCTGGAGCGCGAAGGGGTCATCACCGGCTACCACGCGCACCTCGACCCGGCGGCGCTGAAGGCCAGCCTGCTGGTGTTCGTGGAGATCAGCCTGGCCTACAAGTCCGGCGACATCTTCGAGGAATTCCGCCGCGCGGCGTTGAAGCTGCCCAACGTGCTGGAGTGCCACCTGGTCTCGGGCGATTTCGATTACCTGCTGAAGGCACGCATCAGCGAGATGGCCAGCTACCGCAAGCTGCTGGGCAGCACCCTGCTGACCCTGCCGCACGTGCGCGAATCCAAGAGCTACATCGTGATGGAAGAAGTGAAGGAGACCTGGGCGCTGCCGATCGCGGATTGAGTGCTTCGGCCGGGATGGGGTCAGAGCCCGCTGCGCGGGACCCGACCCCTGGTGTCGGTCAGCGCTGCTGCGGGTGCTTCTGCGACCCCTGCTGGCGCTGCTCCTGCTGCTTGCCGCCCTTCTGCGGCTGCTGCGCATCCATCTGCTGCTGTTGCTGCTGCGGGCTGCGGCTCTGGCCCTGCTGCTCCTTGCCGGGATGACGGTTCTGCTGGTTTTTCATGATCGCGATCCAGTGGACGAAGGACATGCAACGGCGGTTGCCGGTGCAGGGCCACGGTGGTCCCGGCGCGGTTAATCGCAGGCGAAAAAACAGTGATCGGCTGGGCGTCGTTTTCGTGGGTTCAGGCCCGCCACGGCGCACATCACGGTTTGATCTGCTGCCCGTCGCCCGCCGGCACGCTGTCGTAGTAACGGCCGGTGCGCGAATCGAACACGCGGTTGGGGCCCGCCGGCCTCACCCCCGGCACGATGCGGCCGTTGCGGTCGTACACCTTGTCCGGTGCCCGCGTGGCCGGCGTCGATGCCGGTGCCACCTGCGCCGGGCCGGTCGAGCGGATCGGCTGCGCCGGCTGGCGCGGCACCTGCACCGGCAGCGCCGGGTTGGCGGGCTGCGGCGCGACCGGGGGCGGGTTCACGCTGTTCGTGCTGCGCGTGGCCGTCGGGCTGGAGGACGTGGGCACCTGGGCCTGGGCAGCCAGCGGCAGCAGGGCAGTCAACAGCAGGGCAAGACGCGGTGTCATGGCACGCTCCTTCGTGTGAGGCCTCCACCTTGCGCCGGGGCCTGTGTGCCGGCCATGAATGGCCATCACACTTGCAACGGCCGCCGCGCACCCCCACGTTTGCCGGCATCCCCAGGCCACACCCCCACGGAGCCGGCATGAGCGCTTTCGACCTGACGCCCCCCACCGCCACCCAGACCGACGCCCTGGTGGCCGGCCTGAGCGCCGAGGAACGCCGCGTGCTGCTGCAGCACGGCACCGAGGCCCCGTTCTGCGGCGTGTTCCTCGACAACAAGCGCGAGGGCGTCTACTGCTGCCGCCTGTGCGCGCTGCCGCTGTTCCGCTCCAGCACCAAGTTCGATTCGGGCACCGGCTGGCCCAGCTTCTTCGCGCCCTACCACCCGGCGCACGTGACCGAGATCCGCGACACCAGCCACGGCATGGTCCGCACCGAGATCACCTGCGCCCGCTGCGGCAGCCATCTGGGCCACGTATTCCCGGACGGCCCGCCGCCCACCTTCGAGCGCCACTGCCTGAACTCGGTCTCACTTTCCTTCGTCGGCAACGGCGAGCCCTGGCCCAATCCCCTGCAGCGTGAAGGCGCCGAGGCCGGAGCGGCGGGCTGATCAGCCCCGCTGACCGACTTCACAGAATTCCTTCTTCAGAAATACCGGTGTCAGGCCGACAAGGAGATATCCCCTCTCCTTGCGTCGCGCCATGCTCATCATCGTTGGATTCCTGGTCGTCATCATCAGCGTCCTCGGCGGCTACCTGGGCGCCCACGGCCGCCTGGGTGCCCTCTGGCAGCCTTACGAACTGGTCATCATCGGCGGCGCGGCCGTCGGTGCGTTCCTGGTCGGCACCCCGGCCAAGACGGTCAAGCAGACGCTGCAGGCGGCGATCGGAGTGTTCAAGGGCCCGCGCTACAAGCAGCAGGACTACATCGACGTCCTCAGCCTGCTCTATGAACTGCTGAACAAGGCACGCCGCGAAGGCTTCATGGCGCTGGAAGACCACGTCGAGCGCCCGGCCGATAGCGCCCTGTTCGCCAACTACCCGAAGGTGCAGGCCGACCACCACCTGATCGACTTCATCACCGACTGCCTGCGCCTGATGATCGGCAGCAACATCGAGCCGCACGAACTGGAGCCGCTGCTGGAGCTGGAGCTGGAAAAGCACCACGCCGAAGCGATGGCGCCCTCGCAGGTGATGAACAAGGTGGCCGACGGCCTGCCCGGTTTCGGCATCGTGGCGGCGGTGCTGGGCATCGTCATCACCATGGGCTCGATCGGCGGCGACATCGTCGAAGTGGGTGGCCACGTGGCAGGCGCCCTGGTCGGTACCTTCCTCGGCATCCTGCTGGGCTACGGTTTCATCGGCCCGATGGCTTCGGCGATGGAAGCGCGCGCCGAGCAGGACAGCCGCATCTACGAATCGGTGAAGACCGCTTTGCTGGCCTGCCTGCGCGGCTACAACCCGAAGATCGCCCTGGAATTCGCCCGCAAGACCCTGCCGTCGAACGTGCGCCCGGCGTTCTCCGATTTCGAGCAGCACCTGAAGACGGTCAAGTAAGCCATGGCCGAGAACAAGCCCACCGTCATCGTCCGCCGTGTCAGGAAGGGCGGCCATGCCGCCCATCACGGCGGTTCGTGGAAAGTGGCCTACGCCGACTTCGTGACCGCGATGATGGCCTTCTTCCTGGTGCTGTGGCTGATGGCCAGCACCAGCAAGCCCGAGCGCGCGGCGATCTCCGAGTACTTCCGCAACCCGAGTCCGCTGGCCGGGCAGAGCCCCACCCCCGCACCGGGCATGGCCGGCCCGGGCGGCGCCAGCACCTCGATGATCAAGCTGGGCGGTGCCACCGATGTGTCCCGTGGCAACAGCAACGACCCCTTCCAGAACCAGCAGGAAGCGATCCCGCAGCCGGTGGACCAGCAGCAGCGCGACAAGCAGCAGCTGGAGGCGCTGATGAAGGAGCTGCAGGAAGCGATCAGCCGCAGCCAGGCGCTGGAGCCGTTCAAGGACCAGCTGCTGCTGGACCTGACCCCGGAAGGCCTGCGCATCCAGATCGTGGACAAGCAGAACCGGCCGATGTTCGACCTCGGCAGCGCCACGCTGAAGCCCTATACCCAGCAGATCCTGCACGAGCTGGCCGAGTACCTGAACCACGTGCCGAACCGGATCAGCCTGACCGGCCACACCGATATCACCGCCTATTCGGCCGCGCGCGGCTATGGCAACTGGGAACTGAGCGCCGACCGCGCCAACGCCGCGCGCCGTGCGCTGGTCGATGGCGGCATGGACGACAGCAAGATCACCCGCGTGGTCGGCCTGTCCTCGTCGGTGCTGTT
>JAAIGF010103011.1_pt1 | contig 15202 bp, 16 predicted proteins | sample 6487441 | NCBI WGS metagenome assembly JAAIGF01 (sample SAMN13974129, study PRJNA590717) | phyllosphere metagenome | biome: pepper field; feature: multiple bacterial spot infested pepper fields; material: pepper leaves; isolation source: leaves from pepper fields | host: Capsicum annuum ... | reverse complement strand
GTTTCCTCGGTACGCAGCCCGTAGCGACGGCCATTGACGAAGCTGTGCTCCAGGCGGATCACTTCCACGTGATGCGGACTGGCGTCGGCGCCTTCGTAGAGATCATCCAGGTACCTGGCCGCGTTGAGCACGATATCCACATAGACCGGCGGGCCAGCCACGTAGAAGGTTCCAACGGCGCCGCCGCCGCGCACCGGGTAGCGCGCATCGGCCAGCCGCGCCTTGCGCAGGAAGTCGGTCAGCGTGGCCAGCGAGGTCGAGCGCAGGCGGCCGACCGCGTTCTTCTGCTCCGTCGCGTCATAGACATAGATCGACTGTCCATCGCTGTACCAGACCAGCCCGGCATCGGCTGACACCTTGGACAGGGTGTCCGTCGGCCGGGCCAGGTTGAAGTTGCCGCTGACGCGCTTCTTCCGCGCCTGCGTGCTGACCACCACCGGCTGCCGTGCCGCTGCGCCGATCGCATTGAGCAGCAACTCAACGCTTTCGCCGCGAGAGACGAAGCCATCTGCATGTGGCAGGTCCGCGCGGTCGGTGATGGGCGTGCCTTCCAGTGGCGTCTGTGCGTGGGCACTGGCCAACGTGACAAGTAATGAAAGGGCAATGAAGAAAAAACGCATGATCTACTCCGATGCCGGCGCGAACGCGCGGTACACCGATTGCGGTGACCGTCCGATCAGGCTCTTGATCTCGGTGCAGAAGTGCGACAACGAGGAGTAACCATGATCGGCGGCCACGTGGGTGAAGGTATGTGCGCGGCCGGGGTAGGCCAGCAGCGCACGTGCGGCACGCAGTTGCCGCAGTTCGCGCTTGAGCGGCCCGCCCAGCGCCGCGCGGCATCGCCGGTTGAACTGCGCTACCGACAGCCCGTAGCGCTGCGCGAGACCGGCCACGGTGTCGTGCGCTCCATGGGCCAGCAGCAGCCGCACCAGCGCATAGGTTTCGCTACGCGCGAGCTGGCGCAGCAGCGCGTATAACGGCAGGTCACGCCCAGGCCTTGGCGTCTGCAGCAACTGGCCTATCAGCCAGTGGCGCGCCTGCTCCGGCACTTCCAGCGCCTGTTCCACGACCATCCGCACCGGCAGCGCCGGGCCGATCCGATCCAGCCCATGGGCGTGGTCCCAGTGCGCAAGCACGCGTGCCAGTTCACGCACCGGCAGCGGCGCGCACGGGCCGGGCAACTCACTTTCCTGCGCTGGCCACAGCACCAGCCGTTGCTGCGGCTGCAGCGGGAAGCAGCACTCTTTGCCGATGCATACCTGCACCGGCCGGGCGAGATGGTTGGCCAGAACCTGCATCTGGACGTCCCTCGGTTGTTCGAAACATGCGCCGGCCTGAACCGGCGGCGCCGCGCATCCGTGCCAGGAAGGCAGCGCTGCGGCGAGGGGTGCGATAATGCGCAACCGCGACACCGACGTCGTTGGAAAAAGTTGCAAAAAGTTGCAACCCACCCGGATTTCCTCATGTCCCATTCACCCGCACGCACCGCCCCGATGCTGCTCGGCATCCACCATGCCGCCGTGATCTGCAGCGATTACGCACGTTCGAAGGATTTCTACGTGCGCATCCTCGGCCTGCGCGTGCTGGCCGAGAACCACCGTGCCGCGCGCGACTCGTGGAAGCTGGACCTGGCCCTGCCCGACGGTGGCCAGCTGGAGCTGTTCTCCTTCCCCGCCCCACCGCCGCGCCCCAGCCGCCCCGAGGCCCAGGGCCTGCGCCACCTTGCCTTCCGGGTGGCCGCGCTGGAACCGATCATCCAGCGCCTGGCCGACCACGGCGTCGCCTGCGAACCGATCCGCGTGGACGAATACACCGGCGCCCGCTTCACCTTCTTCGCCGACCCCGACGACCTGCCGCTGGAGCTGTACGAAGTCGGTTGATCCGGTCCCGTGCCGACCAACGGTCGGCACCCACCATCAGCCCCGATCCGGTCCCGTGCCGACCAACGGTCGGCACCCACCATGAGCGCCGGGAACCTGTCAGAGGTGGGGCGGTGTGGGCTTGCAGGACCACAGGCGCCATGGACGGCGCCTACGAGCCCCCAGGGACGGGTTTACGGCGTGTCCTGCAAGCCCACACCGCCCCGCCATCCCACGGAATGCAGGCTTTTGACGTTGAGGTTGCCGGCCAGCGGCCGGCACTACCGCAGGTGCAGGGCTGCAAGCCCTGCAAAGCCCCCTCTTCCCCATACCCCGCCGAATGGGTATACAGTCGCCCTGTACCGGCAACGTGCCGGAATGAACCCTGGGAGGGGACCATGCGCAAGACCTTCAAGACCCTGTTGCTGGCACTGCCGCTGTGCCTGGCCGCCCTGTCGGCCCAGGCCGCCGACAGCGCCGCCGGCCGCTGGAAGACCATCGACGACAAGACCGGCAAGGTGAAGTCGATCGTCGAGATCAGCCAGGCCGCCAACGGCGCGCTGTCCGGCAAGGTGGTCGAGATCCTGCAGTCGGACAAGGGTCCCAACCCGGTCTGCGACGGCTGTGAAGGCGCCAACAAGAACAAGCCGGTGAAGGGCATGACCATCCTCTGGAACCTGTCGCAGGACAAGGGCAGCCACAGCAAGTGGTCCGGCGGCACCATCCTCGACCCGGCCAACGGCAAGACCTACAAGTCGAAGCTGGAACTGCAGCCGGGCGGCGGCAAGCTGGACGTGTCCGGCTGCATCGCCTTCATCTGCCGCACCCAGACCTGGGTGCGGGAGTAAGGCCTCCGGCCCGCGCAGCACCCCCGTGACCCGGCCCCGGCCGGGTCACCTCGTTGCAGGCATGCGATAATCTGCGGCTCCCCTCGGCTGCACCCCGCGACCATGACCCGTACCGCGCTCGTCACCACCGCCCTGCCCTACGCCAACGGCCCCCTGCACCTGGGCCATCTGGTCGGCTACATCCAGGCTGACATCTGGGTGCGCGCGCGGCGAATGAGCGGCGGCAAGGCCTGGTTCGTCTGCGCCGACGACACCCACGGCACGCCCATCATGCTGGCCGCGGAAAAGGCCGGGGTCACCCCGGAAGCCTTCATCGCCAACATCCAGGCCGGCCATGAGCGCGACTTCGCCGCCTTCGGCGTGGCCTTCGACCACTACGACTCGACCAACTCGGCGGGCAACAAGGCGCTGACCGAGCAGTTCTACCTGAAGCTGGAAGCGGCCGGCCACATCAGCCGTCGCTCGGTGGCGCAGTTCTACGACCCGGCCAAGGGCATGTTCCTGCCCGACCGCTACATCAAGGGCATCTGCCCGAACTGCGGCAGCGCCGACCAGTACGGCGACAACTGCGAAGTCTGCGGCGCCACCTACAACCCGACCGACCTGAAGGACCCGAAGTCGGTGATCTCCGGCGCCACGCCGGAAATCCGCGATTCGGAACACTTCTTCTTCGAGGTCGGCCGTTTCGAAGGCTTCCTGCGCACCTGGCTGGCCGGCGACGTCGCCCTGCCCGGGGTGAAGGCCAAGCTGATGGAATGGCTGGACGCCGACGGCGGCCTGCGCGCGTGGGACATCTCGCGCGATGCGCCGTACTTCGGTTTCGAGATCCCCGGCCAGCCGGGCAAGTACTTCTACGTCTGGCTGGACGCGCCGATCGGCTACCTGTCCAGCTTCCAGACCCTGTGCGGCAAGCTCGGCGAAGACTTCGAATCGCACCTGCGCGAAGGCACCAGCACCGAACTGCACCACTTCATCGGCAAGGACATCGTCAACTTCCACGGCCTGTTCTGGCCGGCGGTGCTGAACGGTACCGGCCACCGCGCGCCGACCCGCCTGCACGTCAACGGCTACCTGATGGTCGACGGCGCGAAGATGAGCAAGTCGCGCGGCACCTTCGTGATGGCGCGCACCTTCCTCGACGCCGGCCTGGAACCGGAAGCCCTGCGTTACTACTACGCGGCCAAGACCAGCGGCGGCGTCGACGACCTCGACCTGAACCTGGGCGATTTCGTGGCGCGCGTGAACGCCGATCTGGTCGGCAAGTTCGTCAACCTGGCCAGCCGCTGCGCCGGCTTCATCAGCAAGCGCTTCGACGGCCTGCTGGCCGCGCAGCTGCCCGACGCCGCGCAGTACCAGCGCTTCGTCGATGGCCTGGCGCCGATCCGTGAAGCGTACGAGCGCAACGACCCGGCCGCCGCCATCCGCCTGACCATGACCCTGGCCGACGAAGCCAACCGCTACATCGACGAGGTCAAGCCGTGGGTCATCGCCAAGCAGGAAGGCGCCGACGCGCAGCTGCAGGCGGTGTGCAGCCAGGGCCTGAACCTGTTCCGCGTGCTGGTCACCGCCCTGAAGCCGGTGCTGCCGGCCACCGCCGCGCAGGCCGAGGCCTTCCTGGCCGCGCCGGTGAACGACTGGACCGCACTGGCACAGCCGCTGCTGGGCCACCGCATCGCTGAGTACACCCCGCTGTTCACCCGTATCGACCCGAAGAAGATTGACGCCATGATCGACGCCTCCAAGGACACCCTGCAGCCGGCCGCCGCTGCCGCCCCCGCCGCCAGGACCGAAGCCGTGAAGCCGGCTGCCCCGGCCCCGGCCAAGGACGAAGCGAAGAGCGCCGACGCACCGGCCTGCATCGGCATCGATGATTTCGCCAAGCTCGACCTGCGCATCGGCAAGGTGCTGGTGTGCGAATTCGTGGAAGGCTCGGACAAGCTGCTGCGCTTCGAACTGGATGCCGGCGACCTGGGCAAGCGCCAGATCTTCTCCGGCATCCGCGCCAGCTACGGCGAGCCGGAAGCGCTGGTCGGCCGCAGCGTGGTGTTCATCGCCAACCTGGCCCCGCGCAAGATGCGCTTCGGCCTGAGCGAAGGCATGATCCTGTCGGCCGGTTTCGACGGTGGCGCGCTGGCGCTGCTGGACGCCGACAGCGGCGCACAGCCGGGCATGCCGGTCCGCTGATGCCCTGCGGGCGCGGCCACCACCGCGCCCTCCACGCAGACCGCCACGGAGGGCATGGCCATGGGAGAGAGCGGGATGGAACTGGCGCTGTTCGATTTCGACCACACCGTCACCACCTGCGATACCTATGGCCGCTTCCTGCGCCGCGTGGCCACGCCCGAGCAGCTGGCGCGGGCGTGGTGGAAGGTCGGCCCCTGGCTGCTGGCCTACCGCCTGCGCATCATTTCCGCCGCGCGCATCCGCGCCCGCGTCACCCGCCTCACCTTCAGCGAACGCCACGCCGATGACATCGCCACGCTGGCGGCCGGCTTCGCCCGTGAGGTGCTGCCCGAGGTGATGCGTCCGGAAATGCTGGAGCAGATCCGCTGGCACAAGGAACAGCAGCACACCGTGGTGATCGTGTCTGGTTCGCTGGACCTGTACCTGCGGCCGTGGTGCGAACAGCTGGGCCTGCAGCTGATCTGCAACCGGCTGGAAAGCCAGGATGGACGCCTGACCGGGCGTTACGCGGGCGGTGACTGTGGCCCGCGCAAGGTCGAGCACATCCGTCGCCAGTTCGATCTGTCGCGCTACCTGCGCATCCACGCCTACGGCGACAGCTACGAAGACCGCCCGATGCTGGCCCTCGCCCACGAGCGCTGGTACCGCGGCAGACCCCTGAAGTGATTCCAACGCGCAGCCTTCGCCACGCATGAGCCTGATCCCGCCCCTGACCGAACGCCTCGACCGCCTGCTGCCGCAGACCCAATGCGGGCAATGCGGCTACGACGGCTGCCGCCCGTATGCGCAGGCGATGGCGCGCGGCGAAGCGGGCGTGGACCGCTGCCCGCCCGGTGGCGATGCCGGTGCACGCGCACTCGCCCAGGTGCTGGGCGTACCGGCCGCGCCGTTCGACCGCACGCGCGGCGAGCACAAGGCGCCGCAGGTCGCGCTGATCGTCGAAGCCGACTGCATCGGCTGCACCAAGTGCATCCAGGCCTGCCCGGTGGACGCCATCGTCGGCGGCGCCAAGTACATGCACACGGTGATTGCCGACCTCTGCACCGGCTGCGAGCTGTGCATCCCGCCGTGCCCGGTGGACTGCATCGACCTGGTGCAGCTGTAGCGGGGGTCGGATCCCTTTCCAAAGGAAAGGGCTCTGCCCCCACTTCACCAGACTTTCGTCGCAATCACCGCGTCCTGCACGCCCCGCGCCCACACGGAACAGGACGCACATCGCAGATTGCCCCACTGCTCGCGGCACATGCGCCAGCCCACCGCGGCCTCTTTCAACCGCATGCCAGACTTCCGCAAACGTCCTGTGACGGGCCACCCCAAGCGGCTGGCCGGTTTTCAAGCCACGTTCCGCCCGCCACCGTGCCGTGGCGGCTACCGATTGACCTGAACGGAGCTGTGCCATGACCCCTTCGGACCTTACCGACGACTGCACCTGCGACATCACCGATGCAGCGGACGAGATCGAGCGCCATCCCGACAGGATGATGGCCCTGCTGCGGAAGATCAGCGCGGCTGCCGCCGTCGATGGATTCCCGTGGCCGGAAGGCTACCTGCTGCCCGGCGGCCATCTCGGCCTGACCGACGCAGACCGCACCCTGGTCGGCCTGCGCGTGGTGCAGGAAATCATGCTGGCCGCCGAACGCAGCCGGCATCATGACGACGCCGCCGAATACGTCGGCGACCACGTCATGGATGGCCTGATGCAGGCCTGCATCGCGCTGTCTGAACACGCCGCCAGCAGGATCGGCCTGCAGTAACGACAACGGGGTCAGAGCCCTCTCCTTCGGAGAGGGATCCGACCCCGCTTCACGCAATCCCGGATTACGGCACGGCCGCCGTGATCACGATCTCGACCTTCCACTCGGCATGCGCCAGCTTCGCTTCGAACGTTGCACGCGCCGGGGTCGCACCTTCGACCACCCACTCATCCCACGCCTTGTTCATGCCGTCGAAATCGGCGATGTCGGCCAGGAACACTTCCGCGCGCAGCACGTGCTGGCGATCACTGGCCACCTGCGCCAGCAGCTTGTCGATCTCCGCCAGCACCTGCCGGGTCTGCCCGGTGATGTCCTGGCTGGTGTCATCCGGAATCTGGCCGGAAAGGTAGGCGACCTTGTTGTGCACGGTCATCTCGGACATGCGCGGTCCGACGTCGTAACGCTCCATCATGGGCGTGGCTCCTGCGGGGTGGACTGAACCCCATTCTCACCCAGCCGGGCGGTGAAATGTGGCCTCCCGCACGCACATTCGTTGCCGCCAATCGCCGCACAGTGCCGGTGCTGGTCAAACGCCACCGACAGGCGCACGATGCGCCACGTTCACGTTGACACCCCTCTTCCCCCTGCTGTCGCATTCTTGCGCCGATGACCCCAGCCAACGACCCCACCACCGCTTCGCACACCCCGGCATGGAAGCGGGTCCTGACCATCGTCGTCCCGCTGCTGATCCTGTCGCTGGCCCTGCACGGGCTGGCCAACGAGTTCGACGAGCACGGCTACCGTGCCATCCGCGAAGCCTTCCACAAGCTGACCGGCACGCAGATCGCGCTGACCGTGCTGCTGGGCCTGGCCAGCTACGCCTGCCTGATCGGCTTCGATGCCATCGGTCTGCGCCGCAGCGGTATCCGCGTGCATCCGGCACGCGTGGGCATCACCGCCTTCCTCGCCCACACCCTGGGGCAGACGGTGGGCTTTGCGGCACTGACCGGCGGCGCGGTGCGTCTGCGCGGCTACCGCAGCGCCGGACTCGACCTGGCGCAGATCGGCCAGGTGGTGCTGATGAGCACGCTGGGCTTCGTCTTCGGTGCCTGGCTGCTGATCGGTGTGGCGCTGTGCATGGAACCGGCCGCCGCCGCGCTGGCCCTGCCGCTGGACCCGGCCGCAGTGCGCGTGGTCGGCATCCTCGCCCTGCTCGCCTACGCCACCACCGTGCTGCTGGTCGGCCGCAACGGGCGCCAGTTCCGCATCTTCGGCCATGGCCTGTGGCTGCCGGATCGCCGCACCATGCTCGGCGTCACCGTGCTCAGCGTGATCGAGCTGGTGCTGGCCAGCGCCGCGTTCTACGTGCTGCTGCCCGACTCGACGCCCACCGGCCTGCCCGGCTTCGTCGGCCTGTACCTGGTGGCTGTGCTGGCCGGCCTGGTGTCCACGGTCCCGGCCGGTCTGGGCGTGTTCGAATGGAGCCTGCTGAAACTGCTGCCGCAGGTCGCCCCGGCCGCGGTGCTGGCGGCCGCGCTGATCTATCGCGTCACCTACTACGTGCTGCCGCTGCTGCTGGCCACCCTGCTCGCCCTCGCCCCGGCGCTGCGCCAGCCGCTGCTGGCCAGCGCCGGGGCCACCCGCGCCGGCTGGCATGCACTGCGCCCGTGGCTGCCGCAGATCATCGCCTTGGCCGCCTTCAGCATCGGCGCCGCGCTGGTCATCGATGGCACGCTGCCGACGCCACGCCGCCATCTGCTCAACGCCTCGCTGCCGATCCTGGAAACCTCGCACCTGATCGGCAGCCTCGGCGGCGTCGCCCTGCTGCTGATCGGCCAGGGCCTGGCCCGGCGCAGCCATGCGGCGTGGATGCTGGCGATGGCGGTGTGCGTGATCACGCCGCTGCCGCTGTGGCTGCGTGGCGGCCAGCCGCTCATCGCCGTGTCCGCGCTGCTGGTGGCGATGGCGCTGTGGGCCGCGCGCCGCGAGTTCTACCGCCAGGGCGCGCTGCTGGATGAAGCGTGGTCGTGGCCGTGGCTGCGCAACCTGGGCCTGGTGCTGGTCGCGGTCACCTGGCTGCTGTTCTTCACTTACAGCCACGTCGAATACCAGAACGAGCTGTGGTGGCAGTTCGCGGTATCGGGCAATGCGCCGCGTGCGCTGCGCGCGTTGCTGGTGGTGGCCATCGCGCTGGTGATGTTCGGCCTGGCGCGCCTGCTGCACAGCACGCGCACGCCGCTGCCGGCCGCCGACGATGCCACCCTGCAGGCGTTGGCGCCGGTACTGGCCAACGCCACCGATACCCAGGCCTGCCTGGTGCTGACCGCCGACAAGGCGGTACTGCGCGACGAGGCGAAACAGGGCTTCGTGATGATGCAGCGCTATGGCGGCTCGCTGATCGCGATGGGCGATCCGGTCGGCCCGCCCGAGGTCGCCCGTGCGCTGATCTGGCGCTTCCGCGAGGAAGCCGACCGCCTCGGCCTGCGCCCGGTGTTCTACCAGGTGGGCGAGGCGTACTGGCAGACCTATCTGGATCTCGGCCTGGGCCTGGTCAAGCTGGGTGAGGAAGCCATCGTGCCGTTGCACGATTTCGGCCTGGAAGGCCGCGAGCGCGCCGACCTGCGCCAGGCCTGGAACCGCGGCAAGCGCAGCGGCCTGTCGTTCCGCGTAGCGGCAGTGGAAGAAATTCCCGAGCTGCTGCCGCGCCTGCACGCCATTTCCAACGCCTGGCTGGACGACAAGGCGGGCGATGAAAAGGGCTTCTCGCTGGGCAGCTTCGACCCGCAGTACCTGGTGCGCTTCCCGGTGGCGCTGGTCGAGGCCGAGGGCGAGATCGTGGCCTTCGCCAACCTGTGGCAGGCTCCGGCCGGTGCCGAGCTGTCGGTGGACCTGATGCGCCACGTCAACGAGGCACCGAAGGGCACGATGGATTTCCTGTTCATCGAGCTGTTCCTGTGGGGCCGCGCGCAGGGCTATGCGCGTTTCTCGCTGGGCATGGCGCCGCTGTCCGGATTGGCCCAGCACCGCCTGGCGGGCCGCTGGAACCGCTTGGCCGGCCTGCTCGCGCGGCATGGCGAACGCTTCTACGGCTTCAGCGGCCTGCGCCGCTTCAAGTCGAAGTTCGCCCCGCAGTGGCGCCCGCGCTACCTCGCCGCACCCGGCGGCATGCACCTGCCGGCGGCGCTGCTGGATGCCACGCGGTTGATTTCGCTGGACCCGCGCCGCGGGTGATCCGGGGTGCTGCCCCTGGTGGGTGCGAACCGTTGGTTCGCACGCTTTCCGCCGGGCATGGCCCGGCGCTACCTGTGGGTGCGGTTTACCCGCCGCCCTTGAGGATCACTTCCGCCAGACGGTCGTAATCACCATTGAAGTGATGGTCGCCCGGCAGCTTCACCTTCTGCACCGCCTCGCCGGCGGGCAGATCCGGGCACAGCGCATCCTCATCCTTTTCGCCGTACACGCACAGCGTCTTGCCCGCCGGCAGCCGGGCCACTTCCGGTGCGATCGGCAGGCCATCGCCACCGCCGCCCAGCCAGTTGCTGACGTGGAATTCGAAATCGGCCTTGCGCCCCACCGACAGCAGGGCGATGCGCTCCACACTCTCGCGGGTGCCTGCATCAAGCTGGTTGATGGTGGCCGGCAGCACGTCGGCGCCCTGCGAAAAGCCGACCAGCATCACCTTGTCGCGGTGCCACTGCTGCCGGTAGTGGGCGATGATCTTCTGCAGGTCGGCGGCAAAGCCCTTGGGCGTGCGCTCGCTCCAGAAATAACGCAGTGAATCGATGCCGACCACGGCCACGCCATGCTCGCTCAGCGAGGCGGCAACGTTCTTGTCCAGGCCGGCCCAACCGCCGTCGCCCGACACGAAGATGGCCAGGGTGTCACCGTTGCCGGTGGCCGGCACTTCCACCACCGGCAATCCCTTCAACGCATCCGGCGGCGGTGCCAGGCTCACGCCGGCCTGCGCGCCCACCACCCGTGCCGCAGCCACCAGGCCGGGCGAGGCATCGCCGCGTGCGGTGCGCTTGAACTCACGCGCCATTGCCACCTGCTGCACGAACGGGCTGGCCTGGCCGGCCTGGCAGGCGTTGCCGCCAGCCGCGCTCAGCCACGGGAAATTCAGTTCGGCCGGCTGCAGCCGGTTGTGCTTCACGCCATCGCCGCAGACCATGCGCTCGTGGCTGTGGCCAGGGCAGAAGCCGGTGGTCAGCAGGCCGGCAAAGACCTGCGTATCGGCCTGCGCAGCCAGCGTGTAGGCCATCTCCGCACCCTCGCCATCACCGCCAACCAGTGGCAGGTGATAACCCGGCAGGTGCAGCGAGGCCTGCAGCCAGCGCGAGAAATTCTCGACGTCGCCGGCACCGAACGAACAGGTCGGATTGCCTTCGCGCTTCAGCACGCCACGCAGGTGGCTGATGTCCACGGCGGCAACGAGAGCGCCATCGGCACGCAGGGCCTCGATCGGCAGGCGGCTGGTATCGCCACCGGCGGTCGGCTCATGGAACCAGATCACCACCCGCTGCGGGGTTCCTGCCGGCATGTGCACCGGTATCTGGTCGAAGCGCCCGTGGCTGAACTGCTGCACGTTCGCCGCCGCCATGGCCGGCAACGCGGCCAGCGCCAGCACCACACCCATTGCCCTGCCCAGCCCTGCACGCTTCATATCGCATCCCCGGTGGAATGCGCACACGATACGCCGCCACCGCGTGCACGGCACGTACCCGTGCAGGCCGTTGGCGGTTCAGCGGGAGGCGCTGCGGCTGCCCCGCCGGTACATCGCCACCGCCAGCCACAGCAGCCAGCCGACGATCACCACGATCACCGTCTTCTGGCCCAGCCCACGCGGCGGGCCCGCCCGCCACAGCACGTGCAGCCACAACAGTGCGAAGGCCAGCCACGCCCAGCCCCACAGCAGGGCCGCACTGCGCTGCCAGCCCGGCTCGCGGCGCAGGTACCACGCCTGCAGCAGCATGCCGACACTGGCGCAGAGGAAGGCGGTGTTGGCGGCCAGGCCATGCACCAGCGGCGCCAGCAGTGGCGTCGCCTCGGGCAGCCAGCTGTCGCCGATGGACACGGTGGCCAGGCCGAGCGCGGCCACGGTGAACAGCAGCGGTGCGGCGGCACTGCGGCGCGGCCCCGTACTGTGCCGGTACAGCGCGATGCCGAGCACGGCGATGGCCAGCGCCAGCAGGCAATAGGCACTGCGCAGGGCCAGCCCCCAGGGGCCGTGCAGGTAGATGCTCAGGGTGGTCTGCACCCAGTCCAGGTCGGTGCGCGCGAACTGGGTCCACAGCGCCGTGGCGATGAACAGCAGCAACGCGACCATGGCCAGCAATGCCGCCGGCCGCGCGCGCGTCATGACACCTCCTGCGGATGCCGCGCCTTCCATTCGGCCAGCGCCTTGCGGTAGCGCTGCAGCTCGTCGGAATACAGGTCGAGCACGCACAGCGGGCAGCCGCTGCCGCAGCACTCGTTGGGGCCGGGCTCTTCCGGCGGTAGCGGACGCGGATCGGGATCAGGCACAGACACGGGGTTGGTCACGGGCAGGCACGGCGTTGCAGACAGGCGCCCAGTGTAACGGTCCCGCTCAGGCGTCCAGCTGCCGCTGCAGGTTGGCGCGCGCCGCCGCATCCAGGCGCTGGTGGAAGAAGTCGCTGAGGAAGATGCGTGGCGCGCGCAGCAGGCCCTGCAGGAAGCGACGGCGGCCGGCACGATACAGGAAGCCCGGCACCACGCCCTGGTACTCCTCGGCCACGCCGCGGTCGTAGGCGGCGAACACCGCTTCGGGGGCCGCCAGGATGGCCATGTCGCAATCCAGGAACAGCGCCGCCTCGGGATCGACGTCGTCCGGTCCCAGTTCGCCGTGGCGCGCGGTCAGCAGGATCAACTGCTCCACCCGCGCGGCATCGATGCCCGAAAGCTCCGGCGCATGCGCGATGGCCCTGCGCGCCAGCTCGGCCGAGCGCGCTTCGTTGTCCCTGCGCCCTGCCTGGTAGATGGCGTCGTGGTACAGCACCGCCAGATACACCTCGGCGGGCTGCTGCCAGCCCGGCCCGGCCGCGACGTCCTGGCAGTGCTGCAGCACCGCGCGCACGTGGCCGAAGTGGTGGTAGGCGCGCGGCGGCGTGGCGTAGGCATCCTGCAGCGTCTGCCACTGCGCCGGTGCAAGCGGGATCGGGGCGAAGTCCATGCAGGGATCATCCCGCCCACAGGCGCCGCGGGCAAGCTGGACAATTTTTCACCAACCGCTCACATCGCCCGCCTGGCAAGGCTGGCAAGGGGTTGTCCACAGCTTTGCCGCGGGCTGGTCCACACCGCATGTGGATGAACGCGGACGGCCGACAAATGGTTGATGCCGGCCCACCCGCGCGGGTCTACACTGCTGGCAGGCGGGCCTACCCGCCGCCGCAGGAAACTGCCATGCGCCGTCTTGCCGCTTGTTGCCTTGCGCCTTTGCTGGCTGCCGTGGGCGCGTCAGCCGCCCTGGCCCAGGATCCTCCACCACCCGCCCCCCAGGTGGCGCCGGCCGCACCGGTTGCGGTGGCCAGCGTGCCGACACCGGAGCAGGTGCTGGCCATTCCCGCACCGCTGCGGCAGATGCTGCAGACGCGTGTGATCGCCCGCCACAGCTCGCGCGAGCAGCGCCTGCAGGCGCTGGCCGAAATGATCTTCGGTGCGCAGGCGCTGGACCTGCAGTACGACCCGACGGCGACCTACACGCTCACGGAAATCTGGCAGAAGCGCCAGGCCAACTGCCTGGCGTTCACCCTGCTGTTCGCCACCCTGGCGCGCGAAGCCGGCATCCAGGCGCGCGTGCAGGAGGTAGATCGCGTGGTGTCCTGGTACCAGGACCAGGAACAGGGCGTGGTCTACAGCGTGGGGCACGTCAACGTGGGGATCATCGTGGACGGGCGCGGCGGGACCGTCGACCTCGACCGCAACATCCTCTACGACCGCCGCGGCCCGCACCCGATCTCGCTGGATCGCGCACTGGCGCACTTCTACAACAACCGCGGCGCCGAGCGCATGACCGCGGGCGACAAGGTGGGGGCGCGCGCGTTCTTCACTGCGGCACTGGCGCGTGCACCGGATTTCGCGCCGACCTGGAACAACCTCGGCGTCCTCGACAGCCGCGACGGTGATCTCGCGGGCGCGCGCGCCGCACTGGAGAATGCGCTGCGCCTGGATGGCCGCGAGGATTCGGCGCTGATCAATGCCAGCGTGCTGTATCGCCGCTTGGGCCTGGTGACGCAGGCGCAGGCGCTGGAGCAGCGTTTGAAGGCGGTGCAGCGCGACGATCCGTTCGCGCAGTACATGGCCGGTGCTGCCGCGGAGCGCAACGGTGACCTGGCCACGGCGATCCGCTATTACCGGCGCGCGGTGCAGCTGTACGACAACGCGCACCAGTTCCATTTCGGGCTGGCGCGCGCGTATTTCCTCTCGGGCCAGCTGGCCCGTGCCGATCGCGAACTGACGCGGGCACGTTCGCTGGGTGGCAGCGTCAACCAGCAGCGCTACCAGGCCAAGCTGGATGGCCTGTCGCGCCTGCGCACGCAGCAGGCGCGACGCTGAGCGCGGCTCAGGCCTTCTTGAGGAAGCAGGTCTTCAGCACCAGGCCCTTGATCTTGTCGGAGTTGCCTTCGATGTGTTCGGCATCGTCCTCGACCAGGCGGATGTTGCGGATGACGGTGCCCTGCTTGAGCGGGATGGACGAGCCCTTGACCTTCAGGTCCTTGATGACGGTGACCGTGTCGCCGGCCTGCAGGGTGTTGCCGTTGCTGTCACGCACGACGAGGGAGGTGCCGGTGCCCTCCTCGGCGGTCCACTCGAAACCGCAGTCGGCGCAGATCCACAGCGCGCCATCGGCATAGGTGTTTTCCAGGGTGCACTGCGGGCAAGCGGGAGCAGAAGACATCAGCAAGTACCTCAAAATGAATCAACAACCGCCATTGTAACCGGCGGGTCCGTGCTTCCATTTTTTTCCCCGTACGGCGCCCTGATTGATATCGCATGGGCGGGACGGAGAGGGGCCGCCGGGACACGCGGTAAATACGTCCATGTAGCTCGTAGGCGCCATCCGTGGCGCCTACGGTCCCGACGGCCCCTCTCCGTCCCGACTTGGAAAGTTTCCCGCGCCGGCGGCCGGGACAATCAAAAGCGTGGGTTGCTGCTTTGCCGTTTGTTGCCGCGCTCCGGGAAACTGTCCAGAGCCGAGGGGGCGGCCGGAGCAGGACCGCAGGCGCCATGGATGGCGCCTACGAGCCCCCATGGATGGGTTCACGGCGTGTCCTGCTCCGGCCGCCCCCTCGGCTGAACACGGAGCAAGGAGGCGCTGAACACCCCCGAAGCCAAGAGGAACTTGCAGGAAGACCCGAACTGCAGCAGAGTGCGCGGCCCCCGCCCGCCCCCGGACCTCCCCATGCGCCTTGGCATCGACTTCGGTACCAGCAACTCCGCCGCCGCCATCGTCCGTGACGGACAGCTGCTGCCGATCCGCTTCGGCGAAGCGGAACAGTTCCGCACCAGCGTGTATTTCCCCGGCGTGGTGCCCGACCCGGACGACTTCCAGCTCGATGCCGGCCAGGAACACGAACTGCAGCAGATGATCGACAGCGCC
>JAAIGF010353339.1_pt1 | contig 15227 bp, 12 predicted proteins | sample 6487441 | NCBI WGS metagenome assembly JAAIGF01 (sample SAMN13974129, study PRJNA590717) | phyllosphere metagenome | biome: pepper field; feature: multiple bacterial spot infested pepper fields; material: pepper leaves; isolation source: leaves from pepper fields | host: Capsicum annuum ... | reverse complement strand
TAATTAATCCCATGTATTAAAATCCTCATACGATCCCTACTAGCCTATATTTATTTGATAATTATCTTTGACAAATGCCTTAATCTTCTGTGCATCGCTACCGCAATGTTTCTTAATTTCATATACCTTGGCGTCTACTAATGATCGATACCACCAGCCTTGCATAAAATGCCATAGAAAACCTTCTTTACCTTCGGTAAATCCCAACTTGAAGAAATAGCGATATATAAAGTAGATAAAGCAACGCCAAAACAGTGGCATGCTGGCATACTTCTCTTTTCTCAGGCGCTTTTCTTCCGCATCTTTGGCCATTTCAGAAGTAACTGGTTGATCATTATCAGGCAAAAAACCCAATTCAATATTAAGTAGATCAATGGCTTCCCGAATGCTATAACCATTGTGTTTCGTGATCCACCAACCCAGTGGATTGAGGTTGTCATCAAAAAAACAATGATCAAGCTGTCTAGAACTGCCTTTACTTAATACGATATGCTCGTCCATCCAGCGTTCTTCGCAGGTACCTACTCCATACTTAAACAACCGCAACATATTCCATTTGATATTTCCCCGATTAATCGTTTTACCTAAAAAAACCATTTTCCGTTCCATGACCAATCCCGTAATATCGGCAGGTACATGAGGCACTTTTGCATTAAGCTCGGAGATCAAATCGGCAGAAAGATACTCATCAGCATCTAGTCGGAATACCCACTCCGTGGTCACTGGTATATTAGTAAGTCCCCAGTTCAGCTGGCGTGCATAATTATTTTCCCATTTATTTTGGTAAACAATAGCTCCCATCGATTCAGCAATTTCTTTTGTTCTATCGGTGGAGAACGAATCAACGAGGTAGATCGCTTTGGAAAATTGAAGGGCATTTTCGATACAACGAGCAATGTGTTTTTCTTCGTTGAACGTTAGAATTATGGTAGAAATATCAAGCATGAGCTAATTCTGTTTTGGTGTAGTTTGATCTGTGATGATACGCTGTTTAAGGGCTTTGCAAGGATTACCGGCACACACCATCCAGGGTTCCATATTTTTGATTACAACCGAGCGAGCGCCTATAACCGCTCCTTCTCCTATCGTTACGCCGGGATGCACAAACGCTTCGGCAGCGATCCACGCATGCGCTTCTACTGTAATTGGGGCAGTAATGAGGGGATGTCCAATTTTGGTATAATCATGAGAACCCGTGCATATATAAGCACCTTGTGAAACAATGCTGCGCTTACCGAGTGTGATCTGCCCTTGACTATAGAGTATGGCACCGCTTCCAACTCCACATTCATCTTCCAATGTAAGATTCCAAGGCGCCCAGATTTTCACTCCTGGGTACACATGCACATTTTTCCCAACGCTAGCTCCGAAAAGTCTCAACAAAAAAGACCTCCATGCATGCAATGGCCGAGGAGAGAAACGAAAAAATAAGACATATACTACGCCCCAAACTACTCTCGCCAACTTATTCTGCAAAGAGAAAGAGGCTCCTGTATACGTATCTGTGTTTATTTTTGACATATCGCATTTATAAATTTCTGAGCCGCACCTGTAGGAAGATAGTGCTCTTCGTAAGTCTTCTTAGCATTTATTCCCATTCTATTCAGCTCGTCAGCACTGTAATTGATAGAGAGATTGCGCAGCACATCAATAACTGATGACAGGTTGTCTTCGAATACCATTCCCGAATCGCTATCTTCAATTACGGTATAGATATTAACTTGCTTAGTAATAAACACTGGTCTTCCACAGGACATCGCTTCGACAACCGCAATACCAAAATTTTCTTGATGCGATGGTAGGATAAAAATTTCGCAACCATAAATAGCACCCCACTTAGCATCACCGCGCAGCATCCCTGTGAATACTATATCCTCTCTCCCTTTCGTACTCTGCATCAGCTGTTGTGCATAATCACTATCATCAGGGCCAGCAATCACCAGCTTTGGCAATTTTAGTCTCTTGGCAGTCACTGATTTATATGCATCTATTAATATATCCACTCCTTTCTTTGTGTGAATGCGACTTAAAAACAAAAGATATGGTTCGGTAGCACCAAGACCAGATACTTTTAGAAATTCTGCTGTCATATTAGGTGTTGTTGACGGTGGAGGCTGCACACCATAACTCACATTCAATTCCGCCTTTGGGTGGTAATTTTTAAACGTTTCTCGTGCCAAGATTAGTTCTCTCTCACAAGTGAACAGGACTCCATCCACATTATTGATAACTTGATTTTCAACTATATGCCAGAAAAAAAGATTTCTTAGTGCTTTCCACTTTCTCTCTGCCGCACGCTGGAAATAGGGATCTAACATTCCATGGGGCATGACATAGAGTGAAGGAAGTTTTTCCTGATTCTTTTTTTTAAGGCGATTCCACACTTTGAATGTGCCGAAACTATTGTAAAGCCATAATCCATGAATGATCACTTTATCAAATTTATAGATATTCGCTTCCAACCACGTTGATAATGTTGGTACATAAGCATATGGACTTTTTGCTGGACCAATCTTATAAACTGCGAAATTATCATCTATACCATAGTCTGCATTAGGTTCATCAAAACAAAGCACCTCATTTTCTATCCCTAAAGCCTTCAATTGAGGAACAGCATTACGGATTCCTTGGGAAGGGCCACCAGAGGCTGGATTCATTGACGATATGACGCGTAGTATTTTCATATTACTTCTAGTTCTTTATTTGCTATAAGGCGGCTTTGGCATTATATTGACTTGCCCAATTTGATAGGATAGAATTTGGTTAAAATATGAGGCCATTGCCTCTCCAGATATCACTCTATTTGCCAAATCCCTGTTCGATTTCCGAAGATCTTTACCAACTTTCCCCTTTTGTATTTGCGACCTTAGTATAAGATTAAGGCTATCCGGGTTTAACTCTTTTAGCACATTACCAAATTGTCGATAATTTATTAAAGAACTGGAGCCACAATTAGAACTCACGATTACGGGAGTACCTTCCATCAGACTCTCATTTATTATTGCTCCCCAGCCATCATGTCTACTTGGAAGCACCAATAAATCATAATTATTGATTTGATTTCTAAGTTCATCGTTTGGCAAGAATTCAAAAAATGACACCTTACAGGAAGAGTGACTAGGGTCGAGTTGATTTACAATTGTAGACACATCTTCCTTATTCTTCTCATTGACGCAATACATATCTAACTGAACCGGAATATCTTGTAACATTTTAACCGCTCGCAAAAGGATGTCGTATCCCTTTCGCGGAATAAGTGATGCAGCGAAAATTATACGAAAATTTTCATCCAGATCAGCATCATGATTCGGAATCAGAGTATTTGATTTATGGACTACGTAAGACCATTCAAATACCTTACTTTTCGCATATCCAACATTTAAAAATTGTTCGACAGCATACTTCCCTGTTGCTAGTATAAAATCTATTTTCCTACCAAATCTAATCTTATGGTAATAGGCGCGCATAATCCGAACCTTCCCTTTAATTCCTCTATAATCTAATGGTTCTGAAAAGACTGATATTAATCCTTTGGCGTTTTTAATAGCATATCTAAATGCTTTGTGCACATTGGGGAAAGCATTGATTCCCGAGAAAATGTGTACATCTGATTCTGTAGATTTTTGCAGAAAAGACAGTGGCAACTCTCCTGCAACGCAATTATGTACGTTCACATTATAAAGCTTAGGTTCCTGCCACCCCATAGCTTTTCTAAACTCTGGTAACGCCTCCGTAACAATTAGATGCACCTCATACATCGGATTCTTTGCTAATGATTCCAATAATGCAGATTGATGAATGCTATTCGTATTTTGCCAAAAGAAAAGCTTACGATGTGTTTTCATATTAATCTATTTGTTTATACAACTCCACATATTTAGCAGCGATCAACTCCTTATCGAAACGCTTTAAATTCTCAGCTCCATTCTGAATAAGTTGACTTCTCAATTCAACGTTATTTCGAAGATTATTTAAAGCCATCTTGATTTGGTCAACATCAAATGGGTCAACAAGAATAGCCGAATCACCAGCTACTTCGGGCATAGAAGCCACAGTACTTGTGATTACAGGCCTCCCAACGGCATTGGCTTCTAAAATAGGAACTCCAAAACCCTCATATTCAGAAGCAAAGTACACAATATCAGACTGGCAATAGCAATCATAAAGCTCAGATCTAGATATATTAGAATGCCATATATACTCTATATTGTTGTCTATAAGCAACTTTTCAATTGTGGGGTCGGGCTTTCTCACAAGCAGCAGTCTGAAAGACGTGTTTTTTACTGCTTCAATCAATCTATATAGGTTTTTTTGTTCACCGCTACCTACCTGTAAAATGAGAGGTTTTTCACAATTGAAATCCTTGTCACTATATTTGAAATCATCAGCAGCTGGATTATGTATCACCTGAATCTTTTCAGGACTGATGTTCTTTGTATTTTCGAGAATTCTAGCCTTGGTAAATTCAGAAATTGTAGTGATGTACTTTACTCTAGCCAGAGGCCAATCGAACCATAGCTTCCTAAATAGAAATTTGTGTAGACCTTGCTTCGTTTTCCCTCCGTCACCACGCTCTAGTGCTCCTACATCATGAATCGTTAAAATCGTTTTACTGCCTCTTAAAAAAAGAGTGATTGTATGGATATCACCTGTTATATGATTAATATCGCTTGTAACACTAATGGATTTGAAATAGGAGTAGAAACGTTTCCACTTATTGGTACAGTAATATGATGAAATGGTATAAGTTTTCGAAATTTCATTCTGTAGTATATCAAAAACTGTTTCGATGCTAAAGACGTTTTTCATCGGTGGTCTAAAAAAGAATGTTACTTTTTTCATAAATCTCTAAAGCAATTTGATGACTAGCTAATTTGGTTCTTTTTAATCCTTTTTTATTGGCAACAATTTTATAATGATCACTACAAACCAAAAAATGAAACATTGTTGCCAGAAGCCCCTCAACAAATAGGTCACTAGTACAATAGTTCCTATCGAATTCCTGAACATTCCTAAAAACCCAAAAACATTTATTAGTCCAAGAGTAGAATAGGAAAGACGCTTATTTCTATAAATAACAAAGCAATCCATAAGTTTAAACGACAGAAATAATAACACAAAGTGGATCGGAAAACACCAGTATCCAAAAGTAGCTAAGCCGTCTGCGATCAAACTCGTTACTCGAAATCCACCCAATGCATTTGTATTGCCAGCGGTAGTTAATAACATATCCCCAGGAGAATACTGTAATTCATTTTTATCCACTTCAAAACCTAAAAAAGATGACATAGGTAGTGGAAAAACACCTACTACTTTGTTAAGGAAGCTTTCTTGCATCTTTTTATTACCATATTCAACCCTATCTGCATAATAGAGGGTTTGGTCTGAAACCCGTAGATTTCCATAACGATTGAGCATAAAATTATTTAGATAACGCTCATCCCAACCTTCGTTGTAGGACATTAAACCTTCATTTGTTTCGAGAGAGGTTGTTCTCAAAACGTCCATCGTGGCATTATCTTGGAGCGTTGCGAGTGTTTTATCAAATAATTCGCTTCGGCTTACATTTGCTCGAGCACTCCTATTATAGAGCATTGCGAGTGATACATCTGAGAACAAGTTCAAACCGAAAATTAAAGCAAGAGACAAGATAACAATACGTGTAGGAGATATAATTTTAAATATAGAGATTCGCTCCCGCAGTATATGTAGAAACGCTAGCAGTACAATGGTGATTATGGGATAAATCATAGCCTGTCTACTATTTGTTGCAAAACTTGTCATAAAAAGTATTCCAACATAACACCAGACATATAAGTCTCTACTCTTACTAATTGAAATATTGGATAACTTAGGAAATAACAGGATGAGCGGTGCATATTGCAAGTACATAAGTCCGGCGAGAAATTTATTATTCACATCGCCAAATTCCACTTCGTCCCCAGCACCTAATTGTTGGATTCTTACCGCCAATCCCACAGCTCCAAGAATCCATAAGGTAATCGCATCCGTCTTAAAAAAACCTTGCTTATACAGTGCCTTTTGCATAAAATTATTCTGAGATATATTTTTTCTAGTCGCCGCGTAGAATGCGAGCGAAGCAACGATAAACATAATAGTTTCCCAAAAAAAAGTCTGAAATGGTGTTTCAAAGCCATAGGTTATCGGTTTTCCTTCCAATAATGTGGCTGGAAGTGGAATATACCGTGCTAGAAACAATGATAAAAAAGCGAAGAACGAAAAAGGATGTAAGATAATCAACTGCTGTTTTAGAAAAAACTGCTTAAAAATCAACCATACCAATACTGTCATGCTGCAACCTGCAAGGTTGGCCCAAGATGGAAAAAAAATCATTTCACAGCCTACAGCAACATATAATATGATATCCATCCACTTGCGTAGTAAATCGATAATATTACCTGTTTTCGATTTGTTAAACTTATTTGCCATTCAACCGTACAATTTCCAACATTCTTTTTATTGCATCTCGATTTGAGTAACCAGATGATTGACATCTCAAGACTCCTGCATCAACGATCTGAGTACGTTCGTTATCATGTTTCAAATAATAATGACATTTTTGAAGCAGCTCTTCGTTAGAAGAGAAGAACTCTGCTTCTTTTCCTTCTGAGAAGAGTGTCAAATGTTCTGAAGTTCGTTCTGCCAACATAAACCCGCCACATGCTGGGATTTCCATTGAACGAGAGGTTTGTAAATCGGCATTTATTTTCCGCAAGAAACACAGTGAAATTTTGAAGGCCTGCAACGCTTTAGAGTAATCTTCGGAATAAACGGCCGGTAAAACCTCCAAATTTTCCACATCCTTATAATCTTGCCATTTCCCGCCACCAAATACCTTAACTTTTATTCCATTTTTAGCTAAAAAAAGAATACTATCGCATCTTTCCTGTTCCCACATGCCAATAAAACCAACATCACCTCCAAGTCTCTCTATTTCTTCTGAAGATAAATTTCTAGGATAATGAAATGTATGCTCATAATGTTTATTGGTAAAGACAACTCGCTTAGCACCTAAACGCTTAAGTTCATCTATGACGTATGACTTTGTCGTAAAGTGAATATCGTAAAGTGGAATTCCTTCAAGATAGTTTACGCTTTGATTATGTCTGAGCACCATATTATCAGGCGAATAACTTACAATACTAGTCTTGGGATTGATTTTCTTGATCTTCCGAAGTGTGCTAGCATTAATCATTAGTCCTTTATCTACCCAGACGATATCGTAAGGAGTATTGACCGATTTTTGTACAAATTTAAGTATCTGCTTATTCGCATTGGAATCATCGGGCAAAGGCACAGACACCCCTTTCAGAAACAGCTTATTAGCCACTCGATACAACCAAGAAGTAGGTTTTTCACGGATATTTACCATATCAATCTCGTCGGCAATTTCTGTTAATGCCCAATTTCTATGCAGACATGTGTTGGACAAACCATTAAACGAACCCACTGATAAGATTTTCATATTCAATCGCTTATTAAGATTTAATGATTGATTTAATATCTTCTAAATATTCAATCGTGAGATTTCTACAGTCTGACATCGCATCAGGATACGTCTTAACCGTCATCAAATCTGCCGCTAAATCTCCTGTATATAGATGAGGTGGGTATTTGTAAAAATTGTATTTTTCAGATCGCGGAGCAAAAAGAATCGCTTTTTTACCTAATAATGTAGCCCAATAAATTGCATGATAACTATTGGTCAATACGATTTTAGAACTGCCAATAAACGCCACGAACTCAGATAGGGACGCGCTATTGGTAAGCATCTCGTATTCTTTGAACTCGGCCGGCAAATGGTGTAAGACATCCTTATGTCCGACTACACCAAACTCTCTTGTAATTACATATGTACTACTTAACTCTGGCATAAAACAGGTCGCACAAGGGACATATCTGAAATCGCCATATTTGAAATCACGCACAGCCACCAAATCAAATAAATTCCAATCTATAGCATTATGAAATTTTTTGCCCGCAAAGCTATTAAACCCAGCAGACCAGACAATGCTTTTTTTGGCTTTCTTTGCCGCAGTAATAAGATTATAATTCCACTCTTCCGTAGCGTTTAGAAGGCCGCCACCACCAATAATAACAGTATCAACAGCACTAATCTTCGCAAGATCGACACAATTTATATCATGTGCCAAACAACGATATTCCTTAAAATGATCTAAAAAATAGCGATAGTAACCACAAGCCATATCACCTGTATTGCTAGTAATATATCGGTGTATAAAGTGCACAGTACTTTTGCTGTCATCGTTCTCATGCAAAATTTTTGAAGGATAACGACTAATAAATCTTTGCAGATGAAGTTTCAAAAAGAAGCGATTATTACTAATCAAATAACGGTAAATGCGTTTTAACGAATTTATCATGTAAAATATTTTTAATGGTGTATTTTGATCATCCGAAACCCTTTATTCCATAAAAATTTCGATTGTGACCATAAGGATATAACCATTTCACTGAAATCAGTATTTAAAAATTTATTATTTTGCTTTAGTACACAAATAAGTAAAACAGTTTCTGTTATAAAAAGTACCAATGGAATATAACTCAATGCTGGAAAGAGCGATAGTACTACATAACATGCACCTACTCCTAAAAACTGAAATAGCAAAAAAGTTAGAGTGAATTTTGTATGGGTATTCGTCGAAAGTGGAACCACACTCGCTAGTCCCCAAATACAAGAAATGAGCATAACGAAAAGCATACCAATAAAAAAGGTATGATCAAACGGCACGGCGTGTTTAGTCCATTCTAGAAAAATAAATTTTCCCGTGACCAGAAGTGCTATCATACAAACCAGAGTAGCGACTAAAGTAACTATAATCGAACGGTAGTAGATATCAAATATTGCTTTGTAGTCTTTTCTGCCGTATGCAGCACATATTTCTGGATTAACAGAAGTGGATAACATATTCATTATCTGTCGTAAGAAATTAAGTAATGTTCGTGTAGTGGTAAAAGCAACTAGCACAGCGCCCCCCAAAAATGTATTCACCGCAAATACCAATCCTTGATTCTGTATCGCCTGCCCTAGTGGAAATGCCATAAATGCCAAAGAGGGCTTTATCATGCTAACAAAAATATCTTTGTCAAAATTTCCAAATGATAGTTTAACAGAAAATATTGAACGCGTGTAAATATGTTTAAATATGCAGCCCCCTATGGAAGGGGCAATGTATAGTAGTGACAATACGATGATATCAAATCCTAAAAACACCGAAAAGAACAAGACAATTAGTTCTGCAATCCGTATGATATTATCAACCACTATTGCTATATGTGTTTTAGCAGTAGCTCTGAATACTCCGTGATATACTCTACCATACATGGTAATAAACACTTGGGCGAGCAGCAAAATAAATGTAGCCGATACTTCCACTTCGGTAAATGAGGTAACCCCCAACATCCCTTTCAAACCCCACTGTGTAGATACTAAAGCTGATACGGAAGTGAAGCATAAGAAAATGAGTATGATAAACAGAAATGCATTTAGCTGCAATTTCTCACATCTCCGATATTCGTGACGCTGGTATTGAATAACAAACTCATTATTACTTGCTCTATTCAACCCCATATCAGTCATCGCAAAAAAGGTCGATAAGGCCGTAATCAAAATCCAATCGGCATACTTGCTTACTCCCCAGAATGTGATGAATAAAGGAACCATCGCAATTTGGGCTACGAAATTAATCGCCATTCCGAAAGAGTTGGCCGCTAAGTTCTTGATAATGGCTTTATATGCAACCATGTAAAATCAGATTTTAATTATTTCGGTGCGACTAAAATTACTACCCAACAATATGCTCCCACTGCGTATTGTAATTGCCTTTCATTAACGTGATGTCAGAAACGACCATTTCCGAAACCAGAGCAGCGAGATCGTACTGCGGTTTCCAACCCAACTTGGTTTTTGATTTTGTAGGATCGCCTAATAATAAATCTACCTCAGTCGGCCTGTAGTAGGTTGGATCTACCCGTACGACAATCTGTCCAATTTCAAATTGATACTCCGTATTGTTCACGCTCTTCACCGTGGCAATCTCCTGTTCGGCTTCGCCGGTAAACTCTAATTCTACCCCGACTTCTTGGAACGCCAAACGCACAAAGTCTCGCACCGAAGTCGTGATACCCGTCGCAATTACATAATCCTCGGGTTCATCTTGCTGTAAGATCCGCCACATGGCTTCTACATAATCCTTCGCATGACCCCAATCGCGTAAAGCATTCATATTACCTAAATACAAGCACTCTTGTTTTCCTAAAGCAATAGCCGCAGTAGCCATGGTAATCTTACGGGTCACAAATGTCTCTCCACGACGAGGTGACTCGTGATTAAACAGAATACCATTACAGGCATACATATTGTAGGCCTCACGGTAATTCTTCGTAATCCAGAATCCATAAATTTTAGCTACACCATAAGGTGAACGTGGGTAAAATGGAGAACTTTCATCATAAAAGCCCTCGGAGTTTTTATTTTCTTCTAAACCACCATATAGCTCAGAAGTAGAAGCTTGATAAATACGGGTTTTCTTTTCCAATCCAAGAATACGGACAGCTTCCAGAATACGAAGCGTTCCCAACCCATCTACATTACCCACATATTCAGGTGAATCAAATGAAACCTTTACATGCGACATCGCGCCTAAGTTGTAAATCTCGTCTGGTTGTACTTCCTGAATAATACGAATTAGATTAGTCGAATCTGTTAAATCACCATAATGCAGCTTAAAACGTACATGTTGCTCATGCTGATCGATATAAAGGTGATCAATACGGTGGGTATTGAAGGAAGAAGCCCTACGCTTCACGCCATGAACCATATATCCTTTTTCTAATAATAATTCGGCTAGGTAAGAACCATCTTGCCCCGTAATACCTGTAATTAATGCTGTTTTCATATTAAAAAGTAAAAAGTAAGAAGTAAAAAACTACTTTGTCTTTTATAGTTTGACTTGCTTGTAATCTTGCTGATTGGCTAAAAACCAATCGTATGTCTTTGCAATACCTTCGCTTAATGCTACGGTATGCTTCCAGCCGAGGTGATGCATTTTAGAGATATCCATGAGTTTGCGCGGTGTGCCATCAGGTTTACTGCTATCCCAGATGATCTCACCTTGATGACCAACAGCCTTTTGTATGGTCTCCGCCAGTTCTTTGATCGTCAAATCTTCGCCCGTCCCCACATTATATAGATATTCTGGTAATACATGCTCCAAAGCAAACAAAACAGAATTAGCCAGATCATCTACAAATAGAAACTCTCGCATAGGCGTGCCCGAACCCCAGAGTGTAACGGGTACATTCCCATTTTCTTTGGCTTCATGAAACTTGCGAATCATAGCCGGTAACACGTGTGAGGTATTTAGATCAAAATTGTCATTCGTACCATAGAGATTAGTCGGCATCAGGCTCACAAAGTCCTTACCAAATTGCTTGCGAATGGCTTGACAGGCTTTTACACCCGTAATTTTGGCGATGGCATACCACTCATTGGTCGGTTCCAAAGAATCTGTCAATAAATATTCTTCTTTCAAGGGTTGTGGCGCCAATTTTGGATAGATACAAGATGACCCCAAGAAAACGAATTTCTTAACATCGTTTCGATGGGCAGCATCAATCAGATTATTCTGGATTTGCATATTCTCCATCAAAAATTGGTAAGGGAAATCATTATTCGCTAAAATGCCACCTACACGAGCCGCCGCATCAATAACCACTTCTGGTTGCTCTCGCTCAAAAAAGTCCAGAACGGCCTGTTGGTTGCGCAGATCCAATTCGGATGAGGTTCGCACAATCAGGTTGGTATAACCATTACGTTCCAACATTCTAATGACTGCTGAGCCCACCATGCCTCTGTGACCAGCTACGTATATTTTAGCCTGTTTTTCCATTTGCATTTTTTATTTACGCTTGAATAGTTGTTGCCACCAAGTTTTGCTTTTCCCTTCTTGTCCGTACTCACCATAGCCGTATCCATATCCATAACCGTAATTACTATAATAGCTACCAGTAGCTTTTACATCATTCACCACGAGTTGTATCGGTTTAATACGATCTTTGGCAACGAGGTCATTTGGAATACGCAATTGTTCTTTATAGGTATGTCCATGTCTTACCAAATAAAGACATAGATCCGCATAACGATTTAACAATTGTGCATCGGTCACCATCCCCACTGGAGGCGCATCCATCAGCACATAATCGTATTGTTCCTTGACTTCGTTCATCAATTGCTCTGCCCTTGCACTCACTAAAAGTTCCGCAGGGTTAGGCGGAATCGCACCAGCCTGTATAAGGTCTACATTTTGATGCACCCCAGAGGACATGACCACATCTTGTAATCGCATTTCTGGTCTGACCGCATAATGTGAAAAACCTTTTCCAGTCGGAAGATTAAGCTTAGAAGTAATAGAAGGTTTTCTGAGATCCAGTTCCATAATCAGTACCTTATTCCCCAATAAGGCCAGCGAAACGGCTAGGTTCAACGCTACATAGGACTTTCCTTCACCCGACATGGAAGAAGTAAACAAAATGGTCTTGTTTCCTTGTAGGGCAAACTCCAGATTGGTACGTATCGCTCGAAACTGCTCGGCAATGGGTGAGCGGGATGTTTTTGTAATAACAACCTGCTCATACTCGTCCGAATGTGAGATCATACCCAGAATAGGTAGATTATTATTCCGTTCGATATCCTCCATACTCATTACTCGAACATTTAATAGATTTCTGATATACAAAAACCCAAGTGGAATCAACAATCCCAAAATCAATCCCATAGCATAGACTGTCTTACCTTTGGGAGAGATGGGTTCTTCTCGAGACTTTGGTGTATCAATCACCTTCGAATTGGACACATTGGCGGTACGACCAATAGCAGTTTCTTCCCATTTCTCCTGTAAGAAGATATACTGCGCTTGTTTAATCTGCTGCAAACGAGCCAAATCAATGTAACCGCGCTCAATTGCTGGAACTCGTTGAATTTGCGAGGTTAATTGGTTGGACATCTGCGCTTGCTTTGACTGAGATAATTCCAAATTACGCTTTGTCGAAGCCAAACTGCTGATCATATCTTCCCGCACGCCGGCAATCTGCACCGTGATGTTCTTGACCAATGGATTATCTTCGGTATTGGCCAGTAATAGGCGTTCCCTTTGCAACACCAGCTCATTATACCGGTTGATTAAGCCATTAAATGCAACATCCTGCAAAACGATGGATGCAGGAACCACACGCGGGTTATTGGCATCTCGTAAATAGCTAGACATGGCATCCAAACTCGATAATTGCACATCAATCTCGGCCAAACTCTTCGTATACTCCGCAGAATTCTCTAATAGAATTCTACTCTGTTCCGTCATATCGGCTAATTGCGTGCTTTGTTTGTAACCAGATATGCGATCTTCTACCCCTGCCAACTCCTGTGTTATTGCTGTGAGCCGTGCATTAATAAAAGATAAGGTAGAATCTGCTACCACATTTTTATCATGGAGATTTCGCTCCATGTACTTCTTAATCAACTGTTGTAGTTGTTCCTCACCTCGCTTCGGCTGTGTACTGCTAAGCGTTAAATCTATGGTGGACACATTTTTATTGGTAACAGATACTTTCAACGAATTCATTAAACCGGCTACTACTTTTCCAATTGGTCTTATTGTAAATCCATAATTATTAGCGTCACGAGATGCATGGTTAGGATTAAGTTGCACTAAGCCAATATTAGCAAGTAGAAAAGGTTTACCAAGCGCCGTTTGAATGGTAGTATCACTGCTAGTAAGAATAACCCCTTCTTCACCAGAATAATCAACTTTAAAGCTAAAAGATTCTCGAATAGAATCGGGATCAGATAACACAGTTAGGCGGAAAGGCGCATGATAAACGGGTCTATTATGAAATGTTCCCTCTACAAAATAGCTCACATACGAACTATCTGCTAGTACGGTCTCTCGCATTAAGTCGTTGGTGGATAACACTTCTACTTCATTATCCACCGAACTTTTAGTACCCATTAATCCAGACAAATCAGCCATCGGAGAACCAGCAAGTGAATTTCCACCTTTTTTATCATCTGACACCAATAGTTTAGCATCAACTGTGTAAACAGGTAAGGTATACCTTAAGTATGTATATGAGGCTACAAGACCAAGTAGGCCACAAAGCACAAACCAATACCAATTGGAAACAATACGACCAAGCAATCTTATAAACTCTTTGTTATCTGAAGGCTGCTCATTAAACTCGAACTCTTCATTCCAGTCTTTTTTACTCATAAATCAAAATCTTGATGTAACGATACGTTAATGTAATTATCCGAATAGGATAGTTTTTACAATCTACTTATTAGTACGATCAATAGTGATAGCACTGTACCTGCAATAGCATAAGTTTGCGTTCTAGCTGCATTATTTGCCGCTGCTTTTGCCTTACCAGGCTCTACATAAATTACGTCGTTCTGCCGTAAATAATAATAGGGAGATTGAAAGATGTCGCTATCGGTTAAGTTAAGTCTTACCATAGCTTTCTGACCATTTTCTTCTCGTACAAGCAGCACATTTTCCCGCTTACCATAGATGGTTAAATCTCCTGCTAGACCTAAAGCATCCAATACCGTTACTTTTTCATTAGGCACGGTATAAGTTGCAGGGCGAGTTACTTCACCAAGTATAGTGATTTTGTAATTAGCAAAGCGCACCTGGACCGTTGGGTTACGATAGAACTCGGATGCTTTTTTGGTAATTAGTTCTCTGGCCTGATAGGTAGTTAGCCCGAGCACTTTTACTTTCCCGAGTAAGGTCATATGCACATAACCATCTTTATCGACTAAAAAACCGGTGATAAGCTGATTTCCTACGCTAGTAGCGCTACTTGCCCCCACAGCTTGCACGGCTTCGGCCTGATTCACCACGCTACTCGTAGTAGGATCCAAGGTTTGAATAGTGATGCTTAGGATATCATCGCCTTGAATTACAGGTTCGGTAAAGTCAGCAGCGGCTTTCATGACTTTTAAGGAGTCTGCCGGCAGGTCACTGAAGTAGACGATGTTTTTCACCGAGCAGCTTCCTAGCAAGGTCGCAAACAGCAGACCACTGATAAGATACCAAAGGGGTGTTCGCGGAAAAGATTTTTTGAAGTTGTTAGTCATTGTGATTGTAGTTGTAGTTTTAATAAGTCTTGTTAGGCATGCGTGT
>JAAIGF010359647.1_pt1 | contig 15231 bp, 13 predicted proteins | sample 6487441 | NCBI WGS metagenome assembly JAAIGF01 (sample SAMN13974129, study PRJNA590717) | phyllosphere metagenome | biome: pepper field; feature: multiple bacterial spot infested pepper fields; material: pepper leaves; isolation source: leaves from pepper fields | host: Capsicum annuum ... | reverse complement strand
CGAACCCGCCGCGGCCCGCGGGGGCGACGCCGCCCCCGCCCCCGCCTCGCGCAGCCGCGCCAGCGCCGTGGGCGCGCGCCATGCCGCAGGCTCCACCGGCCGCAAGCTCTTCGTGCTCGACACCAACGTGCTGATGCACGACCCGAGCTCGCTGTTCCGCTTCGAGGAACACGACATCTTCCTGCCGATGATGACGCTGGAAGAGCTGGACCACAACAAGAAGGGCATGTCCGAAGTCGCGCGCAACGCCCGCCAGGTCAGCCGCACGCTCGATACGCTCATCACCGATGAACGCTCGCTGTCCGAGGGCGTGCCGCTGTCCGCGCTGGGCAACCGCGAAGCCAAGGGCCGCCTGCTGCTGCAGACGACGGCCATGGCCAACGGCCTGCCGGCCGAGCTGCCGGTGGGCAAGGCCGACAACCAGATCCTGGGCGTCGTGCATACCTTGCAGGGCCAGCATCCGGATCGGGAAGTCGTGCTGGTGTCCAAGGACATCAACATGCGCCTGAAGGCGCGCGCCCTGGGCCTGGCCGCCGAGGACTACTTCAACGACCAGGTCCTGGAAGACGCCGACCTGCTGTATTCCGGCCTGATGGCGCTGCCGGACGACTTCTGGAATGCCCACGGCAAGGGCGTGGAATCCTGGCAGCAGGGCGGCAGCACGTTCTATCGCGTGCATGGCCCCCTGTGCGAGAAGTTCCACATCAACCAGTTCGTGTACTTCGAAGGCAGCATGCCTTTGTACGCCCAGGTGCGCGAGATCAACGGGCGCACGGCGGTCCTGCAGACCCTGCGCGACTACACGCACAACAAGAACAACGTCTGGGGCATCGTCGCGCGCAACCGCGAGCAGAACTTCGCGCTCAACCTGCTGATGAACAACGACTGCGACTTCGTCTCGCTGCTGGGCCAGGCCGGCACCGGCAAGACGCTGCTCGCGCTGGCCGCGGGCCTCACGCAGGTGCTCGAGACCAAGCGCTACACCGAAATCATCATGACCCGCGTCACGGTGCCGGTGGGCGAAGACATCGGCTTTCTGCCCGGCACCGAGGAAGAAAAGATGCTGCCCTGGATGGGCGCGCTCGAGGACAACCTGGACGTGCTCAACATGGGCGATGGCGAGCCCGGCGGCAACCACGGCGGCGAATGGGGGCGCGCGGCCACCATGGACCTCATCCGCTCGCGCATCAAGGTGAAGTCGCTCAACTTCATGCGCGGTCGCACCTTCCTCAACAAGTTCCTCATCATCGACGAAGCGCAGAACCTGACGCCCAAGCAGATGAAGACCCTGATCACCCGCGCCGGTCCCGGCACCAAGGTGGTCTGCCTGGGCAACATCGCGCAGATCGACACGCCCTACCTCACCGAAGGCAGTTCGGGCCTCACGTACGTGGTGGACCGTTTCAAGGGCTGGCCGCACTCCGGCCACGTCACCCTGCAACGCGGCGAGCGCTCGCGGCTGGCGGATTACGCCGCCGACGCGTTGTAAGCGGCGCGGACGGCACGACCAAGCGGCCCCTCGGGGCCGCTTTTTTTGGCTGCTGCGCGTGCGATCCGGCAGGAGCTGGCCGACGGGGCGGGATCGGCCACCCGGGTGGGCTACAACGCGGCCAGATATGCTTCCATGCGCTGGCGGCCCTCGGCGTCCACCTCGCGCCCGGCGCCCGCGCCCAGGTTGTCGATGACGTGTCTTGGCCGGCTCGTGGCCGGGGTCACGGCGGTCACGGCCGGGTGCGAGAGCGCGTACTTCAGGAAGAACTGGCCCCAGGACGCGATGTCGTACTCGCCCGCCCAATCCGGCAGGGCATGGCCTTCGACGCGCTGCCACAGGCGCGCGCGCCCGAACGGCTGGTACACCAGCACGCCGATGCCGCGATCCTGCGCAAGCGGGAAGATGCGCTCTTCCATGCGGCGGTTGTCGACCGCGTAGTCCACGCCGATGAAGTCCAGGGGCTCGGCCTTCATCACGGCTTCGAGCTCGTCATAGCGGCTCTCGAAGGTGTTGGTCACGCCCAGGTGGCGCACGCGCCCCGCGTCGCGGAACTCGCGCAGCACCGCGAGCTGGCCGGGCGCATCGGCCACGTTGTGGACCTGGATCAGGTCGATCTCGGGCTTGCCGATGCGCTGGAAGGATTGCTCGACCTGCGCGCGGGCCTCGGCGGGGTCGGCCTTGCCGCCACGGGCCACGTTGAGCTTGGTGGCCCAGTACAGCCGTTCGGCCAGCCCGGCCTCCTGGGCAGCCTGGCCTGCCACGGCTTCGGCCGCGCCATAGCTCGGCGCGGTGTCGAAGACGGTGCCGCCGCCATCGACCATGGCCTGCAGCACGGCGCGCACGCCGGCCAGATCCCCCTCGCCCGCCATGCGGGAGAACGACGCCGAGCTGCCCAGCCCGACGACCGGCAGCGATTCCTGCGTGCCGGGGATGACGCGGCTGGCAAGCGTCATGGGCTTGTCCGCCGCGCGCAGCAAGGTGGGCGACAGCGTCAGGGCCACACCGGCAGCGGCACAGCGGCGAAGGTACTCACGTCGGGTGATCATGGGTGTGTCCTCAGACAAGGGTGGCGAGGGCAGGGGCGCAGCATGGCACGTAGGGTCGGGACGAGCCTCACGCCCCGGGCGCGCGGGTCCCTTCCGATCGAGCCTCGCGCGCGGCGGAAGTTCCGGGCGAGGCCGCCAGCCGCTGCTGCGCGCGCCCGAGCCACCAGGCCAGGCCCGCCCATGCCACGGCCAGGGGCACGGCCAGGCTTGCCAGGCCCGCCAGGCCCATGCCCAGGCGTCCCAGCCAGCCTTCGACCTGGGCCCCGGCCACATCCCCCGCGCGATAGCCGAAGGTATCGATGAAGGCCTTGGACTTGTACTTGTCTTCGCGGCTGACCACGGTGTACAGGGTTTCGCGCGCCGGCCGCGCCAGCGCCCGCTGCACGGCGCGGAAAGCGGACTCCGCGACGATGAGCGTCGCGATGCTGGCGACCATCGCCAGCCCGACGAAGCCCAGCGCCGCCGTCAGCGGCAGCAGCATCAAGGTCAGCGACACGCCCAGCCGGCGCATCACGTGCCCGGCCACCACCGCCTGCAAGACTAGCGTCGCGACCTGCGTGATCACATCGATGCGCGCGAACATCGCGGTGCGCAGGTCCACGTCCTCGCCCAGCGCGGCCACCATCTGCAGCCGCGTGAAATACAGCAGTGTCGCCATGACGGCCATGATGATGACGTAGCCCGCGATGCCCAGCAGAAAGCGCGAGCGGAACACCGCGCGCAGCCCTTCCCAGGCACTGCCGCCGATGATGGCGCGCTGCGGATCGCGCGCCTGCGATCCGGCAGCACCGGGCAAGGCGTCCGATGGGCCACCCAGGCTCGCGCCCGGCGGCGCCCCCGCGGCCGATGGCAAGCCCACCGCCGGCAGGCCAGGCGCGTCCGGCGGGTCGACGCGGGCTTGCCCACGCGCCGCGCCCCAGGCCGCGACCAGCGCCAGCACCAGGAATCCCGCCGACACCACGAGCAACGCGGGCGTGCCGAGCACCGGGGCCAGCGCCGCGGCCAGCCCGGGCCCGGCAATGGCGCCCAGGGTGCCACCCACGGAGATCAGCGCAAACAGCCGCTTGCTTTGCTCCAGCGTGAAGCGATCGGCCATCAGCGCCCAGAACAGCATCGTGGCAAAGAGATTGAAGACGCTGAACCAGACGTAGAACACCTGCCCGCTCGTGACGCCCACGGCCGCGGGGGCGAAGACCAGCAAGGCGAAGAACCCGAGCAGGCTGGCGGCAAAGAACAGGTAGGTCGCGGCCAGGAACTTGAGCCGGGACAGTCGGCTGACCAGCCAGCCGAACACGGGGTTGGCCAGCAGGGTCACGAGCGCCGTGCCCATGAAGAGCCAGCGCACCGCGTCGATGCCGCGCTGCATGCCCAGCGCATCCCGGGCCGGGCGCAGCAGCATGAGCGCGGTCAGGACGCAGAAAAAGAAGATCCCCGCCCACAGGACGGGGATCCACTCATCCCGACGGATGTTGAAGAGGCGGGCAAGCGTGCGCTTGCCGTCGCTCATGGCCGGGGCATGCGCGGCACCGCGGCCGACGTCGTCGTGCTGATCTTCGGTGCGGTCATGTCGCCACGGCCAACCGGCGGGATGTCGGAGATCGGCGCGGGACTGCCCTGGTCGTCATTGGAGTTGGCGAACAAGGCCCACGCCGCCATGAAGAGCGCCGCCACCAGCGGGCCGATCACGAAGCCGTTCAGCCCCCACAGGGCCATGCCGCCCAGGGTGGAGATGAGGATCACGTAGTCGGGCATCTTGGTGTCCTTGCCGACCAGGATCGGGCGCAGGATGTTGTCCACCAGGCCGATCACCAGGATCCCGTAGGCGGTCAGCGCCACGCCCTCGAGCACGTTGCCCGAGACCATGAAGTAGATCGCCACCGGACCCCAGACCAGGCCCGCGCCCACGGCCGGCAGCAGCGACAGGACGGCCATCAGCACGGCCCACAGCAGCGCGCCCTGGATGTCGAAGAACCAGAAGGCGATGCCGCCGAGCGCGCCTTGCGTCAGGGCGACGATGACGTTGCCCTTGACCGTGGCGCGCACGACCGTCGTGAACTTGGCAAAGAGCTGGCGCTTGCGGCTTTCTTCCAGCGGCACCGCATCGCGGATGCGGCGGGCCAGCTGCGAGCCGTCCCGAAAGAAGAAGAACAGCAGGTACAGCATCACGAAGAAGTTGATGACGAACTGGAAGGTGTTCTGCCCGATGTTGAGCGCCCGATTGGCGATCAGCTGGCTGCCGGCCAGCGCCGCACTGGAGAGCCGGTCCCGGATGGAGTCGAAGTCCGTGATGCCCAGGCGCACCAGCCAGTCCTGCGCAAAGCCTGGCATGCCCTGGCGGATCTGTTCGGCGTAGGCCCCGAAGTCCTGCTGGCCGGAGCTGATGCGCTGATACAGCCCGGTCACTTCCTGGATGATCGACATCGCGATCAGGATGACTGGCAGCACGGCCAGCACGACGCACACGAGGAGCGAGGCGAGCGAGGCGAGGTTGCGGTTGCGGATGCGACGCTGCAGCGTGCGCTGCAGCGGATTGAAGATGATGGCAAGAATGACGGCCCAGAAGACCGCGCCGTAGAACGGCAGCAAGACCCAGCCAAACGCGATCGTCACAATGGCCAACAGCAGAATGAAGGCCTTGTGTTCCATGGTTACTTTGCGCAAGGAGGACTCCTGGGGGCAGCGCTAGGGGGAAACTATATTACCCGCACGCAGGCAATGTGCCCGCAATCCGCGGCCAGGCTGGCTTGCGTGGCATTGGCCGCCGCGGGCGGACACGAGGGGGCGCGCCGGGGCCGGCGCCGCCACCCCGCGTGCGAAGCATCAGTACGACGGCGCGCCCGAGTAGCTCAGGAAGCGCGTGCTCGAACCCTGGAAGGTCATGCGCACGGTGCCGATGGGCCCGTTACGTTGCTTGCCGATGATGATCTCGGCCGTGCCCTTGTCCGGCGTATCCGGGTTGTAGACCTCGTCCCGGTAAATGAACAGGATCAAGTCGGCATCCTGCTCGATGGCGCCCGATTCGCGCAGATCGCTCATCACCGGACGCTTGTTGGGGCGCTGCTCCAGGCTTCGGTTCAGCTGCGAGAGCGCGATCAGCGGACAGTCGAGCTCCTTGGCCAGACCCTTCATCGAGCGGCTGATTTCCGAGATTTCCGTGGCGCGGTTCTCGCCGCCGCCCGAGCCGCCCATGAGCTGCAGGTAGTCGATGATGATCAGGCCGAGCTTGCCGCACTGGCGCGCCAGGCGCCGGGCGCGCGCGCGCACTTCCATGGAGCTCAGCGCCGGGGTCTCGTCGATGTACAGCTGGGCCTGCTGCATGCGCTGGATGGCGTGGGTCACGCGCGGCCAGTCGTCGGCTTCGAGCTTGCCGGTGCGCAACCGGTGCTGGTCCAGCATGCCGACCGAGCCCAGCATCCGCATGGCGAGCTGGGCGGCGCCCATTTCCATGGAGAACACGGCCACGGGCAGGCCCTGCTCGATGGCGACGTGCTCGCCGATGTTCATCGAGAACGAGGTCTTGCCCATGGAAGGCCGGCCCGCGACGATGACTAGGTCGCCGCCCTGCAGGCCCGAGGTCATCTTGTCCAGATCGACGAAGCCCGTGGGCACGCCGGTGACTTCGGTATCGCCTTCGCGGTGATAGAGCTCGTCGATGCGGTCCACGACCTGCCCCAGGAGGGGCTGGATCTCCTGGAACCCGGCGTTGCCGCGCGAGCCTTCCTCGGCGATCTGGAAGATGCGCGATTCGGCTTCGTCCAGCAACTGGCGGGTTTCGCGGCCCTGCGGGTTGAAGGCGCCAGCCGAGATCTCGTCGGCCACGGTGACGAGCTTGCGCAGCACCCCCCGGTCGCGCACGATCTCGGCGTACCGGCGGATGTTGGCGGCCGACGGCGTGTTCTGCGCCAGCGAGTTCAGATAGGCCAGTCCGCCCATGTCCTCGACCTTGCCCGCGGTCTGCAGCGACTCGAACACGGTGATGACGTCGGCCGGCCGGGCCAGGCCGATCAGCCGCGAAATGTGCTGCCAGATCAGGCGGTGGTCGTAGCGATAGAAGTCGCCTTCGCTGATGACGTCGGCGATGCGGTCCCAGGCGGCGTTGTCCAGCAGCAGCCCGCCCAGGACCGATTGCTCGGCCTCGATGGAATGGGGCGGCACGCGCAGGCTGTCCAGCTGGGGATCGGCGGAAGTATTCATGGGGAGATTCGGCAGGCAGGACGCCAAGTTTACAGCGCCGGGGCCCGGCGTGCGGGACGCGCCCAGTCCGCCTCGTGCCGGCGGATGTGCTCGCGCAGGAAGTCCTTGAGCACGCGCGTGGCCAGCGTCGGATAGCGCTCGGGCGCGGTCAGCAGGTACAGCCCGTCGCCCACCCCGGCGGGCTCGTGGGCCGGCAGCACTTCGCACAGCTGGCCATCGCGCAACTGGCGCCAGACCGCGTAGCGCGGCAGCAGCGCAATGCCCAGCCCGGCCAGGGCGGCGTCCACCAGGAAGGGATAGTCCCCCGACTGGATGCGCGGCGCCACGGGCAGGGCGACCGGGTGGCGCCCGACGTCCAGGACCAGATCGAAGCGCTTGCCCAGGGAGGCCGGCGCAATCAGGTCGCGGGCGGACAGCTCGCCCGGCAGGCGCGGCTCGCCGTGCTCGGCAAGCCAGTGCGGCGTCGCGCACAGGCACCACGCGACGTCGCACAGGCGACGCGCGACGTGGTCCTCGGGGGGCGCCGAGGTGATCTTCAGGGCCAGGTCCACCTCGGCCGGGATCAGGTCGCCGATGTAGTCATTGATGAGCACGCGCAGGTTGATGTCGGGGTGCGCGCGCGCGAAATCCAGCAGGACCGGCGCGAGATACAGGTGACCCAGCCCGGTGGGCACGCGGATGCGCACGTCGCCGCGCACGCTGGCGCCCAGGCTGTCGATCGAGGCGCGCGCCGTCTCCAGTTCCTCCAGCATGCGCGTGCCGTGAGCGTAGAGCAGCTGGCCGGCCTGCGTCGGCTCGACGTGCCGCGTCGTGCGCCGCATCAGCTGCGCCCCCAGATGCACCTCGAGCGCCTTGAGCCGGCGCGACACGTTCGAGCGCGACATGCCGAGCCGGCGCGCGGCTTCGGACAGCGTGCGCGCATCCACCACGGTCACGAAGACGCGCAGCAGGTTCAGATCCAGTGCATTGTTGATCATGAGTCACCACCCGTGGCACAGCCAGTGTGATTGTTCATCGGGAAGCCCGGCCATAGGATAGCCACATCTTCATCGACAGGCCGCCCATGACGCACGACGACGACACCCTGCCCTACCATCAGCTGCGCATCCTGGACCTGAGCCAGGGCATCGCGGGGCCATACTGCACCCATCTGCTCTGGCAGCAGGGCGCGGACATCATCAAGGTGGAGCCCCCCGCGGGCGACTGGGGCCGGGGCGTGGGCACCGTGCGCGGCGCCCACAGCGCCCTGTCCCTGGCCTACAACGCCGGCAAGCGCGGCGTGTGCGTGGATGGCCGCCAGGCCCAGGGCCGCGAGGTATTGCAACGGCTGGCCGCCCAGGCGGACGTCATCGTGCAGAACTTTCGCCCTGGCGTGGCCGAGCGCATGGGCGTCGGGCCCCAGGCCATGCGCGCGGCCCGGCCCGACCTCGTATACGTGTCGATCAGCGGCTACGGGGCTGACGGCCCGCACGCGGATGCGCCCGCCTCCGACTCTGTCATGCAGGCGGATACGGGCCTGATGTACGGCAACCAGGGCGAAGACGGCGTGCCGCGCCGGCTGGGCATGCTGATCGCCGACATCACGACGGCAGTCTATGCGGCGCAGGCGACGGGCGCCGCGCTCTACCGGCGCGCCACCACGGGCCGCGGCAGCCATGTGGAAGTGAGCCTGCTGCAGGCCTGCCTGGCCCTGCAGGGCGGCAACCTGGTCGAGTACGCCCTGGCGGGCGAGCGGCGCGCCGGTGCCGTCAGTGCGCCCAACGGCGTCTTTGCCGCGGCCGATGGCCTGCTCTCGGTCGTGGTGCTCAACGACGACCAGTTCGGCCGCCTGTGCCGGGCGCTGGGACGCGCGGACTGGCTGGCCGATCCCCAGTTGGCCGACAATGCCGCCCGCATGGCGCGCCGCGCGTCCCTGGAAGCCGATGTGGCCGCGCAGCTGCGCACGGCCACGGTGGCGGACTGGGTGGCACGCTTTCGCGAACATGACGTCCTGCATGCGCCGGTGCGTGACTATGCCGGCGTGATCGCGCATCCACAGGCCTTGCAGCAAGGCCTGCTGCGCCCGCTCGAGCAGCCCGGGCTGCCCACCCTGCCGCTGGCGGCGGTGCCCAGCCTGGGTACGCCCCGGGCCCTGGCGCCTGCGCCGGGCATCGGGCAGCACACGCGCGCGATCCTGGCCGAGGCCGGGCTCGCCGCGGCGGACATCGAGCGCCTGCTGGCGCAGGGCGTGGTGCGCCAGGCCGCCCCCGAGGAGGACACCCCATGCGCGCCCTGATCTGCGACGAATTTGGCCATCTCCCCGATGCCGTGCGCCTGGCCGAATGGCCCGCGCCGCCGGCGCCTAGACCGGGCGAGGTCGTGATCGACGTCGCCTATGCCAGCGTGAGCCATGCCACGGGCCTCATGATCGAAGGCCGCTACCAGACCCGCCCGCCGCGCCCGTTTTCGCCCGGCACCGAGGCCGTCGGCCATGTGCGCGCCGTCGGCCCCGGCGTGCAACGCCTGCGCCCGGGCGATCCGGTGGTGGCCATTGCCGACTGGGGCTGCCACGCCGAACAGGTGCGCGTGCGCGAAGCCACCGTGTATCCCTTGCCCGACGGCCTGCCGCTGCTGCAGGCCCTGCCGGTGCCGCTGTCCTACGGCACCGCCTATGCCGCCCTGGTCTGGCGGGCCCGCCTGCAACCGGGCGACGCCGTCCTGGTGCTGGGCGCCGGCGCCGGCGTGGGCCTGGCAGCGGTGGAGATCGCCGCCCAGCTGGGCGCCGAGGTGATCGCGTGCGCCAGTACCCCCGAGAAGCGCCAGACCGCGCTGGCGCGCGGCGCGCGCCACGCCATTGCGCCCGACGAGGACCTGGCCGCCCAGGTCAAGGCACTCACGCGCGGCCGGGGCGCCGACATCGTGCTCGACCCGGTGGGCGGTGTCCTGTTCGAGCGCGCGGTGCGCGCGGCGGCGGCCAACGCCCAGTTGCTGTCGATCGGCTTTGCCAGCGGGCAGCTGCCGACCGTCGCCGCCAACCTGCTGCTGGTCAAGAACCTGACGCTGCATGGCGTGTTCTTCGGGCGCTACATCGGCTGGACGCCGCAGGATGAGCGCGATGCCCACGCACCGGCCCTGCAGCGCGTCATGCAGACCCTGTTGCGCTGGGCCCGCGACGGCCGCATCCAGCCGATCGTCTCCGAGGTCCATCCCCTGCACGCCTTGCCTGCGGCGCTGGCCGCACTGGAAAGCCGGCAGGTCGTCGGCAAGCTCGCCCTGGCCGTCGGCGCCCCGATCCCCACCCCCTAGCCACCACAACAACGAGGAGACACCCATGAACCCCTTGCGCCATCGCCTGGCCGCGCTCGCTGCCGGCGCCGCCCTGATCCTGGCGGGGCCCGCCCAGGCCGCCCCCGCCCCCGACGGCTTTCCGGACAAGCCGCTGCGGCTCATCCTGCCCTACCCGCCCGGCGGGCCCACGGACCTGCTGGCGCGGGTGGCGGCCATGGCCATGTCGCAGTCGATGGGCCAGCAGATCGTGGTGGACAACCGGCCTGGCGCCAGCGGCATGATCGGCGCCGAGCAGGTCGCCCGTTCGGCACCCGATGGATACACGCTGCTGGCCAATGCGTCGCTGCACGTCATCAACCCCAGCATCTATCCCGACATGCGGCATGACCCGATCACCGACTTCGTGGCGGTGACCCAGCTCGCCGACGTCCCGCTGGTCCTGGTCGTGCGCCCGGACTCGCCGATCCGCACGACGCAGGACATCGTGGCGCTCGCCAAGAAGGGCGACAAGCCGCTGAGTTTCGGGTCGGCGGGCAACGCGTCCTCGCAGCAGCTGGCGGGTGAATCGTTCAAGCTCGCGGCAGGCGTGGACATGCTGCACGTGCCGTATCGCGGCAGTGCGCCCGCCCTGGCCGACCTGATCGGCGGGCAGATCGACCTGATGTTCGACTCCATGCCCTCTGCCATGCCCTTCATCCAGTCCGGCCAGCTGCGGGCCGTGGCGGTGACCACGCCAGCCCGCGCACCGGCGCTGCCGGATGTGCCGACCGTGGCCGAGCAAGGCTTTGCGGGCTTTGACATCAGCACCTGGTACGGGCTGTGGGTGCCCAAGGGCACGCCGCCCGAGATCGTGCAGACGCTGGCGCAGCACGCGGCAACGGCGCTGAAGGATCCACAGGTGCGGGAACGCTATGCCGGCATGGGCGCGATCCCGGTGGGCTCCAGCCCGCAGGACTTCGCCGCCTACAACCTGAGCGAGCGTGACAAGTGGGCGGACATCGTGCGCCGCTCGGGCGCCAAGGCCGGCGGCTGATCGCAGCCGCCAGGCCGTGCCGGCGCGGATGTTGGCGCCGGAAATGACAATGGCCGGGTTGCCCCGGCCATTGCTACTTCACGAACCCGTCAAGGCGTTCGATCAGACGGTCTCGCCTTGAACCACGACGTTCACGTTCACCACGACGTCGGTGTGCAGGTGCACTTCGACCGGGAACTCGCCCGTGTGCTTGAAGGGACCGTCAGGCTGGCGGACCATCATCTTTTCGACGGACTCGAAGCCGGACTTCTTGAGCTCGGCAGCGACGTCGGCGTTGGTCACCGAACCGAACAGGCGGCCGTCCACGCCCGCGCGCTGGCGGATGTGCACGGTGTGGCCTTCCAGCTTGCCACCGACGGCTTGGGCAGCAGCCAGGCGCTCGGCCTGTTGCTTTTCGATCTCGGCACGACGCTCTTCGAATTCCTTGAGCGCGGCGGCCGTGGCACGCTTGGCCTTGCGCTGCGGGATCAGGAAGTTACGGGCATAGCCGTCCTTGACACGAACCACTTCGCCCAGGGCGCCGACATTGGCGACTTTTTCCAACAGAATGATTTGCATGTTCTGGCTCCGGCAATCAGTTGTGGTTGTCGGTGTACGGGAGCAGAGCCAGGAAGCGCGCGCGCTTGATGGCGGTGTCCAGTTGGCGCTGATAGTGCGCCTTGGTGCCGGTCAAACGGGCCGGGATGACCTTGCCGTTTTCCTGGATGAAGTCGCGCAGCGTATCGACGTCCTTGTAGTCGATCTGCTCGACGCCTGCCGCGGTGAAGCGGCAGAAGCGACGGCGCTTGAACAGCGGGTTCTGCTGTCCGAACTTCTTCTTGTTGTCCTTGTTGTTGCGTCTTCCAAACGTGGCCATGAATGCCTCTCGAAAATGTGGGTTCAATCCGTGGTCGCGGCCTGCTGCAGATGCAGGCGAAACCGGCTCGCGCCTTTGCGTGTCGGGGCCAGGAATCCGTCGATCCGCAGCGTCGTCCCCAGTGGGGTCCGAGCCATCATGCGCGCCATGTCGCCAATGGCGATTGCGGGCATGGAAAGCTCGACGTGGCGGGTCTGTCCCGCTTCGACGACATCGCCAGCATGTTCCAGCACCAGATCCAGCACCGGCACCCCAGCGGGGGTGTAGCGCAATGGCTGGCATTCGACCACGGTGGCGACGAGCTGCAGGCGGTTCACTGGAACCTGCCGATACGCATCGCGATGACTGCCTTAAGCGGCGGCGGGTGCAGCGTTCTGGGCAGCGGCCTGCTCAGCTTCGTTGGCAGCCTTGCGGGCTTCTTCGCGCTCGACGACCTTCATCATCGGCGACGCGGCGGTCTCGGCCTTCTTCGTCTTGACGATGAGGTGGCGCAGGATGGCGTCGTTGTAGCGGAAGGCGTGCTCGAGCTCGTCCAGCGTGGGCTGGCCGGCTTCGATGTTCAGGCACACGTAGTGAGCCTTCACGAGCTTCTGGATCGGGTAGGCGAGCTGGCGACGGCCCCAGTCTTCCAGGCGGTGGATGGTGCCGCCCTGGCCGGTGATGACAGCCTTGTAGCGGTCGATCATGGCGGGCACTTGCTCGCTTTGATCGGGGTGTACGATGAACACCACTTCGTAATGACGCATGAGAACTCCTGACTTGTGGATGAGGACGGCAGGCGGGAGACGCGTTGGCCAACGACAGCTGCCACGCAATACCCCTGTGCCCTTCGCCCGCAGCCCGTCTGCCACACCGCGTAGGCGGCTTGACCGATCGAGCAAGGGAAAAGCCCTCGATTATTGCGTGAAATGACCGCGGTGGTCAAGTGCGCCCGCAAGCCCGGGCTGCATCCTACATCGCCCCCCTACACCGGCCAGGCCCGCGCCACGATGGGCGCCAGGGCGACATGCCCCGGCAGCGTGCCGAACACCCGCCCCGATTCGGCATCGAAGCGGCTGGTGATGAAGGCTTCGAGCAGGTCCGCGGGCGCATGCCGGCGCAGCAGATCCGCCTGCACAAGCAGGATCAGGCGCTGCGCGATGCGCCGTGCCTCGCGTTCCTGCACCTCGGGCGGGCCGGCGAGCACCGCGCGCAGATCGCCCAGTGCCCCGCGCAGCACCGGTTGCGTGGCGGCCACCGGCGCCAGGTCGCCCAGCAATGCCGCGTAGGCCTCGGGTTCGCGCGCCATCGCGCGCAACACGTCCAGCGCCATGACGTTGCCCGAGCCCTCCCAGATCGAATTGACCGGGCCCTCGCGATACAGGCGCGCCATGGGGTGGTCTTCCACATAGCCATTGCCGCCGAACACTTCCATCGCCTCGCCTGTCAGCTCGACCGCCCGCTTGCACACCCAGAACTTGGCTGCCGGCGTCACGATCCGGCGATACGCGAGCTGCAGGGGGTCGTCAGGCTGGGCGAACGCCTCGGTCAGGCGAAGCATCAGCAGCGTGGCCGCCTCGCTCTCCAGCGCCATGTCGGCCAGGACGTTCTGCATCAGCGGCTGATCCACCAGCAGCCGCCCGAAGGCACTGCGATGGCGCGCGTAGTGGATGGCCTGGACCACGGCCTGGCGCATCAGGCCCGCCGACCCCATCACGCAATTCAGCCGCGTGTGCGTGGCCATCTCGATGATCGTCGGTATGCCCCGGCCCTCTTCGCCCACCATGACGCCCCACGCATCCTGGAACTCGACCTCGCTGCTCGCGTTGGACCGGTTGCCCAGCTTGTCCTTCAGGCGCTCGATCCGGATGGCATTGCGCGTGCCATCGGGTCGCCAGCGCGGCACGAAAAAGCACGACAGCCCGGCCGGCGTGCGGGCGAGCACCAGATGGGCATCGGCCTGCGGCGCCGAGAAGAACCACTTGTGGCCGACCAGGGTGTAGGCTTCGCCGCGCCCTCCTGCCCCTACCGGCCTTGCCTCGGTCTGGTTGGCGCGCACGTCCGAGCCGCCCTGCTTTTCCGTCATGCCCATGCCGATCAGCAGCGAGCCGCGCTGCGGGATGGGCCGGTCGATCGCATCGTAGGTGCGTGAGTACAGGCCTGGCTCGAGCGTCTCGAACAGCGCGCGCTCCTTGCGCAGCACGGGAATCGACGCGAAGGTCATCGACGCCGGGCATTGCGAGCCGGCCTCGATCTGGCCATGCATCGAAAAGCCGGCGGCGTAGGCTGCCCAGGCGCCGGGCTGCGCGTCCGCGAATGGCTGGGCGACCAGGCCTTGCTCGCGCAGCATCGCCGACATCCGGTGCCAGCCGGGATGAAAGCGCACCTCGTCGATGCGGTTGCCCACGGCGTCAAAGCGCTCGAGCACCGGCGAGGCGCGGTTGGCGTCCACGGCGGCGTGCCAGGTGTCTGCGCGGCCCAGCCGCTCGCCGTAGTCCAGCAACTGCGCATCGCGCGCATCGGCATGGCTGCCCGCCGCGCGACGCACGCCCTCGCGCAGCACGGTGTCCTGCGCATAGAGGTTGTAATCCGTCAGCGGTGGAGCGACGTTGGCGACGGCATGCGTATCCCAGGTCATGGATGTCTCCTCCGGCTTCGTGTGTCGGGCAAGAAAGTCCGCATTCGCAACGATGGGTCACGCGCGGCCGGCCACCCGCGTCGCGCCGTGCCCGTCGATGACGGGTTTGCCGTGCGCGACTGGCGAGCCGCCCGTTCCGGCGCGGCGCGGCGATCGCAGCGCGGTCCGACGCGGCCCGCGCGGCGGATGCCGGCCCCCGCGAGCGCCAAGCCGACATTCAAGCAGTGATCGGCGCAAATGACAATGCGGCACGCGGGCCCGGCACGAGGGGCCCCGCGCAGAATGTGCGCGCTTTTGCGCACGTTCGGGAAACTTTTGCTCGCCCGGCGCTGTCCATGCGCGGCGCGCGACGCTGGCGCCACAAGGCGTGCCGCCGGGCGAACATCGATCCATCACGCACCCGCCCAGGGAATTACCCGGGTGTGCGCGAAATGACTCGACGTCCGGGCCGTTAAATTGCTAGGATCGCGCGGCGCTTCTCGACAGTTTTCCCACGTTCGCCATGGCAGATCGTGGACGCTGTGCCGAGGAGTGTTCTGGCCCGTGTCGGCCGGTCGATGCAGGAAGGTCGCAAGACCCGCCTGAGAGACCTGCCCACACTCACGGGGAGTAGCCGGGGCGTCAAAGCTCCTGCAATGCCGTCAGTACGGAAGCCGAAAGGCTTCCCGGTGTTGTGGACCGCATCAGCGGGTGGCGAGACCGTAAGGGGGTTCTCGTTCAACCTTT
>JAAIGF010375169.1_pt1 | contig 15236 bp, 22 predicted proteins | sample 6487441 | NCBI WGS metagenome assembly JAAIGF01 (sample SAMN13974129, study PRJNA590717) | phyllosphere metagenome | biome: pepper field; feature: multiple bacterial spot infested pepper fields; material: pepper leaves; isolation source: leaves from pepper fields | host: Capsicum annuum ... | reverse complement strand
GACTTTGGACATCTAAGCTAATCCAGAGTGGACTTTATAGTCGATTTGTTGATCGGTTGGCAGAGATCGGTGCGTTCCGTGATCTTGAGGCCGTTAGGGAATATTGGGTTTCTTATAACGCGGCCGAGGAAGCCAAAAAGGTAGCTTCTTCTTCAGCGAAAACTGTCCCAGATGCTCCGAAAGACGTAGCAACTCCCAGTACCGCTAAAAGTGAGCCAGCACCGGCTAAGGCTTAACCAGGAGGAAGAAAAAATGTTCAAAAGAAGAGAGCATGGGCACCTGACGCGAGCTTGCCCATCAGGTGTCCCAGAAAGGAAGGCCCATGACTAGATTGACCCGCAAAGTCGTAGCTAGTCAGGGCCGTGGTAAGCAAACATCACTTACAGCTGAGGGAGGCCGTCAACCGAACTCAGCGCCGCATAGTGTAGCAACGATCAAGGCCCGTTTTCATCGCGGGCCTTTTTACAGGTCCATTTTGTCTCCGCCAGACTCGTTCGTTTCACGAAAAGGAGAGATCCCGCTCATGACGACGACCGCCCTATCACCCGAGCAGCTGCAGACCGAGCTCGCCGAGCAAAAGCAGATCAATGAGCGGCTGCAAAGCCGATTCGATGACGAGCAGTCGCTCTTTGGCCACCTGATCAGATACCTGCTCAAACAGGACTATGCACGCGGCTACACCCTGATCATGTCGGCCCCCCACTTCTCGGCAGAGCAGCGGCATGATATGCACCGCTACTTGGAAGAGATCCGGGACGGCTATGCATAGCCGTCAGGATCGCTGCGCAGCATAGAGAACGGCACCAGGAGCATCGGTTGCCGGCAGCGGGTAGCGGTAATGCCACTCGGCCTGCAGCATGGGCAACAAGATAGAAATCAGGACGATGATCCAGGACGTGGTGTGTTTGCGCATCGGGCGTATCCAGGAAAAGGAAGACGCCCCCGATTCTGGGATCACGACCGAAAAAAGCGAAACCCTACAGGGGGTAACGGCCCAAGGCCGGGCTACACTGGCCCACCAAACCTGAAGCAATGGAGCTGCAACGATGTCGATTGAAAATACGAAAGAACTGAAAACCGTCACCAACCAAGCAGCAGCCCAAGAGCTGCTAGATGAAGGATGGAAACTACTCGGGCTGTTCGACCGTAAAGATGGCAATGATCAGTACGTCGAATATCACCTGGGTAAGCCAGCGCCCCAATTCCTGACGAACAAGCGACCATAACCGCTTCGCATAACGAAACCTATGGTAAATCCGGCGAAAGCTGATCCGGAGCGAGCCAGCACTCACCCTTGAGCTGTGGGAAGGGGAGCTTGGCGAGACATGCTCGACCACAGTTTTTGCACTTAGTAGCGCACCTTGAAGGTTGGAGAGTCTTCCGGTCGCTGCTGTCGGCGGTCATAGATCCGAGTGGTACTGATGTTGGCATGTCCCAGCCAGGCCTGAACCTTGGCAATATCAGCTTCATGTTCTAGGGCATTGGTGGCGGCGGTCGCCCGTAGACCATGAACCCCCAGACCGACGACATTGATGCCGGCGCGTTTCGTATAAGTGCCTACCAAGGCGTAGATGCCATTGGCTGTAATACCGGTGCCGGTCGAGCGACCCCGCAGCGGTAAAAACAGCGGAGCCTGCTGATCAACCAGATGGTGATTAGACAGTTCCAAGTAGCGATGAATGCGGTCGGCAGCGACGGGGTGTAGTGGCAGATAACGAAGCTTTCCCCCCTTACCTTGGATACGCAGATGGTAGATACCGCGACGTTCCTGGATATCACTGACTCGCAGCAGTGCAGCCTCTTCGCGACGTAGGCCGTGATACAGCAGCACGGCAAGAATTGCTCTATCGCGCAGCCCTTTGAGCGAGTCCGCAGGCGGCGTATCGAGCAGCGCTTTAGCCTGGTGGTCACCTAAAGCAGGCGTCTTACCTTCATTGCTTTCAATCCTGGGGCGCTTGACCCCATGTACCGGATTGCCGCCGGCGATAGCATTGTTCTCCAACAGGTGATCGAACAGGCTAGCCAACGCGGCCAGCTTGCGTCGGATAGTTGCTCCGGCCAAGCCGCGCTCCTCGAGCTGGGTACGCCACGCCAAGACATGTGCACGTGTGACGGCGCGGAACTCCTCCGCCTCGGCTAAACCAATAAAGCCACAGAAGTCTTCAAGGTCGCCTTGGTAGGCACGACGGGTGCGAGGGTTGTCTATATTGGCAAACCACTCGACTGCAGCCGGAACCTCAGTCAGGGTTTGAAACTGGGCAGAGGTCAGCCGGCGCTCTCCGGCGCCGAGGAGAATCAGCTCTTCCGCCATGTCCCGTCCTCCGCCTCCATTTGCGCTTTGATAGCCGGCCACTCCGGGGAGGCCATCAGTTCGCGGATTAGCCGTTCGTGCTCCGGCTCTGGTACCAGATGCTGCCAGCGCTGTTGCTCGGTGGCCTGATCGCCCGTGCGTATGTCACGCTGCAGGTGAACACCCGCGGCCGCGAAGCGGCGCTCCACTTTCGACCAAAAGCCCAGCGAGGTGCCTACCTCATGCAGGGTGGCCAGCGGCATGTTGTGCTGCCGATTTAGCCGCCACAGAGCGGCCATTCCGAGGCCCTGGCGTCGATAGGTGTCATGTATCTTGTAGTCGCTGATGTACAGCCGATCCTGTAGCGGGCTCACTCCGTAAACAACATGGCCAACGCGCTGCCCATGGCGCTCAATAGCGGCGGTGATGTCTAGTCCGGGAAAGACAAAATTGCCACGCACAGACTCGCTGCGCAGGGTCACCAACTGCAAGCCTATTGCCTGCGCCTCGAGGCGCGCAAATTGCCGGCGCTGAAAGAAGGCCCGCAGGGGATCAAACAGAGTCATAGGGCAGCCTTTGCTTTTTGCCATCAAGGGATGCGGTTGTAGTAACGGTCCGGGTGAACCCGCTCAGATCCAATCCCTTCAAATGCCAAATGCCAAAAATTTCCTTTGACCGTCGCCTTACTTGAAGCCAGAACTCGTATAGCCCCAGCATCGACATCGTGATCCAGATAGATGAAGTCACCAGATTGCAGCTCCCGGGCTGGGCAACGGCGCACGTAGTGCTTATTACCGTCACTAGTCTCTAGTTCAACCAGTACCGGCTCATCACAGGTTTTACAGGTCCACGTGCGATCATTCAGGTCTTCGAATCGATCGAGGTCGTCGGTCTCACAGTGAGTACAGGAGTAGCTTACGTCGTAGCCAGTGGGCATACCGGGTGCTCTAGAGGGCATACGAGGAGCCATGGGACACATCCTTGATTTATGGTGATAACGTATTTTATCAACAACTATAGATAGGTTATCAGGAGAGTCCCCCCTAGGTCAGGTTGATCGTATAACGTTCAGCGATGACCTAGGGGTAGGCCACCCAATGACCTACTTGGTTCTTTTACGTACGTGAAAACCGCGATGAAGCCTACTGATTCCATGTGCCGCAAGCGACTTCAGATGAAGATCGTGAGGAACCCGTGCAGAAACGGTTTTGAGCAGCATGGTGTAAACCTGGATGGAAAAACATCTGATCTCACCGCCTATGAAAAAACTCTTGAGGATTGAGTAATGGCTAAAGGAACAAAGGCAGGTCAGTTTTCTCCGGTCTCGATAGAGGCTTTGAAGCTGATTGCAAACCGAGAGAAAAGAGACCCAAGGCTGCTGGTGGCTTACCTCGGACTGGCTAGGCATACAACCATGCATGACCTCGATGGACGCGGCCCAAACATGCTGACCGGCGCTGGTGCAGAAAAGGTCAGAGTGCTGACCGGTTGTGGGTCGGCTTACGCGACCGGGATAGTTGGTGCGCTAGAAAAAATGGATCTGATCAAAAGACCTAAATCTGGACTGCCACAGAAGCAGGCACGCTGGGCACTGCAGCACCCAGGTAACGTCAACATTCCGCACGCTTTGATCGATGGATTAGATAGTTCAGATGGCATCAGTCGCCTCCTAAAAGCGGCGGATGATGACGTAGTTATTTACGCGATCCTGATGCTGATCCACTTCTACGCGGAGCACGATATGGAGCGGTTTGGTGGTATCAATCACGACCTGATGTGGCGTAAGTGGGATCACACGATTAGTGAAGAAGGTAATGGCTTCAAAGTAACTGCAGAGCCAGTGCACGATACCGTCAACACTGGCTACCTAAAGAAGATTATTTCCAGCCTGGGCGGGCAACTCGACACCAACCAGAACAGCAGCGTGTTTTGGAAAGCCTTCACGCTTCTGAAAGAAAAAGGCCTGCTTTATGAGGTCGTAACGGCCATCGATCACGAAGGGAGGCGGCTACCAATTCGCGTCAATGATTTTCACGCCACCTGGGAGGAGGCTTCGCTACTGAAGGATGCGGGCGGCGTTGGCGTTGGTTTTTACGTGAATCAGGATAACGATCGATTAGATCCTGAAAGCTGCTGGTTCTACCACCCATCCGCTCCTGAAAAGGTGCTTGGTATCTGGAGGCTTAGGTTCCGCTGCTCAACACCTGAAACCGCTCGTGGAGTAGAGCTCGAGCAAGCTAGCGTTGACGAAGCAATCAGGAAACTGGATGCGCAGGAGGTGATTTATGTCTTTGAGTGACATATAAGTAGAATGAAGATACAGGTAGAATTCTAGATATAGCTAAGAGTGACTAGATATAAATCAGAGTGACGGTCGCGTTTAACATCGAAAATCAAAACCAACAGCCAGAGCCAGAGCCAGAGCCAGAAATCAAAAGCTAAAGCTAGTGATCAGCGTGACCTTTGACTGCATAGCGTAGGGTGGTGATTCGGAAAATCTGCGTCGATGCCAGATCGAGGAGCAGGGAGCAGGCCCCATCCATCGAGCAGAGCCAGGATGGTCTGGAGGCTCAGGGGAAAGAAATATTCAAAGCGAGGCCACGATAGATAGCCTTAGCCTTGCCCCCCTCCTTTCAGAGAGGGGGTAGTGCCTTAATCAACTCTTGGGAAAGCTACGACAGTGGCTTGCCACATACTCCAAACGCCCCCTGCGGCGGCGGGTGTAGGAGCAAACAGGTACCTCACATACAGCTTTTTTGACCGTTGTCATGGTGAATCCTCATCATGACCAAGGTCTCAATCTCACTTTTTAGGCCATTGACTGCTAGGCCATAAAGGCCTAAAAATGGCCTGCACGGCGTCGGATGCACACGCTTAAGCGTTTACGTGACACAAGCGGTGCAGTAGAATCCGCGCCCAGAAATGAGTCCTTGGCCTTATTTCGTTAAGTACAGCGCATATCTCTCCGTCTAAAGTTCGATATGCGCTGCGGTTTTGAAAAGAAGCTGACTCTTCCGGGTCGGCTTTTTTTCGTCCATAGAATACTGGACAACCGTATAGTAGCAATCCGCCCAGCCTCCTACAAGGGCATTTATAGCGATATTTTTCTTTTTGCGTGGTACCCCAGGGGGTAACGCAAAAATCATGAAAAATAGCCTATAGGGGCCTATAGGGGCATACAGTGGCCTATAGGTGGTTATAGAGTATTTATCCTTCTAAAATGGTCATGACGCGAAATGATCATTTTTCTCGTCACACCTAGACCAGATTTCAGCCGGCCCTGATCCAAGGGCTTAAGAAACCGGGCCTACACGCTGACCATCGAGAATCCGTCAGAGCCGTACTACGGAGCAATTGTTAAATTGCCCCCCACGAAAGCCGCCAGCCTGGGCGGCTTTTTGTGGCCGCTGGTCACCAGAACCCAGGGGACTGGCGTACCATCCAGGCGGCTTCTGGTTTTTCCTAAGCGCTTGTGGTGACTCCGGACAACATCGAATGCTTTGTTTGATATCTGAATGGAGGCTGTTTAACAAACAGAACAGCCTCCATCAGCTATAGCTCATCCCGCGCGTCGCCGAGGAGCGATCTGCGAGACACGGGAAGGGGTCACACCATATTTAGCGGCGACATCTTTCGAAGGAATACCGCTTCTGACTTCTGCTTGGATAGCTTGATTACGAAGCTCGACAATCTGTTCCTCAAGCCTCGCAATATCTTGCGTATGAGCGTCGAGCTTCTTGTCGTGGCGCTCGACCTTACGGGCTAGCTCCTGCTGTGCCTGGGTAATTGATTTGAGAGCGTTTAGGATGTGTCTTTGTGGAGGCATAAGTAGCTCACTTGCATGCGGTTCATGGGGTGACGCCGGAGAAAATTAAATTAAATTAATTTAATCGTCAAGCCGGAATTTAACTTTCTATCCCCTAGAGGTAACCACATGGCCACGATGGATCTTGATACCCACGCCGCCCTCGAGCGCCTGCTCGCGGTCGCCCAGGGCAACACCGGCCAAAGCCGGCACGTCGCCGACCTGCTGCTAGCCTGGCACAACGCCGGCGAGAATGGCGGCTTTGATTTCACCAGCTTCTGGGCCATCGATGACTCCCTGGTCGCCGACAGCCTACGACTGATCACCTGGATCAGCCGCAATCGTGTCTACCCGGACAAGCTGGGTTATGGCGATCAGTTCAAGACCCTCTGGAAGGCCTGGCGCGGATGAGAAAGGCCATCGACCAGGACACCCTGCAGGCGCTGATCGAGACCGGTGCCGCTCGGGAATTTTTGGTGGCTCGTGGGCCAGGTGGCGAAGGTTGGACGCTGGCCACTCGCCTAGGCACCACCTGGCTGCCGATCCGCTCGCGCCGCAAACCGATTCGGGTCTGGGCCAGTCTCACCGCCGTGGAACGCTTCGCGGCCAAAGCTGGAGTGCGAGGATTTAGCGTCGAGCTGTAACGCACTGGCCACAGAAATTTTGTGGCCCTGGTGGAGGATGACTTTCGCGCCCGCGAAAATCATATGAGCTGGATCAGGTGTCCACCAGGTCAGCTTCCCCTAGGACATCTGTGCACGATATCCATACAAACTTGGAAGATATCGTTCAACTTTGAACGAGGGGTAGCTCATCCATGAACGATGTGGAGTCAACTTTGAACGAATAACGTTCAACTCTGACCTAGGGGTAGGTCACCAGGTGACCTACCCCTAGGTCAGAGTGAAGATAGATCTCAGAAATCATGAGGTAAATGCATGAAGAAGTGTATGTCGATGCTTGTCCTTGCGCTCGCGCTAGCCGGTTGTAATTCAGACGAGAAAGACGCTCAGGCGCTGATCGATCAAGCGAGGGGGTTATGGGATGACGTGATGCCTGCCCCGCCTGAGCAACGCGGTGGCAATCTGACATTCAACAGGGATACGGTTACGGTCTGTGTGAACAAGCTGGCTAAGGCCAAGGAGCTGCTAGAAAAGGTAGCAACGGATTATGGCGACACAAACGCCTGGGGGGCTGCATCAACTAAAACGCTCGATATGCGCGTACGCAGCCAGGTAACTACATGCAATCAGATCAAACATACACAAGGGTGGTAGGTACGCAGCCCACTGGGGCCCTACACCGGATAAAGCTGTATTACTTATGTAATACAAAAAATCCTTGATTTTGCTAAGCGAAACAGCCTTTTTGTATTACAAACGTAATACCGGACTCATGCCTTTTTAATTATCAACCTATTGATTTTACTAGCTTTATTCTTCTGCACCGAGGTGCGTGATGTGTATTGAGATTTTGACTCTGTTAAGGAGTCAAAATCTTTGCTTTTAAGGGCGTCTCATTGCATCCAGGTCGAAGACCGTAGGGCTTGTATACAAAAAGGGTGCAAAAAGGGTGCGAGTGGAATGCAAAAGGGATGCAGAGGGGAAGCAAAAGGTGGGCTGATGGAGTGCAAAAAGGGTACGAAAAGAATGCAACTTTATGACTACGAACCTGGTGCAGCATTGGTCTGTCCAGAAACCCGGGCAATATTCATCGCGGATGCGCTATCAACTGGCAATGCGGCACATGCTGCTGCAGCCATAGGCGTGGCTATCGAAGCGTTCGGCATCGTCCCAATGGCACAGCACACTCAAATACCAGTGGCCGAGCTACGGGAGCTCTTCAGTAATCAGGGAAATCCGGATTTGGCTCGTTTGATGAGGGTGTTGCAGGTCCTGGAGGTCGACCTTTCTGCGGTACCGTGTCAGAGCTAAATGACGAACAGGGTAGGGTGAGCCTACTCCGTCAGCGGTGATTCGCGATCACAAGTGGCTTGGTAGAAAGCACGCTCTTTACGGATGAAGCGCTTCTTGCACTCGGGATCGGTGATTGCTTCATGCAACGCAGCGATTAGCTCATAAGCTCCTGCGTCATAACCATTATGTGCCAAGGCAACTTCAAACCCTTGGATATGAGCACCAGAGCTGTATCCACGCACAGGCAGGTGGCTAACAGGCCCAACAGCCATATCTGGATTCTCGTACTCGTTAATGCAGATCTGGGCATCCCAGGAATGGTGCCCACGACAGCGCATTGGCCGGGCGGCATAGGCAATACACTTGGCATCCTGCAACGCAGGACAGGCAACGTATACGCCCAGGAACGCATGGCATTCCTACAGCGACACCTCCCCCGAAGCGACGCGCTGCGCGTTGTCAGCCAAGAAATGGGGCATTTTCGCCCTGGAATCACTGAGGTTTACCTACGTTGAAAATTGACCCTATTTGGATCAACAGCGGATTTTTATTCGCTGTCGGCGTGCTGCTGCTCGTAATCGTTGTCATGACGTTCATGCTGTTGGAAGCCAAGCGGCAGAGGGGTCAGCTGATGTCCACCATTGACGCCGGCACCACCAGACAGAAAAAACGCCTCCAGGAACATTGCTCCGAGATCGAGGCGATCGAGCAGGGCCACCTAGAAGAAATGGCCGCGAAGGCGCGGGAGCTGGAACAGCTTCGAGTGCTGCTTTCTGTTGCAGAGCTGGGTCGAGAAATTGCAGAACAGCAGGTCGAGCTTTTGATCGATCAGGCTGCCAGGCAGGATCGAGCAGCGGTGGATGTTAAAAGTGGCCTAGCCACAGCGAGCTGAGGGCCTGGCATCGAGTTTGGCGCTATCTCGATCCTGATTACGTGCACGCGCAGCGTGCGGCCGTAGGCAGCGCCGTGAAGGAGCGAAAGGCCGTTGCAGGGTGTCGGGTCAGGTATTCGGTCTTTGGCGGCCTACAGCGACTGGAAGGGCGCCATCAAAGCTATTTAGAACGTATCTGGGTGCAGGGCACTGCCCTGCCTCGGGTGTGGGGCGAGTAGCCCCGCGACGTTTTCAGCGCAGCGCCGTAGGCGCGAACCGGCGCTGGCGTTTTGTGCCGTAGGCACTTGCTTACTGATTCTTTTAAACGATCTGGTTAATGCCCGACACCTATCTGAGTCACTACCGACACTTAATTTTTCCTATCCACAGGTATGCGCACACGACCTGGCAAACAAATGCTCAAAATGGTGCTGAGCCTACGTTAGAGATGGATAAGAAACTGGCCGAGCACCAGATAGATGCACGTTTTAGCGCACAGCCAAACCGTGCAGGCATGTTGACGCCAGCCTTGTTCAGGCTCGGAGCTTGCTGCGAAGAATTCGCTCGGCCTCGGCGTTTCGCTCACCGGGAGGCATGTCGGGATATGCCATCTTGATCGCGATCAGCAGCTCGGTTCTAGCCTTCTCGTAGGTTTGCTGATCGATGCCTCGCGGCAAACCAAACTCAGGCGCGTGACGGTTGGTAGAGTGCTTCCCAATAACCAGTTTGTTGCGAGCCCAGCCGGTAAGGTTACCACCGCCCTTAAGGGCCTTCTTCGCCAACCGCTTGGTTGCCCTGTCGCGCTCGTGCCTCAGTCGCTCATATAGACCGAATGCAGTGAACAGCAGCGCATTCACCGCCTTCACTGCCGCCAGTCCGCGCCATGACCCATCCTCCTGGAGCTGGCGAGGCTGCGAAACGGTCAGCAGATTGGCCCGCTTGAGGTCGGCCATCGCACGCTCAGCGCGGCGCATAGTAAGGCCGGTATACCGCACCAGGTAGTCGAGCGTTAGGGAAATGAAACCACCAGAGGTCGGCACACCACAGCGCAGCGAGGCCAGGTCTGTGAACTCTAGAATAGCGTTCAGCAACAGTAAGCATGCCTCGCGGCGTTCGCTGCGCTGCTGTCGCTTTGAGCCATTAGCTGCGTTCAGGGATGGTATGTAGCGAGGCGCACCGTAGTACTGACGGACACGCCTTTGAAGCTCGGTCAGAATCCCTGGCCGTTTTTTGGCAGTTGTAGGCCTCAGCAACTCCAGCCGTGGAGCGTTTGGCTGATGCCCGCAAAAGTTTCCGCCTTGGTTCGTGCGAGGGATATAAGCGTGCGCCGCTATTGCCATCGCTCACCGCCAGGCAGGCGGTGAGTACAAAAAAAATTGTGCATACCCTGCTCCCTGTCCGAAAAAATCGGGAGAGGCCTGGCGCACTATAGACGGCACGGGGCTCCGCACCTAGAATAGGTCGTCCAGGTCTCGTATTCCGGCCCGCTAAAACCGAATTTCCCGAGACCTCAGGCCGGAGCAGCGCCAACTGCTAGCCGACCCTTCAAGCCCCGCACTGCGGGGCTTTGTCGTTTTAGGGCAACTCGCTTATGCGATTTGCCCTGTTCTATCTACCAAACAAACAGACCTGAAATTCACACCCTGGCGCAGGGGGTTACCGCAAAGTGCCAGAAAGGTATCACGCTAAAAATAGCGTACGCAACAAATGAGAGGGATTTTTTTTGTGATGAAGAGCTTAAGGCCTTGTAGAATCATGCTTTAGAAAATTATCAGAATTAATATATTTATGATAAATATCATGTTTTAAGTAAATAACTATAGCTCTTCGTCTTCGTCTTCAATCACCTCATTTCGTGAAACACGCTCCAGAAGGGTTTGGAGTTGACTTGGCTCCATTTCCTGCAAAGCAAGGACACCTGCTCGGATCACATCACTTCGAGAAACCTTGAGATTTCTAGGTGCCAGGGTCAGGCGATCAATCGCACGATTGACCTTCTTATCAAGAGAGAAGGTTGTGGGTGTTGTGTTCCTTAACTCGGAAGCCTTTTTGGGCGGCCTTCCTCGGCGGCGACCAGCAGGGGCAGTAGCCCCTCCCGACTTGACTGCGGCTCCCGATATGAACTCCAAGGCAGCCGCATCACTATCAATTGCCGACGCCGGAGCTACTTGAGCCGGCTTCTTCAAATCCTTCAATCCCATTTGGAAGCGCCCCACAGTTCAACAGCAAGGTTCTCGATTTCCTCGATAGCTCGGCTGTCAACGCCACTCTCAAGAACGCTGCGACCGTCTTCATCCGCATCGTCATAGATGTTCCGAGCGGTGGTGATCGCCTCTAAGGGTTTCACCCCAAAAGAAGCGCATGCTTCCTTAGCATCGAGGATACGTTGCACCTGGCTTGGCAGCGCCGGACATTGAGTGATGACGGCACGAACAACGAGCGAAGGATTAACAGCCGTGGCCAGTTTGGCCAGGTTCTCGACCTTGGGCAGCGTTTTCAGGTCTCGGCGCTTGGGCCGGAAAGGGATCAGCATATGGGTTGCCACAGTCATCGCTGAGCGCAACGCCTCGGAGTCCGCCCCACCGGCATCGACAACGATTTGGCGATAGCGGCTACGCAAATCTAGGAGCGTCTGCCGGATGTTACCGTGAGCCTGAACCACAGGGATCGCCTTCAAATCATCTTGATCAGCTCGCTCTGCTGCCCAGTCCGCAGTTGTTCCCTGTGGATCTGCATCCAGCAGTAGAACATCTCCACCGCGAGCCTGGAGCCATACGGCGAGATTCTGAGCAAGACAACTCTTACCACTCCCTCCCTTTTCACCACCGAGTAGCAGGATCATACTCACCCCTCCCATAATTTAATGTAATTATAATAAATATCATAAATAATGTATTTACAATAAAACCTGTATCCGATTTCTAACAATAGCAGATTTATCATAAATAAAATAATACGCTGTGCCCTGTAGACCGGCCATAGTCCACCGTGACGCAGAGCCCGACGACAATGCCTTGTACCCGTGGACGTGCTCGGCTGGTTGCGGCTATAGCGTCTTTACTGGGCGAGACCTGAAATCAATCAACGAAGTGCTGCTGCCGCTTATCACGAAGTGGGGCCGCGCTCAGCTCAACGGTATGAGCGAAGTCAAGCAGACGGGCCTAATCAAGTCGCACAAGCGCCAATCCGCGATCTACTGGGTGCCAACTGCGCTTTGCTCGCTGATCGCCTTGTACAGCTTAGCCCGGCGCTTCGTTCATCGGGCAAGCCCGATGAGCCGGTGCGGCGGCCCTTGACTCGGTTTCCTCTCTGAATCAAGGCATCTATCCAGGCTAGGCGGCAAGGATATGGGGAAGCATTCACTTAGCGCCTATATCAGTAGGTTTTCAGCTACTGCTATCCAAATTTAGCCGTCTCAATATTTCTTGGGGGTGACCCTCGGCTAAAAGCATGTCATGCGCGAATTGGCGAGTTTGTTCTTTATATCGCTCCCAAACTCTACGTTGAACTGGTGTCATTTGACTGGTACCAGCTTCAAGAATTGTCATCATATCTGTTATGTCTTCAAATGCTAATGCACACCAAGCGGTAGACATTTTCTGTACGCCTACAATTTCTGGCAGGATTGCCTCTGCGCTCGAATCAATTTTTTTCATTCTAAATCCTATCTAACAGGTAGCCTAGGTTTATTGGTTGGTCTGTTGAGTCAGAAATTACCGTCTATTCGCATTCTGTACAAGCCGCGCAGCGGCTCTGCTAGAGATGCAACCTTTCATGCGCAGCGTCTTTTATATAAATAATCTATAGAAATAGGAAGCCACTTGTTTTCTCAAAGAGCAGTGGTTTTTTTTTCGTCACTCAGCTTTAATAAGCAGGTGGGCCTTTGGCTTACAGACGTGCTCGCCTTTTAGGCGGGTCAATCAAACGCAAATGGGATAAGACCATGAGCAATTTATTTAATTTTCACGGGAAGATAACTTATGAAGAAAAATGTAAAAAAGGAAACGTGCGATGTTGATCAGGTACCAGCAGTTGATCTAGTGCTATCCAGTCACCCTGACGTGATAGTGCGGAGGCCAATTGATACGCCTTTTTCTCGTGTACAACCTACTCGGTACGATAATCCAGTTTTTTATAATTCTGACTCGAACACCAGGTACGGTGATCGACAGAAAGAGATTGGTGTTTGTTATGTGGCAGGGAGTGACGAGGTTGCTATTGCTGAGACGTTCCAGCATGGGCCTGACGGCCTAGGAAACCCGGTCTTGTTGAAAGACATTGAGGAGCGGTCGCTGTTCCACGTCAAGGCAGCTCGTGAGCTGGTTTTGATCGATGTAGGGCGGCTTGCTGCTTATTCCGGGAAAAAGCTGAGGGACATTGTCGAAGCTAAGGGCGAAGGCAGCCAGGGTTACTCACTTACTCAAACGTTAAGTGCGGCATGCATGAGGCACAGTAACGAGATTGATGGGCTAATCTATACCTCCACGGTATTCCCAGCAGTCTCGGTTGACCAATGTAATGTCGTTCTGTTTGAAGGGCGAGAAACCCAGCTTATCCCTTGCGGCACAAAGCCTATGATGGCTGTGCAGTTGGGTAGCGGTGAAACTGCGGTTGAGTTCTTGGATAGTCTGAACGTAGCCGTAGAGTAATGAGAACCTGACCTCTGTAGAGGGGTCAGGTTTTATTTTCCCATTTCTAGGCGATTTTTGTAGTCACGAATTATGATCTCAAAAGCATCATTGTTCTGCAAAAAAGTATAGCGAGGCGCGATATTCTCTTCTTCGCCAGGATTTGAGAAGTCCATTGGTTTTGCTAGGAAGCCAATAATCAGATTAACTGCATTATCATCATCGGGTTTAATATCCAAGGACTTAATCAGATTTCTAATAGATGAAGTAACCTTGTTACTTTCAAACTGAAAGTCAGGATAGTATTTACGACGGTTATGTGTATATGCCAATACCTGGCCTGATTTTGTTTTTTTGCTAAGAGCCTGCTTAGTCATGCCGAGTATTTCGCTGGCATCACTTGCTTCAAGCAGGTCATAAGCCTTCTTTACGTTCTCAAAAGCTCTCTCTCTCATCTTAGCAATGGCTTTCTCATTTCGAGCTTTTAGGCTTAACGCTTCTTTTTGCGTGCCTCCAGCTTTCTTAATGATTTCAGCCAAAGCCTTACCGCCCTCAAGCTTTGCCGCATCAATGATCACTGATTCCGGCGTTTGGTCGATTTTAGCGATGAAACTTTGCACGAGCTTGGCCTTCGCTTTTTCAAGCGTGCTAGCAAGGGTTGGTGTTCTTTCAAGTGTTACGGCGTTCATGGCGTCTCCTCTCGAATCTCATTAGGGAGTCAGTAGTAACGAGTCTATCAAAAAAACACCTCCTGTCAACCTGTCAACCAGTAACCCTGTCAACCTATGGTCGATGCATTGCTAATGCTCAGGTCAGTACATAATTTTCAGGAAATAGGGTGGTTTGGAGTGACGTATCCCCCCTTAACAATCCCAGGAGTAATGGGAGGACATTGGAGGACGACGAGAACACGAGGAAGGGAGCACACAAGGAGCGTGCTAAGTATTTGTTATATAAGGGGAAAATACTGTTTTTATGCGTGATATAACGCATTTTAAGGGTTTTTATTGGCATTTTATGGAGAAATTTATGTTGCAGAGATCTTATTTCAGGGTGCTTAATCGCGCTCAATGGACGCGCCTAATCAATCTTTGTCATCTTCGATGGTATGGCTAAGAATGGCCCCAACAGAAACGAGACAGGCAGTAGGAGGGCATGATGCTGAATGCCAAACAGTCCACCTCAAAACGCATGAAGATGGCTGAGCGTGCGCAGCAGCAAATGGATCTCCATTTCCCTAATGTGCCAACCCCTTGGCTTTGGCACCGGAAAACCAACGACGGCTACATCTCTATCCCTCGCACAATGCCAATAGCGATGCAGGCTATTGACGCTCAGTCGAAAGGCCAGCCAGCAGGGCATACCCTGTTTTCTCTTTGGGCGAGGTCTCCCGACCATCCAGTTCTGACGATTGAAAATCCTTCAACGTTCGCAGCGGAAGCCGGGTTTCTTGGGGAGCGAGCTGTCGATACGTGGCGTCGGCGGATGAGGAAATTGCGCGAGCTGTATTTCATACAGTCCAAAGCTGGCCCATCTGGTGAGTTTCACTATGTATTGCTGTTGAATCCCAACGCTGCGATTGAAGGACTTTGGACATCTAAGCTAATCCAGAGTGGACTTTATAGTCGATTTGTTGATCGGTTGGCAGAGATCGGTGCGTTCCGTGATCTTGAGGCCGTTAGGGAATATTGGGTTTCTTATAACGCGGCCGAGGAAGCCAAAAAGG
>JAAIGF010084731.1_pt1 | contig 15236 bp, 12 predicted proteins | sample 6487441 | NCBI WGS metagenome assembly JAAIGF01 (sample SAMN13974129, study PRJNA590717) | phyllosphere metagenome | biome: pepper field; feature: multiple bacterial spot infested pepper fields; material: pepper leaves; isolation source: leaves from pepper fields | host: Capsicum annuum ... | reverse complement strand
CCTCCCCGCCGATCCACGGGCGCGCGCGGCGCTCGACAGTCTCGGACGCCTGGGTCGCTCGGGCCCGGGTGCGTACCTCTCCGACGAATGGATGCCGCTGTCCGCTGTCCCGCCTCACTCGCTGTGGCTGCAACTCGAGGCCGTCATCGCGGCGGGGGTACCGATCGTGTCCGCCGCCGGCGCCCACCATCCCGTGCACATCCCCGCCGAGCCCGGGGCGGCCGCGGTGGCACTGGACCGCCGGGGCTCGACGCTCCACGTGCGCGCGACGGTCCAGGGAGTCGACGACGAGGTCGCGGCCCTGCCGTTCTGGGTGGTCGGCGATCCGGCTGTCGCCGTCGCCTTCGTCGACGATCGCGACGGTGCCGACGAGCGCATCACCCTCGCGCGACTGTCGGCGCCCGCTTCGGGTCCCCTGCGCGGACTGCTGTCGCGCACCGCCGCCCTCGCGATCGACGAGGACGGGACCGACGCGTTCTTCCACGAGTACCTGCCGCGGCTCCAGGTGCAGGCGCCGGTCGTCTCGCCGCGAGGGACGGTCGTGGTGCCTCCGGCCCCTCGGTCGATCCTCGAAATCACCGTCGATCACCGCGACGGTGAGCCGACCGTCGCGACGCGGTGGGACCGCTCCGCGGTCCACGGGCGCCGCGACGAGCAGCACGAACAAGCGGTGCTGTCGGCGGCGATGGCCGCCGCCGACGTCGCGGGCGTCGACCTCCCGCACCCCTTCGTCACCGGAAGCGCACCCGCGCGACCCCTGACCCCCGCCGCGGCCGCCATTCTGGCCGTCGAGGTTCTCCCGCGCCTGGACGCCCTCGATCACGTCCGCGTGCGGGTGACGGGAGACGCGCCGGAATACCGTGCCGCCCCCGAGGCGCCCCTCGTGCAGCTGAGCGCGGGAGACGACGACGGCAGCGATTGGTTCGATCTGCGCGCACGGGTGAGTGTGGGCGACATCGAGGTCGACTTCTCCGACTTGTACACCGCCCTCGCGCTCGGCGACCGGGTGCTCTTCCTCGGCGGTGGTGAGTACGTTCGCCTCGACACCCCCGAGTTCGACCGCCTGCGTGCAGTCATCGACGAGGCGCGCGCGCTCGCCGACCGGCCGGGTGACCAGCTCGCGCTGAACCGCTACAACGTCGGCCTGTGGGACGACCTGACCGAACTCGGTCTCGTCGCCGCGCAGGAGGCCGAGTGGTGGTTGCGTGTGCGCGGACTCACCGACGAGGCCGTCCTCGAAGCCGTCGATCCTCCGCCCGGGCTGACCGCCGCCCTGCGCGACTACCAGCGGACGGGTCTCGACTGGTTGCACTTCCTGCGCACACAGGGCCTCGGTGGCGTCCTCGCCGACGACATGGGGCTCGGGAAGACGGTGCAGACCATCGCGATGATGGAGACCGCTCGTCGAGCCGACCCCGCAATGGCGCCGTTCCTCATCGTCGCTCCCACGAGCGTGGTGGGCAACTGGGCGCGCGAGTGCGCCGCCTTCGCTCCCGGCCTCGACGTGCGGGTCGTCTCCTCGACGCGCGCGCGTCGATCGACAGCCGTCTCCGAGGTCGCCGCCGGCGCCCACGTCGTCGTCACGAGCTATGCCCTGTTCCGACTCGAACAGGAGCAGTACGCCGAGGTCGCCTGGTCGGGGCTGGTGCTCGACGAGGCCCAGCAGATCAAGAACCCGGCGTCCCGCGGCTATCGCGCCGCGCGGGCGTTGTCGGTGCCCTTCACCCTGGTCATCACGGGCACACCGATGGAGAACAACCTCCTCGAGCTCTGGGCGCTCATGTCCCTCGTCGCCCCTGGTCTCCTCGGAACCCGCGAGTCGTTCACCACGCTGTACCGCACGCCGATCGAGAAGCACCTCGACAGTGCGCGCCTCGATCTGCTGCGTCGCCGCATCCGACCGTTCCTCCTGCGACGGACGAAGGAGCTCGTCGCCGCGGAGCTGCCTCCCAAGCAGGAGACGATCATCGAGGTGACGCTGCACCCCGCCCACCGCAAGCTCTACGACCGGCGCTTCCACCGCGAGCGCCAGCGCCTCATGGGGTTGCTCGAGGACGCCGAGGGCAACCGCTTCGCGATCTTCCGCTCGCTGACCATGCTGCGTCAGCTCGCGCTCGATCCGGCACTCGTCGACGAGGGCGAGGCGCCCTCGGCGAAGCTCGACGCCCTCGAGGAGTTGCTCGTCGAAGCAGCCGCCGAGGGGCACCGGGTGCTGGTGCTGAGCCAGTTCACGCGCTTCCTCCGCGCCGCGCGCAAGCGGTGCGCCGACGCGGGGCTCGCGTCGGGCTATCTCGACGGCACCACGACGAACCGCCAGGCCGAGATCGACCGGTTCCGCGACGGTGACGACCCGGCGTTCTTCGTCTCCCTGAAGGCCGGCGGGGTCGGGCTGAACCTCGTCGAGGCGGACTACGTGGTGCTGCTCGACCCGTGGTGGAACCCGGCCGTCGAAGACCAGGCCATCGACCGCGCGCACCGAATCGGTCAGACGCGACCCGTGATCGTCTACCGTCTGGTCGCGTCCGACACGGTGGAGGAGAAGGTCGTGGCCCTCCGCGAGGTCAAGGCCGACCTGTTCTCCCGGGTGCTCGACGGCGCCGCCGATGAGGGCGGCGCTTTCGCGGGCGGCCCGCGATGGAGCGCCGACGACATCCGGCGTCTTCTCGACTGAGGACACTCGGGCCTTTTCGATGTCGGAGGCCGGGTCTACCGTGTGCCTATGTCCGCCGAACCGTCGCCCACCGCCGTCGTCGCCGGTGCCCCCGCGGGTGGGAACCGCACCTTCCTCGCCGTCCTCGTCAACACCGCCGCGGCCAATGTGACCACGAGCTTCCTCTGGTTCGCCCTGACGTTCTGGGTCTACCTCGAGACGCGTTCGGTCTTGGCCACCGGTATCGTCGGCGGCGCCTACATGCTCCTCCTGGCCGTGTTCGCCATGGTCTTCGGGTCGATCGTCGACCGTCACCGCAAGCATCGCGTGATGCTGTTCTCCGGCCTCGTCACCCTGACGGCCTTCCTCATTTCGGGCGCGCTGTGGCTGTCCTTCCCCGAGTCCTCGCTCCTCGATCTCGGCGGCCCCTGGTTCTGGATCTTCTCCGGGGTCATCCTCGCCGGCGCCGTCGTCGAGAACATGCGCAACATCGCCCTCTCGACCACGGTGACGCTGCTGGTCCCCGTGGAGCGTCACGCGAACGCGAACGGACTGGTGGGCACGGTGCAGGGGTTGGCGTTCGTGGTCACGAGCGTGTTCAGCGGTCTGTCGGTGGGGTTCCTGGGGATGGGATTGACCCTCGCCATCGCCATCGCGCTGACCCTGGTGGCGCTGCTGCATCTGCTCACCATCCGCATCCCCGAGGAGCGTCCCGCCGCCGGTACGGAGCCGGGCCCGGTCGTCGACCTGCGGGGAGCGGTCCGCGCCGTCCGCGCCGCCCCGGGACTGTTCGCCCTCATCATCTTCTCGACGTTCAACAACCTCATCGGCGGCGTCTACATGGCGCTCATGGACCCCTACGGACTCGAGTTGTTCGACGTCCAGATCTGGGGCGTGATCCTCGGCGTCACCGCCACCGGATTCATCATCGGCGGCGCCCTCGTCGCGAAGTTCGGTCTGGGCAAGAACCCCATCCGCACGATGCTGTGGATCGTCATGGCGATGGGAGTGCTCGGAGCGGTCTTCGTCCTCCGCGACTGGTGGTGGCTCTACGCGGCGGGCATCTGGGTCTACATGGCGCTCATCCCGCCCGTCGAGGCCGCCGAGCAGACGGTCATCCAAAAAGTGGTGCCCTTCGCCACGCAAGGCCGCGTCTTCGGGTTCGCGGCCGCGTTCGAGTCGGCCGCGGCGCCCGTGACCTCGTTCCTCATCGCCCCGATCGCCGAGTTCGCCATCATCCCGTACATGGAGGGTCGCGACGGTCAGGCGGCGTGGGGGTGGCTGCTCGGCGACGGCGAGTCTCGAGGCATCGCTCTCGTGTTCGTCTTCGCGGGACTCGTCATGGTCATCGCCGCGTCCCTGGCTTTTCTCACCCGGTCCTACCGCACGCTTTCCCGGCAGTACCGCACGGCCGAGGTGAACGACGACGTCGTCGCGTCAGAAGACGGGAGCGACGAGAGCGCCGCGCCCTCCGTGCCCGCGGGGCCACACCGTGCCGCCGGCGGTGAGACAGCGGCCGCCGTCGCCGACCACACCCGCCGCGCGGGGAGGGCAGGTCGACGCCGACGAAGCGAAGGTCGCCGACCCGCACGGCCGGCTCGACTGAACCGGCCCCGGTCGGCCCGCGAACCGAGCGGAACCGGCGTTCCGCCGCTCACGGGGCACGCGTGTTGCTGGCCCGCGAACCGACAGCGACGTCAGGCCGGACCGTCGGGGGAGATCACGACGTCGTTCCAGGCGGTGGCCTCGTCGTCCCAGAGAGCCGTGAACGCGGCGGCCAGGGCGTCCTCGAGCCCGGCGAGGCTCTTCACCCGAAAGATGACGGCGGCGGCCGTCTGCGCGCGACCAGCGTCCCGTGCGTCCTTGGCGTACCCCTGGGCGACGGCACGGACCCACGTCTCCGAAGCCGCCTTGACGGTTGCGTAGTTCGCGCCGCCCGCGAGGGGACGGGCGACCGCGGTCGACGACACGATGGCTAGGCGACCGGCATCCGATGCCCTCATGTCGTCGTCAAAGCTGCGGGTCACGTGCCGGAGGGCGGTCAGCGAGCGCAGGAGGAACGCGAAATCGTCATCGCTCTGGCCGGCGAGACCTCCGCCGCCCCGCCAGCCCCCGACCAGGTGCAGGATGCCGTCGACCCGGCCGTGCGCCACGTGTATCCGCTCGCGGAGCGCCGCCACGGCATCCGGGTCCGTCAGATCGCATCGCTCGACCGCGAGGCCCGGCAGCTCCGCGGCCGCCGCGGAGAGGCGCTCGTCGTCGCTCCCGACGGTGATCACGCGGGCCCCCGCGTCGAGAAGCGTGCGCGCGCTCGCGCGTCCCGCGGCGCTGGTGCCGCCGGCGAGCAGCACGAGCCGCCCTCGCACGCCGTCCGTCGTCGTCATCTCGTCGCCCTCCGTCGTCTCCGCCTGCAGATCGAGGACCATCCGCGCCGGACCGAACCGTCGGGTGTGGCCCCTCGCTCGTGCCCGCAGCGCCGGCTCAGTCCGTCCCGCGGATGCCCTCGGTCGACGCGATCACCGGGCGCATCTTCTTCTCGAGCGCCTCGAAGAACATCGACAGCGGGAACTCGTCGTCGAGCACCGCGTCGGTGAATCCCTTCGGCGGGCCCGCGAGCACCTCGTCGGACAGACCGCGCGCCCACACCGACGCGGGGTGCGGGGTGACGACCGAGCGGACCAGGTCGTACGCGGCGAGCCAGTGCGCGGTCTTGGGGCGGTCGATGGAGCGCCAGTACAGCTCGTCGATGGCGTCGGCGAGGGCGATGACGGCGGCGGGCACCTCGTCCCAGTCGAATGCGAGCGCGGTGTCCGTCCAGTGCAGGACGCGGCGCTGGTGCAGCCAGGCGAACAGCAGCTGTCCGCCGAGTCCGTCGTAGTTCCGCACGCGCGAGCCCGTGATGGCGAAGCGGAAGATGCGGTCGAAGATCACGGCGTACTGCACGAGCTCGGCGTGCTCGAGCATCGCCCGCTCGGCGTCGTCGAGGGTCTCGCCCTCGTCCTGTCGCCGGGCGAGGCGCTTCTGCAGCGAGACGCACTCACGGAACGCCGTCAGGTCGCAGCGCAGCTCTTCGAGCGAATAGAGGAAGAACGGCATCCGCTGCTTGATCATGAACGGGTCGAACGGCAGGTCACCGCGCATGTGCGTGCGGTCGTGGATGAGGTCCCAGGTGACGAACGTCTGCTCGGCGAGTTCCTGGTCGTCGAGCAGACGGGCGGCCGCGGCGGGCAGCTCGAGCTTCGTGATCTCGGCGGCCGCGCGCGTCACTCGGCGATAGCGGGCGGCCTCGCGGTCCTGGAAGATGGCGCCCCAGGTGAAAGGGGGGATCTCCCGCATCGCCACCGTCTCGGGGAAGAGCACGGCCGAGTTGGTGTCGTACCCCGGGGTGAAGTCGAGGAGCCGCAGCGAGACGAAAAGGCGGTTGGTGTAGTCGGTCTCGAGCCGCGCGATGAACTCGGGCCAGATCACCTCGACGAGCAGCGCCTCGATGTGCCGATCGCGCGAGCCGTTCTGGGTGTACATCGGGAACACCACCAGATGACGGATGCCATCGACCCGGTGCTCCTGCGGCTGGAACGCCTGGAGGGAGTCGAGGAAGTCCGGGACGCCGAAGCCGTCGCCGCGCCACCGGCGGAAGTCCGCGACGGAGGCGGCGAGGTAGTCCTCGTCGTGGGGGAAGAGGGGCGCCAGTGCCGCGATCGCGGTGACGATGTCGTCGACGAGCGTGGAGGCCTTGTCGTGGTCGCCGGCCTCGGGAACCGAGCCGTCCTGCGCCTGCAGACCCTGCAGCTCGGTCGCCGCGCTCTTCAGCGACGACCACGCGGGCGTGTGCTCGACGGTGCGCACGTCGAGCAGGTCGGTGGCGTGACGTGGGGGAGTGGCGATGGTCATGGCGGCCTCCGATCGGCGAAGAATGAATGGCACTGCAAGAAAATATGCGGCGTGAAGCAGATGCTAACGGAAATCTTACGGCCTGCGCCAGGGTGCGCTCGTCGCAACTGGTAGCCTCTGCGCATGCCCGACGGCCGTGATCGCGCCCCCCGACTCGACGACGCCGTCGACGCCGCGATCGTGCGCGAGATCTCGCTCGACGCGCGAGCGACCCTGGCTCATCTCTCCGATCGCGTCGGGCTGTCGGTCTCCGCGGTGCAGTCGCGCCTGCGGCGCCTGGAGGCACGCGGCATCGTCCGCGGGTACCGTCCGGTCCTCGACGCCGAGGCGCTCGGTCGTCCGCTCGCGGCCTTCGTCGAGATCACGCCCCTCGACCCCGCGCAGCCCGACAACGCCCCCGACCTGCTCGCGCACCTCACGGCGATCGAGGCGTGCCACTCCATCGCCGGCGAGGCCGCGTACATGCTGTTCGTCCGCGTGGCGACCCCCCGCCACCTCGAGGACCTCATCCGCGACATTCGGGCGGCCGCGCAGGTCAACACCCGCACCACCGTCGTCCTGCAGACCTTCTTCGAGGCCCGCCCCATCGAGCCGGCCGAGTTCCCCGCCTGAGAACCTCGCCTCCTCAGGGCACGGATACATCGATCGACGGATGCCGCGCGCCCGGCGCGCGCGTAGCGTGGACGACGATGTTCGCCCTCCGCCCGCTGCGCCGCTACCAGGTCATCACCGACCTGTCGGTCGCCGGCGTCTTCGCCCTGATCATGCTGGCGGCCGAGCTGTCGAACGGTGTCTCGGCGGTCGACGATCTGGGCGCGGTGCTGCTCGTCGTGGCGATGTCGGCGGCTCTGGCCATGCGCCGGCTCAACCCCGGAACCGCCTTGGCGCTCGCCTGGGCCGGCGCGCTCCTGCAGATGGCGTTCACCCGATCGCCGTCGCCGTCCGACATCGCGATCTTCGCCGTGCTGTACACCACGGCGGCCTACGGCAGCCGACGCGTGTTCTGGGCGGGCTTCGCCTCGTCGCTCGTGGGGGCGGTCGTCATCGCCTTCTACCTCGTCATCATGGGGACCGGCTTCGCTTTCGATCGGGTGTTCGTCGTGGTGGCGGTGCTCGTCGCAGCGGCCTTCGCGCTTCTCTTGTCGTGGGTCACCGGTGCGCTCGCGCGGACGGCGATGCGGGCGGCCGACAACAGCAGAGCGCAACGCCGGGCCGAGGCCGAGACCATCGCCGAGCAGGAGCGCGTGCGCATCGCGCGCGACATGCACGACGTCGTGGCCCATTCCCTCGCGGTCGTCATCGCGCAGGCCGACGGGGCGCGCTATGCCGCCCAGGCCGATCCCGCCGCCGCCGGCGCCGCCCTCACGACGATCTCGTCGACCGCGCGCTCCGCCCTCAGCGATGTGCGCATGCTGCTCACCCAACTGCGGCACAGCCAGGGCGAAGGGCCGCAACCGACCCTCGCCGACGTCGACACGCTCTTCAGCCAGGTCCGCGCGGCCGGGGTCGCGTTGTCGATCGACATCGACCCGGCTCCACCCGGCGAGCCGCCCGCGGCCGTCCAACTCGCGGTCTACCGCATCCTGCAAGAGGCGTTGACGAACGCGCTGCGACACGGCGCGGACCGCCGCATCGACGTCCACCTGGGGTGGTGGCCCGACCACGTCGAGGTCGTGGTGCACAACGCCCGCACGGTCGCGGCCGGGGTTCCCACCGCCCCGCCGGGCCACGGACTCATCGGCATGCGCGAACGCGCGCAGCTCGTCGGGGGCACGCTGATCGCCGAACCCCAGGGCGAGCATTTCGTCGTGCGTGCGACCCTCCCCATCGGCCCGCGCTCGTGACGGCGCCGCTCCAGAAGAAACGGATCGCATGACTCCCATCCGCGTCGTCCTCGTCGACGACCAGGCCCTTTTCCGCGCCGGCATTCGCATGGTGATCGACTCGCAGCCCGATCTCGAGGTGGTGGGCGAGGCCGCCGACGGCCGCGAGGGCATCGACGTCGTGCGCGCGACCCGGCCGGACGTGGTGCTGATGGACGTGCGCATGCCGGTGATGGACGGCTTGACCGCGACCGCCGAGATCCTCACCGACCCGGGTGCGCCGCGCGTCGTCGTGCTCACCACGTTCGACCTCGACGAGGCGGCGGCGCGCGCCATCCAGCACGGTGCGAGTGGGTTCCTCCTGAAGGACTCCGAGCCCGAGTCGCTGCTCTCGGCGGTGCGCACCGTGCATTCCGGGTCTTCCGTCATCGCCGCCTCGGCGACCCGCGAGCTGTTCGCGCACATCGCGGCGCGCGGGACGGCCGCACCGGTGCCGAGCAGCTGGAACGGCCTGACCGACCGCGAACGCGAGATCTTCGCGCTCGCCGCCCAGGGGCTGAGCAACGCCGAGATCGCCGAGCGCGAGTACCTGTCCGAAGCAACGGTCAAGACGCACATCAGCCGCATCCTCACCAAGCTCGGTCTGCGCGACCGCGTGCAGCTCGTCGTCTTCGCCTACGAGCACGGCCTGGCCTGAGGTCGTCCCCGCGGACGATCCGCGTACCTCCCGCGGCCGACGCGGACCGACGACCCCGTCTCTAGCGTCGATCGAGTGACCGCTCCGCTCTCCACCGCACCCCGTCCTTCTTCGATACCGGATGCCACGTCGGCACCGCCCCGACGCCCGGCGGGCGGTCCGCGACCCCGCGACACGGGAGCGAGCGTCCTCGTCTCTGCTCTCTCGAGCGGCTTCGGCGTCGTGCTCCTGGGGGCGACCGGCTTCCTCGGCGACATCCTGCGGACCTCGCCCTACCTGCAGGGTCGTGAGAGCGTCGTGATCGTCGTCGGAATCCTGGCGTGGGTGCTGCTCGGGGTGGCGGTGTTCGTGGCATCCATCGTCACCGTCACCACCTTCGCGGCGGTGGTCGCCGGCCGGGTGCGGGCCATCGCCCTGCTGCGGCTGCTCGGCGCCAGCGCCCGATCTCAACGGGCCGCGGTGGCGCGGGAGGGTCTGGTGTCCGGCGCGATCGGCGCTCTCATCGGTCTGGTCGCCGGAGCCGCGCTGTCGGCCGCCGCCATCGCGGCGGCGATCGTCGTGCTCGACGTGCCGGTCACGGCGCCGGCCGCCGGTCTGCTCTCGCCCTTCGTCGTCGTGCCGCCCGTGGCCGTCGCCCTCACGACGTGGCTCTCGGCATGGGCCGGGTCGGCGCGCGTCCTCCGGGTGTCGCCGCTCGAGGCGCTCGCCGCCGCCCAGGACCGCTCGCACGAGCAGATCAGCCGTCGCCGCGGCCGCAACGCCGTCGCCGTGGGCCTCATCGTGTCGGGTGGGGGCATGCTGGGCCTCGGTATCGTCGTCGGGCTGCAGACGCCCCTGGGCGTGCTCCCCGCCTTCGCCGGGGGCCTGGTGTCGTTCGTGGGGATCGCCCTCGCCGCGCCCCTGTTCATGCCGCCGGTTCTCCGCCTGGTCGGTCGGGCGTTCGGGCGGTCAGCCGTTGCCCGACTCGCGGCCGAGAACGCCCTGCGCCACCCCGAGCGGGCGAGCCGGATGACGATCGGGATCGTGCTCGGGGTGACCCTTGTGACGATGTTCGCCTCCGGCCTCGAGGCGGCCCGCGCGGTGCTGCTCACCTCGGCCGGTCAGCCGGACACCGATTTCTCCGCGCTGCTCGACCTGTTCACCGCGGTGATGATCGCGTTGACCGCGGTGTCGGCGTTGATCGCCGCGGTGGGTCTGGTGAACCTGCTCTCGCTCGGTGTCAGCCAGCGCCGCCGCGAGTTCGGGTTGCTCCGCGCCCTCGGTCTGTCGACGCGGCAGGTGCGGGCGGTCGTGCTGCTCGAGGCGACCCACCTCACCGTGGCGGCCCTGCTCGTCGGTCTGCTCCTCGGCGTCGTGTACGGGTGGGCCGGTGCGCAGGCGGTGCTCGGATCGGTGGGCGTCCCGCCCGACTACGCGACGCCCAGCTTCGTGCTGCCCGCGGTGCCGGGGGTCGCGGTCGCCGCGATCGTCGCCGCCACCGCGGTGCTCACGCTCGTGTCGGCCGTTGTCCCCACGCGTCGGGCGAACGCCGTCAGCCCGGTGGCCGCGCTCGCCGACGCGTGAGCGCCGGCTCAGACCGACGCGTCCGCCCGGCCCGTCGATACGTCTGCCGTGCGGATCAGTCGTACCTCGTGCAGCGTCTCGCCCCAGCGGGCGTCATCCCGCGTGGCGCCGTCCGGCTCGAAGCCGTGCTTGGCGTAAAAGGCGCGAGCGCGCGGATTGTCGTCGAGCACCCAGAGAGTCGCCGGTTCCGCCCCGAGTGCGGCGTCCAGCAGCGCGGCTCCCGCGTCGGTGCCGTAGTGGGCGGCGAGCACGTAGAGGGCCCAGAGCTCGAGATCGGCGGTCGAGCGATCGGGATCGCGGCAGGGCCCCGCCGAGGCGAAACCGACGACCGTGCCACCGGTGACCGCCACCCAGGTCTGCCCCCCGGGTTGGCCGCCCGGCGGGATCTCGCCGCGCAGGCGCGCCGCCCACCGCCTGCTCGACGAGGTGATGTCGAGGCGGTCGAGCAGGGACTCGGGCACCCGGCCGCGGTACGCCTCGTGCCAGCTCTGCACGTGCACGCGCGCGATGGCGAGACCGTCGTCGGCGACCGCCGGCCGTACGGTCACCGCGGTCACGAGTCGTCGCCGTCGCGCGTACCCCCGTCGTCCGAGGACTCGGGGTCGTAAGCCCAGGTCGGGGCGAGCGCACGGATGCGGGCGGCCCGCCACTGCCACGTCGCCCACAGCGCCGGCCAGAGCGCGGGGGCGGCCGCGCCGCCGATCGTGAGCCGTTCGCGCCAGAGGGTACGGCCGGGCTCGCCCGGGGCGTCCGACACGGCCATCTGGTGGTCCCAGACGTCGAGGACGGCGAGGGGGCCGGTCAGCGGCACGCCCCAGTCGCGGAACACGCGTACCCGCCCGTTGCCGTCCTCGGTCTCGCGATCGGCCACCGAGATCAGCTGGCGTCCGACGGGGAGCGCGCCCGCCACGCTCATCTGCACGGGGACGTCGTCGCCCGACGAGAACGAGGTGGGCATGGTGCCCAGGGCGTCGACGCTCAGGAGCGGGCCGTAGAGCTCGGCGACAGCGCGCGGCGAATGGAGCGCGCGCCACGCCGCATCCGCGTCGCAGTCGATGACGAACTTCAACAGGATCCGCATGATCCGATCCTGCCGAATGCCGGGCCGCGCCGGGGATGCCTTGACGCGGAGCGCCGCGCGCGCGAGGCTCCGGCGGTCCCGACCCGCCGACGGTCGTACGCTCGAGGCATGCAGAACGCCTCGTCCCCTCACGCCCAGGCCGACTATCAGGTGCGCCTCGACTGGGGACGCGACGGGTACGCGCGTCTCGCCCCCGCGGACGTGGTCGTCGTGGTCGACGTGCTCGGCCTCACCGCCGACGCGCTCAGCGCCGCCGCGACGGGTCGCTCCGCGGCGCTGCCGTCGACCGGAGCGGGGATCGTGGCGAAGGCGGCGGCCGACGCGGGGGCGCTCGTGCTGCTCGGCGGCATCCGCAACGCGGCCGCCGTCGCCGCGCACGTGCTCGACGTGCAACGTGCCAGGGGCGCGCGCACGAGCATCGCCGTCGTTCCGGTCGGAGCGGACCCGGATGCCGACGCCCCCCGCTTCGCGGTCGACGACCTCCTGGGCGCCGGTGCGGTCGTCGCGGCGCTCGGCGACCTCGGCATCGACCACGCCTCGCCCGACGCGGCCGTCGCGGGCGAGGGCTTCCGGGCGTTGCGCGGCGCAACCCGTCACCTGCTCACCGCCAGCGGCGCCGGCCGCGCGCTCGCCGAGGCGGGCGGTCGTGACGCCGTGCTTGCCGCCGCCGCGCGGGACGCGGCATCCGAGGTCCCGGTACTCCGCGAGGGCGCCTTCGTCTCCTGACCTCCGATGGGGCGTCGCCCGACGTCCGACCGGAGGGGCCGCAGGCCAGGCCGCGCGCGAGCCTCAGCGCGGGGTGGCGGCGGCGAGGCGGACGGCGGAGGAGATCTCGCGGCGCACCCAGGTGAAGGCGAAGGCGGGGTCGAACCGCGGGGCGCATTTGGCACACGAGGTCGGGCGGGTGGCGCGACGGTGGCGGTAGGCGACGTGACCGGCCGGGCAGGTGCCCACCCACGGTGCGAGCTCGTTCGCGGCCTCGCCGGCGTGGGTGGTGCCGCCGACGTAGCCCAGGTCGCGGGCGACGCGCTTCCACCGCGCGCCGTGACCGGCATGCGCCCCCGCGAGCGCGTGGGCGACCTCGTGCAGCAGCGTCTGGTGGTTGGTGTCGTCGTCGTATCGCGCCGCGAGGTAGCGCGAGACGCTGATGCGCTTGCGCGTGTAGTCGCAGAGCCCGGCACGCCGTTTCGCGTTGTCGAAACCGAACGACCACGACGGGTCGAGATGGACCGCGATCAACGCCTCGGCCCACGTGCGCACACGCTGCAGATCGGACATGAGTCGAAGACTAGACCGGGGCTCCGACGTCAGCTCGCGACGACCTGGCGGGTGCGGCGCCGATCGGCCGCGTCGATGGCGAGCAGGATCGACTCCAGCTGCGCATCGGTGGCGCCGGCGTTCTGGCGCAGGAAGAGGGCGCGCTTGAAATCGGCGCGGGCGGCGTCGTAGTCGCCCTCGTCGTAGTGCACCTTGCCCCGGTGCTGCAGGGCGAACGCGGCGATGCTCGCCCAGTTCTGTCCCTCAGCCTCTTCGGCGCACATGGTCAGCTCCTGCTCGGCGGCGGCGTAGGCGCCGCGGCACTGCATGATCGTCGCGTGCAGGATGCGGGAGCGCAGCAGGTCGCGGCGCGTGCCGGCCATGCGGGCGACGCGCACGGACTGCTCCGAGATGGCCAGGGCCTCGTCGAAGCGATCGAGCACCTTGAGGAGCCAGACGCGCTCGAGCAGGGCGGGGAGGCTGCGCTGCGGGCCGATCTCCTCGAGCCGCTCCGCGCACTCGTGAGAGTCGGTGATCTCACGCAACGTGTCGGGGTCGTACCCGTGGATGTAGCTCACCGTCGCTCCTCTCGAATGGCCGATGTCCTCCAGTCTGCGTCGCGCGCGCGACGGGAGCGGCTCGCCACGCGGGTCACCTCTCGAAGATGGATGCCGAGGGCTTGGGCGAGGGCGTGGCATCGGCATCCGTGGCCGGTCGCGAGCCGCGGACGAACTCGTCGATCTCCGCTCCCTGCGCCACCTTGGCGGGGTGGGGGCCGGCCGCCATGAGGCGCGGCAGCCATTCGACGGGCAGCGGTGCGGCGGAGGCGGCCACGACCAGATTGCCGAAGCGCCGTCCCTTCAGCACCTGCACCTCGGCGAGGACGATCACCTCGGGCAGCACCTCGCGGATGGTGGCCACCTGACGGCGGGCGAACGCAAGCCCGGGCCCGTCGGAGACGTTGACGAGCAGCACCCCGTCAGGGGCGAGCAGCGCGGAGGCTTCGCGGTAGAACTCGACGGTCGTCAGATGCGCCGGCGTCTGCGCGCCGGAGTAGACGTCGCTGATCAGCAGGTCGACCGCGCCGGCCAGTCCGCCCGGCAGGCGCGAGACCCCGGCGCGGGCGTCGCCGATGCGCACGCGGATCGCGGCGCTGCGCGGCAGCGGGAGGTTCTCGCGGACGAGGTCCCACAGTGCGGGCTCGAGCTCGACGACCTGCTGGCGCGAGCCGGGGCGGGTCGCCTCCACGTAGCGGGGGAGGGTGAGCGCGCCGGCCCCGAGGTGCACCGCGGTCAGGGGCTGTCCCGGCATCCGGAGTCTGTCGATGACCGCGCCCATCCGCGCGACGTACTCGAAGTGCAGATGCGTCGGGTCGTCCAGATCGACGTGGGACTGCGGGGTGCCGTCGACGACGAGCTCCCAGCCCGACACGAAGCCCGACGGCGATACGCGGGCGAGCGAGCCGTCGGACAGCCGGGCCGTGGGGGCGTCGTCCGGTTCCACGCGCATTCGAGCCATGGCATCCACGCTAGGCCCTGGTCGTGTCGGACGGCCGCGCTGTGCGACGTGCTGCGTCCGACGATGGGTTCTTTCGCGAAGTGGCAGCTGTCGCGGGGCGCGAGGGCGCAGGATGCCGCGTCGAAACACGATCGATACACGGGGGCAATGGGCAGGGCGGGCCGCGACCGGTACGGTCGGGGAAACAGCAAACGGAGCGGCCACGACGCGGTGACCTGCCGGCGGGCTCCTCCCTCCCCCTAGGAAGGTGTGCACAGAAATGGCACGAACCCTCAGGCGACGTCTTCTCGTCGGCGGCGCGGCGATCGCGATCGGCGCCATCGCCCTGTCGGGCTGCACGAGCCAGCGCGACGACAACGGCGGCGGCGGCGACACCGGCGGCGACGTCGACACGACGTTCGTGTTCGGCGCGTCGGGCGACCCCTCCAGCCTCGACCCCGCCTTCGCCAGCGACGGCGAGTCCTTCCGCATCTCGCGGCAGATCTTCGAGGGTCTCGTGGGCGTGGAGCCCGGCACGGCCGACCCGGCCCCGATGCTCGCCGAGAGCTGGGAGCAGTCCGAGGACGGTCTGTCGTACACGTTCGACCTCAAAGAGGGTGTGACCTTCCACGACGGCAGCGAGTTCGACGCCGACGCGGTCTGCTTCAACTTCGACCGTCAGAACAACTTCACCGGCATCGCCCAGTCCGAGAGCCTCTCGTACTACTGGGGCAAGATCATGCGCGGGTACGCCGACACCGGCACCTCGATCTACGG
>JAAIGF010312931.1_pt1 | contig 15264 bp, 14 predicted proteins | sample 6487441 | NCBI WGS metagenome assembly JAAIGF01 (sample SAMN13974129, study PRJNA590717) | phyllosphere metagenome | biome: pepper field; feature: multiple bacterial spot infested pepper fields; material: pepper leaves; isolation source: leaves from pepper fields | host: Capsicum annuum ... | reverse complement strand
GAGCTCGATCTTGCTGCGCAGGCGATTGATGTGGGTGTTCACCGTGTGCTCGTAACCATCGTGCTGGTAGCCCCAGACCTGGTTGAGCAGTTCCATCCGTGCGAACACCTGGTCGCGGTGGCGGGCGAAGAACAGCAGCAGATCGAACTCACGCGGGGTCAGTTCCAGGGCGCTGCCATCCACCGACGCGGTGCGCGCCACCGGGTCAAGCTGCAGGCCACCAACTTCGACCGCACCGGCATCGATGCGCGCGTTCTGTGCCATGGCTTCAGCGCGGCGCAGCAGCGCGCGCACGCGCGCCACCAGTTCGGGCATCGAAAAGGGCTTGGCCAGGTAATCGTCCGCGCCCAGTTCCAGGCCGACGATGCGCTGGGTTTCGCTGCCACGTGCGCTGATGATGATGATCGGCACGTAGCGCGCCATCGCACGGGCACGCTGGCAGATCTGCAGGCCATCCACGCCGGGCAGCATCACGTCCAGCACCAGCGCATCCCACGGGCCATCCTGTTCCAGCAGGCGCAGGCCGGCATCGCCGGTGGCGGCGTGGGCGACGTCGTAGCCTTCGTCGGCCAGGTGCATGCGCAGCAGGTCGGCGATATGGGCATCGTCTTCGACGATCAGGACGCGTTTGGCGGACATCGGCAGCTCGGGGCCAGTGGGGAGGCTGCCCGCATTGTGGCGCGGGACGGCCACCGATACCTCACGAAAAATTGAATCCTGCGTGAGGATTCGTTGACCCGGGCAGGCGCAGCATGGCCCCGTCGCCCCTTCCCGGAGTCCGCCATGCCCCTCACCCGCCGCCACCTGCTGGGCCTGGGTGGCCTTGCCACCGCCGCTGGCGTGCTCGGCCTGGGCGCGTGCAGCCGCGCTGCCACGGCCGCCGCCGAGAACCGCCCGGCTCGACAGTTCCCGCTGATGCGCACCGACGCCGAATGGCGCCGGCTGCTGACCCCGGCGCAGTACGCGGTGCTGCGCCAGCAGGCCACCGAACGCGCCGGCAGCAGCCCGCTGGACCGCGAACACCGGCAGGGCACCTTCACCTGCGCCGGCTGCCAGCAGCCGCTGTTCTCCTCCTCCACCAAGTTTGAAAGCGGCACCGGCTGGCCCAGCTTCTGGGCACCGCTGCACGGCGCCGTCGGTGAGGACCGCGACACCACCTTCGGCATGCTGCGGGTGGAAGCGCACTGCAGCCGCTGCGGCGGCCACCTCGGCCATGTCTTCAACGATGGCCCGCGCCCCACCGGCCTGCGCTACTGCATGAACGGTGCCGCCCTGCTGTTCCAGCCCGGTGCGGCACAGCAGGACAGCAACGGTGGCTGGCGCGTGCCGCTCGGTTCTTCCCCTACTTCTGGAGCCTGATGATGCTGCTGTTGCTGCTGGCCTATTTGGGCGGCGTACTGACCCTGCTCAGCCCGTGCATCCTGCCGGTGCTGCCCTTCGTGTTCGCGCGGGCCAACCGCTCCTTCGTGCGCAGCACCCTGCCGCTGCTGCTGGGCATGGCGCTGACCTTCGCTGCGGTCGCCAGCCTGGCCGCCGTGGGCAGCCAATGGGTGGCGCAGACCAACCAGATCGGCCGCTGGCTGGCCCTGGTGCTGATGGCGGTGTTCGCCCTGGCGCTGCTCTGGCCGCGCCTGGCTGACCATCTGCTGGCGCCGTTCCAGCGCGTGGGCGCGCGGCTGAGTGCACGCGCCGATGCCGCTGATGATGCCGGCCGTGGCGGTGCGTGGACCTCGCTGCTGATCGGCATTGCCACCGGCCTGCTGTGGGCGCCGTGCGCCGGGCCGATCCTGGGCCTGGTGCTGACTGGTGCCGCCCTGCATGGCGCCAGCGTCGGCACCAGCGCGCTGCTGCTGGCCTACGCACTGGGTGCCGCCACCGCGCTCGCGCTGGCGGTGTGGATCGGCGGCCGCGTGTTCAACGCCCTGCAGGCGCGGCTGGGCCTGGGCGACGTGCTGCGCAAGGTGCTGGGCGCTGCCGCGCTGCTGGCGGTCGTGGCGATCAGTCTGGGCTGGGACACTGGCCTGCTGACCCGCCTGTCCACGGTGAGCACCGCGCGCATCGAACAGGGCCTGCTCGATGCCGTGCCCGGTGCGCAGCCGACGGCTCCGCCGATGATGATGGCCGGCGCCAATGCCGGTGCCGACGCGCCGCTGCCGGTTGAAGGCACCCTGCCCGCCCTGGACGGTGCCACCGGCTGGCTCAACAGCCCGCCGCTCAAGGCCGAGCAGCTGCGCGGCAAGGTCGTGCTGATCGATTTCTGGACCTATTCCTGCATCAACTGCCTGCGTGCCATGCCCTTCGTCCACGAGTGGGAACGCCGCTACCGCGACCATGGCTTGGTGGTGGTCGGCGTGCACACGCCCGAGTTCGCCTTCGAACGCGACCCGCGCAACGTGATGAAGGCCGCGCAGCAGCTGAAGGTGGACTACCCGGTGGCGCTGGACAACCAGTATTCGATCTGGCGCGCGTTCAACAACCAGTACTGGCCGGCGCAGTATTTCGTCGATGCGCAGGGCAACATCCGCGCCCATCAGTTCGGTGAAGGCAACTACGCGCGTTCGGAACAGGTGATCCGCCGCCTGCTGACCGAAGCCGGCCAGACCGATCTGCCGCCGCCGGCCGACCCGGCCGCGGCCGACCTGCAGGGCGTGGCCACGCAGGCCGACATGGGCAACCTGCGCTCGCCGGAAACCTACCTGGGCCATGCACGCGCCGAGCACTTCGCCTCGGCCGGCGGGCAGCGCACCGATGTGGCCTTCGACTACACGCTGCCGGCCAGCCTCGCGCTCAACCAGTGGGGCCTGTCAGGCCGCTGGACCGTCACCGATGAAGCCGCGCAGCTGCAGCAGGCCGGCGGACGCATCGCCTTCCAGTTCCATGCCCGCGACCTGCACCTGGTGCTGGCACCGACGCAGGACGGCACGCCGGTGCGCTTCCGCGTGTGGCTGGACGGCAAGCCGCTGCCGGCCGCCGATGCCGGCAGCGATGTCGGCGCCGATGGCAGCGGCGTGGTCAACGAGAACCGTCTGTACCAGCTGGTGCGCCAGCGCGGCACGGTCGGCCCGCACCGCTTCGAGATCGAGTTCCTCGATGCGGGCGTGCAGGCCTATGCCTTCACCTTTGGTTGAGAACAGGAGGGCACGATGAAATTCTCCTTCGAACAGGGCATTGCAGTGGGTGTGGCCGGGCTGGTCGCCACGGCACTGGTGGCCGGTGTGCTGCTGGTGGACCACAGCGCAATGGCCGCACCCGCCAGCGCCAGCGCGCAGGTACAGGCGCTGCCGGCACCCACCGGCAATGCCGCTTACACCGATGGCGCCACCCGGGCCAGCGTGGTGTTTGCCGGTGGCTGCTTCTGGGGCGTGCAGGGCGTGTTCCAGCACGTGAAAGGCGTGAGCAATGCAGTGGCCGGCTATGCCGGAGGCAGTGCCGCCGATGCACGCTACGAGCGCGTCAGCAGCGGCCGTACCGGACACGCCGAAGCAGTGAAGGTCGACTACGATCCGCGCCAGGTCAGCTATGGGCAGCTGCTGCAGGTGTTCTTCTCGGTGGTGCACGATCCCACCCAGCTGAACTACCAGGGCCCCGACCACGGCAGCCAGTACCGCTCGGCGATTTTCAGCGATGACGCCAGGCAGCTGGCTGCCAGCCGCGCCTACATCGACCAGCTGGGCAAGGCTGGCAGCTACCGCGGCCCGATCGTGACCCAGGTGGCCAGCGGCCAGCGTTTCTACCCGGCCGAGAGCTACCACCAGAACTACATGAACAACTACCCGCAGGCGGCCTACATCCGCTACTACGACGCACCGAAGCTGGCCGCGCTGGGCAAGCAGTTCCCCGCGCTGTACCGGCGTGATGCCTCGCTGGTGCCGATGCGCTGATGAACTGCCGTAGAGCCGAGCCTACGCTCGGCTGCTCTGCCGCACCTGTAGAGTCGAGCCATGCTCGACTTCTGGATCCTGGCAACGCCCCAGCCGAGCGTGGGCTCGGCTCTACAAAAAAAAAAGACGCACGGCCCTGCGGCCGTGCGTTTGCAATGGATCGGCCAGGCCCCGATCAGGCCCCACCGACAGCACCATGCTAGGCTCGACGGCATCATGGGTACAGCTCCAGATGCAGGCCAGTCCAATGGATACAGATCCGCGCACCACCCCGGCCCCGCCGCGCTACCAGCGCCTGTCCGATGAACTGGCCGAGGCCATCCACGGCGGTCGCCTGCCGGTCGGCAGCCGCCTGCCCTCGCTGCGGCAGATGGCCGCGCAGCGCCAGCTCAGCCTGAACACCGTCATCGCGGCCTATAGGCAACTGGAAGATGCTGGGCTGGTGGTGCCGCGGCCGAAGGCGGGTTTCGAGGTGGCGCCGCGCCTGTCGGTGCCGCAGCGTTCGCTGCGCGATGCACCCTCGGCGCCCACCGCACCGCTGCAGCAGGCGTTGATGGCCCGCGTGCTCGAGGCGCAGCGACGCCCCGGGGTGATCGATCTGGCGTTCGCCGGGCCACGTGGGCGGCAGTTCTATCCCGGCGCGCAGCTGGCCCGGCACACCGCACAGGTGCTGCGCCACGGCCAGCAGACGGTGGAAACCTACGCGCGCCCGAACGGATCGCCGCGCCTGCTGGCACAGATCGTACGGCGTGGCCCGAGGATGGGCCTGCACACGCATGCCGACCGCCTGCTGTTGACCCATGGCGCGATGGAAGCACTGCAGCTGGCCCTGCGCGCGGTGACCGAACCGGGCGCGGCCGTCGGCATCGAAGCGCCGTCCTATTTCAACCTGTACCCGCTGCTGGCCAATCTCGGCCTGCAGGCCATCGAACTGCCTACCCACCCGCAGCACGGGCTGGAGGTGGATGCGCTGGAAGCGCTGCTGGAGCACACGCCGCTGGCCGCGCTGGTGGTGATGCCCACCGTGCACAACCCGCTGGGCTGCACCATGCCGACGGCCGCCAAGCAGCGCCTGGCCGAGCTGGTCAACGCACACCAGCTGCCGCTGATCGAGGATGCGGTGTATGCCGAGCTGCAGTTCTGCGAGCCACCAGCGCCGCTGCTGAAGGCGTTTGATCGCGATGGCTGGGTGATGGTGGTCGGCGGTTTTTCCAAGACGCTGGCGCCGGATTACCGCATCGGCTGGCTCGATGGCGGCCGTTTTGCCGAGCGCATCGCCCTGCTCAAATTCCAGTCGACCGGCGGTGAACCGCAGCTGCTCGGTGATGCGGTGGCGGCCTACCTGGAAGCGGGCAGTTACGAGCACCACCTGCATCGCATGCGCCGGCTGTACCGCGAACAGGTCGGGCGCCTGCGCCAGCTGGTGGCCGAGCACTTCCCCGCCGGCACCCGTGCCACCGAGCCGCAGGGCGGCTTCCTGCTATGGCTGGAGCTGCCGGGCGTGGATACCCGCGAACTGTTCGAGCGGGCGCTGGCGGAGGACATCGTGTTCATGCCCGGCCAGGTGTATTCGCGCGGTGCGCGCTACCGGCATTGCCTGCGGCTGTCGTGCTGCCAGGCGCTGGATGCGCGCTTCATCAGCGCGGTGGAACGGCTGGGTGAGATCGCGCGGGAGTTGGCTGCACGGTAGTGCCGGCCGCTGGCCGGCAATCGCGATGTCACTCGTATCGGGTTGCCGGGTAGAGTCGACCGTTGGTCGACTGCTCCTGATCAGACCCCGCGCTGCGCGCGATAGTCGACTGACAGTCGACTCTACCGCTGCTCCGCTCCCAGGTGTGCGCCCAGGGTTCGGCCATCCGCGCCCGGCAGGTACGGCAGGCGGCCCCAGCACGGCATCGGCAGGCGCTGCTGCAACGTGGCGATGTTCTCGTCCTGGCGCTGCATGGTCGGATCGATGTGGTTGCCGATCCAGCCCAGGCACGCCACGCCGCTGGCCTGCAGCGACTGCGCGGTCAGCCGTGCGTGGTTCACGCAGCCCAGGCGCATGCCCACCACCAGCAGCACCGGCAGGCGCAGCGCGCGCACCAGATCCAGCTGGTCCAGGGTGGCCGACACCGGCGCCAGCCAGCCGCCCACGCCCTCCACCACCACCACGTCGGCCTGCGCACGCAGCCGCTCGAACGCGGCCACGATCGGCGCCAGCTGCACCTGCACGCCGTCCTCGGCGGCGGCCAGTTCCGGCGCCAGCGGCTGCCGCAACGCATAGGGGTTCAGGTCGGCGTAGTCCGGCACCGGCCAGCTGGCTGCCTGCAGGGCCAGCGCATCGTCGTTGCGCAGGCCCTGGCCCAGGTCCTGGCTGCCACTGGCCACCGGCTTCATGCCCACCGCGCGCAGCCCGCGCCGGCGCAGCGCATGCAGCAGCGCGGTGCTGCTGGCGGTCTTGCCGATTTCGGTATCGGTCCCGGTGACGAACACGGCCGGCGGCATCAGGGTGGGCAGGGGCATCAACGGCTCCAGGCATGCAACAGAGCGTGCATTATCGCTGGTCCCGTACGCTTGCTAGACTGCAGGCATGTTCGCCAATGCCTCGCTCACCGGCAGCAAGCCGGAACAATACGCCCAGCTGCTGGAACAGGCCCGCGGCCTGGTCTACGCCGAGTCCGACCGCATCGCCAATGCGGCCAACCTCTCCGCACTGGTCTACCACGCCCTGCCCGACCTGAACTGGGTGGGCTTCTACCTGTACGACGGCAAGGAGCTGGTGGTCGGCCCGTTCCAGGGCCTGCCGGCCTGCGTGCGCATCCCGCTGGACAAGGGCGTGTGCGGTGCCGCCGCCAGCCAGCGCGTCACCCAGCGCGTGGAAGACGTCGACGCCTTCCCCGGCCACATCGCCTGCGATTCGGCCTCGCGCTCGGAGCTGGTGGTGCCGCTGCTGCGCGGTGATGAACTGATCGGCGTGTTCGACATCGACAGCCCGAAGGTGGGCCGCTTCGATGCCGAGGACCAGGCCGGTCTGGAAGCCATCGCCCGCGTGTTCGTCGAGGCCCTGGGATGAGCGCACCGAAGCTGCGCAACATCGGCCCGAAGAGCGCGGCGTGGCTGCGCCAGGTCGGCCTGCGCAGCCGCGAGGACCTGGCCGCGCTCGGTGCGGTCGGGGCCTTCGTCAAGGTCAAGCGCGCCGGCTTCAAGCCGAGCCTGAATCTGCTTTATTCGCTGGAAGGCGCGCTGCTGGACTGCCACTGGCAGGAGCTGGGCGAAGCCCAGCGCGAGGCGCTGGTGCAGGATTACGAGGCACGTATCGCCGCGCACCCGCTGAAGGCGGCCGGCCCGGCATCGGGTCCGGTGCATGAGCAGCGCTTCGACACCGGGGATGACGGCGAAGACAGTTTTGCCGAGAGCGCCGACGAGGATTGAGGCGTCCGCATTGCGGGGAATGCCGGCCAGCGGCCGGCACTACCACGGTGATGCGGCTTTCGGCTGCTGCAGTTCCAGCAGCTCGCCCACCAGGCCCACTTCGCCGCGTTCCAGCCACACCCGCAGGCGCGTGCCGTGGTCGATGCGCAGTGCCCAGCACAGCGACAGCGGCAGCCCGCAGACCTGCGACAGCACCATGCGCAGCGGGCCGCCATGGCTGACCACCACGGTGGGCAGCGGATCCTCATCGTCCAGCAGGCGATCCAGCGCGCGTGCGATGCGCCGTTCGAAGTGGCCCCAGCTCTCGCCGTTGGGCGGCGGGAAGGCGTGCGGATCGGCATGGAAGGCCGCCAGCGCGTCCTCCGGCAGGTCGAACAATGACTGCCCGTCCCAATCGCCGAAATCCAACTCCTCCCACTCCTCGTCCGCCTCCACGTCCAGCCCGCGCGGGGTGGCCAGGGCCATCGCCGTGTGCAGCGAGCGCAGGCGCGGCGAACTGATCACCCGCTGCCAGTCCTGCTCGGCATAGGCGTCGACCAGTTCCTGCGGCAGGCGGGCCAGCTGCGGCGGATCGCTGCGGCCATCGAGGAACTCATCGCGGCCGTTGCCGGCATGGCGGACCAGGTCGAGGATCATGCGTGCGTCCTGTGCAGGCAACGCGGGAACAGCAGAAAACAGCGGGACATCGGCAACGGCACCACGGGATCGAGGGGACATTCTACGGGCACAGCAAAGGCAGTCGAGCAGGCTCGACTCTACGGGGCTGCTGGGATGCCGTAGACTGCGCCCACTTCCAGGTGACCTGCGGCCATGGCCGGCAGGTTGAAACGGGAAGCCGGTGACGCGTGGCAACACGCCAGGCCGGCGCTGCCCCCGCAACGGTAAGCACGTCTGTTCCAGGCAACATCGCCACTGTGCCTCTGGCATGGGAAGGCGCCTGGACGGTGGCCTCGCGCCACCTGGCGGCAAGCCCGGAGACCGGCCCGGAAGCCTCAGGTCGCGATGCGGTGGGCATGGCGCTGGATGACCGTGGCGCTGCCGCGGCTTCGGCGCCTGCCTGCCTTCGCGGTTCCTCCCCTTCGCCACGCGGGCGTGCGTGGCACCTGGAGTCCCGATGAAGCTGCAGTCCCGAATGCTGTCCCTGGCCGTGCTGGCCGCCCTGCCCGCCCTGGCCCATGCGCAGGCCAACGATGACACCGCGGCGCTGGACCAGGTGCTGGTCACCGCCACGCGTACCCCCATCGCCCTGCAGGACAGCATCGCGCCGGCGCAGGTGATCGACCGTGCGCAGATCGAATCCAGCCAGGCCACCTCGCTGCAGGAGCTGCTGGCGGGCCGCGCCGGCATCAACCTGACCAACAGCGGTGGCCTCGGCAAGCAGAGCTCGCTGTTCCTGCGCGGTACCAATTCCTCGCACACCGTGGTGCTGGTCGATGGCGTGCGCATCAACAGCGCCGACCTCGGCCTGGCGATGTACCAGGACCTGCCGCTGGCCCAGATCGAACGCGTGGAAATCGTGCGCGGGCCGCAGTCGAGCCTGTACGGCGCCGATGCCATCGGTGGCGTCATCCAGATCTTCACCCGTCGCAACCAGGGCGAATTCGCGCCGCACTTCCAGCTCGGCGGCGGCAGCAACGGCCTGCGCGAAGCCAGCGGCGGCATCGGTGGCAGCGGCGAGCACGGCTGGTTCGGCGCGGACATCGCTTACCAGCACACCGATGGCATCAACGCCTGCCGTGGCTCGGCCACGCTGTTCACCGGCTGCTTCGCCGACGAGCCCGACCGCGATGGCTACCGCAACCTGTCCAAGAGCCTGCGCGGTGGCTACACCTTTAACGACCAGTGGAGCGTGGAAGGCAGCGCGCTGCGTGCCGAAGGCGAGAACCACTACGACGGTTACTACAACTATTCGGAAACGCTGCAGCAGGTGATGTCCGGCAAGGTGCGCTACACCCCGACCGAGCGCCTGGCCTTCACCGCCAGCGTCGGCCGCAGCGACAACGAATCGGACAACTACGGCGACTTCGGTGTGTTCGGCAGCGCGCAGACCCACCGCGACAGTGCATCGCTGCAGGCCGACATCGGCCTGGCCGAGGGCCAGCTGCTGAGCACCGGCGTGGACTGGAGCGAAGACAACCTGGATGGCAGCAGCGGGGGTTACCTGGTCGACAGCCGCCGCAACACCGGCGTGTTCGTACAGTACCAGGGCCGTTTCGGCCGCCACCATCTGCAGGTGAGCGCGCGCAACGATGACAACGCGCAGTTCGGCAACCACGCCACCGGCAGCCTCGGCTGGGCGATGGACCTGGGCCACGGCCTGCGCGTGAATGCCAGCTACGGCACCGCGTTCAAGGCACCGACCTTCAGCGACCTGTACGACCCGTGGAGTGGCGTGCCGACGCTGGACCCTGAGAAGTCGAAGAGCGCCAACCTCGGCCTGTCGCAGCATGGCCAGGGCTGGCACTGGGGCGTGGACGTGTACGAAACGCGCATCGATGACCTGATCACCTACGATGCGGCGACCTTCATGATGCAGCAGGTCGAGAAGGCGCGTATCCGCGGTGCTGAGCTGACCGCGGGCGTGGTGATGGCCGGCTTCGACATCAATGGCCAGCTGAGCTACACCGATCCGCGCAACCGCACGGCCGGCAGCGCGCAGTTCGACAACTGGCTGGCGCGCCGCGCGCAGCAGACCGCGCGCTTGGACGTGGACCGCCGTTTCGGTGATTTCCGCGCCGGGCTGACCGTGCAGGGTGCGGGCAAGCGTTACGACGACGCCAGCAACGCGGTGAAGGTGGGCGGCTACGGCACCCTGGACCTGCGCGCGGAATACGCACTGACGCCGTCGTGGTCGCTGCTGGCGCGCGCGGCCAACGTGTTCGACCGCCGCTACGAGACCGTGGCGTGGTTCAACCAGCCGGGCCGCGAGTATCAGCTGAGCGTGCGTTACCAGCCGAAGTAACGGGCTTCGGCATCGACGCATGGCGTCGATTTACTGTAGAGCCGGGCAGCCGAGCGTAGGCTCGGCTCTACATGGGCGCGCCGGTAGCGCCGGGCCATGCCCGGCGAACGGATCACGGCGTCGGAATGCCTGATGCCAACCCCGGCAGTTCACGCAGGTCGTCGATCACGGCCACGGCATGTGCCGTCTTCAGATCCAGGCCGCGCGGGTAGCCGTAGCGCACCAGTGCGATCGGCATGCCCGCGTCTTCGGCGGCGCGGTAGTCGGTGAGCGAGTCACCGACCATCAGGCAGGCGTCCACCGCCAGCCCGAAGTGCGCAGCGATATGCCGCAGCGGTTCACCACTGGGCTTGCGCTGCGGCAGCGAATCACCGCCCAGCACCAGCGAAAACGCATCGCCGATGCCCAGGTGCTGCAGCAGCGGCGGCACCAGTGCCGCCGGCTTGTTGGTGCAGATGGCCAGCGGCACGCCACGCGTGCGCAGCAGGGCCAGCGCTTCGGGCACGCCCTCGAACAGGCGCGGGCTGCGCAGCAGGCACTCGCGGTAATGCACCATGAACGTCGGCATCACCTCGGCCAGATCGATGTCACGACCGGCGGCATGCACGGCCTGCTCCACCAGCCGCCGCACGCCATCGCCGATCCAGCCCAGCACGGTGGCTTCAGGCACGCGCGCCAGGCCGATGTCCTCCAGCGTGCGGTTCAGCGCTTCGGCGATATCGGCCGCGCTGTCCACCAGCGTGCCGTCCAGATCAAACACAACCAACGGATAGGGATACGACAAGGGACGCACCTGTACGACGTGGGCCGTCCATTGTACGCCCCGCTCTTTTCCCGAGCAGACCGGGCAGATCGGCCTCAGCCGATCCGGCGCGCGCGGGTGGCCAGGAACGTGGGCAGGTAGCGATCGATCAGGAAGCGCGGCTGCGGCTGCCAGTCTTCCATGAAGCGCTCGACCACGAAGCCGGCATCGAGCTGGCCACCGATCAGTTCACCCAGGCTGTGGCCAAAGGTCAGCGCTTCGCCACGCGCCAGCTTGGCCTCGCGCTCGTCGGCAGGCAGGTCTTCCAGGTCCGAATACGGAATGGCAAACCGCGGGCGGATCAGGCCCTGTTCCTGCAGCTGCGGATCACGCGCGCCCACGAACACCACCGGGTTGTAGAAGCTGGCCAGCAGCAGGCCATCCCGGGCCAGCACGCGCTGGCACTCGGCCCAGACCGGGCGCACGTCGGGCACGTACAGATTGGAAATGGGGTGGAACACCACGTCGAAGCTGCCATCGGCAAAGGCGTGCAGGTCACGCATGTCGCCCTGCACGGTGCGCAACGTCAGGCCATCGCGCTGCGCCACGCTGCGGTCCTGCGCCAGCTGCCCGTCGGACAGATCGAACACGGTGACGATCGCGCCGGCGGCGGCCAGTACCGGCGCCTGCTGGCCACCGGCCGAGGCCAGGCAGAGGATGCGGCGGCCGCGCACATCGCCCAGCCAGTCCAGCGGCAACGCGCGTGGCGTCAGGTGTACCTGCCAGCGGCCCTGGCGGGCAGCGGCGATGGTCTCGGCATCAACGGGGCGAGACCAGTCGCGGACCTCGCGTGCCTGCCGGTCCCACGCCGCGCGGTTGTGGTCGAGCAGTGCCTGTCCATGGTTCATGTGTCCTCCTTGATCGCTGGGCGCCAATCCAGATCCTGGAAGGCCGGGCTGGCAAAACACTCGGCCAGGAAATCCAGGAACCGCCGCATGATAGCGGGCTGCTGTCGACGCGATGCGTACACGGCATGAATGCCCAGCTCGTCCAGTTCGTAGGCCGGCAGCAGCTGCACCAGTTCGCCCGAACGCAGCAGCGGTGCTACCTGGTAGGTCGGCAGCATGGCGATGCCGGCACCGGCGCGCACCGCTTCCAGCAGCAGCGAGGCTTCGTTGGCACTGATGTTGCCGCCTACCGCCACCGACAGCGTGCGGCCGTCGCGGTGCAGCTGCCACAGGCTCTTTCCTACGTAATGATGGGTGAGGCAGTTGTGCGCGGGCAGCTGTTCCGGCGCGCTGGGCGTACCGTGCGCCTGCAGGTAGGCGGGCGTTGCGCACAGCACCGAGCGGCAGGTGGCCAGCCGTCGCGCGATCAGGCTCGGGTCGATCTGGCGCGCGATGCGCACCGCCAGGTCCACGCGCTCCTCCACCAGGTTGACCATGCGGTCGACCAGCAGCAGCTCGATGCGCGCCGCCGGATGGCGCTGCACGAAGGCAGCCACCGCACGGGCCAGATGGCTCTGCCCGAACGACACGCTGGCGGTGATGCGCAGGGTGCCGTGCGGCTCGGGATCGTCGCTGGCCAGTTCGCCCTGCAGCTCCTCGCCGATGGCCAGCATCTGCCGGAAGCGCGCCAGCGCGGCTTCACCGGCGCCGGTCAGGCTGATCCGCCGCGTGGTCCGGTGCAGCAGGCGCGCGCCCAGCCAGCCCTCCACCTCGGCCAAGTAGCGGGTGACCATCGCGCGGGACATGTCCAGCACCTCGGCGGCGGCGGTCAGGCTGCCGCGCTCGGCCACTTCGACGAACACGGTCATGGCGGTCAATCGGTCCATCTGCTCGATCCATGCAACAAACAAGCGCGTTATACGCTGTTTTTCGAGCAACTGCAGCGACCTACAGTGGCCTCGTTCCCCCCTATTCCGCCCCAAGGAGTTCAGCCATGAAGATCGCCCTCGTCGGTGCCACCGGCAACATCGGCCGCCAGATCGCCCGCCACGCGCTTGCCAACGGCCACCAGGTCACGGCCGTGGTCCGCAGTGAAAAGGACCTGCCGGCCGAACTGGCCGGTGCCCAGCTGGCCATCGCCGCGCTGGACGACACCGACGCCCTGGCCGCGGTGATTGTCGGCCACGACGTGCTGGCCAGTGCCTACGGCCCGCGCCCAGGTGATGACATCGGCCGCGTGGCCGACGTTGCCGAGCACCTGCTTGATGCCGCGCGCCAGGCCAAGGTGCCGCGCGTGGTGGTGGTCGGTGGCGCTGGCAGCCTGGAGGTGGCGCCGGGCCTGCAACTGGTCGATACGCCCGACTTCCCCGACGCCTACAAGCCGTACGCTCTGGCGCATCGCGAAGCGCTGAAGCGCCTGCAGGCCGTGGATGACCTGGACTGGACCTTCTTCTCGCCGGCGGCGGAGATCGGCCCGGGCGACGAGCGCGGCCAGTACCGCGTGCAGGCGAAGACCTTCCTCGCCGATGCCAGCGGCCACAGCCGCATCAGCTACGCCGATTACGGTGCCGCGTTCGTGGCCGAGCTGGAAGCGGGCAAATACCCGAAGCAGATCATCACTGCGGCGTATTGACCGATACGTTTCCCCGGTAGAGCCGAGCCTGCGCTCGGCTCGAGGCAACCACGGCAGCCGAGCATGGGCTCGGCTCTACACGAGGAATCGTTGATGCGTACTGCTGCCCTGCTGCTTCCCCTCGCACTGGCTGCCGGTCTCGCCAGTGCACCGCTGCTGGCCGCACCGGCCACGCCCGCAGCCACCGCGGCGAAGCAATCACAGCTGCACCTGCAGACCTTCCATCCCGGCCCGCAGGCGATTTTTTCGGTGTCCTCGGTGCTGATCGAAGGCCGCCATGAGGCGATCCTGGTCGATGCACAGTTCGCGGCCAGCGATGCGCGTGCACTGGTCGAAAAGATCCGCGCCAGCGGCAGGCAGCTGACCACGATCTACATCAGCCACGGCGATCCGGATTACTACTTCGGCCTGGCCACGCTGCAGGATGCCTTCCCGCAGGCACGCATCGTCGCCACCGCGCAGACCGTCGGCCACATCAAACAGACCCAGGCCGGCAAGCTGGCGTACTGGGGCCCGAAGATGGGTGCTGATGTGCCCGCGCGCATCGTCGTGCCGCAGGTGCTGGACGGCGATGCGCTGCAGCTGGAAGGCCAGCGCCTGCCGCTGATCGGGCTGGATGGACCGACGCCGGACCGCACGGTGCTGTGGGTGCCGTCGCTGCGCGCGATCGTCGGCGGCATTCCGGTGGTGGCCGGTGAGCACGTGTGGATGGCCGATACGCAGACGCCGCAGTCGCATGCCGATTGGCTGCAGACGCTGCAGCGGTTGCAGGCGCTGAAGCCGAGGGTGGTGGTGCCGGGTCATTACGCGCCGGGTGCGGCGCTGGATGCAAGCGCGCTGCGTTTCACTGCCGATTACATCCGCGCGTTTGATGTGGAAGCGGGCAAGGCGAAGGACAGTGCGGCGCTGGTGAAGGCGATGCAGGCGCGTTATCCGACGCTGGCGGGTGTGGAGTCGCTGGAGCTGAGTGCGAAGGTGGCCAAGGGCGAGATGCAGTGGCCGTAAGGTAGGTGGTTTCTTTTTGCAGGGCTGCGCCCTGCACCTGCTCAATGCAACGGCAACAACCGGAGCAACGGCAACAGCTGGGTATCCGTGGGTTGGCGGGGTGGGTCCGGTGGCAGGGGACGCCGTGAACCCGTCCATGGGGGCTTGGTCGCGCTTGCTCGTGTGCGCTGTCCTGCGCACACGGCAAGACCGGGGTTGGGCGTCCTGCCCAACCCGCCCGAGGCATGCCTCGGGCCCATGCCGCTCACACCCCTGCCACCGGACCCACCCCGCCTTCGACAGTTTCCCGCGATCTGTCGGAATGACAGGGGTCGGATCCCGTTGCGACGCAACGGGCTCTGACCCCGGTGTTGGATGACTAGATGTCTGTTGGATTGTTCGGGTCGTGCCCGAACAGTTCGCCCTGCACGACCGGTTCCTTATCGCGGAATCCGCCGAGGCCGACGCCGACCAGGCGGTAGCGGGTGTCGGCGGGCAGGTCGACGCGGGCGCGCAGGGACAGGGCAATGTCGCGCAGTTCCTGCAGCGATTCCGGTGGACGGTCGGGGGTGTAGCTGCGGGTGAGAATGCGGAACTGGGCGGTCTTCAGTTTCAGCACCACGGTGTGGCCGATGCGTTCGGTCTTGCGCGTGGCGTTCCAGGTTTTCTCGGCCAGCTGCACGATGGCCTCGCCCAGGTCT
>JAAIGF010023611.1_pt1 | contig 15265 bp, 10 predicted proteins | sample 6487441 | NCBI WGS metagenome assembly JAAIGF01 (sample SAMN13974129, study PRJNA590717) | phyllosphere metagenome | biome: pepper field; feature: multiple bacterial spot infested pepper fields; material: pepper leaves; isolation source: leaves from pepper fields | host: Capsicum annuum ... | reverse complement strand
GCTTTCTGGAAGACGCGCTCGGTTGAACGGCTCGGCATCCCGGCGGCGACATTGACGGACGGTCCGCACGGAGTTCGGATGCAACGCGCCTCGTCGGATCATCTCGGGCTCAACGCGAGTGATCCGGCTACCTGTTTCCCCACGGCGAGTTCTACCGGATCGACATGGGCCCCTGATCTGCTCGAGGAGATGGGGGCGGCTCTCGCGCGCGAGAGCCGCATGCAGGGAGTGGATGTTCTGCTTGGGCCTGGGGTCAACATCAAGCGGTCTCCCCTCTGCGGGAGAAACTTCGAGTACCTCTCCGAGGACCCGCTGCATGCGGGTGTCTTGGCTACCGCGCTGGTGCGCGGCATCGAGGGAGGCGGAGTGGGCACCTCCCTCAAGCATTTTGCGGCCAACAATCAGGAGACCGACCGTATGCGCGTCAGCGCTGAGGTCGACGAGCGCACGTTGCGGGAGATCTACTTCCCGGCGTTTGAGCACACCGTCCGTCACGGCCGGCCATCCACCGTGATGTGCTCGTACAACAAAGTGAATGGGACGCATGCGTCGCAGAACCGGTGGCTGCTCTCCGATGTCCTCCGGGATGAGTGGGGTTTCGAGGGGTATGTGGTTTCCGACTGGGGTGCCGTCGTGGACCCGGTCGCAGCTGTAGCCGCGGGTCTGGACCTCGAAATGCCTAGCACCGGTTCTCGCAGCCCCGACGCCCTTGTCGCCGCGGTACGGGGCGGAGAACTCGATGAGTCCGTGCTGGACGTTGCGGTTTCCCGGATCCTTGCTGTGCACGAGCGTCTGGCGGCGGAAGCAGCGCCGTCGGACGAAATCGAATCGGTGCGCCATCATGCGCTTGCCCGTCGCATCGCCTCCGAGGGGGCGGTTTTGCTGGTCAATGACGGCGCGATTCTCCCTCTGGTACCCGATGACGGCGGCACTATCGCGGTGATCGGTGAGTTCGCGGTGAGCCCCCGCTATCAAGGCGCGGGTAGCTCGCATGTCAACCCCACGCAACTCGATAATGCTCTCGATGCGATCCGCGCAGCCACGACCCGACCGGTCGAGTATGCCGCCGGGTTCTCCTTCGACGGGGCCGACGATGGTCAGCTCCGAGCCGATGCCGTTCGGGTTGCAGAGCAGGCAGACGTCTGCGTGCTCTTTCTCGGCCTGCCTCCTCAAGATGAGTCCGAGGGCTTCGACCGTGCACATCTTCTCCTCCCCCGGACTCAGTTGGATCTGCTCGCGGAGGTGGCGGAGGCGAACCGCAACGTCGTGGTAGTTCTCAGTAACGGCGGCGTCGTCGACCTTTCCGGCGTAGCAAAGACCGCAACCGCGATTCTTGAGATGTGGCTCGCGGGTCAGGCGTCAGGAAGTGCTGCTGCCGACATCCTCTTCGGCGTCGCAGAGCCTGGCGGGCGCCTCGCGGAGACTATACCCCTCGATCTCGCGCACACTCCGTCCCACGTGAATTGGCCGGGCGACGACGGGGTGGTCAGGTACGGCGAAGGGATCTACGTCGGCTACCGCTGGTACGACAAGACGCGGCGAGAAGTTGCCTTCCCGTTCGGTCACGGGTTGAGCTACACCACATTCGACTACCGCAACCTCAATGTCACCGTGCCGGACGCCTCGGTCGCAAGCGCGCTCGTGGAAGTCACCATCCAGAACACCGGAAACCGGGCGGGATCAGAAGTCGTTCAGGTCTACGTCGCCGAGAACAACCCATCCGTCGGCCGGCCTGACCGCGAACTCAAGGCGTTCGAGAAAGTTCGTCTCGCTCCGGGCGAAACGGTGACGGTGCGACTCGAGCTCACTGATCGTGCGTTCGCGTTTTGGGGGCCGCACGGCTGGACGGTCAACCCGGGCGAGTTTTCCGTGAGCGTGGGGAGCTCCTCCCGCGACCTGCGGGCACAACAAACTATTGTCTTGGAGGTCGACTCGCCGCCCGTCATTCTCGATCACGAGTCCACCCTCGCTGAGTGGCTGGCACATCCTGTCGGTAGGGAAGTCCTCGAACGTGCGATGGCTGACATGGTCAAGTCCGATAGCGCGCTCACCAACGACGAGATGGTCACGTTGCTGGGCTCCATGCCGCTGCGGACCGTGCTCACCTTCGCGCAGCAGTCCGCGTCATCGGATGTAGACGTCGACGAGCTCGTTGCCACGCTCCTGCAGCAAGTTGGCTGAAGGTTCGTTATCGAGACGGGCGAGCCTGTTGAGGCCCGCCGCTGGTAGGGCTGGGGGTGGGGTCGAGCACGTTCAGTGCTCGACCCCACCTCAAGATGGCTGAAGGGTGGGGATGCGGCATCGTCGATGCCGCATCCCCACCCTTCTCTATTCGGTTTGTACCTTTGCGTCAGTCCACGATGCACGGAACCGGTCGCGCAAACGACGCAGTATGCCTCGGTAGACGCTCAAAGCAGGCTCAGGCAGCCCGGCCCTGTGAGTTTAAAGCGCTCGCAAGATCGTGCTCCAGCTCTGTGGAAATTCCGGGCACCTGCTTGAGGAGCGCGCTCAACGACATCACAGCCATGGGACCAGAAGTGTCCAAGGGCAGTCCGGGGAAGTGCCGCTGAAGAACCTCGGCCACCGTCTGCCAGAGGTCCGCGTCCTTCGCAATCTCGCGGATCGGAGTCTCCATGGTGGCGGGAGCACTCGTCCCGTATCCGGCCGGCGCAGGGTACTTCCAGACGTGGCGCCCCTCGCCCACCGCGTGCGACTCACCCTGAGGATGTAGGGGCAGCACGACATCTGCTTGCACGCCCGCAGGGATATCGACCTCGATCTTGACCTCGCCGTCCTCTACGGCCCAGGCCACTTCAATGCGACCGCTGACGGTGTCATGCGCGGCCCGTGCCCAGGTGAGAGCGCCGCCCGGTTGCGGCGCGATACGCACGCGCTTGTAGCCCGGTTCGACACGCTGGAGCCCGCCGATCACTCGGTGCATCCAGTCGGCCACCGCGCCAAGAGCGTAATGATTGAGTGAAGTCATTCCCGTGGCGTTGATTGAACCGTCGGGGAGAACGGAATCCCAACGCTCCCAGATCGTCGTGGCTCCCATCGTCACGGGGTAGAGGAAGGACGGCGACTCCTTTTCCATGAGCAGATGGTACGCAGTATCGATATGTCCCGTATCACTCAGCGCATCGGTGACCAGAGGGGTTCCCGCAAACCCGGTGGAGATTCGATAGCCGCGTTCCTTGACAATGTGAGCGAGCCGGTCGCCGGCTTTTACGAGCTGAGAATCGTCGAGGAGTCCGAAGGTGATGGCGAGAGCGTAAGCAGTAGCAGACTCGTTGACGAGACGGCCCGACGCGGTCACGAACTCAGCGCGGAATCCTTCGCGTACCGCGCCCGCAAGGGCGGTGAACTCCGCCGCATCAGCTTCATTCCCGAGAAGGCCCGCGGTTGCGGCCATCTCGCGCGCGGTCTTGAAAACGAATGCGGTAGCAACCAAGTGCCGATCCGTTTTCGCGGCGGCAGGGTTGTTTGCGGGGGCGTCAGGATCAAGCCAATCACCGAACTGGAACCCTTCGCTCCACAGGAACGTCTGGTCCAGTAGGTCCGCGATCTGGCGAGTGAGCGCGACCATCGACTCGTAGCTGTTACGAAGGATGTCCAGGTCGCCGTACTCCTGGTACAGCGTCCAAGGAAGACCCACCGCGACATCGCTCCAAAGTGCGGTAGGCGCAGACTTCTGCGAGAGCGCGTCCGGCACCACCCACGGCACAAAACCGCACTCCGCCTGCTCCGCGGCGAGGTCTTGCAACCACGACCCGAGCACTCCGCGGACGTCGTAGAGGTAGGCCGCCGTGGGCCCGAAAGCATTGATGTCGCCTGTCCACCCGAGGCGCTCGTCCCGTTGCGGGCAATCTGTCGGCACTCCGACGAAGTTGTCGCGCATGGACCAGACCACGTTGGAGTGCAGCTGCGACAGCAGCGGATCGGACACGTCGAACCATCCGGTCCGAACCATGTCGCTGTGCACAACGACCGCGACCAGCGCGTCCGAAACATCGTCACCGTCCGTCAGCCCCTCGACCTGCGCGTAACGGAATCCGTGGAAAGTGAAGCGCGGCTCCCACGTCTCGCGGTCCTCTCCACGCAGAACATATCGATCAGTGGCCTTAGCGGTGCGATTTGTTTCGAACTCGAGCTCGCCGTCGGGAGTCAGCACCTCCGCGTGCCGGAGAATGATCTCCTGGCCCGCTTCACCTTTTACGTGCAGACGTACCCAACCGGAGATGTTCTGACCGAAGTCGACGATGGTCTTTCCGGAGGGGCTGGTGAGAATCGCTACCGGGGCGATCTCCTCGATGCGCCGAATCGGTGGGGCTGAGGGCACCTGCAACGTGTTCATATCCCACTCGACAACCTCCGCACCGCTCCACGCCGAATCGTCGAAGCCTGCCTCAGCCCATCCGACGGGTTCGAGGCGCGCGTCAAAGGTTTCGCCGTCGTAGATGCCGTTCTCCAGCACCGCACCGGTACCCACCTGGAACGTGTCGTCCGTCCCTACGATCTCCGTGCGGTCGGCGTACTCAAGCACTAGTTCCATAAAGAGAGCCGGTCGGTCGGTGTAGAAGTTTCGCCCACCTTCCCAGCCGAGTCTGCCGACTGCCCACCCTTCTCCGACGATTGCTCCCACAGCGTTCAGTCCGGGTTTGACGAGATCAGTCACGTCGTAGGTGGAGACCATCACACGGTGACGGTAAGACGTCCATCCAGGGGACAGCACTTCGTCTCCAATTCGCTGCCCGTTCAGATACGGTTCGACGATCCCGAGGGCGGTAACAAGAAGCCTCGCGCTAATCAGCGCCTCGTCCGAGCTGAACTCGCGCCTGAAGTACGGGGCGCGATTGTCCACATCGGCTGGCTGAGCGACGAAGGAAGCAGAGCTTTCAATCCCCGCGTGAGCCTCATTTTCCTCGACATCCGGGGCAAGAAGAGAGTTTGCGTCCATGCAAATGTTCCTTTTCTAAAGAGTAGTTGCGAGCGTTACTTGTGGGAGCAGAAATCCAAGTTGGACGAAGTTTGCCGTGCGGGGATGCCCTGCGCCACGACTAGATGTACGTTGCCAGACGGGATTCAGACAACAAGAGCCTCACGGTTCGCTTCAGTTCTGAACTCGCTGTGTCGGTCTCGCTTGCGGAACACGAACCACGCGATGGCACAGCCCGTCGCGGAGCTCGCCGCAAGGAAGAAATACAGCGCGGAGGGGCTGTAAGCGGCGATGACAGGGGTGACGCTTGCCAAGCCTGCCGCGAAGAAACGAGCGGTAGCGATGATGGTGCCTTGCGCTGTAGTTCGAAGCAGGGTGGGGAATTGCTCTTGCGTCCAAACTTTCATGATGCCTTCGAACGCGAACGACGTGCCAACAAAGCCGATTACTCCAGCTATCAAGGCGGTAGCAATACTGATGCCGAACAATGCCGGGATGAGTGCCGCAATCACCGTACACACTGCCCCAACCGAGAAATACACAAATCGTTTGGGACTGTCGGCGATCTTCATGAACCACAGTCCTCCGACAATGCCGAGAGGGATGAGCGGAAGCCCGACGAGGGTGGCCGTCTGCAGGGATACACCACCGACGTTGACGAGAAGGTAACTGCCGAACTGTCCGCCAGTGTTCGCCGCCATATTCGTCAGTGCATAGAAAGCGAGGAGCCCGAGGAAGGGTGCCCGATAGGGGCTGCGCAGCAGCTCGAGGACGGATGAACGGGCAGCGCGGACCGTCTGCACACCCGCTTTCCGCTCCGAGCGGGCCGCGAGCCAGTCGGCCGACTCTGGGATGGTCAGTCGAGCGGCCAGAACGAGAGCGGCCACAACCGCGATGTGTATGAACAGGATCTGTCCACCGAGGCGCCCGAGGCCGGCTATCGCTGCAGCGAGCAGGGTGCAGACGATGATGCCGACACTCCAAAGCAGATTGGAGAACCCGATCAACTTGCCGCGATTGTCGTCACGGGCAGCTTCGGAGATGGTCGACAAGGAGACAGGGAGGTCAGCACCCGCCGCAATCCCCAGCGTGAGGGCCGCCGCGAACACGAGAGGGAAGGACTCAGCCCAGACAAGCGCGGATGACGCAGCGACGATCATCACCATGGTGATGGTGAAGATCGGACGCCGTCCGAATCGGTCGCCAAGGCGGCCGCCCGTAAGCGCGCCCACTGCGATTCCGAATGTTAGCGCGCCGGATGCGATGCCTACTTCGCTCGGTGCGAGACCCAGTGCCTCTTGGTAGATCACCATCGCCGTGCCGAAGCTGACGATGGCTGCAGCGTCGATGTAGGACGCCATCCCCGAGACTACGGCGGTCCACCAAGGGTTGATTGTCCGCTGTGTTGCGGTGCGCGACATAGCTTCTCCTTCGAAGATTGCAGGTGTTCCGCCCGGGACCTCACAGCGGTCGCAGAACACGGATATTCCGATGGTAAGCGATTGATTGTCCTGAAGACAATCCGACCGGCGAGACACACGCTCGGGCATGCCTCTCGAGCTGTCTTGCGGGTCGAGTGTCTCTGCGAGGTACGCACTAGTGAGGGACTAGCGGCAACCTCAAGGAGCGCGTTCAGCCGCTTACCGTTCCCCGACCGCAACCTGCGGGGCGGCGCACCGCACTCTCACGAGTGCGCGATCTCCGTGCGGGAGCAGAACTGAACGTCGTTCGCTATCGCAATGGCCCTCTGGAACCTGATTGACGTCGCCTTCACGACCGCGTCTCATCCGTCGCGTTCGCTCAGCTACCAAGGGACCGTCGGGGCGCGTCCCCGCAGCGCGACAGCGACGCTGCCAACAGCTACGTCTAGCTATCCCGTCATCATCTTCAGCCACACCCGAGCGGGGACGTGTTAGGACCCAACGTAGACGCTGAACGCCTCGGTCCACCGGGACGGTTCGCCCACACCCACGACTACAGCGGTTGCGCCTGCTTCGTTGACGTCTCGAAGGACTTCAGCGTGGGGGTGCCCATAAGCGCCCGATGCGCCGAAAACGTGCGCCGGGAGCCGCTTTGGGTCTGAGTCGAAGTCCTCGTGAAGCACGATGTTCCAATCCCTTCGCGAACCGTGATGCGACGGCGCGAACGTCCCCACGAGCGGTTTTCGGCTTCGGAAGACGGAGTTCACTTCTTCGCGGCGGGCCTTCGCTCGGAGGTCTGCGTCCCCTAGCCCCAGCCATCCCGCCCGGGGATCCCATGCACCAAACTCCGGGCGTTCGGCGGGTGTTGCACGAGCTCGGTAGACCTTCAGGCGTGAGCCGGGCGGGGGGCCCGAGTACAGCATGAGGGTTGTTGCGTTCTTGGTAGCTGACTTGCCGATTTGCTTGACGGCAACGTCGTAGGCCTTGACCAGCTCTGCTCTATGCTCGCGCACCAAGGAAGTAAGCTGCCCAGACTGCTGCAGCGCTTTCGGGCTGTCGATGACGCCCAGGTCCTCCAACGCTTGCACGAACACAGAGCTGACCTTCCGCGCGCGCTTCGGCACGAAGGTCACCCACTCCCACACCACCGCGCTCCCGACCGAAGCTGTCACTCGAGGACGCTGCACTTCAAGCTTGAGTTGCGCACCGAACTGCGCCCCAGCGATTTCCGCCCGCGTCAGCCCGTCAGGGGCCTCCGCTTCGACGTCAACGAGCGGAACGTCAGCCTTAGTCATTGGATCGACGAGCGTCACGGTTGAGGGCTGATTCTGACCGCCCGCCAGCGTCGCCAACGCTCCCGCCGGATCGATGATCAAGTCCTCGTAACGCGTTTGCGAACCATCAGGTATGTCGCCGGAACCCTCCCGCACGTCACGCGCGAAGGTCATCAACCGCTCGACTGCCGGCACTAACGGAATGAAGATGCGGTCCACCGTCGCCCCGGCGAGTAGAGCCGGCAGTCCTGACACGTGGTCGTAGTCGAAGTGCGAAAGAAACAGCAGGTCGATGTGCGTGGTCCGCTCGAGGCTTGCAGTAACCTCTCGGGTCAGAGCGTCCTGGTTCTTCCCATGATGGAGCGCGCCGCAGTCGTAGACGTAGTGGAGTGAGCCGGCCGTCGTCGCCACCTGGCCGCTGTGGAAGAACCCGTTCCCTACGGCCCACTGCGTCCTGCTCACTGCCAACTTCACAACCATGCGGCCCCCCTTGCGCGTCGACCATCGATTGCTGGTCGCGTGAACCACACCTATCAGATCACGTGACCTCGAGTCGTCGTCGGTGCACCGGTCGCCTCGGCATTCCGTCGCGCAGCCGCAACAGCAATTGAGGATGAGCACCGTGTACCCGCTCGCGCATCGGACTTCCCCCTCAGCCGTGGGGGCGATGAGCTGACCGTCCCGGACCCGTTCGGGAATGCACCCACCTTTCACTCCCCACGCACTTGAGGAGCAAGCGGTCTCGGGTCGCCTCAAATGTGCTCACATCGTCATCCTGATGTTCACGGAGCGCTAAGTATGAACGAACCAAGTGGCATCCAGAGGCCACCACGTCGAGGGCACGCTCGGCGTTCAGCTGCTCACCGACCACTGGTGCCCCTCCGTCTCTGCAGGCGACCCCATCCCATATGTTGTGTCCAAGAAAGAGAGGGATGTGATGGGACTGGACTTCGTCGCCGTTGATTTTGAAACGGCAAATGCTAACCGCGCGTCGATGTGCGCGGTCGGAGCTGTGCGCGTGCGAAATGGTGTTGTGGTTGACGGGTTCTCCTCCCTCATCCGTCCAAGCGAAGGCGAACACTTCGCGTCGGGGAACGTCCGGGTCCACGGCATCACCGCCGAGGATGTCGAGTCCGCGCCGTCGTGGGACGAGGTGAATGAGCGCTTCATCTCCTTTGTCGGCGATGACCTCGTGATCGGCCACAACGTCCAGTTCGACATGTCCGTTCTGACGAACACCTGCGGCGAATACGACATCGACTTCCCGGTGCTCAACGCGCTGTGCACCCTGCGGCTTGCCCGGTCGTTCCTGCAGCTGCCCTCGTACAGCCTGCCGTGGGTTGCGGACCACCTCGGCATCGGATCGTTCGAACATCACGATGCGTTGTCGGACGCGCGCTCGGCGGCACTCATTCTCATCGCCCTCGCCGCCCAGATCGGGGCGGACACTGTCGAAGCTGTTGCGGAGAAAGCTCAAGTTCGACCAGCTCCCACGTGGGTAGATCTCCCGGACGTCGCAGCTGACGTCGCGGCCATCGGTTCCAGCTTTGCCGGTCACATCTTCTGCTTTACCGGTGCGCTTACCGCGATGACCCGCCCTCGCGCACGGGAGATGGTGGTCGAACTTGGGGGAACGTGGCAGGACGGTGTCACCAAGACCACCACCATCCTCGTCACCGGCGATTTGCATCCCTCCACGTTCCGACCGGGGGCCATCTACTCGGCGAAACTACAGAAGGCATTCGACCGAGTCGCTACCGGTCAGTCGCTAGAGATCATCACTGAGTACGAATTCCTCTCGCGCACTGCCCTCAACGCGGAGGAATTGGCTACCAAGCTGGCGGCTCTCGGCCGGAAGACTAAAGCCCCGGAGTGGGTGATCGCGCAGGCAGGCTCGGGCCCCGTCGGCGACGTTTACGCCTGGTTCGTTGCGGCGCTTCGCCATCCCGCCGGTCGTGCCGTCGGCGAAGAGCCCTGCACGTGGTGCGCCCGTCCGGTTCCCGCGGCCGCACACTGGATCCACCGCGACCGACACGTGTGCGGGACTTACTGCAACCAGAGGTTCAAAGCCGGCGCACGTCGCGCGTGGGCGCGAGCAGGCATCGCAGTCCCGTCTATGACGTAGGCACAACGCCGTGGCGAGCGTCCAGCGCCGGAGTGGTCTGCCAGGATCACTCGCATGGGCTTCCTCAGCCGACTTCTCGGCGCCGTCACGTCACCCTCATCACCCACCCTGAGCGTGTCGGAAATGACGTCCGCGCCAGAGATTGTTCAGCTAGCGGGAACGACCACGAACAGCAGCGCCGGCGCCGCCGCGGCCATCAGCCGCTTGGACCCGGCCGGCGACGGCTATGGAGAGGGTGACGGCGTTCTCACACTGGAGCGCTCCAACGCAGCCCACGCGACGGCCGTCGCGATACATGCGGGCGGAGAGCGCGTCGGATACCTCCCCAGCTACGTCGCTGACATGGTGAGTGACGTTGTCCGCCCCGGACACATCGTCCCTGTCCAGCTGTTCGCTCATCCTCAAGCCGCCGGTCCACGCGTGGAAGCGTGGGCCTGGTTGGGGTCCGGGCAGCCGCGCTGGGAGTGGTCGAGTCAGAACCCGCCTCCAATGACCCCCGAGGCCAAGCGTGCTGCCGAGCACCAAGCAACCCAGCGCGTGGTGCGAGACGCCCTCGCTGGAGGCGGTGCGCGCGCGGCGCAGTTCCGCGCCGGGATGGCCGGAGGCTTGCACTACCTCGAGACAGTGGAACCCATCAAACAGCTCAAACGCGAAGGTCGGCTAGAGGAGGCACTCGAGCTCTGTCACCTCGCCATCGACGGCACCGAGGCCTCAGCACGCCGCGAAGGGCTGGCACCGGCGCCGTTCTACACGGAGCAAGCGGCCATCATCTACCGCAAGCTCGGCCGGCGCGACGAGGAGGTCGCCATCCTCCGCCGCTACATCGCGGCCTGTCCCGCACCCACCCATGAGAACCTTCTCGCCGTCCGCCTCCGAAAGCTCCTGAGCTAGCAGCAAGTTGGCCTGATCTCATCCGAACGGATGAAAGCTGGCGTCAGGTTGAAGCACCGAGCACCCTCACCACCGTCGCAGGGTGACCGCTGTGTACACCGCGTCTCCTCGGCGAACGCGAACGGAGGCCATTCGCATTGCCACAGCCGTCGAAGACGTGGGCGCACGCCGCTCGCGCTCGCAGGTTCCGGCTCATAGGCGCGGACTGATGCTTTGACCGCCCTTTTTGCCGTCTTCCACGAGCAAACCGCAGGTGCGTCAGCTAATTCGCTTGTGAGAGCCGTAGAGAGAATGGTCGCACTACTAGCACGAGGGAACCGATGTCACGCCTGTACCGATTCACTGCCGCCAGCACCATCACGCTTGCTCTCACCCTGGTCGGCTGCGCCAGCCCGCAAACGGATCTCGCGGCCGCGCCGACGGTCACCGTGACTGCACCGGCCCCCGTCGAGGCTGTGCCGACGCCAACGCCAACCCCAGAGGGCTCCGTTGAGGCTCCCGTGTCGGACATCGAAGCCGCGGTGGATCTCTTCATTTCTGCACTCGATGAGCTGGGGATCGAGCACTCGGAACCCGTGCGCGCGGAGGTGGGTGCTTCCGGGGCGAAGGCGCGTTTTGATCTGACGGTCAACACCTACAGCGCGGGCATCAACGTCTTCCCTGCCGTTCAGAGGCTCGCCGCGTGGCAAGAGCTAAGTGATGCCTACGGCGGCATTCATGTCGCTGCAGGTAACGCCGTCATCACTTTGAACTCGAGCGAAGGCATCGCCAACTCCGCCGAAATCGCTCCCCTCATCGCCGCTACAGTCGGCGGTGAAGCACGGGGGGTGTGATGCCCCCTCCGCGGCGCACGCCCGGTGGACAGACAGCGCTCCCGACGCGTGTGTCGATGTGCACTGTGGCCTGAAAGCGCCGCGCGGTATCGAGGGAGGAAGTTCTTTGACTGACGAGCGACCCGCAGGCTGGTACCCAGCCGCTCATGCCAGCGATGAGCTTCGGTACTGGGACGGCAAGCGGTGGCTTGACTGGACGCCGGAGCAGGCGGCGGAGGCAGCAAGCCGACCCGTCCCCCCGGCTCCACCCACACGAGCATCAAGCGGTCCGACGGTTGCCAACCCCGAGCCCGATGGGCTCGGCACGCCTAGCAGTACCCCCGACGTTCTGCACGCAATCCCGGACACGTCAACTTCCACCAAGAGGAGACGAACTCCCCTCCTGCTCGCGGCGGTAGCAGGAGGGCTCCTGGTGGCCGGTGGAGTTGCTGCCGTTGTCGTCACGCTCATGCAGCCCTCTGCGCTCGAGCGCGCGGGTGCGGAGTGCGCCGGATCCAAGCCCTTCATGGCATTACTGGACGACGTTCGCGCCAGCGCCTCACCAGACGCGGCGAACACTCCTAGTGCAAACACCAGCGAGCTTGAGGACCTCTTTCAGGGTGTTGTCACGGTGGAAGATGGCGGAAAGACCTTGATCGTGAACACGAAGCCCGAGGAGGACGACGCGGTCGGACTGACTTCCCTTTCACTCGACTGCATTTACGAGCAGCTTCAGATCCCCGCGAGTATCACTGCCCGAATCGGCCAAACGCGCGCTCTCGACGGCCGTCAGGACGGCGAGTGGGACGGCTTCAGCGCCTCGTGGAGCTACCACCCTGACTCAGGCGCGAATCTCATCATCGTTCAGAATTAGCTCGACCGGCAGCGAGTCGGCTTCGATCCGCGACCGGCACCGCACAGGTGAACGCCGCGGTCAAGACCTGCGACGGCCCCGTCGCCGCCCTGGCGTCTACGACCGCCACGCCCAGGCATCCTGCCCAGCGTCGCGGAGCACCCCCTCGAGGTCGCCTGCCCACAAACGCGACATGTGGCTCGGCTCGCCGCGGACCTCGACGTCGAGCCATTGTGCCCACGTCCATGGGTCGCCCACGCCGCTTCGAAGCGTCGCCAGCACCGGGCGAAGATCGGGGCAGACACGACCGTCCCGCACCTGGAACGCGGGGAACACATCGACATCGTCTGCCGTGCGCAATCGCAGCACGGTGAGCTTGTCCGCCGCCTCCCCGATCTGCACGGGCGGAAGCCCCAGCACTCGACTCAGGCTTTCGACGGTGTAGCAGGGGCCGACGATCTCCGCCCACGGGCTCCTATCCTGCTCGGTGGCTGCCGTCGCTGACGACGCGGTCTTGCCGTCTCGGCCGGCGGTCATTCCGGCCACTCCCGGCGTAGGTCGTCGAGGCATTTCGGCGGAAAAATGTCAGCGAACTCAGCGGCGATGGTCGCAAGCTGCTCCTGTCTCGCCCGCAGCTGCTCGCCCTCGTCCGAGGCACTGTCCGCCTGGGGGCATCAGGGCCACTCCGCGAAGGTCATATCCACCACCACTCAGACAGCGACTGCAGTACCGGCCACACGGATCTCCCCTGCGCCAACCACTGCCCCGGTGATACGCCAGCGAGCACTTCATCGGGGTTCTCCATGATCGCCTGCAGGCTCCGCGCGTCAATGTCGTCTGCTGCCTCCAGCACAGCCGGCAAGTGCGGGAGCAGGCGTCCGTCGGGCGTGACCTGCCACCGGGGGTAGACGACGCGTCCGTTGTGGTTGGCGCCGGCGAGGAGGCCTTGCTCGAACATCTCACGCACGCGCTGGACGGTGACGTCGAGGACGCCCGCCACGTCCCGCTCTGTCAGGTGCGCCGCTGCGTCCTTTCGATCCGCCGCCTCGCACGCGGCGACGTACGCAAGGTTCGCGATCTCCGCTTCTTCACTGAACCAGGCTTCTGGGATGCCTGCACTGAGCGCGAAAGCTCGCTCCGCCGCCGACGTCGGATGCCAGTGCAGCTCGCATAGCACCGTCCGCGAGCGTGTCCGCGGCTTGCCGCGGCGTCCGCACACTTCGCAGACGGCTCGAACGACATACATTGCACGGCCGATCCGGCGAGCGAAAACTGGTTCGCGGCAGCTTGTCGAGGTGAGGTAGAGCAGTCCGTTGTCGACTCGGGCAACGCGTCGGAGTTCGTACTGCGGGTCAATGACCGCCAGATCCGCGTCGAGCTGGTGAAGCACCTTCCACCACCCGCGGGGGGCCTCGATGTGCGGCCACCATCCCGACGGGATGCGAGCTCGCAACGGCCTAAGGAGTTCTGGTGAAGGCTCGGGCACGGCAGTGTCGTCGCCGTCGGGCACGTTGCCGGTGTCGCCGAAGCGGGTCATGCCCCCCTCCGTCCACCGACGGTCGTACGCTTATCCATGTACACATGGACTTTCTACGCGTACGCTTCGACAACCGCAAGACCTCCGCCTGCCCGTCGGCGCCGGCCTCTGGTGCGCGGACCACATCGAAGGAGGGACCGCGGTGGACGGCGACGACCTCATCTTCTGGGAGGGGCCGGGGTATCCGCCGGCGCTGCGTCCATTGCTGAACCGGTTCCAACCGCCGTTCGCCCCGACCATCCTCGTCGGGCAAGGATGGTGGCCGCTCCTGGTGGAAACCGACGCCGCGCTGGGCGTTATCGATGCCGGCTACAGGTTGACGCAGGTCTACGAGGAGCTCGGAGACCTCGCTTTGTACGCCGCAACAAATATCGGGGGAGCTGAGTCGTCGGCGTTCACGGAACTGGCGAACGAGGCGATGCGTCGCGCGGCGCGAACCTGCGAGGTGTGCGGGCAGCGCGGGCGTTTCGTGCGGCAGGGAACCTTCTTCATCGTGCTGTGCTGGGATCACGCCGACGAACGCGGTGCCGTGCCCGCTCGCGACGGAGATGACCTCGACCTGGTCGTCCCCCGACTGACCGGCGCCGACACCACAGCTGCTATCGCCAGCGGCGAGCCCCCTCGCGCTTACACGCGCCGCGGGCACGCGGACGCCGTTGCCTGGGCTCAACGCCAGCGTTTGGCCATCGACGAGGAGATGGCCAGTTGGTTCACCACCGCGGACATGGCCAACGTGCTTGGCGTCAGCGCCGACGCTGTTCGACACCTTCTGCACGCTGAGCGAATCTGCGCCGCCCGACGTCACAACGGCAACTGGGCCTACCCGCGCTGGCAGCTCGATGCCGACGAGAACCTCGTTCGCGGCTTGGGCGACGTGCTGGCGGCGTTCGCGCCGGGCTACGACGCGTTGGCTATCACGCACGTGCTCACCACACCGGCCGAACGCTTCGACGGCGGCAGCGCTCTCGACTGGCTCGATGGGGGCGGCAGCATCGACGCTGTCGTTCGCTACGTCTCTGGCCTGCGCTGACCCCGAACGCCGAGGCCGAACCGCCTCGCCTCGAGGGTGGCGACTGCGCCCGACGCCGTCGATGACGGCGGCAATGAGGCGGAGGATGAGGGGCACGTCCTTCACCCTGCGGCGAATGTATCCGCGGCTCGCCACGTCGAGAGGGCGTGAGGCAGCAAGTGGGGCGAAGTGAGGCACACCCATCACCCTGCGGCACACGAGGTCGGTGTGTGAGACCGGCCGTGGCATCGACGGTCGATCCTGAGGCAAAGACAAGGTTGCCGGGTCGCGCCAACCCTTCAGCCAAGGTCGGATGCACCGTTTCGCCGCGGAATTACGCGGCTTTCGACCCTCAAGCCAAGGTAGCCAACGTAGGAATAGCTATATATAGGGAAAAAGAGAGGGAG
>JAAIGF010169787.1_pt1 | contig 15266 bp, 13 predicted proteins | sample 6487441 | NCBI WGS metagenome assembly JAAIGF01 (sample SAMN13974129, study PRJNA590717) | phyllosphere metagenome | biome: pepper field; feature: multiple bacterial spot infested pepper fields; material: pepper leaves; isolation source: leaves from pepper fields | host: Capsicum annuum ... | reverse complement strand
CCTGTTCCAGTTCCTGAATAAGCCTTGTTACGACGGGCTGGGATTTGCCCAGCGCCTTGGCCGCCCCCGTCATGCTGCCGATGGACATGACGGCCACAAAGGCCTCCAGTTGGCGTGTATCAAGGTAATCCGGTGGCATCGAAACTCCTGAAGTCGCCGCTGTCGATGAATGTCTCCACCATCGTCTTATAGGGTCTTATATCGATACCGTTTTTAGAGAGCCATTCCGGATTATAATAGGTAGCCGCATAGCGGTCTCCGCTGTCGCAGATGAGAGACACCAGCGATCCCTCGCGGCCTTCTTTCAGCATCGCTGCCGCAATCCAGCACAGGCCGAAGAAGTTGGTACCCGTGGAGCCGCCGACGCGGCGGAACAGCCGCTCCGAAAGCACATGCATGGCGGCGATGGAGGCAGCATCCGGTATCTTGATCATATGGTCGATCACGCCCGGAATGAAGGACGGTTCCACCCGTGGGCGACCGACCCCTTCGATGCGCGAGGGTGTCGGGCATGTCAGGTTCCGGTCGCCTGACATGTAGGAGGCGTAGAAGGCGGAATGCTCCACATCCACCACGCAGAGCCGGGTGGAAAGATTGCGATAGCGAATATACCGGCCAATCGTTGCGGATGTGCCGCCGGTTCCGGCGTTCATCACCACCCATTCCGGTTCCGGGTGCTCCTCGCTCTTCATCTGGTCGAAGATGGATTCGGCAATATTGTTGTTGCCGCGCCAGTCGGTCGCCCGCTCCGCATAGGTGAACTGGTCGAGGTAGTGGCCATCCGCCTCGGCGGCCAGTCGCTCCGCCACCATGTACACTTCGGCAGGGCTATCGACGAAATGGCAGCGCCCGCCAAAGCGCTCGATGGCCTCTACCTTCTGCTTGCTGGTGGAATGCGGCATGACGGCTATGAATGGCAGATCGAGAAGATGGGCGAAATAGGCTTCGCTGACGGCGGTGGAGCCGGAGGAGGCCTCCACCAGCGTCGTTCCCTGTCGGATTTTGCCGTTGCAGATGCCATAGAGGAACAGCGAGCGCGCAAGGCGGTGCTTGAGGCTGCCTGTCGGATGCGTGGATTCATCCTTCAGGTAGATCGATATGCCGCGCAGCCCCTTGAACACCGGCTTGACCAGATGCGTGTCGGCAGATCGCCGTCCATCGCCTTGAAGAATGCCGATGGCGCGGCGCGCCCATTCCCGGTCTTCGCAGGCGGGCAGCGGTGTGATTGGTGGCGTGGATAAGCACTCATGCATGATGCTCGACCCCCGCGATTTCGGCAGGCCTTAATCCAATTGCGCAACTATTTCGAATTTGCGCATAACTGCCATTTTCCATAAAAATATGCTCCACGAAGAACTTATCTTGGAACTTTGTTCCATAGATTTGTCCTATCGTAGAAAACGTCATTTGCAAAGTGGGTGCCTTCCTCACTCAGGCGAAGAACGACCGGATTTTCCGCTTCGAACCTGCTCCACTCGCCCGCAGGAGTCATTGGCAGATCGTCGCGAATGAAGGATGCCCAAACATTATGGACCTTTTCCGCATAGTCCGGATCGGCAGGTCGCTGCCGCTCCGGCAAGTGGCTTAAATCCATTCCTTGTCGATACCAGACGTGGCCGACTTCCGCGCCGTGGGGCGCACCCAGTTCGTCCGCCTCCAGTTCTCCGAAGAGATATTTATAGACCGGCTGGTGGCGGGCGTGCAGCGCGGCGAAACGGGTGGTTGGATTCTGGAAAACGAGATCGCCAGCGACCGCGCGCCAGATGCCGATGGGCGTGTGGTCTGGCAGCGCCTGACGGTAGCGATCCACGATTTCTGAACCGCTAAGTCCCAGCGGTCGGACCCGTTCATGCAGCAGGCGGGCCGCGTCCTCGAAGCTCATATCTTTCGGCTGTGCAGTCGCATGCGTTACATATTCTCCTGTCGTGCAGCCGATCATCATCGGCACCTGCGCAACCGCACCCTTTGCGGCCAGATTTTCCGGGTGATCAGGCAGGGAGGTACCATCGATGACCGGTACGAAGGGCACGCCGAGCATCGATGGGGAGCCGTCCCGCTCGAAATCATGCTGCTCATAGGATTCGTTGCAGAGATCGCGCTGCGCGATCAGCAGAGTTTCAAGCGACAGGTCGATCAGTTCCGAAGTCGTAACCTGCAAGCGTTCGAGCAGACGGTGCGTCAGCTTGCGGGCATCATCCGAGGTTGAAAGTCCGGTGCTGGCACCGCTCTGCGGCATCGCCTTGGCAAAAAGGCCTTTTGCCTGCGGCATCGCCATCACTGCTGCAATCGAAAATCCGCCTGCGGAGCGCCCGGCAAAGGTAACGCGGTTCGGGTCACCACCGAATGCGGCAATATTGTCCCGCACCCATTCCAGTGCGGCTATCTGGTCCAGCAAGCCCCGGTTATCCGGGAAGCCATCGAGATGCAGAAAGCCCAGCGCTCCGAGGCGGTAATTGACGGTCACTTCCACGATGCCGCTTGCCGCAAATGCACCGCTTTGCAGCACAGGCTCGTTTGCCGAACCAACCGCATAACCGCCGCCATGAATCCAGACCAGTACCGGTGCCTTGCCTTGCAAGGAGGGCGTGCGGATGTTGACGGTAAGAAAATCGGTCCCAAACTCCAGATTGGAGGCGGCAGCTCTTCCCACCGGCCCATAGGTCGGGATTTGCGGGCAGACATGGCTCAATTCCCGTGCCGAGCGGATGCCTTTCCAAGGTGCGACGGGTTGCGGAGCCATAAACCGCCGCTCGGGAATGATCGGCGCGGCATAGGGCACGCCGAGAAAGGCGAGGCATCCATTTTCTTCAAAGCCGACCACCCGTCCCGCGCTGGTTTCCACGATCATCAGAATGCCCTGCGTAGGCCGATGAGTTTTTCGACCAGAACGACCACAACGATGGAGATCAGAATGAGGATAACCGAAAGCGCCGCGATCTGCGGATCGGTGGAATATTCCAGATAGTGATAGATTTCCGTCGGCAGCGTCGAGGATTTGACCGAGACGATGAAGAGCGAAATTGTCGCCTCATCGAAGGAGATCAGGAAGGCGATGACCGCGCCTGCAATCAAGCCGGGCCGCACAAGAGGCAGTGTAATACGCCGGAACACCATGGCGGGCGAAGCGCCGTGCACCAAAGCCGCCTCCTCCACACGCGTATCCACCGCCATAAGGCTCATGGTGATGGTGCGCACCGTATAGGGTATGGTGATGCCCAGATGCGCCAGAACGATACCGGGGTAACTATCCAGCAGCCCAAGCGGCGCGATGACCAGCATGATGCCCACGGCAAGAACGATGTGCGGAACTAGAAACGGAGCAAGGATCAGGAAGTTGACGGCGTCCTTGCCGCGGAATTTGTAGCGAACCAGCGAAAACGATAGCAGCATGCCCGACACCACCGCCGCACCGCCGACGATGAGGCCGATGAACAGGCTGCGCCAGAATGCCGAAATGAACTTGGCGTTTGCGAACACCTTGGCATAGGAGCCGAAGGAAAAGCTTTCCGGCGGAAAGGCAAGATATTGCCGTGTGTCGAAAGAGATGATGAACACAACGATGATCGGCGCCAGCAGGAAAAGATAGAGCAGGACGATCAGGGTTTTCCAGGCAATCTGACCGAGAAGATTTCTGTTCTGCATGGCCGCCTCACGCCTCCAGAGAGCGCAGGGCGCGCTGGTAGATGACGATGATGCTGCTGAACAGAAGCAGAAGCATAACGGAAAGTGCCGCTGCCAGCGGCCAGTTCAGCGTTACCGTCGCCTCGTTGAAAACTTCCGTTCCCAGCACGAACACACGCCCGCCACCCATCAGGCGCGGCGTTACGAAGGCGGAGATCGCCAGCACGAAGACCAGCAGCGCCGCCGTCAAAACACCGGGCAGGCTGAGCGGCAGAATGATGCGGGTAAAGACCTTAAGGCGGTTCGCGCCTAGCATGGCGGCAGCCTCTTCAAGCTGCGCATTCAGCCGCCCGAAGCCGCTGAGCATGGCAAGGATGGCATAGGGCATCAGAATTTCAATGAGCGCCACAGTCGCGCCGAAACTGTTATTCGTCAGCCGGATGACGCTGTCGGTGATCGACAGCGATTGAAGCGTGCTGTTGATCACGCCCTTATCCCCGAGGATCACCATCCAGCCATATGTCCGCACGACGGAAGACGTCAGCAGCGGCGCAACGGCAAGCGCCGTCAGCACGCCCCGCCATCTGCTCTGTGTGCGCACGAGAAACAGCGCAATCGGATAGGAGAGGATGACGGAAAAGATCGCCACGTTGAAGCCAAGAACGAGCGTGTTCCAGGCGACGCGCCAGTAGAACGGATCGAAGATGACGGTGTTGTAGGAGGTCAGCGTCCAGTCGCCACCGCTGAACGCACCGATGGTGGAAGAGGCAAACGAAGCGCGGAACAGCCAGATCAGCGGCAGCACGAAAGTCACGACAAGTGCCGCAAGCCCCGGCAAAAGCAACAGCAGCAACACGCTGCGCGGCGCGCCGGATGTCTGACTGCCGGTCTGCGCCGGTGCGGTTGCCGCGCCCATCAGGCCGCTCCCACCACGGTCACGTCTTGCGGGGAAACGGCGAGCGCAATCTCATCGCCCTTTTGCGGAAGGGCACCGGCATGTGTCGGCAGGTCCGCCTGCAAAAGCTTTTCCCCGCAGCGAACGCTCAGGCTCAAAAGCTGGCCGCGATAGACGATGTGCTCGACAGTGCCCTTGAAATTATTGGTGCTATCGGATTGCTCCGCCATCCGCAGGCGGTGCGGACGTATCATCAGCTTCACCCGGCTGCCCACCGGCACATCGCCAATGAAGCGCAATGTCTGGAGGTCCTCCACCATGGCAAGCCCGGTCTCCACCACCTTGCCCTCGAAGAAGGTGCCCGCGCCGATGAAGGATGCGACGAATTCCGTCTGCGGACGGTCGAATATCTCGCGTGGGGTGCCGATCTGCTCCAGCCGCCCGGCAGACATCACCGCCAGACGGTCGGCCATGGAAAGCGCTTCGTCCTGATCATGCGTCACAAAGATTGCCGTGACGCCGGTGCGTGCCTGAATTTCGCGGATTTCATCGCGCATTTCGTCGCGCAATTTCGCATCGAGATTGGAGAGCGGCTCATCCAGCAAAAGCAGCTTCGGCTCGATCACCAGTGAGCGCGCAATCGCTGCACGCTGTTGCTGCCCGCCAGAAAGCTGCGCCACCTTGCGGTCGCCAAGCCCTGTTAGCTTGACCAGATCCAGCGCCCTGTTGACGCGCTCTTCCCGCTCCGCGCGGCCAATCTTGCGCATCTCCAGCCCGAAGGAGATGTTCTGCGCCACTGTCATATGCGGAAACAGAGCATAGGCCTGAAAGACCATGCCCATATTGCGCTTATAGATCGGAACGGACGATACATCGCGCCCGTCCACCGTAATTGTACCCGATGTCGGGTCGATCAGACCTGCGATCATGCGCAGGATCGTGGTCTTGCCGCAGCCGGAAGGCCCCAGCAGCGCCAGCATTTCGCCGCGTGGAAGCGAGAAGCTGACATGATCCACAGAGGGTTTCTGGGCACCCGGATAGGTCTTTACCAGATTGTCGATGATGACGTGATGGTCGGCCATGGGTGCCCGGAACTCCTGCGATCAGTTGAGAGCGATGACTTCGCGGTTGATACGCTGGATCCAGTTGGAATATTTCTCCGCCACGAAATTCCAGTCGAGCGACATTTGCGCAGCCTGCGCTTCCTTGGAGCCATAAATGCGTGCCGCTACGGCATCCGGCAGGCTGACCTTGGTGTTGACCGGGCCGTAGAAGCTCTTCTCGGCAAAGGTCGACTGGGCTACAGCACTCAGTGCGTAATTGACGAAAAGCTGCGCTGCTTCTGCATTCTTGGAGCCTTCGACAAGACCGATCGTGTTGGTCTGGCCGATGGAACCTTCCTTCGGTGCCGCAACGCCAATTTTCCCACCCTGCGTATCGTGCAGATACTGCGCGCGACCGTTCCAGCAGATGGAAAGGTCCACTTCGCCGCTCTGTACCACGGCGTAGCAATCCGGTGCGGGTTCCCAGGTGGAAACATTCGGCGCAATTTCCTTCAGCTTCTCGATGGCCGGATCGACGGTCTGCTTGTAATCCGCGCCCTGCAATTTATCGAGAATTGGCAGAAGAATGACGCCACGCGTATCACCGAGTTTCGCTGCGATCTTGCCCTTGTATTTCGGGTCGGTCAGATCGTTCCAGCTGGTCGGCGGCTCCTTCACGGCATCGGTGTTGTAGAGAATGGCAAGATTGTCCTGCGAAAAGGCAATCGCCTTGTCGCCCTCGATGCGCGCCCAGTCAGGCGCTTGCGCAACATTCGGCACCTTGGCGGGATCGAGCTTGGTGAAGATGCCTTCCTTGCCAGCCTTGATACCGACGGAAACGTCGATCAGGGCAACGTCGACCTTCGGGTCCGCGCGCTGAAGCGTCAAAAGCGCAAGCGTTTCCGCCGAGTTCTTGCTCTGCTGATAATTCACCTCGATGCCCGGATATTTCTCCTTGAAGGCGCTGATGATGAATTTCTGGTAGTTATCAGCAAACACGCCCGAGAAGCCGACGATGTTGACGGTACCCTTGGTGGACGCATCCTGCGCGGATGCGGTGCCGATCATAGCGGCGAAGACTGCGGCCAGCGTTCCTGCACGGAGGAACGTCGTGGAAATTCTCTTTTGCATCTCAGTCATCATTTCCTCTCTCCGTTTTCTTTTCAGCTCGTCGGCGTCCAGGCCGCGTCCAGCACGCGCAGCCAGTTCTTGCCCAGCAGTTTCTGCACCAGTTCTTCACTCCAGCCGCGCGCCAGCATGCGTGCGGTCAGGTTCGGCATGTCGGTCATCCGCTCTATGCCCTTCGGCTTGTTGATCTTGACGTTGCCGAATTCCGTCAGCTTGCGGGCCGTGCCCTTGTCCTTGTTGGCCCAAAGCAGCCATGGGCCGGGGCGGGGGCGATCCAGCGAGAAATCGGTGCCGATGCCGACATGGTCTTCGCCGACGAGATCGATGATATAGGCCATCGCGTCCAGATAATCCTCGACAGTCGCTTCATTGCCTGCGGCGAGACCCGGCGCGAACAGGCTGACACCGATAAGGCCGCCCTTTTCCGCGCAGGCCGTGAACAGCTCATCCGGCTTGTTGCGCTTCACGTCCCGAAGCGCACGCGGCAGAATGTGAGAAATACAGACCGGCGATTTGGAGTGCGCAATGACATCGGCAGAGGTCTTGTCGCCCACATGGCTGAGATCGCAGAGAACGCCGACGCGGTTCATCTCGGCCAGCACTTCCTTGCCGAACCCCGTCAGGCCACTATCCACCTCTTCCAGATATCCGGCGCCGGAATAGTTCTGCGTGTTGTAGGTCAGCTGCATGATGCCGACGCCGAGATCCTTGAAAATCTCGACGTAATCCAGCTTATCTTCCAGCGGAGAAGTGTTTTGCCAGCCGATGATGATGCCGGTCTTGCCTTCCGCCTTGGCGGAATGGATGTCTGCCACACTGCGCACCGGGCGCAGAATGTCGTCATTCTCGCGCAGAAAACGCTTCCACTCGGACACATAAGCAATGCCTTCGCGGAAGTTTTCCCACAGTAGCGAAGACACATTGACCGCAGTCAGTCCGCCAGCGCGCATTTCTTCGAAAATCTCGCGGCTCCACTGGCAGGTCTGCAGACCGTCAACGATAATCGCATCTTCGTGCAGTTTCTGAGCATCGCTCATGCGGCGGTCTCCTTCATGCTCTCGCATTTTTCCTTGGCTGCTTTCAGTGCCCGGTCCACGAAATCCAGTCGGTCCTGCCCCCAGAAAAGCTCCTTACCAATGACGTAAGTCGGGGTTCCGAAGATGCCTCGCTCTTCCGCCTCTGCAAGGTTGCCATGCCACTCTTCGATGATATTAGCGGGTTGGTCTTCAACGACAAGTTTTGCCGCCGCGTCTCCCACAGTAATCTTGGCGATTTCCCTGAGAGTGTCGATATCGGCGATATCGCGGTTCTCCGCCCATAGCGCCTGCTGAACCGCAAAGGAAAAAGCGGGCGCATCGTAACCCGCCTTTTGAAGGGCGATCACCGCTTGCGCTGCCAGTTCAATCTTTCGGCATGGGTAAAATGTCGGCTTGAGGTTCAGCGGAATTCCCAGATATTCCCGCCAGCGGCGCAGCTCCACCTCATGATAGGCCTGCCTCGCATCGGGCCGTTGGCGAAGCGGAATGCCGCCATTGGCCTCGATGATCCTGATGGGTCGCAGCTTCAGCGATACGCCGTTTTCCTGCGCAATGGCAGCCGCCCTTCGCGCTCCGAAATAGGCCCATGGAGAGGAGATGCCATAGAAGATTTGCAGTGTGAGATTGTCAGCCTTTGGCACGGCTTGCCTCCTCGAAAGCGTCTGCGTCGCTCCACTCGTCGCCAAACAATTCCGGCGTGTCGAAGTTCATGAAGCGATCAAGGTGACAGGCGCGGTCTTCCACGAACAGCGACCGGGCAATGCCCGTGGTCAGGCGCACCGCGCCATCGCTGATCGAGGGAATGCCGCTGGTAATTTTTCCATGCGTCGGTACAGCCGGATAGGCAAAACAGTGGATGTGCGAGATGACGCTTTTCATTGCGTCGCCGAGATGGGGCTTCGCCCTGAACTCGAAACCCGGTCCGAGATAGGGCATGGAGCCCATGGCCGCATGCTGCCACTCCGGAGGCGGCGTGTAGGCGTCTCGCCACAGCAAAATCTTGTCGGCGATGGCGGCAAATTCCGGTCGCTTATGGAAATCGACGGAGAAGCCGGTCGTGAAGATCACCAAGTCCGTAGGATAGCGACCTTTCGGCGTGACCACTTCCACCGCGTCGCCCATAACGGTCAGATCATCGATTGGGCTACCGAGATGGAAGAAGGCATTGGGGTGTCTGGATACGCGCAGCACACTGTGGCGCGGCGGCGGTATCTGTGCGCGCTCCCCGGCCACCATGTAGACCCACTTGTCCTCATCCGGCAGGCCGAGATAGCCCTGCGTCATCCCTTGGCTACCGACGCCAGTGAATTTGTCGATGCGGGGAATATCAGCCCGCCGCACGAAAATATCGACGCGCGCAGCACCGGCTTCCAACGCCGCCGCTGCATTATCCATGGCGGACGCTCCAGCGCCTACGACCGAAACCCGCTTGCCTTTCAGCGCTGCCATATCGATGGCATCTGCGCCGTGGCGGACGAATTTTTGCGGCACGCGCGCTGCGACATCCGGTATGGTCGGCGCGCCGAGGCCATCGAGACCCGTCGCCAGCACGACCCTGCGCGCCAGTATTGTGTCGGCCTTTCCGCCGGAGCGGAGCGAGAGAGACAGCAATCCATCGTCGCGAAGATTGATCTGTTCAAGCGCCGTATCGTTCACCACATTCAGCGCCAGCACCTTTCGATACCAGACCAGATACTCCATCCACATGGTGCGTGGTATTAAGCCCATCTCGGAATAGGCTTGCGCTCCATGCTGAGCCTCAAACCACGCCCGGAATGTCAGCGAAGGAATGCCCAGCGCCGGGCCAGCAGCTTCCTTGCGGGTGCGCAGCGTTTCCATGCGGGCAAAGGTCGCCCACGGTCCTTCCAGACCAGCTGGGGCGCGGTCAAACGCACGGGCGTTTTCGATGCCGACTTTTTTCAGGGCTGCCAGCGTTACCAGACCGCAGAGGCCAGCGCCGATCACGGCAACGTCGAGAACGGGCTGGCCATCCTTTTCCAGCACAGGCGTCCACGTCTTCACAGGCTGGTTCAGCCAAAGAAGGTCTAGCCGGAGGCGATCCTCCAGCTCCCGGAGTGAGTGCGGACGCTGCGCATCAAGGTTTTCCACCTTGAACCCTCATTATTCTAATTTTGAATTATCAGCATCGTATGATGGCGATTTAGAAATGTAAATAAATCTCGCCGAAAAAATAGGACAGCAAAATATTTGCGCAATTTGTGGTCAGATTAGATAATTATACCTCGGTTATGTGGTGGCGAAAATCGCCTCATGAATTTCTGAGAACACCTTGCCGTAAAACTAAAAAGGCGGCTGGTGAGCCGCCTTTGATCTTCACGCTGTCCCATCCACCAGAACGAAGGGCTGTCCTCGCGAACAGGTCTCTATTCGGGCATCCACCCGGTAGATATCGCGCAGCATATCGGGCGTGATCACATCTCCGGTCGCGCCGCTCACGGCCATCTCCCCACCGGCAATGACGATTGTGTTTTCGCAGTAGCGCAGAGCATGGTTCAGGTCGTGCAGGGCGATCAGAACGATCATGCCTTCGCGGCGTGCAAGGGCGGAGATGAAGTCCAGCACTTCAACCTGTCGGTGGAGGTCGAGCGCCGATGTCGGTTCGTCCATCAGCAGAACTTCCGGCTTGCGCACCAATGCCTGCGCCAGCGAGACAAGCTGGCGCTGACCGCCCGATAGCTCACCAAGGCCGCGAAAGGCGAGATTGTCGATATTCAACGCCTTCAAAATCGCATCGATATCGGCAAGCTCATCGTCATGGACTTTCCAGCCGCTACCCTGTTTGGCAGAGAGCAGGATCGATTCATAGACCGTCAGCACTGCATTCGCGCCCGTATCCTGCGGCATGTAGCAGATGGTTTTCGGGCCTTGTTCCGTCTGCGACAGCGTCACCACGCCGGGTCCGGAAATCAGGCCTGCGATGCGCTTGAACAGGGTGGATTTGCCGGCAGCGTTTGGGCCGATGACGGCGGTTACGCTTCCGGCTTGCAGCATATCCATGCTGACATTGGAAAGAACGGTGGTGCGGCCATATTTCGCGCCGACATCCTGAAGAGCCAAGGCTACCATGCGCGTCTCCTGTTGGAAAAGATCAGCACGAAGAAGAAGGGAACGCCGACCAGTGCGGTGATCACGCCGATGGGCAGGACGGCACCGGGGATCAGCATCTTGCTGACGACGGAAGTGACGGATAGCAGAAGCGCGCCGCAGATGATCGAGCCGGGCAGGAAGAAGCGCTGATCTTCACCCACCACCATGCGCGCAATATGCGGGCCGACGAGACCGACGAAGCCGATGGTGCCGACGAAGGACACCGGAATTGCGGCCAGCAGGCTCACCGTCAGCATCGTCTGAAGGCGCAGGCGACGCACATTGACGCCCATGCTGGCGGCCTTGTCATCGCCAAGGCGAAGCGCGGTCAGGGCCCATGCATTCTTCATGAAAAGCGGAACAGTCAGAACGAGTATGGCTGCGGTTATATAGACCTTTGCCCAGGTGGCCTTGGTCAGGCTTCCCATGGTCCAGAACACCACGGCGGCGAGCGCCTGTTCGGATGCAAGATATTCGAGAAGCGAAAGTGCGGCATTGAAGGTGAAGACCAGTGCGATGCCAAGCAGAACGATCGTCTCGACCGACACGGCGCGCATCGTGGAAGCATAATGGATGAAGAGCGCTGCCAGCATTGCCATCAGGAAGGCGTTGATCGGCACCATATATTCGACCGCACCCGGAAAAATGGCAATGCCACCGACCAAAGCCAGCGCCGCACCGAAGCTTGCCGCGGCAGAAATGCCGAGCGTGAAGGGGCTGGCAAGCGGGTTGGAAAGGATGGTCTGCATCTGCGCGCCTGCCACCGAAAGCGAAGCACCGACCGTGACGGCCATCAGCGCAATCGGCATGCGGATATCCCAGATGACCACGCGCAGCTGATTGGCGACGGCTGCGGGATCGAAGATCGCGCTGATCACTTCGGAAAGCGTATAACGCGCCGGGCCAAGCGCCATGTCCGTGGCAACGCTGATGCAGAGCGCCAGCACCAGCCCGATCAGGATCATGATGCGGCGGCCTGCAAGGGCGCGGTACTGATGCCCCGCTGTCGTCTCGACCTGTGTTTCCGCTAAGGATACCATTTGGTTTCGAACCTTTTTTTGATTGCTACGCAATATCGGCTTCTCGCTGACGGATAGGAACCATCGGCTCATGCGCCGATCCTCAATGCGTTTGGCGAAGCCGCGATCACGGCTCCGCCTCTTGTTTTCACAGCGCTTTCAGGCCGCTCTTCTTACTTGTCATCCTTCAGGGAGACGAAGTAGCCGGGCTTGTAATCCAGAGGCAGGAAGCGGGCGTGCAGTTCCTTGAAGGTTGCTTCAGGATCGAGATCCTTGAAGAGATCGGGATGCAGCCACTTGGCGATTTCCTGAATGGCGACGAATTGGTACGGGTTGTTGTAGAACTGGTGCCAGATGGCATGGACGTTGCCGTCCTGAACAGCCTTGACGCCGGTGAAGGCAGGGCGTTTCGTCAGGTCTTCCAGCTTGCGGCGTGCTTCCTTCAGGTCCGCGCCATAGCCAACGCCGACCCACTTGCCGCCGGGAACGTAAGCGTCCCACTTGCCGCCGGTGATGATGATCTGATCCGGATTGGAGGCGATGACCTGCTCAGGATTGACGGTGCCGAAAGTGCCCGGAATGATATCCTTCGCCATGTTGATGCCACCGGCGATCTCAACCATCTTGCCGAAGTTCTCATTGCCGAAGGACATGCAGCAATCGTCGGAATAGCCGCCCGCACGCTCAACGAACACGACCGGCTTCTTCGGATTTTCCTTGGCGAGAACGTCCGTTACGCGCTTGATGCTGTCCGAGCGGAACTTGATGAAGTCTTCCGCGACGGCTTCCTTGCCCATCAGCTTGCCCATCAGGCGCATGCTCGGCTCGGTGTTTTCCATGGGCTTTTCGCGGAAGTCGACATAGACCAGCGGAATGCCGACCTTGCCCAGCTTTTCGATGTAACCGGCCTCTTCGGTCGCGGTCTTGGCATCGATGTTCATCAGAATGACATCGGGCTTCAGGGCAACGGCCTGTTCGATATCGAAGGTGCCGTCCTTCATGCCGCCGAATGTCGGCAGCTTGGCAATATCCGGGTACTTCGCCAGATAGGCCTGATAGGATTCAGGGTCTGCCTTCGGCAGATCATCGCGCCAGCCGACGACGTGCTCGAACGGATTGCTCTTGTCCAGCGCGGCCAGAAAATAGATCTGGCGGCCTTCGCCCAGAATGACGTGCTTTACAGGCACGTTGACCTCGACATCACGTCCCGTGACGTCTTTGACCGTAACTTTGTCTGCAAAAGCAGGCCACACGGTGGATACCAGAAGGCCCATTGCAAGAACGGCGGATTTGCCTGTAATGCGCATTGAAATAGTTCTCCAACAAAACTTCGGGCGCTTTAAGATTTTATGATTGCGTTCGTCAAGTTTTATCTTTTAGAGACATTCTCAACTACAGTTGCGAGGTTGGTCGGCATGGAAAGTGCAAATAGTTTTGGAAGCAACTTCGGGCTGAAAGACGAGATCAAAGCCTATTGGTCTGCCCGCGCGGCAACCTTTGATCTTTCGCCCGGCCACGAAATCTTCTCGGAAGAAGAGCGCGCCGCCTGGCACCGGCTGGTGCTGAAGCATCTGGGTAAGGGCGAAGGCAGGCAGGCGCTCGATCTTGCAAGCGGCACCGGCGTCGTTTCCCACCTGATGGACGACCTCGGCTTCCGCGTGACCGGCCTGGACTGGGCCGAACCGATGCTGGAGCGCGCCAAGGCCAAGGCAAAAAGCCGCAACCGCACCATCACGTTCCGCATGGGCGATGCGGAAAACACCATGGAGCCGGATGACACCTATGACGTGGTGATCAACCGCCATCTAGTCTGGACCTTGGTCGATCCGAAAGCCGCTTTCATAGAGTGGCAGCGCGTTCTCAAACCAGGCGGCAGGCTGCTGATCGTCGACGGCGACTTCGTCAATGTCAGCTTTACCGAAAAGCTGCTGAAGGACCTCGCCAACTGGTTACAAAAGCGAGGTCTTCTTAAGGCCGATCCGCTGCATGCGCCTGCCGAAATGATGGCAACGCATAACAGCATCCTCTCCCGCGTCTATTTCTCCAACGGCGCCCGCGCCGATGCCGTGGCGGCACTTCTGCGCGAAGTCGGCTTCGAAGACGTCACCATCGATACCGATCTGCGCGAGGTTCACAAAAGCCAGGCAAAGAACTGGAATTTCCTCAAGGCGGCAGCGCGGGGGATACAGCACCGTTATGCGATTTGTGCGCGGAAGGCTGGGTGAGATACCACTCGCTTTTGTTGTCGCGCGGCTTCCTTTACTCCTAGGCTGAGTTTGCTTGGCATCGGCATGATGAAGCTTGCTCTAAATTTGAATTGCTGCCGATATCCGCTCCCTCAAACCCGCCGTCCATCTTCCCCGAACACATGGGCATTGGCGAGATCGAACGCGAGTGGGACTGTTTCGCCGATGCGTAGCGGCTTCTGCCCTTCCAGCAGCACCGTCACAGGCTGACCATCGCTGGTGCTGGTGTAGATGACGGTTGAGCCGCCGAGGTGTTCGACCAGTTGGATGGTGCCTTCGCCGAGGTTGGCGGATTGGGACTGGGGTTGAATGTGTTCCGGGCGGATGCCGAAGGTGAGTTTTTCACCGCTCTTCGCATCCAGTGGACGGTCGAGGACGATCTGGCGGCCGGCGACATCTACCGTTCGGCGGGAACTGTCCGAGGCTGAGAGGCTGGCCTGAAGGAAGTTCATCTTGGGCGAACCGATGAAGCCCGCCACGAACTGGTTGGCGGGGTTGTTGTAGAGATCGAGCGGCGAGCCAACCTGCTCGATGCAGCCCTGGTTGAGGACGACGATACGGCTCGCAAGTGTCATAGCCTCCACCTGGTCGTGAGTTACATAAATCATCGTTGACGCGAGCTTGGCGTGAAGCGTCGAAAGCTCGACGCGCATCTGGGTTCGAAGCGCCGCATCCAGGTTCGACAAGGGCTCGTCGAACAGAAAGACATCGGGAGAGCGTGTGATCGCCCGGCCGATGGCCACACGCTGGCGCTGTCCGCCGGACAGTTGCTTGGGCTTTTTCCCAAGCTGTTCCTCGAGTCTCAGGATCTTGGCTGCTCGGGCGACTGCGGCGTCGATCTCCGATTTTGGACGCTTCGCCATCTTGAGGCCGAAGCCCATGTTCTCCGCCACGGTCATGTGCGGATAGAGGGCGTAGCTTTGGAATACCATCGCGATGCCACGGTCGCCCGGTTCGAGCTTTGTGACGTCGCGGCCGTTGATCGACATCTTGCCGACACTGATCCTCTCAAGCCCAGCAATCGACTTGAGCAAGGTCGACTTGCCACAGCCAGAGGGGCCAACCATTACGATAAACTCGCCGTCTTCGATGGTGAGGTTGATGTTGCGAAGGGCATGATAGGCCCCGTAGTGCTTTTCGACGTTTATAAGTTCAACGCTGGACATGGT
>JAAIGF010328723.1_pt1 | contig 15268 bp, 10 predicted proteins | sample 6487441 | NCBI WGS metagenome assembly JAAIGF01 (sample SAMN13974129, study PRJNA590717) | phyllosphere metagenome | biome: pepper field; feature: multiple bacterial spot infested pepper fields; material: pepper leaves; isolation source: leaves from pepper fields | host: Capsicum annuum ... | reverse complement strand
GCACGGTAGGCGTTGCCGCTGTGGTTGGCGTGATCGATGCGCGCACCTTCCACCATCAGCACGTAGCCGTTGCCATCGCGGGACAGGTTGGCGATGGCCGCACGGGTCAGCTCGGCCAGGCTGGGCTCACCGCCACGGTCCTGGCTGCGATCATGCTCGTACTGCATGTGGTCCGGCTCGAACAGACCCAGAATCTGCGGTGCGTTGGCCGCCTGGCGCAGCTGTTCGGCGTTCCACACATAGGCACCCTCCGGATGCGCCTGCTTCCACTCGGCGACCAGGTTGCGGCCGTCCAGGCGCTGGCCGACCTTGTCGTCATACTCCGGATCGCGTTCGTCGACCGGGGTGAACTCGCCGCGGCCGCCGCCCAGCGCCACCTGTGGGCCGCGCCCGAAGCGGGCGGTGCTCAGCAGCTGCTGGGCGATGTCCTTGCAGCCGGCCGCCTTCGCTTCCTCGGGCACGTCGGTGTCGTTTTCCCAGTTGCGCTCCGGCGAATGCGCGTAGGTGGCCGCCGGCGTGGCATGGGTCAGACGCGCGGTGGACACGATGCCGGTGGCCATGCCAGCACTGTCGGCCAGCTGCAGCCAGGTCAGCAGTCCCTTGTCCAGGCTGTCGGCGCAGTCATGGCGACTGCCGGCACTGACGCCGATGGCGCCCATGTGGGTCTTCACGCCGGTGGTGATGGCGGTCATGGTGCCGGCCGAGTCGGGCGTCTGCGAGTCGACGTTGTAGGTCTTGCTGAACGCAGTGGCCGGGAAGCGTTCCCAGGACAACAGGTTTTCTTCGCCCGGGTTGCCGTTGCGCTGGCCCTCGAAGATGCGGGCAGCGGCCACGGTGGTCAGGCTCATGCCATCGCCGAGGAATAGAATGACGTTCCTGGCCTTGCCGGACATCGCCCCATGCGCGGCGGCGGTGGCCGCGCCGCTGCGGTACCACCACTGGGGGGTCTCGCCCTCCGGGTGGGTCACCGGGTCGACGGTGACATCCAGCCCGGCCGGGGCAGGGGCGGGCGACGTACTGGCGCAGGCGCCCAGCAGCAGGGTTGCTGCGCAGGCGGACAACAGGGACACGGAACGGCTCATGGACGCGGGCAGCTCACAAAGCAAAACGGGCATTCATTATGCCTGCCCCTGCAATGCACGCCGATGACACGCTGATTTTCCCTGCACATCTCGTCGGCGGCTGCCGCATCGGATATCGTGCGGTCCTCCCCCCGTATCACATGTTGGATCCCCTATGAAGCTGGTCTCTGCCTGGCTGCGCATCCCGTTCTGGCAACGCGTGGTCGGTGGCTTCGTGCTTGGTGCCCTGGCTGGCTGGTTGTTGGGCCCCGCTGCGGAGACGTGGTTCGGGCCGCTCGGCGACCTCTACGTCACCCTGATCAAGATGATCGCGGTGCCGCTGGTGTTCTTCGCGGTCATCAATGCCATCTCCTCGCTGCACGGACAGAAGTCCGTGGCGGCCCTCAGTGGCCGCACCTTCCTGTGGTTCGTGGTCACTGCGGCGCTGGCGGTCTGCGTCGGTCTGGGCGTCGGCACGGTGATGCAGCCCGGCAGCGGCGGCCTGCAGCTGAGCATGGCCCACGATTACGTGCCGCGCGAAGTGCCCAGCGTGGTCCAGGTGCTGCTCGATGTCGTGCCGTCGAATGTGTTCTATGCCCTGTCGGGCATCGGCACCCGGGTCAACGAGGCCGGCGAGACCGTGCTGGCTGCGGGCCGTGGTTCGATCCTGCCGGTGATCTTCTTTGCCGGACTGGTCGGCTTTGCCATCGTCAAGCTCGATGAGAAGGTCACCCAGGCACGGCAGCTGGTGGGCCAGATGAGCGAGATCATGATCCAGGTGACCCGCTTCGTGCTGGAAGTCACCCCGATCGGTACCTTCGGCCTGATCGCCGGGCTGGTCGGCAGCTACGGGTTCGAGAAGCTGCTGCCGCTGGGCAATTTCGTACTTGCCCTGTACGTGGCCTGCGCGCTGCACATCGTGGTGGTCTACAGCGCGTTGCTGCTCTCCCACGGCCTCAACCCGCTCAAATTCTTCCGCGGTGCCGCCCCGGGCATGCAGGTGGCCTTCGTCAGCTCCTCGAGCTTTGCCGCGATGCCGGTGGCGCTGCGTTCGATCACCCACAACCTGGGGGTCAACAAGGATTACGGTTCGTTTGCCGTGCCGCTCGGCGCCAGCATCAAGATGGACGGCTGCGGCGCGATCTACCCGGCGTTGTGTGCGGTGTTCATTTCGCAGTACAGCGGCGTGCCGATGAGCCCCGAGCAGTACGTCGTGGTGCTGATCGCCTCGGTGCTGGGCAGCTTCGGCACCGCTGGCGTGCCGGGCACCGCCGTGATCATGGCCACCGTGGTGCTGAGTGCGGCCAACCTGCCGCTGGAGACCATCGGGTACCTGTACGCGATCGACCGCGTGCTGGACATGATGCGGACGATGACCAACGTCACCGGCCAGATGCTGGTGCCGGTGCTGGTGGCCAAGGAAACCGGTCTGCTGGACCAGCAGGTGTATGACAGCGCCACCGGCAATGTCGGCGTGGATGACCCCGACCCGCAGAGGTAGTGCCGGGCTCTGCCCGGCAATCGGTCATCAGAAGCGTGACGACCAACGGTCGTCACCTGCCGCGTGGTGCCGGGCTCTGCCCGGCAATCGGTCATCAGGAGCGTGACGACCAACGGTCGTCACCTACCGCGTAGTGCCGGGCTCTGCCCGGCAATCGGTCATCAGAAGCGTGACGACCAACGGTCGTCACCTACCGGGTAGGCTCTGCCCGGCGATCGGTAACCTGCCAGGGCGCTGCCAAAAAAAAGCCGCTGCAGGGCAGCGGCTTTTCAGAATACTGATCGAAGCCCTTACAGGTCGACGCGGCGGGCCTGCATGAACTTGTTGCCCCAGTAACCGGTCAGCAGGGTGTCCACACGGACGTCCTTGCCAGTGCTCGGCGCATGCAGGAAGCGGCCCTCGCCGACATAGATGCCAACGTGATCGACGCGGCCCTTGCGACCAAAGAACACCAGATCACCCGCGGCCAGCGAGTTGCGATCCTGGATCAGCTCATTGCTGCGGTCGCTGGCCATCTCGCGCGAGACGCGCGGCAGTTCAATGCCCAGAGCGGTGCGGAACACATAGCCGACCAGACCGCTGCAGTCGAAGCCGCTGTCCGGCGTGCTGCCGCCCCAGCGATAGGGGGTGCCGAGCAGCGTCATCGCACGTCGCAGCAGCGACTGGACCTTGCCGTTGTCGGCCTCGGTCAGGGTGACCGTACCCTGGGTGCTGGCATCGTAATTGGCGAGCAGGCGGCTCAGATCGCCGGCCACCATGGCCGAACGGTCCATCAGCGGAATGGTGTCGCTGGCGGCCAGGTGCGGGAGCAGGGCGGCCAGGGTCGCGCTGGCGGCGGCATCGGCGCGGCTGCGCGGTGCGGCGGCGACAGGCGCTGCGACGGTGGCGGCAGTGCTGGCCACAACGTCACTCGAGGCTGTGGCCGGCGCGTTCTGGGCCCAGGCCGTGGTGCTGGCAACGCTCAGTGCGAGGGAGAGCAGAAGCGGTCGCGAAATGCGCTTGATTCGCTGGGGTGAGGCGGTCTGGCCTTCATGCATCGATTCGTCGGTCGTCACGCGGCGGTCACAGGTCAAAAAGCGATGGGCCATGATGCACGCCAAAAGCGCACGGTTGGTACAAATTCCGTTAAATATTCGTTTAGCGTCACGTGACGTGCGTCACGTTTTTGAACATTTCGCCAATTCAGCTTAGTGGAGGACGCGTTTGGCCCCGGTGTAGTGGTCTTTCCAGTAGGGCCCGCCCAGCGAGTCAAGCCGGACCGTGCCGCCGGTGCTGGGCGCATGAACGAAGCGGCCTTCACCCACATAGATGCCCACATGGGTGACATTGCCGCGGCTGCCGAAAAACACCAGGTCGCCGGTGGCCAGCCGCTGCGGGTCGATCCTAGGCCCCTGCACCGCAGCGAGTTCGCGCGAGGTCCGTGGCAGGCGCAGGTCGAGCATCTCCTGGTACACATAGGTCACCAGGCCGCTGCAGTCGAACCCCGAGTCCGGCGTGTTGCCACCAAAGCGGTAGGGCGTGCCCACCAGGCTGATGGCCCGGATCAGCACCGAATTGGCGGCCTGCGGATTGGCCGGACTGACCGCTGGCCAGTGCGCCGCAGGCGGCGTTGGCGCGGCAGGCGCCGCGACCCGGGTGGATCTGCCGCCACCGCAGGCGCTGACCACGCAGGCCAGCAGGACGGCCAGGACAGGGCTGGCCGCACGGGGGAGCATCGGGGAAACTGGCGTGAGGGGCATGATCTCCGGATAATGCGCCACCTTGGGAAGGCCGACATCATGGCTGTGTCCCCGCCGGGCGACAACCCGCCCCAACCCCCTGCACGCGTGCAGACCCAGACAGAGTTGCGCATGAAGATCGAAAAAGACCGCGTTGTCCGTTTCCACTACACCGTCGCCGAAGCCGGCCAGGAGCCGATCGAGTCCTCCAAGGACCGTGGCGAGCCCCTGGCCATTCTGATCGGCCACGGCAACATCATCCCCGGCCTTGAGAACGCGATGATGGACAAGGAAGCCGGCGCCACCTTCAGCGTGGACGTGGCTTCGGCCGATGCTTACGGCGAGCGCCGCGACGGCCTGAGCCAGCGCGTGCCGAAGAAGCACTTCGGCAACACCAAGCTGGCACCGGGCCAGCAGGTCGTGCTGCAGACCAATTTCGGCCCGCGTGCGGTGACCGTGCAGAAGGTCGGCATGAGCGTGGTCGACGTCGACCTGAACCACCCGATGGCCGGCAAGGACCTGCACTTCGACGTGGAAATCATCGAAGTGCGCGAAGCCAAGCAGGAAGAAATCGACCACGGTCACGTGCACGGTGACGGCGGTCACCAGCACTGAGTGAACGCAGAAACGGCCCGCCTCGGCGGGCCGTTTCTTTTGCCGACCATTTCGCCTTTGCGTTGAACGTCTGTTTTCCTGAAACGCATCCGACCGCCCATGAAGCCGTCAGCGGCCGGGCGGGCAAGGCGTGCGGGGGTGTGGGAGCCCGGGATGGGCGGACACAAGCCCCCATGGATGGGTTCACGGCGTCTCCCGCACGCCTTGCCCGCCCGGCGGCCTCCGAGTCGTTCGTCCTCCAGCACCCGCCGTGAGGACCACGGCCGCTGGCGGCCATCGTCCGCTGGTGGATAATGACCGCCCCTGTCGCTGGATACCCCGTGGCCCTCGCTTCCTCCTACCTGCTGCCGGTGGCAGCCAGCGACCGCATCACCGTGATGGACGTGCTGCGCGGCGCGGCCCTGCTGGGCATCCTGCTGATGAACATCGAGGCCTACACCGGCCCGCTGGACCTGTCCTTCACCGGCATCGACCCGCACTGGCAGGGTCTGGATTACGCCGCTGACGCGCTGGTGTACGTGTTCGTGCAGGGCAAGTTCTTCCTGCTGTTCTCGCTGCTGTTCGGCGCCGGCTTTGCGGTGATGGGCGAACGTGCCGAGCGTGCCGGACGCGCGTTTGTACCCCTGTACCTGCGCCGCAGCCTGGGGCTGCTGGTGATCGGGCTGGTGCACACGTTGCTGGTCTGGTCGGGCGACATCCTGCTGCCCTATGCGCTGCTCTCGTTTCTGTTGCTGGCCTTCCGCCGGTTTCCCGTCAGTGCGCTGCCGGTGGCGGCGGTACTGATGTACGGCGTGGCGATCGGCCTGAGCGTGCTGTTCTCGCTGCTGGTAATGCTCGCTGCAGGACACCCCGGCGTGTTGGACAGCACCGCAAGCATGGCCGCTGCACAGCAGACCATCGAAGCACAACGCCAGGCGTTTGGGCACGGCAGCTGGCTGCAGGCCTGCGCACAACGCTGGGCCGACCTGCAGCGACTGCCCGGCGGCATGCTGATCACCGGCCCGGAAATTTTCGGCATGTTCCTGCTCGGCAGCTGGTTCGCGCGCAGCGGTGCACTGGCCCAGCCGGAGCGCTTTGCAGGACTGTACCGCGCCCTGCGTTGGGGAGCGTTGCCTGCAGGAGTGGTGATGATGGCCGGCAGTGCGCTGTGGGTGCCGTACATGGCACCGGGCCAGTTCCTGGCCGCCACCGGTGTGGCCTATGCACTGGGTGCAGTCGCCAGCCTGCTGATGTGTCTGGGGTATCTGGCCTGGATCGTGCACGCGCGCAGCGCATTGGCGTGGCTCGCTGCGCCCGGGCGCATGGCGCTGAGCAACTATCTGCTGCAGTCGCTGGTATGCACGGGCCTGTTCTACGGCTACGGGCTCGGCTTTTTCGAGCAGATGCCGCGCCTGTGGCAACTGCCGTTTGCCGTGCTGCTGTTTGCAGGCCAGGTGGTACTGAGTCGTCTGTGGCTGGCCAGGTTCCGCTTCGGCCCGGTCGAGTGGCTCTGGCGGGGACTTACCTACCTGGCGCTGCCGCCACTGCGGCGCTGACCAGCGGTGGGGCAGACTGCCGCCGCGTGCTCACCTGCCGCAGCAGAGCCAGCATGGCATGCTGTGCACTGATGAACGTGCGGGTGAACCATGGCAACGAGCAACAATCATGATTACGACCTGATCGTGCTGGGCGGTGGCTCCGGTGGGCTGGCCGCAGCCCTGCGCGCAACGCAGTACGGACGCCGCGTCGCCATGCTCGAGCCGGGTGAACTGGGCGGTACCTGTGTCAACGTCGGCTGCGTGCCGAAGAAGGCGATGTGGCTGGCCTCCGATCTGGCCACGCGCGTTGAACTGGCCCATGCCATGGGCTTCGAGGTGCCGGCGCGAGCCAAAGTGTCCTGGCAGGAACTGGTGATACGCCGCCAGGCGTACGTGGAGAACATCCACCAGATCTACCGCACGCGCCTGGACGAACACGGCGTGGTGCGCGTGCCGCGACGCGGCCGCCTGGTGGATGCGCATACCGTCGAGTGCAGCGACGGGGTGCGCATCAGCGGTGAACACATCGTGCTCGCCACCGGCGCCCACCCGCAGCGGCCAGACGTTCCCGGTGCCGAGCTGGGCCTGGTCTCGGATGATTTCTTCGATCTGCGCCACGCGCCGGAACAGGTTGCCATCGTCGGTGGCGGCTACATCGCGGTCGAACTGGCGGGGCTGCTGCAGTCGCTGGGCAGCCGGGTGAGCCTGCTGGTGCGCGGTCAGCGCCTGCTGGACCGATTCGATGGTGAGCTGGCCGATCAGCTGGCGCAGAACCTGATCCAGCAGGGGGTACGCATCCACTTCGGTTACCGCCTGCGCGAGCTCAAGCGTGATGGCGATGGCCAGCGCGTGCGTGCCTACGGCCATGACGGCCCGACCGACAGCGTGTTCAATGCGCTGTTCTTCGCCACCGGCCGCCGCGGCAACTCCGCCGACCTTGGCCTGGAAGCATTGGGTGTGGAGGTCGGCGAGCGCGGCGAGGTCGTGGTGGATGCATGGCAGACCACGTCGGTCCCCAACGTGCACGCGGTGGGCGACGTCGCCGGCAAGGTCGGCCTGACGCCGGTGGCGATCGCAGCGGCGCGTCGCCTGATGGACCGGCTGTTTGGTGGGCAGCCCGAGGCGAAGATGGAGTACGACACTGTCCCCAGCGTGGTGTTCTCGCATCCGCCACTGGGCTATGTCGGCCTGAGCGAAGAACAGGCGCGGCAATGCCACGAGCAGGTAAGCGTCTACCGCAGCAGCTTCCGCCCGATGCTGCAGGTACTGGCCGGCAGCAACCAGCGCAGCCTGTTCAAGCTGGTGTGTGCCGGCCCGGATGAGCGCGTGGTTGGTGTGCACCTGCTGGGCGAGGCCGCCGATGAGATTCTGCAGGGATTTGCCGTCGCGGTGAAAATGGGCGCCACCAAGGCGCAGTTTGATGCGACCGTGGCCATCCATCCGACCTCGGCCGAGGAAGTGGTGCTGATGCGCTGAGGCGCGGCGCCGCACGCGCGTGCGACAATGGCAACCTGCCCCCTGTTGAAGGCCGCCCTGCGCGGCCTGCCTGTCGTCGCCCATGTCCACGTCTGCATCCCCGCGCCCGGCCACCGCCTCCTCACGGCTTGCACTGGGCGGCGTCGGCCTGGCGGCGGTCGGTGCGGTGGCCGCCTCGGGCAAAGCCATCATCGTCAAGCTCGGGCTGCGCCACGGCGTGGACGCCACCACGCTGCTGGCCCTGCGCATGGCCATGGCGATGCCGCTGTTCCTGCTGCTGGCGTGGTGGTCCTCGCGCCGCGCCACCCGCTTGTCCTGGTATGACCGCGCGCGCGTGGCATGGCTCGGCTTCACCGGCTACTACCTGTCCAGCTGGCTGGATTTCCAGGGCCTGCAGTACATCAGCGTGACCCTGGAACGGCTGATTCTCTATCTCAACCCGACCCTGGTGCTGCTGATCAACGTGCTGCTCGCGCGCCAGCGGCCCGGGCGCTGGCAGGTGGCGGCGCTGGGCCTGAGCTACCTTGGCGTGCTGCTGGCCTTCGGCCACGATCTGCAGCGCGAGGGCGGGCGGATCGTGCTGGGCAGTGCGCTGGTGCTCGGCAGTGCGCTCAGTTATGCGCTGTACCTGTACGGCAGTGGGCGGGTGGTCGCGCGGGTGGGAGCGGTGCGCCTGACCGCGCAGGCCAGCTGCGTGGCCTGTGTACTGGTGCTGCTGCATTTTTCCCTGACCCATCCGTTGCCGCTGCTGTGGCAGGCGCCGGCCCCGGTGCACTGGCTGTCGCTGGTCAATGCGCTGGTGTGCACGGTGCTGCCGGTGCTGGCCATCATGCTGGCGGTCAAGCGCATCGGCTCGTCGCTGGCCGCCCAGGTCGGTATGCTCGGGCCGGTCTCCACCATCGTGATGAGTCTATGGCTGCTGGACGAACCCATGGGACCGGCGCAGGTCGCCGGCACCGTTCTGGTACTGATCGGCGTGCTGCTGGTGACCCGCCTGCGGCGCTGACCAGCGAACAGGCGCGTCAGGCCATCCTGGCGGTGATCCGGGCCATCCCGGCCGGACAGGTCATGGGCTACGGCGAGGTGGCCCTGCGTGCCGGGCTGCCCGGACGCGCCCGCATGACCGCGCAGGTGCTGGGTCGCAACGACGACCCGGAGCTGCCGTGGCACCGGGTGCTGCGCGCCGACGGACGGACTGCCATGCCGGAAGGATCGTCGGGCTGGCACGCGCAGTGCCAGCGGTTGCGCAGCGAGGGGGTGGTGGTCGAGAACGGGCGGGTACGCCGCGTGCGGCCTGATCCCGCGCAGGCGCTGGATGCGGCCGTATGGGGCCCGGCGCTGCCGGGCGGTGGCCGCAGGCCGGGTTGAACGCCCGCGTGCGCAGTCCCGGTACAGGCAGGCGGACGCTATATGATGGTGGCTGATCCAAAGGATGCGCCCATGTTCCCCCGACTGCCCCCCGTCACCAAAGCGCTGTTGATCATCAACGCCGTGCTGTTCCTGCTGCAGCAGCCCTTCCTGCTGGGCGACCGCTTCTTCGCACCGTTCATGCTGCAGCCGCTGCAGGATGACCTCGGCATGGTTTCCGTCGGCGGCGGGTTCCAGATCTGGCAGCTGCTCACCTACGGCTTCCTGCACGGCAGCTTCGGCCATCTGTTCTTCAACATGCTCGCGGTGTTCATGTTCGGCGCCGCGCTGGAGCAGACCTGGGGTGAGAAGCGTTTTCTCACCTACTACCTGGTCTGCGTGGTCGGCGCCGGCCTGTGCCAGCTGCTGGTTGGTTCGCTGCTGCAGAACCCGGCCACGGTGCTGGGCGCATCGGGCGGTGTGTTCGGCCTGCTGCTGGCCTACGGCATGCTGTTTCCCAACCAGCGCGTGATGCTCCTTTTCCCGCCGATCCCGATGAAGGCACGCACCTTCGTGATCCTGTTCGGTGCGGGTGAGCTGGTGCTGGGTGCCACGGGCTGGCAGCCGGGCGTGGCCCACTTCGCGCACCTTGGCGGGATGCTGTTCGGATGGCTGCTGATCCGGTACTGGCGTGGGCAGCCGCCGTTCGGACGCGGCGGCCCACGCGGTCCGCGCAAGCGTCCCAACCACCTGCGGGGCGTCTAGCGGTATCGGGCAACGCGGCAGCAATCTGTCAGGGAATATTCATTCGTGTCGCAGGTCGCGGTGCTCGATGCGTCTGACTGACGGGCGTGTCGCCACGTGCACGAATTGCCGCGACAGCGGCGTGCCGAGCCCGTCAGGTCCGGCACGCTTCTGCCATGATTTACATGACGTGTTTGGGATGCGTTCAATAAGCGCATTCTGATCAACGGGTTACCTGTGAGTGTCGGTTTTGTCGCTCGCGGTGAGGGGTGCTTAACCTCCGGGTCGTGACGCACGGTGCGGCCTGGGCAGCAACGGAGCGTCGCACCGCCGACCACTCCTGAGAGGTAGCCCCATGACCCATCTCGTGCAGGCCACGCGCCTGAAACGTTCCACTTTGACCGCGGTTCTGGTTTCGATGATCGGTGCCGCCGCCGCACAGAGCACCACCGGGTCGTTGTACGGCACCGCCCCCGTGGCACCGGGTACCACGGTGGTCGTTGAAAGCGATACCGGCCTGCGCCGGTCCACGGCAGTGGACGAGAAGGGCCGCTATCTGCTCGGCGCGCTGCCGGTGGGCCGCTATACCATTTCACTGCAGCGCGATGGCGTGGTGACCGAGCGACGCGACAATGTGCAGCTGCGCGTGGGCGCGGGCACCGAGGTTTCGTTCGGCAGCCGCAGCAGTGCCGATGCCACCACGCTCGGCACGGTCACGGTCACCGCCGCCAACGTGCCCAGGATCGATGTGACCAACACGGTATCGCGCTCGGTCATCACCTCTGAACAGCTCGATACGCTGCCGCTGGGTCGTAGTGCCGAGTCCATCGCGCTGCTGGCGCCGGGTGTGGTGGCCGGCAGCGGTGCGTTTGGCAACGGGTCGCGCGGCGTGGTGTCCTTCGGTGGGGCCAGCGTGACCGAGAACGCGTACTACCTCAATGGATTCAACGCCAGCAACCCGCTGAGCAATCTCGGCGGCGTCGGTCTGCCGTACGGCGCGATCGACCAGCAGGAGACCTTCACCGGCGGGTACAGTGCCCGCTATGGGCGCTCCACGGGCGGTGTGATCAACCAGCTCGGCAAGCGCGGCACCAATACCTGGCATTTCGGCGCGCAGGCAACGTGGTCGCCCGCGGCGCTGGCCTGGACGCCGGCCGATGTGCGCTATCCGGCCGGCATGCTGCCGCAAGATTACGAATACACCGACGCCGACCTGCCAGGCTCCCTGTACCGCTACCGTGCCGACGACAAGGCGACCCGCACCACGCAGAGCGCCTATGTGAGCGGGCCACTGATCGAAGACCGTCTGTTCGTGCACCTGTCGGCCGAGCAGGAGCGGATCGAGGGGGTGTCCACCGCCGCAGCGGAAAGCGCGCAGCAGGTGCGCAACCATTATTCGATCACTATGCCCAAGGTCTACGCCAAGGTCGACTGGAACATCACCGACGACCACACCCTGGAGTACACGCGTCTGCAGAACACCGACCGCCAGGGCGGCTATTACCGCGCATTCGACTATGAAACGTTGGCTGAGGGCGAGCGCACCGGCACCTTTGCCGACACCACCAAACTCAAGAACAGTTTCGACATTCTGGGGTACCACGGGTACCTCAGCGATGACCTCAGCCTGAGCGCGGTGTGGGGACGCAGCCGCGAGCGCAATCTGCGCTACAACCCGCGTGACTCGTTCAATCCCTACCTCAGCGGCGCTGGCAACCAGGACCCGGCGATTACCGGCGGCACGCCCATCCGCAATGATCAGCCGGCCTCGTCAAGCAAGTCGCCTGATGCGGGGAGCACGACCCGCGGCCTGCGTGTGGACCTGCAGTACCGGCTGGGCGACCACGAGCTGACCGCCGGCATGGACAACATGGTCTACCAGGCGCATAACGAAGGGCAGGCGATGAGCGGTCCTGGCCACGCCTGGATCTACTCGCGGATCGCGCCGGACCAGTCGCCGAACGCGGCGTTCGGCATCGCGCCGCCGGGCGGACAGGGCTACTTCGTGCAGAAGTACATCTTCTCCACCACCACCAGCATGTCCGTCAGCCAGAAAGCCTACTATCTGGAGGACCGCTGGCAGGTCAGCCCCGACTGGCTGCTGACACTGGGCCTGCGCAACGACCGCTTCACCAACTACAACAGTGCTGCGGTGGCCTACGTGGAGAGCGGCAACCAGTGGGCGCCACGGCTCGGCGCGAGCTGGGACGTGCACGGCGACGCCTCGCTGAAGCTGTTCGCCAACCTGGGCCGCTATTACCTGGCTCTGCCCAACAGCGTGGCCATCCGCGGTGCATCGGCCTCCACGTTCACGCGCGAATACTTCACCTACACCGGCATCGATGCCAACGGTGTGCCCACGGGTCTGGGCGCGCTGGGTCCCGGCCCGGTGTCGAGCAACAATGAGTATGGTCAGACGCCGGACCCGCGCTCGGTGGCACCCAGCGACCTGGCCTCGCAGTTCCAGGACGAGCTGATCCTCGGCTTCGAGAAGACCCTGGGCACGCAGTGGAACGCGGGCGCGAAGCTGACCCTGCGCCGCCTGCAGAGCGCCATCGACGATACCTGCGACGCTGCACGGATTGTGGAGAAGCTGCAGGCCAGCGGTATTGATCCTTCCACTGTGGACATCCCCGGGTGCGTGATCTTCAATCCCGGACGTACCAACACGTTCCAGCTCAGGCACAGCGATGGCTCGGGCTATACGCCGGTGCGGATGAGCGCGGCCGACTGGGGCTTTGCGGGCCGGAAGGCCAAGCGCGAGTATGTGGGTGTGGACCTGTTCGTCGAGCATCCGATGCAGGCGCGGTGGTACGGACGGCTCGACTACACGTGGTCGCGCAGCTTCGGTAACACCGAAGGCCAGGTGAAGTCGGACATCGGGCAGAGCGATGTCTCCAAGACGCAGGACTGGGACGCGGTGTCGCTGATGGAATACGCCGGTGGCTACCTGGCCAATGACCGGCGGCACCAGCTCAAGGCCTACGGCGCCTGGCAGCTCAGCCCGGAATGGATGGCGTCGGCGACGCTGCGGGTGATGTCCGGGATGCCCCGAAGCTGCCTGGGCTACTACGGCAGCGACGAGAGCGACCCGCTGGGCTACGGTTCGTCGTACCACTTCTGCAATGGGCAGCCGTCACGCCCGGGTGATGCGGGGCGGCAGCCGTGGACCGCGCGGCTGGATCTGGGCGCGATGTACCGGCCTGCCTTTGCCGCGCACCGGCTGGGCCTGGCCGTGGACGTGTTCAACGTGTTCAACCAGCGGCGTGCGCTGCAGTCCGAGGCCCAGTACCAGAGTGGTCCGTACACGGTGTCCAACACCTACGGCATCGGCACCTATTTCAGTGCGCCACGCTCGGTGCGCCTGAGCGCGTCGTACGACTTCTGATCGTCACCGCGACGGCGTGCCGACACCGGTCGGCACGCCGCGTTTTCAAAGCCGCCCCCGACCAGGGTCGGCAGCACGCCGGCTCAGCGCCAGACGCGGATCTGCTCGGCTTCGGTGCGCTGCATCGGCTGACCCGGCTTGCAGCTGTAGGCCGCCGAGAACGCCGGCAGGTTCGCCAGCGGGCCGTTGGTGCGCCACTTGCCCGGTGCACGCACGTCCGAGGCCGCACGCTGCAGGGCCGCGTTGGGGGCGACCTGCTGCGGCCACAGGCTGGCCCATGCCTTGAAGAAGCCCTGCTGCTCGGCCGGCTTGGCCTCCGGCTCGACAGCGCGGTACGCCTCCCAGGCCAGCTCCAGACCGGCGATGTCGGCCAGGTTTTCTTCCTGGGTCAGCGTGCCGTTGACCTTGGTGTCCTTGGTGGCCGGATAGTCATATGCGCCGTACTGGGCGGCCACGCGGCTGCCCAGCAGGGTCCAGGCGGTCTTGTCGGCCGGGGTCCACCAGCTGCGCAGTTCACCCCGCGCATCGACCAGCGCACCCTTGGCATCGATGGCACGGGTGAGCTCATGACCCACCAGTGCGCCGAAGCTGCCGAACTTGTCGGCGGCATTGGCCTGCGCATTGAAGATGGGACCCTGCAATGCAGCGGCGGTCACGATGAGCCGGTTCTGCGCCAGATCGTAGGCCACCGACGGCTGCTGCGACAGCACGTCCCAGCGACGGTCGGCGTTGCCCTTGCCGATGCGCTTCATCTCCTCGCGGTGACGCCAGGTGGACGCGATCAGGATGTTGCTGCCGAAGCTGCCGCGGCCCATCGGCTGCACCGTGTAATCCAGGTCGCGCAGCGGGGCGCCGATCTCGATCTTCAGCGCCGCCAGTTTGGCCTGGGCTTCGGTCCGGGCTTCTTCGCTCAACCACGTGCTGCGCTTGACCGCGTCAATCTGCGTTTCGCGCAGCTTGTCGATGATCCAGGCGGCCTGACGGCGGTCCTCGGCCGAAAGATGGCGTGCTACGTACTCGCGGCCCAGCATCGGGCCGGCCGCCACGTTGATCGCATCGAGCACCTGCTCCCAGCGCGGAGCGGGCAGGGTCTGGCCACGCAGCACGCGGCCGCGGAACTCGAACTCGGCCTCGCGGTAGGCCTTGGACAGGTAGGGCGCCATCGAATCGCCTACGCGCCAGCGCAGGTACGCCTTCCACTGCTCCGGCTTGACGCGGCCGATCATGCCGTCCAGGGCCTGGAACAGGGCCGGGTCGGACATCGACACCAGATCGTCATTGACACCCTGCGCCTTCAGGAAGGCATCCAGCTGCAGATTGCGGTAGCGGCTGTTGAGTTCGCGGGTGGAGATCGGCGCGTAGTTGTTGAAAGGATTGTTGATGCCGGCCAGCGAATGCGCGTTACGCGCCAGCTCGGTTTCCACCGCGATCACTGCCTGCGCATCGGCTTCGACGCGGTTGGCCGGGGTGCCGGTCAGGGTCAGGATCTGCTTGACGTACTCGCGGTAGCGGCCCATCAGCGCGACGGTGTCGGTGTCGGTGCGGGTGTAGAACGCCGGGTCGGGCAGGCCCATGCCGCCCTGCATGAAGTAGCCGATGTGGCGGTCCAGTGCCTTCAGGTCGATGTCCGGCCCGAAGTTGAAGGCGACCGGAATGCCGACCTGGTGCAGAGCGGCGATCGAGGCCGGCACATCCTTGGCGCGCTTGATCGCGTCAATGCGGGAAAGCAGCGGTGCGATCGGGTTGGAGCCATCGGCATCGACGGCGGCCTCGTCCAGACCGCTGGCCCAGAAGTCGCCCAGCAGCTTCTGCACGTTGCCCTGCGGATTGGCCATGGCGGCGTCGAGCAGCTCGCGCTGCTGCAGGCGGCTGCGCTCGACCATCTGCCCCAGCGCGGTGGT
>JAAIGF010336198.1_pt1 | contig 15282 bp, 12 predicted proteins | sample 6487441 | NCBI WGS metagenome assembly JAAIGF01 (sample SAMN13974129, study PRJNA590717) | phyllosphere metagenome | biome: pepper field; feature: multiple bacterial spot infested pepper fields; material: pepper leaves; isolation source: leaves from pepper fields | host: Capsicum annuum ... | reverse complement strand
GGCGCGGATGCCGGTGCCCCGGCCCTCGGCGAGCGCCTCGCTGACGAAGGTGAAGACGAGGCCGGCGAGCACGACGGCGATGCCCGGGCCGATCGCGGCGAGCGGGTTGACGTAGATGCGGGTGATGCCGTCCTGCAGCAGACGGCCCCAGTCGTATTCGGGCGCCTGCACGCCGAGGCCGAGGAACGACAGCCCCGCGAACGACAGCAGCGTCACGCTCGCGGTGGCCGCGGCGTTGACGAACAGCGGGTTGGCGATGTTCGGCAGGATGTGGCGGACCAGGATGCCGACGGGCCCGACGCCCACGACGCGGGCGGCGCGGACGTAGTCGCGGCCCGATACGGACGAGGCGAGGTTGTAGACCAGACGCGCCATGAACGGGATGCCCGAGATGCCGATCGCGAACATCGCGCTCATCGCGCTCGCGCCCCAGATGACGGTGAAGAACAGCACCATGAGCAGCCACGGGAAGGCCAGCAGGATGTCGAGCAGACCCGTCGCCAGGCGTCGGACGTGACGGGGCAGAATCACCGCGACGAGCCCGTAGGCGATGCCGCCGACGGTCGACACCACCGTCGCCCCGAGGGTCAGCAGCAGCGAGACCCGGGCCGCGACGAGCACGCGGGCGAAGATGTCGCGGCCCAGGTCGTCGGTGCCGAAGAGGTGGGCGGGACTCGGCGCGAGCAGACGCTCGGGGACGTTCGAGGTCTCTGCGGCGGCGAGGAACAGGACCGGTCCGAACACGGCGACGAAGACGAAGAGGGCCGTGCCGATGACGGCGGCGATACCGGCGGGTGAGAGCAGGCGGGAGCGCAGCGACACGGGTCAGCCCTCCGTGATCGAGGACCGCGGGTCGACGGTCACGAGGATGAGGTCGACGATGAGGTTCACGCCGAGGATGATGAGCGCGTAGACGATCACGAGCCCCTGGACGATCGGATAGTCCTTGGCCCCGACCGCAGGGACCATGACCCCGCCCATGCCGGGTATCGCGAACACCGTCTCGATGAGGACGGTCCCCGCGACCATGCCGCTGAGCAGCAGTCCGCTCACCGTGAGCGAGGCGGTGATGATGTTCGGCAGCGCGTGACGCAGGTACACCAGCCGGCCCGGCAGACGCTTGGCCCGCGCGGTGGTCATGTAGGTCGCCCCGAGCACCCCCGACATCTCCACCTGGACGATGCGGGCGAGGTAGGCCATGGGGCCGAGGGCCAGCGCGAGCACCGGGAGGACGGCATCCCGGGGCTCGCCCCACCCGGCGGCGGGGAGCCATCGCAACTGCACCGCGAAGAGCGCGATGAGCCCGACGGCGAGCAGGAATCCCGGAACGGCGATGAGCATGCCGAGCACACCCGAGATCAGTGCATCGGCGACGCGCCGACCGGGGCGCTGCAGGGCGACCGCCGCGCCGATGCCGAGCGGAACGGCGGCGAACAGCGCCACCAGGAAGCTCACGACGCCCAGCGTCACCGTCGCCGGGAATCGCTGGGCGATCGTCTCCGACACCGGGCGACCGGTGCGGATCGAGTCGCCGAAGTCACCGCGGAGCAGCCCGGCGACGTAGTCGATGAACTGGGCGGGGACGGGCTTGTCCAAACCCAGCTCGGCGCGGGTGGCCGCGACGAGTTCGGGAGAGGCCTGGATGCCGAGGGCGGCACGCACCGGGTCGCCGGGGACGAGGTGGATGAGGAAGAACGAGGCCACCACCACCACCGCGAGCGACACGAGCAGTCGCCCGAGGCGGCGGAGGAGGAAGGCGGCGCGAGGCGACAGGCCCCCGCCGCGGCCGCGCCCCTCCGCCCGCACCGCGAGGGCTGCGGTCGGGGCACCGGCCAGATCGGCGGTGGCGGGAGGAGGGGTCGCGGTCATGTCAGCCCAGCATCCGGATCGAGGTGGGGTTGAGGAAGTTCGGCTGTTCGAACACGGCACCGCTCTGGTAGTTCGGCAGGATGTTGTCGATCACCGGGAACGTGTCGAAGCGGTCGATGAGCTCCTTCTCGGCCTGCTGCCACAGCCCGCACGCGTCGTCGGGCGAGGCGGTCTTGGCCTCGGTGGCGAGGGCGTTGTACTCGGGGTTGTCGACGAACATGAAGTTCAGGCCGCCCTGGTCGGGGGTGGCGCCACCGAAGAACAGGTCGAGGATCACGGGGCTGCCGGGGGCGATCTGCACCCAACCGGTGTCCCAGTCGAAGCTCGTGTAGAGCTGGTCCGACCAGGCCGCGGCATCGTTCGCCGACAGCTCGGTCACCACGCCCAGCTGATCCCACGTCTCCTTGACCAGCTCCGCCGCGGGGGCGTGCGAGGCGGTGGGGGCGTCGTAGATGAACTTCACGTTCAGCGGCTGCCCGTCCTTCTCGCGGATACCGTCCGACCCGAGCGTCCAGCCGGCCTCGTCGAGCAGTTCCGCGGCGCGGTCCAGGTCGGTGTCGGGCAGCGTCCAGCTCGGCGGGTCCTGCACGCACAGGAGCGGGGTCTTCATGACCAGGCCGGTCGACGGCAGGCCGGTCGCGCCGGCGATGACCGGGCCGACCTCGTCGCGGTTGATGGCGATCGAGAGCGCCTCGCGCACGAGCGGGTCGGAGAACGGCCGGCCCTCGCGCTCGTTGAACAGGATCTGCCCGACGGGGTTGCGGACGCCGACGTAGTCGAGGCCGGCGCCCTGCAGGCGGTCCTGGTCGGGGCCGGTGACGACGCCGGAGTTCAGCTCACCCGAAAGCAGCAGGTTCGTCACGGTGCTCTGGTCCGACACGATGCGGGCCTCGATCGTGTCGGGCAGCCCTTCGGTGTCGCTCGTGACGTCGTACGGTCCCCACGTGTAGTCGTCGCGCTTGGTGAAGACGTAGGCGTCGCCCGCGCGCGCCTCGCTGAGCTGGAACATGCCCGTCCCGTCGGTCGTGTCCGACAGCGAGGCGATGTCGGCGAGACCGGCGTCGCAGACCATCATGATCGAGCCGAGGTTGGCCGCGAGGAAGGGGTCGTTGACCGTGCTGGTCACGGTGACGACGTTGCCCTCGGCCGTGGCCGAGACCGCCTCGGTGATGACCGTGCCGTACGAGAAGGTCGCGTTGGCGGGATCGGCGTTGTAGTTGAGGTTGTCGGCGACGGTCTGTCCGGTGAACTCCGACCCGTCGGCGCAGGTGATGCCGTCCTTGAGGGTGAACGTGGCCGAGGTGCCTTCGTCGGTCCAGCTCTCCGCCAGCCACGGCTCGTACTGGCCGTCGGGGGTGACGTAGATGAGCGACTCGTACGCGATGGTGACGACGTCGAACGTGTCGGGAGACACGGTCTTCATCGGGTCGAGGTCGCCCGGGTCGTCGCTGATCGCCTTGACGAAGGTGCCGCCCGAGACGTAGTCGCCCGAGCCCGAGCCGTTGCCGTCGTCGGAAGGTCCCGCACACGACGCCAATGTCAGTGCGAGGAGGGTGGCCCCGGCTGCGGCCGGGACGAGGGTGCTGCGTTTCATTGCCGTGCTCCTTCTTTCGGGTGAAGCGTGGTGATGCAGGTGCTGTGCGGATGGTGCGGGTGTCACCGCGCCGGAATGGGCGCTGCCAGATGACTCAGGGGCCCCGCGGCTTTCACGGAGACCTTGATGGTGGGACGTGCGCTGTACGACAGCGACGTCTCGAGGACGTCGACGATCTCGACCGCGAGGGGATCGGCCCCCGCCTGGATGGCCTTGGCGATCGCCGCTTCCGAGGCCGCCGCGATCGCGGCATCCCGGTCTCCGGCGTCGGAGATCTGATCGGCGCGGCCCCCGGCGAGCGAGATCGCGGCGCCGACGGCGTTGGCCACCTCCGCCCGGTCGGGGCGGAGGACGGGGCCGGCGCCGGGAAGGTCGTCGGGGACGAGCAGGGCGCCACCGCCCACGACGATCAGCGGCAGATCGACGCGTCCGAGCGACAGACGCTCGACGGCCTCCTCGATGCGGTCGTGGGCGTGGGCGAGGGCGGCGGCGAGCATGTCGCGCTGACTCCCCGCGAGCGACGGCAGCGAGCGACCGGCGATGCCGTAGCCCGCCGCCGCTGCGGCGTCGGTGAGGGTGGGCGTCGAGCCGCCGAACAGCAGCGCCTCCTCGGCGATGCGGTAGCCGACCGAGCGCGGACCGACCGCGCCCGTGCGCGGGTCGATGACGGTCCCGCCGCCGATGCCGAGGCTGAGGATGTCGGGCATGCGGAAGTTCGTCCGCACACCGCCGATGTCGCGCGGCAGGGTCGACTCGCGGGGGAAGCCGTCGACGAGGACGCCCAGGTCGCTGGTGGTGCCGCCGACATCGACCACGATCGCGTTGCTCGCCCCCGAGAGGAAGGCGGCCCCGCGGATCGAGTTGGCCGGTCCCGAGCCGATCGTGAGGACCGGGTAGCGCACGGCGTAGTCGAGCGACATGAGGGTGCCGTCGTTCTGCGCGAAGAACGTCGCGACGTCGAGGCCTTCTTCGGCCACCACGTCGACGAGGGCTCGGGTGACATCGGATGCCACTCCGCGCAGGGCCGCGTTCAGCACCGTGGCGTTCTCGCGCTCGAGCAGGCCGTCGGGGCCGATGTCCTGGCTGAGGAAGACGGGGGTGTCGGCGCCGAGGTGATCCTGGACGAGCTGCTCGACCTCGCGCTCCTGCTCGGGCGAGGACGGGCTGAAGATCCCGCACACCGCGACGCTGTCGAAGGCGCCGTCGAGGCCGTCGAGGAAACGACGGATGCCGTCGCGGTCGAGCGGCGCGATGGGGGTGCCGTCGACCATGTGGCCGCCGCCGAGCATGGCCGCCCCGGCCAGCACGCGCTCCGAGAGGTCAGTGGGCCACCCGGTCAACGGCGGCCACTCGGTGGCGGCGGGGGCGCCCAGGCGGACGAGCGCCACGCGGTCGAGGCCCCGGCGGGCGACGATGGCGTTGGTGGCGTGGGTGGTGCCGAGCATGACGCGCGACACCCGGTCGCGGTCGTCGCCGAGCTGCGCGAGCACCGCGGCGATGCCCGCGCGGATGCCGCCGATGACGTCCGCGGTGGTGGGCTGCTTGGTCCAGGCGATCACCGCTCCGGCGGCGTCCACGACGACGGCGTCGGTGTTGGTGCCGCCGACGTCGACGCCGATGGACAGGTCGCGAACCGGGGTCATCGCCCGTCCTTCCGCTCGAAGGGCACGTAGGGCAGGTCGTAGCCGAAGGCGCGGGGACCGGCGATCTCGAGCCCGCGATCGCTCCGCCACAGCGGGTCGCACGCCCATGCGAGCACCGACACGCGCTGGCCGTAGCGCAGCATCTCGGTCGAGATCGCGTGTCCGGTCTCGAGGTCGACGACGGTGATGAGGTCGGGCACGCTCACCAGCACCTCGCCGTCCTCGAGCACGACGAGGTTCTCGTTGCGCAGCTCGACGCGCTGCAAGCGGCCGCGGTCGTCGCCGATGCCGGCGATGGTGATGGAGCCGTGCACGAAGCCGCCCTCGGTCCGCCGGGCGACGTCGACGATCTTGCCCGAGATGAGCACGTCGGCGCCCAGTTCGTCGGCTACGGCGCGCACGGGCTCGGTCGCCTCGAGCAGAGCCCGTCCGACGCGGATGGCCGTGCCGACGGTCCCGGGGATGACGGCGCCGCGCGCGGTCTCGGCCGTCAGCAGGTAGTGCGCGCCGAGGCAGATGCCGCCGGCGGCCACCGTCACCGCCCGGGCGTGACGTTCGAGCCAGCCGAGGTCGACGGTGCGCAGGGTCACGACATTGCCGACGACGTCGCTGAGCACCGCGAAGTCGCACGGCACCCCGGCGACGTTCGTCGAGATCATGGTGGCCTCGGGGAACGCCCGGCCCATGCCGTCGGCATCCAGCAGGGCCACTCCGAGACGGGCGGCCCACCCAGCCGGCGAGACGCCGTTGCTGCCGCCGATCTCGGCCGGCATGATCGCGGTGATGCGTCGACCCGCGACGCGCTCTGCCTCGCGCAGCAGGGTCTCGACCTGCTCGGCCGAGGACAGCATCTCGATCCCCACCGTGGGGGCACCGATGCCGCTCATCATGATGACGGCGTCGTCGGGACCGAGGTCGTCGAGGCTCAGCAGACGGACCGGGCCGTGCTCGCGGATCGCACGTTCGGTGATCTGCTGCGAGGTGTAGACGGCGCCACCGCCGCCCGTGCCGAAGATCGCGGCGCCCGCGGCGAGCGCGGCGATGTCGTCGGCCGTGACGTGCTCGGGGGCGCGCGCCGTGGTCGGCGGGACGAGGGACGGGGTTGCCATGAGACGACACTAGGCAGCCCCTCCGCGAGCGACAATGTGTCGGCCGCACAGGGAATCGGCGTAGATTGTGCGCGTGGCACAACTCTCCACCGCCGACCTGCTCGCTCAGGCGGAACGTCTCGGCATCGCGCTGGCCGCCGGGCCGTCCGGGGCGACGACGGTCGAGCGCGTCGACGTCACGACGTTGTCGGGTCTGCCCTCCCTCCCCGCCGGCACCCTGGCGGTGGTGGCGGGCGAGGATCCGCCTGCGCCCTACCTCGTCGACGTGGCGGTCCGGCAGGCGAGCGCGCGAGGACTCGCCGGCATCGTCATGCCCGCCGGGTTCACGCCGACCGAGACCGCGCGCGTCCTCGCGACTCGCGGCGGGGTCCCCGTCCTGGTCTCGCTCGCGGCGCGCGCCCCGGATCTCGCGGTCACGATCGACCGCGTCATCAGCGGGGGCGCGGCCGAGTCGATGACGCGCGCCGCCTTCGCCGTCGAGAAGGCGACCCAGGCCGCGGCGGCGGGTTCGGGCGCGGCCGTCGAGGCGATCCTCGACGCCGCGGGCGCCGCGCTCGGCGTCCGCGTCGGCCTCGACGAAGACCTCGCTACGTCGTGGACCGACGCCGACGCCGTCTTCGTCGGGGAGGTGCCCATCGGCCGCCTCGTGGCCGAGACGAGCGACCCGGCCGCCACCGTGGCGCTGCCGGTCGTGGCATCCCTGGTCTCGCGTGCCCTGCAGCGCACCCTGCAGGACCGCTTCGCCCCGAACCAGTCGCGTGCCGACCTGATCATCGAGCTCATCCTCGCCGAGGCCGGACGCGTCGACGGGTTCGTCGCCCCCGCCGCCCGCCTCGGCCTGCCCCTGCAGTTGTCGCACGCCGTGGCCTGGATGCGTCCGCAGCACCGCACTGATCCGGGGCTGCGCGCGCCGCGCTTCATCGAGGCCGCGCTCGAGCTCTACACCCTGCAGCTGATCGAGGACCGCCCTGAGCTCTGGCACATCGCGTTCCTGCAGGACGACGTCATCGTCGTCAGCAGCGAGGACCACGGCGCGGGCGATCACCAGCGCCGCCTGCGCGACGTCATCGGCGATGTGCAGGACCAGGCCCGCCGCATCGCGGGCGTCGACTGGACGTACACGGTGGGCCTCGGCACCCCGCAGACGGGGGCCGCGGGGTTGCGGCAGTCCGCCGCCGAGGCGCGGGTCGCCGCCGACTCGGCCCTCGCCGCCGGTCGAAGGGATGCCATCGAGCTCACCGACGTGACGGGCCTGCGGCGACTGCTGCTCGACTTCTACGCCTCCCCGGTCAGCCGCAATCTGCTCGACGACATCCTGCATCCGCTCGATGCGCTCGGGCCGGAGCGCTCGACCACCGCTGTGCGCACGCTGCTGTCGTACCTGGGCAACCGCAATTCGCTCGCGCAGGCCGGTCGCGAACTCAACCTGCACCCGAACGCCGTGGGCTATCGCATCCGGCGCGCACGTGAGCTGCTCGGCGTCGACCTCGACGAGCCCGACACCCGCTTCGCCGTCGAACTGGCCTGCCGCGTGCGGCTCCTCGGCGCGGCGCGCTGACCGACGCTCCCTGTTCCGAGGGCACACATCCACCCCCGGTTACTGTGCCGTCACGACGATGAGTCCCGGCCGCCGCCGGGATAGCGTGGAGCGCATGCTCTCCACCGACTTCCGTGCGCTGGGGCTCGAGGAGATCCGCGGCACGCTCGGCGACCCCGAGGGACCGTCGCTGCAGAAGATCACCGACCACCTCGACGAGAACTGCCTGCGCTTCCTCGCCCACTCCCCGTTCGCCACGCTCGCGACCGCCGACCGCGACGGCACCTGCGACTGCTCGCCGCGCGGCGACTACCCCGGCTTCGTCCGCGCGATCGACGACCGCACCGTCGTCATCCCCGACCGCCTCGGCAACAAGATCGCCGACTCGATGCGCAACATCGTCGACAACGGCCACGCGGCGCTGCTGTGCTTCGTCCCCGGCATGAGCGAGACGCTGCGCATCAACGGCACCGCGATCGTCACCGACGACCCGACGCTGCTGCGCGCGCTCGAGCAGGACCACACCGTGCCCGACCTGGCGATCGTGCTGCGCATCCAGCAGGTGTACCTGCACTGCGGGCGCGCGCTTCTGCGCGGCGGGCTCTGGGACGCCGAGATGCAGGACCTCGCGACGCAGGTGCCGTCGTCCGGGCAGATCTGGGCCAGCACCTCGGGGTGGGATGCCGCCGTGGGCGACGTCATCGACGAGGCGATGTCCGGCGCGTACCGGGCGTTGTACTGAGCGTGCGCACCCGCGAGGGCCTGCTCCCCCTGACCGTGCGGGAGATCGTCCGCGAGACCCCCGACATCGTCAGCATCCGCCTGGCCGCACCCGACGGCTCCGCCCTGCCCGCGTGGCAACCCGGAGCGCACGTCGATCTGCAGCTCATCACCCGCCATGAGCGGCAGTACTCGCTCTGCGGCGACCCGGCCGACACCACGTCGTACCGCATCGCCGTGCGCCGCGAAGAGCTCTCCCGCGGCGGCTCGCACTACATCCACACGTTCCTCCGCGAGGGGAGCACGGTGTGGGTGCGGCCGCCGCGCAACCTATTCGAGCTCGGCGAGGCCCCGTCGTACCTGCTGCTGGCGGCGGGGATCGGCGTGACCCCGATCCTCGCCATGGCGCGGCACCTCGCGGCGACCGATGCGGACTGGCGCCTGATCGTCCTGGCACGGACTCGCGACGGCGTGGCGTTCGCCGACGAGATCGCCGCCCTCGGCGAGCGCGCCACGGTCCACGTGAGCGGCGAGCAGGGTCGGCTCGACCTCGGCGCCGAGGTGGCGGCGATCGCCCCCGGCACCGACGTCTACGCCTGCGGCCCCGCCGGGTTCGTCGACGCGCTGCTGGCCCTGACGCCGACGCTGCCGGCGGGCAGTGGCATCCATCTCGAGAGGTTCGAGCCGCGCGCGCGCGAGTTCGGGCCGAACGAGGCGTTCACGGCGACCGCGGCCCGCTCGGGCGTGACCGTCGAGGTTCCCGCCGCGCGGTCGCTGCTCGAGTCGTTGCAGGGCTCCGGCGTGCCGCTCGGCGGCTCGTGCCTGCGCGGCGTCTGCGGCTCGTGCGCCGTTCCGGTGCTGGACGGCGACGTCGAGCACCGCGACTCGCTCACCGTCGACGACGACGCCCGCGTGATGTACCCCTGCGTGTCGCGCGCCCGCCCGGGCTCCGCCCTCGTGCTCGACGCCTGAGCCCGCGTCGCCGCCGACGCGTGCATCCGCGTGAGTGCCCGCCGTGAACGCGATCCGCGCCGAGACACGCGGTGTCGCCGCGTTTCTCGGCGCGGACGGCGTTCATCGGCAGCGGACCGCGGCACTCCCCGGCGCCGCACGCGCGCTCCGGCGAGGCCCGGCGCCTCACACCGCCCGGCGCCTCACACCGCCCGGCGCCTCACACCGCCCGGTGCGTGAACCGCCCGCCGAGCAGCGTCGCCGCGACCGGCATGGCGCGCAGCGCGTCACGGTCGCTCGCGAACGGGTCGCGCTCGACGACGACGAGGTCGGCGGGCTGCCCGACGGCGAGGTGCGAGCGGCTGCTCGCCTCGATCGCCACGTCCAGCGGCAGACGCTGTTCCGGATGCCACGCCTCCCGGTCGCCACGACTGCGTGCGGTGGCCGAGGCGATCGCGTGCCACGGATCCAGCGGCGCGACGGGTGCATCCGAGCCGAGACGCAACTGCGCCCCCGAGCGGTGCAGCGACCCGAACGCGAAGGCGCGACCGGTGCGCCCCGCCCAGTGCAGGTCGGCGATGTCGCGGTCGTCCATCGCGTGCTCGGGCTGCACGCTGGCGATGAGCCCGGCGGGAGCGAAGCGCGCGAAGTCCGCGTCGCGCACGAGCTGCGCGTGCTCGACGATCCCCGGCATCCCGAGTTCTTCGAACACCTCGATGACCTCCGTGTTGGCGCGGTCGCCGATCGCGTGGACCGCGGGCAGGATGCCCCCCGCCTTCGCGCTCACGAGCAGTCGGCGCAGCTCGTCGACCGAGACGCTCTGCACACCGCATCCGTGCTCGTGGTGCGGATCCGCCCCCGGGTAGGGGTCCCAGCACCAGGCGGTGCGCGTGTTGAGCGAGCCGTCGACGACGACCTTGAGCCGGCCCATCGTCACCAGGCCCTCCGCGCCGAGCGCAGCGCCGGTGCGGAGGCCCCGCGCGAGGGCCTCGTCGAGACGGTCGGGCCAGACCGACGCGTCGACGCGGAGCGATCGCACCCCGGACGCCACCCGTTCGGGCCACTCGTCGACGTTCGCGACGTTCTCGTAGTCGACGATCCCGACGATGCCGCGCCGCGCCGCAGCCTCTGCCACCTCGGCGTATGCCTCCACGGGAATGCGGGCCGCCTGCTGGAACCGCTGCAGAGCCGCGATCCATTCGAACTCGGCGACGACGCCCGACTCGTCGGGGTGCAGGCCCAGACGCTCCGCCCCGCGCGAGTTCATCCACCCCGCGTGCAGGTCGCCGCTGACGAGCACGACCGGGTCGTCGGGAAACGCCTCGTCGAGCGCGCGGAGCGATGTCGGCGTCGTCCAGAGGCCGTCGCGGTAGCCGTAGCCGACGAGCACCCCGTCGGTGCGCGGCGCCCCCGCCACGCGTGCCCGTCGCACCGCCTCGACCACCTCGTCCGGACCCGCCGTGTCGCCGACGTCGATGCGGCGGCTCGAGATCACCCACTGGGTGAAGTGCACGTGCGCGTCCCACAGCCCCGCGCCGATCCAGCGGCCGTCGAGATCGACGACCTCGCCCTCGCGAGAGCTCCCGGCAGGAGCGATCGCGGCGACGACGCCGTCGCGGACGACCACGTCGATCGGGTCGCCGCCGCCGTAGCCGCGCGCGCCGCGCAGCGTGAGCGTGCTCACAGCGCCGGCACCGGGGCGCCGACCATGCCGAAGAGGTCCTTCGGATCGTCGGGGGCGGCCACGAGGTCGATCTCGTGCGCGAGATCCGTGCCGGCCACGCTGTCGCGCAGGAATCGCAGCGCCGAGAAGTCCTCGATCGCGAAGCCGACCGAGTCGAAAACGGTCACCTGCTCGGGCGAGGTGCGTCCGGGACGCGACCCGGCCAGCACCTCCCAGAACTCCGTCACCGGGAAGTCCGGCGCCACGCGCTGGATCTCGCCCTCGATCCGCGTCTGCGGCGTGTACTCGACGAACACCGGCCCGCGCGACAGGATCGCCGGGTCGAGCTCGGTCTTGCCGGGGCAGTCGCCGCCGATCGCGTTGATGTGCATCCCGGATGCCACATCGACGTCGTTCAGCACGGTCGCCGCCGCCTTGTCGGCGGTGCAGGTCGTCACGATGTCCGCGCCGCGCGCCGCCTCGGAGGCGGACGCGCAGACCACGATGTCGAAGCCCAGGGGTGCGAGGTTGCGAACGAGCTTGGCAGTCGCCGCGGGGTCGACGTCGAACACCCGCAGGCGGTCGACTCCGAGCACGCCCCGGAACGCCAGCGCCTGGAACTCCGCCTGGCTGCCCGCCCCGATCATCGCCATCACGCGCGCATCGGCGCGCGCGAGGCGACGGGCGACCATCGCCGAGGTCGCGGCGGTGCGCAGCGCCGTCAGCAACGTCATCTCGGAGAGGAACACGGGGTAACCGTTGTGCACGTCGGCGAGGACGCCGAACGCGGTGACGGTCTGGTAGCCCCGCCCCGGGTTGAAGGGATGGCCGTTGACGTACTTGAACGCGTACGTGTCGGGGTCGCTGATCGGCATGAGCTCGATCACCCCGAACGGCGTGTGGCTCGCCATCCGCTCGACCTTGTCGAACGACGGCCAGCGTCGGTAGTCGGCCTCCAGGTAGGCGACCATGTCGGTCATCAGCCGCTCCGCCCCGTGCGTGGCGACCCAGCGGACCATGGCGTTCACGCCCACGAATCCCGTCATCGTGCGTCTCGTTCCTCTCGTAGGCGGATGGCATCCATCCGGTCGGCCAGGGCCGGGTTGGTGTAAGGGCCGGGGGCGCGAAGCGCCGCGACCACGCGGTCGACGACGGCGGCGGGTTTGTCCTGGCTGAGCTTCTGCTTGGCCTCGAAGCGGCTCACCGGCAGCCGGAAGCCGACCGTCCCGTGGACGATGCGGTCGACGTAGGCGGTGTTCTCGAGCGAGTCGTGCATCAGGAAGGGGTTCGGCAGCGGGGCCTCGAAATGCGTCACCAGCCGGTCCAGGACCGCGAGGTTCTCGTCGTCGCCGAGCAGCTCTGGGGTGCCGTGCAGGTGCGCGACGACGAAGTTCCACGTCGGCACCGCGGGAGACGTGCCGTACCAGCTCGGCGACACGTATCCGCTCGGCCCCGACACGATCACCATCGCCTCGTGCCGCCCCAACTCGTGCAGCTGCTCGTCGGGCCGGCCGACGTGGCTGACCAGCGAGAACCCGTCGGACTCTTCGTCGACGAGCATCGGATAGTGGGATGCCACGAGCCCGCGGCCGGGAACGTGGCTCACGAGCGTCGCCCAGGGGTTTTCGCGAACGAGATCCCGGACGCCGTCGAGGTCGTCGAAGGCGTAGTCGTCGGCGTGTCTCATCGTGTCTCCCCCTCACCGGAGCGTGCCGGGCCGAACACGAGGACGAGTTCGGCCGGGGCATCCGAGGTGTTCCGCACCCCGTGCGCGAGTCCCGCCGGCGCGTAGGCCGCGTCGCCCGCGCGGAGCGTCCGACGCTCTTCGCCCGAGACGAACTCGACCTCGCCCGACACGACGACGTACATCTCCTCGCTGCTCTCCACCGAGCAGCTGTCGGCCGCGCCGGACAGGTGGCGGTGCTCGCCCTCCGAGGCGCCCGGCTCGAGGTGGTACAGCATCACCTGGGCGCCGAGGGCGGAGGCATCCGGGAAATACCACTCGATGCCCACGCGGCCGTCCCCCTCGTACAGGTTCCAGTGGTGGTAGCCGTCGCCGCGGCGTTGGGTCAGCAGGTCGCTCATGGCCGCCCTCACAGCGCCGGGGCGGCGGTCGCGTCGACCGCGAAGGCGCCGAGGTCATCGGTGGTGCCGTCGCCGATGGCCAACTCGGCCAGGCCCAGGCCGAAAGCGGGCGTGAACTTGAACGCGTGGCCCGCTCCGAGCCCGACGATGATGTCGGGTTGCTCGCGGAGCGGTCCGAGCACGAAGCGCCGCCCGGGCGTCAGGGCGTACTGGCACGTCACCGTCCGCAGCAGCGTCCCCGCCGCGGGGATGGTCCGCGCCAGGAACGCCTCCAGCTCGGCGACGCGTTCCGGGGAGGGGACGAACGTGCGCTCCTCCGGCGTCATGTGGTTCTCCGACACGTCGCGCGCGGCCTTGATCGTCGGTTCCCCGTAGGCCGGGAACCCGTAGAAGTTCTGCTCGTCCTCCCAGATCCACACCGGGAAGCGATCCGCGTCGAAGGCCGCCGGGTTCTCGGGGGCGAAATAGCTGACCTGTTCCTGCATGACCTCGAGGGGGATCCGGATGCCAAGCGGCTCGAGCAGCGCGTTGGTCCAGGCATCCGCGGCGACGACGACCCGGCCGGCGCGGACATCGCCCGCCGATGTCGAGACGACGACCCCGTCCTCCATGGGCAGCAGCGCGTCGACGCGCGTGTGGTCGCGCAGCTCGGCGCCGAGCATGCGCGCGTGCATCTGCAGCGTCGCGACCGTGCGCGCGGCGTGCGCGACGCCGGAGTCTGGGGTGTACACCGTCGTCACCCCGTCGGGCACGGCGAACTGCGGCCAGCGCGCCCGCATCTCGGCCGGGGAGAGCAGTTCGTACGGCACTCCGTTCTCCGCGAGGCTGCGGGCGAAGTCGTCGGCGTCGTAGGGTCCGTCGTCGGGGATCATCACCACGCCGCCGGTGATGGTGAGCAGCCGCTCCCCCGTGGCCGCCTCGAGCGCCGCCCACTCGCGGTAGGCCGCTTGAGCGAAGCGGACGTACTCGGGCGACCCGTACGACGTGCGGACGATGCGCGAGGTGTCGTGCGAGGCGCCGCGGACGTGCCCGAGCTCGTACTGCTCGAACGCGACCGTGCGGACACCGGCGCGGGCGAGGTGGTACGCGGTGGCGCTACCGAGCGCTCCCAGGCCCACGACGGCGACGTCGTACTGCTCCATGGCGGTCCTTCCGGAAGGCCGGGTCGGGAACCCGGCGGATGGATGCCATTATTCGAATCGCGCAGGTCGCTGCTGTTACGGTCTGCACGAAGTGCAATTCACCATCCACCGGATTGCGAATCGTCGAGGAGAGTCGATGGGCCCACGGTCAGCGCAGACGGTCGCGGTGCTGCGCGCCGTCGCCGCCCGGTCCGATCCCACCGTCGCGCTCCCGCTCTCGGCGATCGCCGCGGCCGTCGGAACGGGGCTGAGCGCCGCGTCCCGCCTCTGCACCGAGCTCGTGGACGCGGGGGCGATCGAGCGCGGCGACGGCTACGGCTCGTTCCGCATCGGCGCGCGCGCTCTCGAGCTGTCGGGAGGCTCGGCCCGCGCGCTCGGGGTGGTACCGGCGTTCGAACTGCACCGCATCGCGCAGGACTCCGCCGAGACGGTGCTGCTCGGCGCGCCCGACGACGAGGCGGTCCGCGTCGTCGCGGCCGTGGGTTCCGGCTGGACGCTGCACGTTCCGGCCACGGTCGGCGAGCTCATCGCCGACCCCCGTCGCGCCGTCGTCGCCGCCCTCGCGGGGGAAGGCCCCGATGTCGTCGAGAGCGCGGTCGGTCGCGCCGTCGAGATCGCGGTCGCCGTGTCGGCACCGGACGGACGCCGCGTCGCCGTGCTCGCGGTGAGCCTCCCCGTGTACCGCGCGGTTCGCGCGCGGCCCCGGGTCCGCCGGCTCCTGACCGACGCGCGGCGCGCGCTGGAGCGGACGATCGCCGAGGCCTATCGGCGACCGGTCGTCACGACGTCGCCGTCCGCGGCATCCGGTCGAGAGAACGCTCCCCGCACGGTCGAGGCGGTGCTGCGAGTGCTCGAGGCGGTCGGTGCGCGCCCTGCGACCGCGTCGAGCGTGGCCGCCGCGGCACACCTCCGACCCGAACGCGCCCGTCGGCTCGTCGAGGCCCTCGTCCGGTGCGGGGCACTGGCGCG
>JAAIGF010041140.1_pt1 | contig 15289 bp, 13 predicted proteins | sample 6487441 | NCBI WGS metagenome assembly JAAIGF01 (sample SAMN13974129, study PRJNA590717) | phyllosphere metagenome | biome: pepper field; feature: multiple bacterial spot infested pepper fields; material: pepper leaves; isolation source: leaves from pepper fields | host: Capsicum annuum ... | reverse complement strand
GCACCAGGCGTTGCACGGGCAGACCCGGATCGCGTCGGGCGATGTGCAGCAGCGCCTGCGTCTGGAAGTCGGCGACCTCGGGCAGCTCGCCGGGGTGCGACACCTTCAGCATGTATCGGGTTGCGCTGTCCGGTGCGTCCAGCGTCACCAGGAAGTTGGCGTCACGCTCGCCGGTCAGTGCCCGCAAGCTGCCCGACAGCCCGTATTGCCTGGACAGCAAGCCAACTGCCCAGGCCGCCTCGACCGGGGCCGCGGGCGCGGTCAGCACGGAAATTTCAGGCAGTTCCGCCGCCACGAATGCCATGCTCATGCCCCCGCCGCAAAACCGGACAAGGCACTGGCCAGATTGGGGCCCAGGTCCTCGGACAGATAGCCGCCCTCCTGCACCAGTACGGTCGGCAGGTCCAGGCGCGCGACCTCCGCCGTGATCCGCGCAAAGCCTTCGGTCGTCACGGCCGCTGCGCGGTACGGGTCGCGTTCGTGCGCATCCAGCCCCATCGCCACCACCAGCGCACCCGGTGCATAGCGCCGGATGACCTCGCAGGAGCGCCGCAAGGCGGCCAGATAGCCCTCGGTGTCGATGCCGCGTGCCAGCGGCAGGTTCAGGTTGTAGCCCAGGCCATCGCCTTCGCCGCGTTCGTGGGCATGGCCGGTGAAGAACGGCGTGCAGAAATGCGGATCGCCATGCAGCGACACCGTCAGCACATCGGGCCGGCGCCAGAAGATGCCCTGCGTGCCGTTGCCGTGGTGGATGTCGATGTCCAGCACCGCCACCCGCGCATGGCGGGCCCGCAGCACCTGGGCGGCGATGGCGGCATTGTTCAGGTAGGTGAAGCCGTTCGCGCGGTCGGCGTAGGCGTGGTGACCGGGTGGACGGCACAGCGCGTAGGCCACGCGCTCGCCGTCGGCCACCAGTTGCGCGGCGTGGGTCGCGACGTGTGCCGACCAGCAGGCGGCTTCCCAGGTATGGCGGCCGATCTCGCAGGCCATGTCGCCCATGTGATAGCCCGCCTGGCCCACCAGGCTGTCCGGGTAGGTGAAGGGCTGGCCAGGAAACGGATGCACGTTGGGCAGCACATCGGGGGCGGCGTCTTCCAGCTGTTGCCAGCGGTCCCAGACGGTTTCCAGGAAGTGCAGATACTCAGGCGTATGGATCGCCGCACGCGGTCCGGCACCGAAGTCTTCCGGCGTCATCACGTCATGCCCCTGCGCCTGTGCCGCGGCCAGCAGGATGTGCGCGCGCTCGGGCTGCTCGTTGCTGCGGCGCAGTTGGCCCCGCACGATGAATTGCTGCGGATCGTGGCCATCATGGCGATCGCTGTAGACGACTTTCATCATTCGCTTCCGGGACGGGACAGAAAAGATCAGTACTGCGATTCGACGCGCCAGCTCACCGGTATCTCGGCGACGCTCGCGCTCGCGGGCAGGCTCAGGGCAAGACACGCGATACGCGCGATGTCTTCGGGCTGGGTCAACTCATCGAGCTGCTCGGCAGGCACGCCAGCGGCCATGTCGGTAGCCACGAAGCCTGGGCAGATCGCGGTGCAACGCACCTGCGCGTCGTCGCCGCAGTGGCGGATGCCGTGGGCCAGGGCCAGCACCGCCGCCTTGCTCATGGCGTACAGGCTGCCTTCGGGCGAGCGCACGCGCTTGCCGGCCAGCGAGGCCACGACCAGCACCTTGCCCGCCGTGGCGACCAGATGCGGCCACGCATGCTGGGTCAGGCGCATCGGCGACTTCACGTTGACCTCGAACAGCGTGTCGAACTCGTCGCTGCTGGCCTCGATCACCGACTGCGTGCTGAGGATGCCGGCGTTGTGCACCAATGCGTCGATGCGGCCGTGCTGGGCAATGGTGTCGGCGACCCAGCGCGCCTCTGACTCGGGGTCGCGCGCATCGAATCGGTGCTGCGAGATATGGGGCCGATCGAGCACCTCGCCCGGCGTCCGCAACCCCGCACTCACGTGCCAGCCGTTGGCCACCAGTTCACGGGCAATGGCCAGGCCGATGCCCCGCCCTGCCCCGCTGACCATGGCCACCTTGCGCGTCTGCGTCATGCTGTCGACTCCTGTGGGAATGCGGTTCACGGCGCCGGACTACGGCACCAGGTCTCCTGCGTGCTCGCGGGCTTCGTCCAGGTGGTAGCGCAAGGCTGCCTGCGCCGCCTGGACATCCCGCGCGCGAATGGCCTGCACGATGGGCCGGTGGGTGGCCGCCAGATCCTGCGGCGAACCGAAGGTGTCTTCGGTCCACGCCAGCAGCATGCGGACTTCGTTGAGCATGTTCTCGAACAGGCGCAGCAGATAGTCGTTGCCCGACAGCGCGCAGATGTGGCCGTGGAAGGCCAGGTCGGCAGCCACCCGCTCGGGGCGCGACAACTGGTCGGCCCGAGCCACCATGTCTTCCACCCGTGCAGCCAGGGCATCGAGCCCGGCGTTGCTGGCGTGCTGGCACGCCAGGGCGACCGCCATCAGTTCGAGCTGGATGCGGACCGCGTACAGATCGTCGATTTCCTTGGCCGACATGGTGCGCACGGCAAAGCCATGACGAGGCCGCGACACCACCAGACCTGCACTTTCCAGGCGGCGTGCCGCTTCGCGCACCGGCGCCCGGCTCACGCCCATCTGCCGCGCCAGCTCGGCCTCGACGATGCGTGCGCCGGGGGCGAGCCGGCCTTCCAGAATGGCGTTCTGCAACTGCGTTTGAATCAACCCGACCAGATCGGGTGCGCGGATCGACGAGAAGGTCGGCTCCGCTGCCAGTCCAATCGGACTGAGTATCGGTTTGCTGGAATCGGGGGACATGGACGCTCAGGTTTTGGCGCGCTCGACAGGACGCCGTGCACGCGCGAGATAGACGCCCGCCGCCAGGATCATGGCGATGCCGCCAAGCGCCACCGCGTCGGGCGGCCGATTGAACCACACCGCGCTGATGGCAACCGCCAGCATCAACTGGATGTAGTTCAAGGGGCCCAGTGTCGCCGCTCCCGCCCGGCGAAACGCTGCCAACAACAACAGTTGTGCTGCGCCGCTGCACACCCCGCCGAGCAGCATGATGCCGAACGCCCCCGGTCCCGGCATGGTGGCGCCAGGCGCCAGGAAGAGCCAAGGCAGGTTGGTGACCACCAGGCAGACCGCCGCCATGTGGGCAAACTGCACCGGCGCCGGCACCAGCCCGGCCAGACGCCGGGTCAGCACCTGGAACATCGCGTAGCAGACCGCCGACACCACCATCAGCAGCGTCCCGCCCAGTGGCAGGTCGCCCCCCGGCCGCACGATCAGCAGCATGCCGCCGAAGCCCGCCACCACCGCGATCCACTGCACGCGCGTGACCCGCTCGCCCAGCAGCCACGGCGACAGCGCCACCATCAACAGCGGCGCCGTGAAGTAGATGGCGGTGGCCTCGGCCAGCGGCATGGTGACCAGGGCGGTCATGAAGCAGGTCGCCACCGTCGCCAGCATCAGGCTGCGGCAGAACAGCAGGCCCTGGTGCGGTGCCCGCCAGATCCGCAGCGTGCGATGGCGCCAGAGCAGTACCAGCGCCATCGCCGAGATCGCCAGATAGCGCGTGAGGTTCATCACCGCTGGCGGGTAGCGCGACACCATTTCCTTGGCGAAGGCGTCGTAACTGGCAAAGGCCACCAGCGCGCACAGGAAGATGAGGATGCCGGTGCGGCGACTGGCCTCGTCGATGACGGGCGCAGTCGCCTGCGCAACAGATCCCGCGGTCTGCCCGGCGTGGCCCATGGCTCAGCCTTCGCTGGCCAGGATGTCTTGCAGGCGGTCCACCGCCCGGTCCAGGCGCGCGAACATCTCGTCGAGTTCTTCCTCGGTCACGATGAGCGGCGGGCACATGGCGACGGTGTCGCCCATGGCGCGCACGATCAGCCCTTCTTCCTGCGCCAGCGCAGCCAGCTTGGCGCCGACCTTGCGCGTGGCGGCGAACGGCGTGCGCGCGGCCTTGTCGGCAACCAGTTCGATGGCCCCGATCAAGCCTACGCCGCGAGCTTCACCGACGAACGAGCGATCGGCATAACCATGCAGGCGCTGCAGGAAGCGCGGCGATAGCCGACGCGTGTGGCCGAGGATGTCCTCGTCGGCATAGACCTTCAGCGTTTCCAGCGCGACGGCAGCCGCCACCGGATGGCCCGAATACGTGAAGCCGTGGCCGAAAGTGCCGACCTTGCCGCTGTTGGCGGCGATGGCGTCATGCACCTTCGCCGACACCATCACGGCCGAGATCGGCAGGTAGCCCGAGGACAGCGCCTTGGCGCAGGTCAGGATGTCGGGCTGCATGCCGAAGGTGGTCGACCCGAACATGTTGCCGGTGCGACCGAAGCCGCAGATCACCTCGTCGGCCACCAGCAGCACGTCGTACTTCCTGAGCACGGCCTGAATCTTGGCGAAGTAGGTTTCCGGCGGAATGATGACGCCGCCCGCACCCATGACGGGTTCGGCGAAGAAGGCAGCCACGGTGTCCGGACCTTCGGCCAGGATGCGCGCCTCCAGCGATGCCGCCAGGCGGTCGGCAAAGGCCTCGGGCGTTTCACCCGGCTCGGCATTGCGATAGTGGTGCGGGCACTCGACGTGCAGGATGCGGTCGATGGGCAGGTCGAAGTCGGTGTGGTTCGCCGGCAGGCCGGTCAGGCTGGCCGCCACCACGGTGACGCCGTGATAGCCCTTCTGGCGCGACAGGATTTTCTTCTTCTGCGGCTTGCCGATGGCGTTGTGGTAGTACCAGATCATCTTCACCGCCGAGTCGTTGGCTTCCGACCCAGAGTTGGCGAAGAACACCTTTGCCATGGGCACCGGTGCCAGCGCCAGCAGGCGCTCGGCCAGTTCGGCGACGGCCGGGTTCGAACGGTGATTGAACGTGTGGTAGTACGGCAGCGTGCGCAGGGCCTGCACGCCCGCCTCGACCAGGCGCGGGTGGCTGAAGCCCAGCGAGGCACACCACAGGCCCGACATGCCTTCCAGATAACGGCGGCCTGTTTCGTCTTCGACGTACACCCCTTCGGCGCGCGTGATGACGAAAGGACCGACCTCACCGTGGGCAGCCAGGTTGGTATAGGAATGAAGATGGGCGGCGACGTCGGCCGATGCAATGGGAGTCTGGGTCATGGGATGCTCGCAGGAATCTCAATATCCGCGCGTCAGGTCGATGGCCACCGTATCGGCACGGCCAGCCAGGATCTGCGCAAGGTTGTGGTGGGTTTGCCGCGCGATCACCGCAGGCGCCGTACGGGTGGCGATGTGCGGCGTGACCGTGATGCGGGGATGGCGCCAGAACGGATGGCTTTCCGGCAGGGGTTCGTGGGTGAAGGCGTCGAGCGTGGCGGCCCCCAGCGTGCCGTGGTCGAGCGCACGCAGCAGGTCGGTCTCGACCAGGTGCGCGCCCCGCCCGACGTTGATCAGATGTGCGCCCCGGGGCATCTGCGCGAAGCGGTCCGCGCACAGAAAACCCTGGGTCTCGGGCGTGAGCGGCAGTAGGCAGACCAGGGTGTCGCACCCTGACAGAAAGTCGTTGCACTGGTCTTCGCCGTGGAAGGCGTCGATGCCGGCGGGCAGGTCGGCTTTGGCGGTGCGGCTCCAGCCCCGGACCTGGTAACCCATGCTCAGCAGCGTGCGTGCGCAGTTCAGGCCCAGCGTGCCCAGGCCGGCGATACCGACACGATGCCGCGACGGCGCGACGATGGCCTGCTCTTCCCAGCGCGCCTGGGCGGCACTGGCCAGGTATGCGCCCATGTGACGCTGCCGGTGCACCACGGCCCAGGCCACATAGGCGGCCATGCCGCTAGCCATGTCGGGATCGACGATGCGGCACAGGGGCACGGCGGGCAGATCGGTATCGCAGGTGATGTGATCGACGCCCGCTGCCAGCGACTGGATCAACCGCAGCCTCGGCATGCGGCGCAGCAGGCCCGGTTCGGGATACCAGCAGACGGCCGCATCGATCTCGTCCAGGGCGCCCAGATCGTTGCCCAGGCGCAGACGGGCATCGGGGAACTGTGCCTGAAACGCTGGCACCAGATGGTCCATCGTGATCTGGCTGCTGATCAGCGCAATGGTCGTGGGCGAGGACGTCATGCTGCCGCTCCGACCGGCTGCTTTTCCGTGACCAACCTGGGCACGGCATCGATCAAGGTCCGCGTGTACGGATGCTGCGGGTTGGCCAGCACGTCTGCGGTGCGGCCGTACTCGACCACCGTGCCGCGCTGCATGACGGCGATGTAGTCGCACATCTCGCCTGCCACGCGCAGGTCGTGGGTGATGAAGACCATCGCCAGCTTGAAGCGCTCGCGCACTTCCGCGAACAGCTTGAGCACCTGCGCCTGCACCGACACGTCCAGTGCGGACACCGGCTCGTCGGCCACCAGCAGTTCCGGCTCCATGGCCAGCGCGCGGGCAATGCCGATACGCTGGCGTTGACCACCCGAGAACTCATGCGGATATCGGTCGGCGGCCTCGGGGCCCAGGCCCACCAGCTTGAGCAGATCGATGGCCCGTGCCATGGCCTTGTCGGCCGGCACGCCCTGCGCGATCGGCCCGGCCGCCACCGTCGGCCCGATGCGATGGCGTGGATTCAGCGACGCATACGGGTCCTGGAACACCATCTGGATCTTGCCCTGCGCCTGCTGCTGAAACTGCCGGCCGGAGTTGAGGATCTTGCCCTTGAACAGGATGCGTCCGCTGTCGAAGGGGTTGAGGCCGACGATGCAGCGCCCCACCGACGATTTGCCCGAGCCCGACTCGCCGACCAAACCCAGCGTCTCGCCCTGGCGCAGCTCGAAGCTGATGCCGCGCGCCGCTTCCACGCGACGGCCCTTGCTCATCAGCGTGGCGCCGGTGACGTAGGTCTTGCACAGGTCCTGCACCTGCAGCACCAGTTGCGCCCTCGCCGTCTCTTCGCGTTCCAGCATGGTGCCCTGCGGAATCGCGGCGATCAGCTTCTTGGTATAGGCATGTTGCGGCGCGACCAGCACTTCCTTCGCAGGGCCGTCTTCCACCACCACGCCGGTCTGCATCACCACCACGTGATCGGCGATCTGCGACACCACGCCGAAGTCGTGCGTGATGAACAGCACGGCCGTGCCGCGCCGCTGCTGCAGCTCGCGCATCAGCCTGAGGATCTGCGCCTGCGTGGTGACGTCCAGCGCGGTGGTCGGTTCGTCGGCGATCAGCAGGCGTGGTTCGAGCAGCAGGGCACACGCGATCATCACGCGCTGGCGCTGGCCGCCCGACAGGCGGAACGGGTAGCTGTCGATGAGGATGTCCGGCTCGGGCAATCCAACGTCGGCCAGCGCGGCAATGATGCGCTTGCGCTTTTCGTCGGCAGGCAGGCTGATGTGGGCGTCGAACACCTCGGCCAGTTGGTCGCCAATGCGCATCACCGGGTTGAGCGCGGTCATCGGCTCCTGGAACACCATGCCGATACGGCGGCCCCGCAGGTCGCGCAGTTGCGTTTCGTTCAGCGACAGCAAGTCCGTGCCTTCGAACACGATCTTGCCCGCCACGGGCTCGACGTTCGGACGCGGCAGCAGGCCCATGATGGCGTTGGCGATCATCGACTTGCCCGAGCCCGACTCACCGACCACGCACAGGGTCTGTCCCGGCATCAGCTTGAAAGACGCGCCCTGCACGGCCAGCGTGCGGTCCCCTCCCGGCGGCAGGCGAATGTCCAGGCCCTGCACTTCCAGCACGGGTTGGTTGTTTGCGGTCTGTTCGTCTGCGGTCTGCGTGCTCATCGCTGTCTCCCACCCAAACGGCTGTTCAATCCATCGTTCAGGCCTTCGCCCACCAGGTTCAACGCCAGCACCGTCAGCAGGATCGCCAGGCCCGGGAACACCGCGATCCACCACGCCTGGCGCAGCACCGTGCGGGCCGATCCGACCATGTAGCCCCAGCTCATCTGGTTGGGATCGCCCAGCCCCAGGAAGCTCAGGCTCGATTCGAGCAGGATCGCGGTAGCCACCATCAGCGAAGCCATGACGACGATGGGCGACGCGGCGTTGGGCAGGATCTGCGTGAAGATGATGCGCGGCGTCGACTGGCCTGCCAGCACTGCTGCGGCGACGAAGTCGCGCTGCCGCAGCGTCAGGAATTCTCCCCGCACCAGCCGGGCCACCGGCGGCCACGCCACGATGGCGATGGCCGTGACGATGGAGTTCACCGAGGGCTCGAAGATCGCCACCAGCACGATGGCCAAGGCAAAGCTGGGAATCGCCTGGAACAGTTCGGTGAAGCGCATCAGCGCGGCATCGACCCAGCCGCCGAAGTAGCCGGCGATGGACCCGATGCTCACGCCGATGATCAGCGATACCAAGGTCGACACCACGCCGATCAGCAGCGAGATGCGCGCGCCCATCACCATGCCCGACATGATGTCGCGGCCCACCGTGTCGGTGCCCAGCAGGAAGCCCGGCTCCTGCATCGGTGCCAGGAACGGACGCTCGACCATGTCCCATGGATCGTGGGAAGCCAGCAGCGGACCGAAGGCCACCAGCAGGCCGACCAGCATCAGCACGATCAGTCCGAAGACCGCTCCCTTGTTGCGACAGAAACGCCGCCAGAATGCGCTTTTCATATGGGCCTCAGGACAGTTCGATACGGGGGTCCACCAGCGTGTAGACCAGGTCCGTGATGAGGTTGAAAAGAATGGCCATGGCCGCCGTCATCAGGAAGCAGCCCAGCAGCAGGTTGTAGTCGCGCTGCAGCAGCGCATCGAACATCAGGCGGCCGATGCCCGGCCAGGCGAACACGGTCTCGGTCAGGATCGCACCGCCGATCATGCCGCCCGCCTGGATGCCGGCCAGCGTGACCACCGGCAGCAGCGCGTTGCGCAGGATGTGCGCGCGCTGGATGCGCCCCGGGTGCACGCCCTTGGCCCGCGCCGTCTTCACGAAGTCCATCTGCGCGACTTCCAGCATCGACGCCCGCGTCATGCGGGCATAGACCGCCATGTAGAACAGGGCCAGCGTCACCGACGGCAGCACCAGGTGCTTGGCGATATCGAGCGCCAGCGCGAAGCCCGACAGGTTGGCGCCCACGCTCATGTAGCCGAAGCCGGGCAGCCAGGCCATCTGCACCGAGAACACCAGCACCGCCATCATCGCCAGCCAGTACAGCGGCGTGGCGTAGAAGATCAGCGCCACCACCGTGATGGCGCTGTCGACCCAGGTGCCGACCCGCCGGCTGGCGATGGCCCCCAGCGCGACCCCGAAGATCAACGACATGACGAACGCGCTGCCGGTCAGCAACAGCGTTGCCGGCAGACGATCGAGAATCAGGTCCAGCACGGGCTGCTGCTGGCGATAGGAAAAGCCCAGATCGAGCTGGACGATGTGGCCCAGGTAGGTGAACAACTGCGTCGACAGCGGCTGGTCCAGGCCGAACTCTTTGCGCAATTGGTCGACGAATTGCTGATCGGATGCACCGGCCTCGCCGGCAAGGACTGCGACAGGATCGCCGGGCGCGGCGCGCACCAGCAGGAAGTTGACGGTCGCGATCAGCATCAGGGCAATCAAGCCCTGGAGCAGTCGCGTGAACATGAACTGAAATCGTTTCATCGGCGTATGTCGCGCCAGCCGGGGCCAGCCAGGAATCGATAGTGGCCGCCCCACCCATCAAGGCGGAGCGGCAAGGACGTTCGCTCAGCCGACCGTGGCGCGGCCCAGGCTGTCGTTCAGGCCGATACCCGACGTAATGGGGTTCTTTACCTTGGTGCGATACAGCGTGGGGAACTGGATCTCGTGGAGCCAGGCCACCGGTGCCTCATCGACCAGGATCTTCTGCACTTCCGCGTAGATCGCGGCGCGCTTGGCCGGGTCGGTCTCGCGGGCGCCCGCGGCGAACAGTTCGTCGACCTTCGGGTTGGAGTAACCCTCGACGTTGTTGAACTGCGAGCCCTTGGCGATGTTGTCGGTGGTGTAGTTGCGCGCCACCCCCAGTGCGGCATCGCCGTATTGGTAGACGAAGGTGAAGGCCAGGTCGTAGTCCCACTCGGCGATGCGCTGGTTCCAGCCGGCCACGTCGGTACCGGTCAGCACCACCCGCAGGCCGATCTGCGCCAGATTCTGGCGAACCATCTCGGCCTGACGTTGCCAGGCTTCGCCGTACGGGATCGGCAGCAGGCGAATCGATTCGCCCTTGTAGCCGGACTCCGCCAGCAACTTCTTGGCAGTGGCCACGTCGCGCTTGTATTTGGTGGTGTCGGCCGTGTAGTGGCGCACGTTGCTGTTGAAGGGGCCGGTCGCAGGCTTGGCAAAGCCGTACCACGCCACCTTGGCCATGGCCTCGCGGTCGATGCCGTACATCAGCGCCTGACGGAACTTCACGTTGTTCATCGGCGCCTTGCGGTTGTTCACCCACAGCCACGACAGCGGCGAGAAGAACTCCCAGCCCTTGGTGGTGACCGCAGCCCCGTCGAGCTTGGACAGCCGCTCGACGTCGAAGTACTCGACCGACCCGCCCGGGGCGATGTCGATCTTGCCCGACTCGAAGGCCGCCGCGCGCGAGGCGGCATCGGGGATCACATGGAAGTACACGTTCTCGACGCCCGGTGCGCCGGGGGTGTGGTACTGCTCGTTGGCCACCAGGTGGATGTACGAGCCGCGCACCCATTCCTTGAACTTCAGCGGGCCGGTGCCGATCGGCGTGGCGTTGGCCGGGTTGGTCGAGAAGTCGGTGCCTTCGTAGATGTGCTTCGGGATCATCGGCATGCTGCCGGTCTCGAAGATGCCCATGAAGGGACCGAAGGTCTGCTTGAGCTTGAACACCACGGTCAGCGGATCGGGCGCCGTGATCGACTCCACCGACACCAGATTGCCGCGCAGACGCGCGTGCGTCTTGCGCAGGAACACGTCCACCGAGAACACCACGTCGGCCGAGGTGAACGGCTTGCCGTCGTGCCACTTCACGTCGGGCTTGAGCTTGAAGGTGTAGGTCAGGTTGTCGTCGCTGACCGTCCAGGACGTCGCCAACAGGGGCGAAGGCTCGAGCTTCTCGTCATAGCGCAGCAGGCCTTCATAGATGTTGCCCGCAACCATCTGGGTCGGGCCGTTCTGCAGCAGGCCCAGCATCAGGCCGGGCGGCTCGGGCTGCACCAGCACGTTGATGGTTCCACTCTGCTTTTGCTGTGCCAGCGCGGCCAGCGGCACACCTGCGATCGACAGGCCCAGGCCGGCTGCACCCATCTGGATAAATTGGCGACGTTTCATTCGGGCAATCCTTGGTGGTGATGGAAGTGAGGGAGGGGCAAAGCGTCAGTCGCGAAACGAGGTAGCCGGACCCGGCTCCAGGCGTTGCAACATCGCGCGCCATTCGCGCGCATTGGGATCGGTCTGCCCGGCCTGGCGGTTGCTGTCGCCGCTCTCGTATTGGCGCGCGGTGCGCTCGGCGACCTCGTCGGGGACCGGGTGGATGGCCTGTCCGCTGGACTGGATCGCCAACTGCACTTGGCACGCACGTTCCAGGTTGACCATCAGGATGAATGCTTCGGATACCGTGCGGCCCAGGGTCATCAGACCGTGGTTGCGCAGGATCATGGCGCGCGCCGTGGGGCCCAGGTCGGCGATCAGCCGCTCGCGCTCTTCATGGTCGAGCGCGATGCCTTCGAACTCGTGATAGACCACGCGGTTGTAGAACTGCAGCGCCCACTGATTGCACGGTTGCAGGCCGCCTGCCAGCGACGAGACACCAACGCCCGCCACCGTGTGGGTGTGCAGCACGCAGGCAGCGTCATGGCGCGCGCTGTGGACGGCGCTGTGGATGGTGAACCCCGCCGGGTTCACGTCGTAGGGGCTGTCGTCGAGAATCCGCCCTTCCAGGTCGATCTTCACCAGCGAGGACGCGGTGATGTCCCGGAACAGCATCCCGAACGGGTTGATGAGGAACTGGTCCTCGGTCCCCGGCACCCGGGCCGAGATGTGCGTGTAGATGGAGTCGTCCATGCCGTAGTGCGCGACCAGGCGGTACGCCGCCGCCAGGTCTTCGCGCAGTTGCCTTTCGGCGCTCTTGGCCCCGGCCGGTTGGCTGGAGACTACGTGGAAGCTCATTGCTCGTTCCCCTTTTTGGGCGGTGGCGGATGCCCCCTCTGTCGGCTGTCGACAGTTGACGGAACGAGTAAAGCAGAAGCCATGCCACTTTGACCAAAGTCATAGGGAACGCCCGAATTAGCGCTAATCCCCATTGGCGATGCGGCATGGATGGGCCAGAGACCAGCCCGGATTTGGTGCGTGAGAGAGGGAAGTTGGGGCGGCGATGCACCGCCCCGGGGTGAGCTTCAGGCCGTGGCGGCCATCACCCTTTGTGAAGCGTGCGCGAGCGCGTACGCGGCAGGAATGCGGTGACCAATCCCAGGAGCGGCAGGAACGAACACAGGTGATAGACCCAGATCACGCCCCGGGCATCGGCCAATTGCCCCAGCCCGGCCGCCGCCACGCCACCAATGCCGAACATCAGGCCGAACATCGTCCCCGACACCATGCCGACGCGGCCCGGCACGGCCTCCTGGGCATAGACCACCAGCGCCGCGAAGGCGGACGACATCACCAGGCCGATCGTGATGGCCAGCACCGCCGTCCAGAACAGACTGGCGTAGGGCAACGCCAGCGCGAACGGCGCCACCCCCAGGAACGAAATCCAGATCACCGCCTTGCGGCCAATGCGATCGCCCACCGGGCCACCGAAGAAAGTGCCTGCCGCGACCGCTGCCAGGAAGATGAACAGATAGATCTGGCTCTGCTGGACGGTGATGCCGAAGCGCTGGATCAGATAGAAGGTGAAGTAGTTGGTGAACGCCGCGATGTAGACGAATTTGGCGAACATCAGGATGGCGATGACCACCACTGCCTGCAGCATGTCACGCCGGCTCAGCCCCACCGCATGGTTGCGCGCCAGGCTGTTGGTGCGGGCCTGTCCGTGCTGGAGCGTCCATTTGGTCAGTTGCCACAACACCCAGATCGCCAGCACCGCGAACAGCATGAACCAGGCGATGGCCGACTGCCCGTAAGGCACCACGATGGCCGCCGCCAGGAGCGGGCCGATGGCCGATCCGCTGTTGCCGCCGACCTGGAAGGTGGACTGCGCCGTGCCGAACCGCCCGCCCGACGCCATCCGCGCGACGCGCGATGCCTCCGGATGGAACGTCGCCGACCCCACGCCGACGATGGCCGCCGACACCAGCAGCATTTCATAGCTGCCCGATATCGACAGCAGGCCGATGCCGAGCAAGGTCATGACCATGCCTGCAGGAAGCAGGTAGGGCTTGGGATGCTTGTCGGTGTAGAGCCCGATCCAGGGCTGCAACAGTGACGCCGTGATCTGGTAGACCAGCGCGATGCCGCCGATCTGCCCGAAGGTCAGGGTGTACTGGTCCTTCAACATCGGGAAGATCGCCGGCAGCAGGGCCTGGATCAGGTCGTTGAGAAGATGGGCGAAGGCGGCAGCGCCGACGATGGCGAGCACGAAGCCCTGGTGCTGATCGGTGGGCGGCGCTGCGCTCGGGTCGAGCGTGGCAGGTTTGCTGGTCATGGGAGGGGGTGAAACACAGGCAGGGGGCGCCCCGCTTCGCTGGCACGCGGGAAAAATGACGTTGGGGGCGACGACTACGAGAGGGAGAAGGATGCGGTCAGGCGTGTCCAGGCGTGGAAGATTGTAGGCCTGTCCGCGTGCCCGCTGGTGATGCGCTTTGCCAACATCGAAAATCCTAGGTCATGATATATTTTGTCCTAGGACGAAAAAATTGTTCATTGCACGGCGCCCGTGAGCGGCCCGACCGCCACACGCAAAAGGAAGGAAGTGAGCCCAGACCCCGGACCTGACGCGGCATCGACCCAGCCTCGCCACGATCTGCACCACCATTGGCCCCAGGCCGACTCGGTGGACGCGTTCCAGCACAACCTGGCGGACGTGCGCGCCCGCATTGCCGCAGCCTGCCAGCGCGTCGGACGGGACACGGAAACCGTGCGCCTGCTGCCCGTCAGCAAGACCAAGCCCGACAGCCGGCTGCGGCTCGCCTACGCGGCCGGTTGCCGCCAGTTCGGCGAAAACAAGCCGCAGGAAGCCCACGAGAAGTGGGAGTCCTTGCAGGATCTGCCCGACCTTCAGTGGTCCATCATCGGGCACCTGCAAACCAACAAGGCCAGGCTGATCGCACGCTTCGCCACCGAGTTCCAGGCGCTGGACAGCCTGCGCGTCGCCGAGGCGCTCGATCGGCGCCTGCAGGCAGAAGGCCGGGCGCTGGACGTCTTCGTACAGATCAATACGTCCAACGAACCCAGCAAGTACGGATTGCCCCCGGACGAGGCCGCCGGCTTCATCCAGGCCCTGCCCGCCTTCAGCGCGCTGCGCGTACGCGGCCTGATGACACTGGCGGTGTTCTCGCACGATGCCCGGCAAGTGCGGCAGTGCTTCATCGCCTTGCGCACCCTGCGTGAACGGCTTCGCCAGGATGCGCCCGCAGTTGTCAGCCTCGACGAACTGTCGATGGGCATGTCGGGCGATTTCGAAATCGCCATCGAAGAAGGCGCGACCGTCGTCCGCGTCGGCCAGGCCATCTTCGGGGCGCGCGCCACGCCCGACAGCCACTACTGGCCCGTTTCCCCCTCTCCCTCCACCTGATCCGAAGATTGAGCGTGAACATGCAAGAACCGTCTGCCTACCTGATGTCTGCCTTCTCCCGTCAGCCCGTTTCCTTCGTTCGAGGTGACGGCGCCCGACTGTGGGACGACGCCGGCGTCGAATACCTCGATGCGATCGCAGGGGTCGCGGTCACCAGCATCGGGCATGCGAACCCCGAAGTGGCGCGCGTCATGGCCGATCAGGCAGCGGTGCTGATCCACACCTCGAACATGTTCGACATCCCGTGGCAGGACCGCCTGGGCCAAAAGCTGTGCACGCTGGCAGGCATGGACCGCGCCTTCTTCTGCAACTCGGGTGCCGAGGCCAACGAGGCCGCCTTGAAGCTGGCGCGCCTGCACGCGACCAACCGCGGCATCGCGAACCCCCAAGTGCTGGTCATGGAGAACAGCTTCCACGGCCGCACCTTCGCCACCCTGGCGGCCACCGGCAACGCTGCCGTGCAGCGCGGCTACGAGCCCTTGCTGCCTGGTTTCGTCCGGGTGCCCTACGACGACATCGGGGCCCTGCATGCGGCCGTGGCGGCATCGCCCGACATCGTCGCCGTGCTGGTCGAACCCGTGCAGGGCGAAGGCGGCGTGCGCCCCGCATCGCGCGAGTATCTGCAGGAACTGCGCCGCCTGAGCGACGCCCACGACTGGCTCTTCATGGCG
>JAAIGF010390481.1_pt1 | contig 15297 bp, 15 predicted proteins | sample 6487441 | NCBI WGS metagenome assembly JAAIGF01 (sample SAMN13974129, study PRJNA590717) | phyllosphere metagenome | biome: pepper field; feature: multiple bacterial spot infested pepper fields; material: pepper leaves; isolation source: leaves from pepper fields | host: Capsicum annuum ... | reverse complement strand
TGGCTCCGCCACGTTGAGATCGCCCAGCATCGCAAAGCTGGCAGAAACGCCACCCATGGTCGGGTCAGTCAGCACGGAGATATAAGGCAGACCGCGCTCCTGCATTTTCGCCAGGGCCGCACTGGTTTTTGCCATCTGCATCAGCGACTGCAGCGCTTCCTGCATACGTGCACCGCCGCTGGCCGAGAAGCAGATCAGCGGGCAGTTATCTTCCAGCGCCTGCTCTACGGCACGCACAAAGCGCGCGCCCACGACTGAGCCCATCGAGCCGCCCATAAAGGCAAACTCAAACGCCGCCGCCACAACCGGCATGCCGTGCAGCTGGCCTTTCATGACGATCAGCGCATCTTTTTCGCCGGTGTCTTTCTGGGCCGCTACCAGACGATCCTTATACTTTTTGGAGTCGCGGAACTTGAGCAGATCTTTTGGCTCCAGCTCGCTTCCCAGCTCAACCATCGACCCTTCATCCATCAGGCTATGCAGACGCTCGCGCGCGTGCATACGCATGTGGTGGTCGCACTTCGGGCAGACCTCAAGGTTGCGCTCCAGCTCGGCGCGGTAGAGCACCTGACCACAGCTGTCGCACTTGGTCCACACCCCTTCCGGGATGCTGGCTTTGCGCGTAGGCGTCGTGGTGCTTTTATTCAGTATGCGTTCAATCCAGCTCATTGATGACCTTTCTGTTTAATGCTGACCTGGTCCAGTCTTTTCGTTACTGCTGAAATCACCTTCAGCAGGCCGTAAATGTCGCTCATTAAACCACAACCTGTTCACGCTGTGGATAAAAATCTGGTGACGGGCTTACTGCGATTTCTGCTGACGCGCCTGACGGCGATGACGCCATACTTCAATCACGCCCGGCAGTATCGATACCACGATAATGCCGACAATCAGCAGCTTGAGGTTCTCCTGCACCACCGGCAGATCGCCAAACAGATAGCCGGCATAGGAGAACAGCAGTACCCACAACAGCGCGCCCGTAACGTTGAAGAGCGCAAAGTGGCGATAGGACATATGTCCCATACCCGCCACGAAGGGGGCAAAGGTTCGCACGATTGGCACAAAGCGCGCAAGTATAATGGTTTTACCGCCGTGGCGATCGTAGAACGCATGGGTTTTATCGAGATAGCTGCGGCGGAAGATTTTAGACTGCGGATTACTGAATAGCTTCTCACCAAACAGGCGGCCAATGGTGTAGTTCACCGCATCGCCGAGAATAGCAGCGATAACCAGCAGCGTGACCATCAGGTGCACGTTTAAGTCGTTGCCCGGTAAGGCAGCAAGCGCGCCTGCCACAAACAGCAGCGAATCACCCGGCAGGAATGGCGTCACCACCAGACCGGTCTCGCAAAACAGGATCAGGAACAGGATGGCGTAGATCCAGATGCCATACTGCGCCACCAGTTCGGCCAGGTGCACATCAATGTGCAGAATAAAATCGACAACAAAATGGATAAACTCCATACCAGCTAACTCCCTGACACCCTACGGTTAAAAATTAATCTGCGAGGAACAGTGGTCCCGGCGCAGGCTGTGGTAACGCAAAATGGGACGGGTAATCCACCGCCACCAGGTATAACCCTTCCGCTTTCGCGGTTGCCGCTGCCAGCGTGCGATCTTTTGCCGCCAGCAGATCCGCTATCCAGCTCTCCGGCTGATTGCCATTGCCAACCTCTATCAGGCTGCCGACGATGTTACGCACCATATGGTGCACGAAGGCGTTCGCTTTGATATCGACAATGACAAATGCCCCCTGCCGTATGACGTTCAGATGGATCACGTTACGCCATGGCGTACGCGACTGGCACTGAACGGCACGAAACGAGGTGAAGTCATTTTCACCCAGCAGATGCTGACCGGCACGCTGCATTTTCTCTGCGTCCAGCGGATGGTAGTAGTGCGTCAGCCCGTTGCCGAGAATAGCCGGGCGCAGCCGCTGATTATAAATCACATAGCGGTAGCGTCGCGCGGTCGCGCTGAAGCGCGCGTGAAAGCTCTCCGGCACCGCTTTTACCCAGCGTACGGCGATATCATCCGGCAGATTGGCATTGACCCCCAGCGTCCAGGCGCTGTCAGCGCGCCGGGAAGTGGTTTCAAAATGCACTACCTGACCGGTGCCGTGTACGCCTGCGTCTGTCCGCCCGGCGCAAAACACGCTGACGTCATGGTTCGCTACTTTCGCCAGCGCTTTCTCCAGCTTCTCCTGCACGCTGCGTACTTCATTTTGCCGCTGCCAGCCATAGTAGCGGCTGCCGTCATACTCAATGCCCAGCGCCAGCTTCAGGGTTGTCGCCTCCGCCTGCATCAGTAGAAATACTCCTGCACCAGCTTCTCCGCCGTTTTCACTGCCATCAGCGCGCCGCCAAAGCGTACGTTATCCGCCACCGACCAGAACTGCAGCAGCTCCGGAATGCCGTAGTCGTTGCGCAGGCTGCCAATGCTCAGCACTTCATTACCGGAGGCATCACCAACCTGCGTCGGGTAATCCCCCTCTTCGCTCAGGCTGATATCTTCCGCACGCGCCAGTTCATCACGTGCCTCTTCGGCAGAGAGCGGACGCAGATTTTCCAGATAAACGATTTGCGCATTACCGTAAAACACCGGCGCCTGCACGCTGCTGACGGCAATCGGCAGTCCCTCATCCTGCAGCACTTTACGCACCTGCTCCACGACGCGACGTTCACTTGCCACGCTGCCGCTGCTGTCTGCCTGCTGCGGCAGCAGGTTAAATGCCAGCTGACGGCCAAAATAGTGTTCGTCAGGCGGAATGCCATTCAGCAGGCGCGCACTCTCGCCTGCCAGTCCATCCACGGCAGCTTTGCCCTGGCTGGATACTGACAGCAGGTTTGTTACCTGAATGCGGCTCAGCCCGGCGGTTTCAACCAGTGGCTTGATGGCGCATAACAGCTGGCTTACCAGCGCATCTGCCACGCTGATGATATTACGGTTACGGTAGTCCGCCAGTACCTGCGGGTTCACATCCGGTACCACCAGCGGCACATCCGGCTCCAGCGCGAACAGATCGCTGCTGTCGATCACCAGGCATCCCTGGCTCGCCGCCTCTTCTGCGTAGCGGGCTGACGCCTCGCGACCGGCAGTGAAAAACGCCAGCTGCGCCTGGGTCCAGTCGAACTCAGCCGCATCCTGTACGCGCACCGAACGGCCGGCAAAACGCAGTGTTTCACCCGCGCTGTTTTCGCTTGCCAGCAGATGGATCTCACCAACCGGGAACTGGCGTTCCGCCAGCAGTTCCAGTACAGCGTTTCCTGTGGCGCCTGTTGCGCCCAGTAGCGCAATATTCCAGCCGTCAGACATGTTGGTTTACTCCAGACAATGACATAAAAACAGAAGGCGGTAATGATACCGCCTCATAATTCAGATTCGTTCCCGCTGTGCGCCGTGGCGCATCATTCCGGGAGAGAGGATGGCTGCCCCTGCAGGCTGACGCGAAAGCCCAGCTGCTTCAGCATGCTGGCGCTGGCAGCGTTGTCGCAGATCACCTGCAGCGAAGACCACTCACGGCGCTCTTCGTACTGCCGGCGCAGCCGGTCAAACTCGCCCGGCTGGTCTGCTGCTTTACGCAGCGGCGCGTCGTCGCGGCGCACATCATACACCAGGTGTGCCAGTCGTTTCAGCGTTGCCTGATCGAGTTCACCGTGCAGCGTGATGCTGCTGAACTCCGGCGGCGGCAGCAGACTCTCCAGCGCCACCTGCTGCGGCTGGCCGATAAACGCGCTCCAGGCTTCAAAGACCTGCGTCGTGCCACGCGCTTTACCCTCCAGCGTGTAGCCTGCGATATGGGCGGTAGCGATATCCACGCGCGCCAGCAAATCGAGACTGAGATCGGGTTCCGGCTCCCATACATCCAGTACCACGCGCAGATCGCCACGCATTTTCAGCACTTCCAGCAGCGCAGCGTTGTCAACCACCGGACCGCGGCAGGCGTTAATCAGAATGGTATCGGGCCGCAGCGCCATCAGCAGCGCCGCATCCGCCAGGTGCCAGCTTTTATAGCGCCCCTCTTTGTTGAGCGGCGTATGAAAAGTCAGGATATCCGCCTGTGCCACCAGCGTTTCCAGCGTATGAAACGGTCCGGTATCGCCACGATCGGCACGGGGCGGATCGCACAGCAGCGTTTTAACGCCCCAGGCTTCCAGTCGCGCCTGCAGACGGCTGCCGACGTTACCCACGCCCACGATGCCCACGGTGCGATCGCGCAGCGCAAAGCCGTCACGTTCAGCCAGCAGCAGCAGCGCAGAGAAGACATATTCCACCACGGCGATAGCGTTGCAGCCTGGTGCGGCAGAGAAGCCGATGCCGGCTGCCTGTAGCGAGGCCTGATCCACGTGATCGGTGCCCGCGGTGGCAGTGCCGACAAATTTTACCGGCGTGTCCGCCAGCAGCGCCGCATTGACCGGGGTGACCGAGCGCACCATCAGCGCGCTGGCATCGCGCAGCTCCGCTTCAGGCAGCGGACGGCCCGGTACGGCAACCACCTCACCGGTGCGGCTGAAGAGTTCACGGGCATAGGGCATGTTTTCATCAACGAGAATTTTCACGGCGGTGGTCCTGTCTGCGGGAAATGAACGCCGGCTAGTGTGCCACAAAGGCGGCTGTTAGCCTAACCGGCTGCGATAGCGTTCCGGGGAGGTGCCCGCCTGCTGCTGAAACATAACAATCAGCGCCGAGGCGGAGCTATAGCCGAGTTCATGAGCGATAGCCTGCACGCTCTTGCCCTGCTCCAGCAGCGCAAGCGTGCGCAGAAAACGCAGCCGCTGCCGCCACTCGCTAAAGGACATTTTCAGCTGCTGCTGGCAGCGCCGCGCCAGCGTACGTTCTGTAGTAAACACGCGCTGCGCCCACTGCGCCAGCGTGGTGTTATCGCCGGGATTGGCCTCCAGCGCACGCAGCACCGGCGCAAGAAACTTATCATCTGAGGCGGGCAGATAGCTGGTATGCGCGGGTGCCTGGCGCAGGCGATCCAGCAGCACATCACACAGGCGCCACTCCGCCTCGCTCTGCGGCTGCGCCAGCGCGCGCTGCGCGAACTCATTCATAATCGCATGCGTTATCGCATCCGCCGTCAGCAGGCAGGCGCGCGCCGGCAGGCCGTGACACAGTTCGGCTGCCAGATTCAGGGTACGAAACTGTGCCTGACAGTGGTTATAGCTGCTGTGTCGCTGGCCGGGAGGGATCCATACCGGCATCTCAGCCGGGGCCAGCAGGCGCTCGCCTTCAATGTCCAGCTCCAGCACGTGGCGGGTAACAAAAATCGCCTGGCCCCACGCATGCTGATGCGGCAGATATTCGGTGCGCGCATGCGTCTGTTCGTAACGCATAAAAATGCGCGGCGCGTCAGCGGGCGGGCAATAGGCAACCTGAATAGTCATTCTGTCCGGTCATTAACAAATATTGTCCGATTTTAACTATCTGTTTTAAACCGGTCAAACGTATGCTGGCGGCACTTTTTTACGGAGCCTGTTATGAATCTGCTGTTCCCGCTCATTGCGGTGCTGATCTGGTCAGTCAACACCATCGTCAGCAAACTTTCGGCTGACGCTATCGATCCCGCCGCTATCTCATTTTATCGCTGGCTGCTGGCGCTGCTGGTGCTGACCCCGTTCTGCCTGCCCGGCGCATGGCGGCACCGGCGCACAATAAAAAGTCACCTCGGTCAGCTGCTGCTGCTGGGGCTGCTTGGCATGGTGCTCTATCAGAGCCTTGCCTACTATGCGGCGCATAGCGTGTCGGCGGTGATGATGGGCATACTGGGCGCCACCATTCCGCTGCTGACGATTCTGCTCAGCCTGCTGGTGCTGCGTCTGGCTCCCACGCGCGGTATTCTGCTGGGCGGTATTCTCTCGTTTATCGGTCTGGTCTGGCTGGTCAGCGGCGGCAACCCGGCTCAGCTGCTGGCGCAGCGTCCCGGCAATGGCGAAGTGATGATGCTGGCGGCCTCCACCTCTTATGCGCTCTATGGCGTGCTGACCAAACGCTGGGCGATCCCGCTCCCCACCTGGCAGAGCCTCTATGTGCAGATTTTCTTCGGTGTTGTGCTGCTGCTGCCGGGCTTTCTGCTCGCGCCGGAGGTCGCGCTGACGCAGCAGAACCTGCCGCTGGTGCTGTTTGCCGGGCTGTTTGCCTCGATCGTGGCGCCCTTTTTGTGGATCCTTGGCGTGCAGCGGCTGGGTGCCAGCACCACCAGTATCTTTATGAACGTGGTGCCGGTATTTACAGCGCTTATTGCGGTGCTGTTTCTGCATGAGCAGCTGCACAGCTATCACTGGATTGGCGGCGGTATTACGCTTACCGGCGTGATCCTGGCGCAGCGGCTGAAGACGCCGCTGCGCCAGCCGGCCATCAGGGAAAGCTGACGGTGACCCGCAGTCCGCCCAGCTGCGGGCTGCGATCGAGACGCAGCCGCGCGCCGTGCCAGGCGCAGATATCTTTCACCAGCGCCAGCCCGATACCCGCACCAGGCTGCCCGCTGGGATCGAGACGTGCAAACGGCTGGAGCGCCTGCTGCTGCTGCGCAGCGTCTATACCGGGGCCGCTGTCTTCAATCTCCAGCTGATGCCCCTGCAGCCGTGCCGTTACCGTTCCCTGCGCCGGCGTATATTTAATCGCATTATCCAGCAGGTTGGCGCACAGTTCAGCCAGCAGCAGCGCGTCTCCCTGTACGCGACACGCCTCTTCGCCCTCGAAACCTAAATCAATCTGCTTGTGCCGCGCGGCGGTATAGCCGCTCAGGCACGCCTGCTGCACAATCTGACTGAGATCAACGCGGGTAAAGGGTTTATCTTCGCCGTGGCGCGCCTTGATCTGCGCCAGCTGCAGCAGCCGGTCAGTCAGCTCTACGGTATCGTTCAGCGTGTGGCGCATGCCCTGCAGGCTCTCACGCCACTGCTGCGGATCGTCACTGCTGAGCGCCACGCTGACCTGGGTTTTCAAAATGGTCAGCGGCGTACGCAGCTGGTGCGACACATCGGCGCTGAAGCGCTCCTGCCGCGCCAGCAGCCCGCGCAGCCGCTCCAGATGCCGGTTAAATGCCACAATCAGCGGCTGCAGTTCTGACCAGGGTACCAGCGACGGCAAGGGCGTCAGCTCTCCTGGCGCACGGCGCAGCATAATCCGCGACAGCCGGCGCAGCGGCCGCAGCACCCGGCGCAGCAGCATCCCCGCCAGCAGCAGCGTGATCAGCACCAGGAAACTCTGGCTGATCAGCGCCGTACGCAGCAGGCTGTCGGCAAAGGCGTGCCGGGAGTTCAGCGTTTCCGCCACCAACACCAGCGCCATGCCTTCTACCCCCTCTTCATTCACCGGCTGCCATAGCGCCGCCACGCGAATCGGCTGCCTGCGGTAGTGCGCGTCATAAAAGTGCACCAGCGCCGGGTAAGCCTCAGAGAGCGGCGCGTTACGCGGCAGCAGCGGCAGATCGGGATAGCCGGAGAGCGTATTTCCCTGCGGGGAAATAACCTGATAGAAGAGCTGGTCGTTCATATTACGCTCAAAACTGTCCAGCACTACCCAGGGCACATCCACTTCCAGATGGCGCTGGCGTACCACCAGCCTTTCCGCCACGGTGCGCGCTGACGCCAGCAGTGAGCGGTCATAAGCCTGATTCGCTGCCTGCAGCGCGCTCTGATAATGGGTATAAACCGACAGCGCCCACAGCAGCAGCAGCGGTGCGCCCAGCCACAGCAGCAGCTCACCACGCAGCGAGTGCATCAGCCGCACGGCTGCTGCTCCAGGCTGTAGCCGAGCCCGCGCAGCGTCACAATCGCCACATCGCTGCCGGAGAGCTTTTTACGCACCCGATGCACATAGAGCTCAATGCTCTCCGGACTGGCGTCGTCGGCCAGCGTAAACGTCTGCTCATAAAGATGCTGGCGCGATACCGGTCGTCCCGGCCGCTGCATCAGCGTGGAGAGCACGCTCGATTCGCGCGGCGTCAGCGACAGCGGCTTATGATTCAGCAGGAAATAGCCTTCGCTGTCGCGCTCCAGCTGTCCGAGCCGCTGGGTCTGCGCCGTCTGGCCGTGGCTGCGGCGCAGCAGCGCGCGCAGTCGCGCATCCAGCTCATCCAGCTCAAACGGCTTGGTCAGATAGTCATCGGCGCCGCCGTTTAAGCCCTGCACCCGCTGCGCCAGGGTACTTTGCGCCGTCAGCAGCAGCACCGGCACGTTCTGTCCGCGTTTGCGCAGCCGCGCCAGTACCGTCAGGCCATCCAGCCGCGGCAGCGATACATCAAGCACCACCAGCGCGTAGTCCTCACTCTGCAATATATGATCGGCGGCCAGCCCGTCGGCGACCCAGTCGACGGCAAATCCTTTTTGCGTGAGCGCCTTTTGCAGCCATGAGGCCAGTTCAGTGGTGTCTTCCACCAGTAAGAGACGCATATCACATCCTGTCATTTTTGCTGATAGCTGAAAGGTAAATGAAAGGTTGCTCCTTTAACAATTCAGCAACCGAAAATGTTCGGTAGCAATCACAATCTGGAAGAATGACTGGAGCGAACCATGAAAAAAACAGGCCTTCTCGTCCTCACCTCATCCCTGCTGGCTTTTTCAGTAACCTCTGCGCTGGCAGAGGTACCACAGCGCACCGAGTGTATCGCCCCGGCCAAACCCGGCGGCGGTTTTGACCTGACCTGTAAGCTGATCCAGGTCTCCATGCAGGAGACCGGCCAGCTCACCTCGCCCATGCGCGTAACCTACATGCCAGGCGGCGTCGGCGCAGTGGCCTATAACGCCATCATTGCGCAGCGCCCGGCCGAAGCGGGTACGCTGGTAGCCTTCTCCGGCGGGTCGCTGCTTAATCTGTCACAGGGCAAATTTGGCCGCTATTCCGTGGACGACGTGAAGTGGCTGGCCGCCGTCGGCACTGACTACGGCATGGTGGCGGTACGCGCCGACGCGCCGTGGAAAACGCTGGGCGAGCTGATGGAGGCGATGAAAAACGATCCTAATAAAGTCGTCGTAGGCGCCGGCGCCTCCATCGGCAGTCAGGACTGGATGAAAACCGCGCTGCTGGCGCGTGAAGCCGGTATCGATCCGCGCAAAATGCGCTATGTCGCCTTTGAAGGTGGCGGCGAGCCGGTGACCGCGCTGCTTGGCAACCATATTCAGGTGGTATCCGGTGATATGAGTGAAATGGTGCCACACCTGCAGGGCGGCAAAATGCGCGTGCTGGCGGTGATGAGCGACAAACGTCTGCCGGGAAATCTGGCCGATATCCCCACCGCTAAAGAGCAGGGCTTTAACGTTGAATGGCCGGTGATCCGGGGTTATTACCTGGGTCCTAAAGTCAGCGATGCGGAGTACCAGTGGTGGGAAGATTCGTTTAAAAAACTGGTTGCCACCAAAGAGTTTCAGCAGCAGCGCGACGCGCGCGGCCTGTTTGAATTCAACATGTTTGGCAGCGAGCTGGATGCTTACGTGAAAAAACAGGTCGCTGACTATCGTGAAAAAGCGAAATCGTTCGGGCTGGCGAAATAGCGGAGGCGATAATGAGCGATCGTATTTTTGCCGCCATCTGGCTGGCGCTCTGTATTGCCGGCCTGTTTATCGGCTGGCAGATCCAGAGTGAATATAGCTATGAGCCGGTCGGTCCGCGCCCTTTCCCGCTGCTGCTTCTCGGGCTGATGGCGATCTGCGCCGTCATGATGCTGCTGCGCAAGCCTGATGTCATACAGTGGCCCTCAGCCACCACGTTTAAAAAACTGATTGTCCTGTGCATTCTGCTGATGGCGTATGGCTGGCAGTTCGAACATCTGGGCTTTCCGCTCTGCACGACCCTGCTGACCTTTGGTATCGGCCTGCTGTTTGGTGCGCGCTGGTGGGCGGCGGCGATCTCTGGCGTGGTGATGGGCGTGGCGCTGTTTTACGCCTTCGACCGGCTGCTTGACGTAACGCTGCCGATGGGCAGCTGGCTGAGTTAACAGGAGTCAATAATGGATACCTGGTCTTTTCTGATGCAGGGCTTCGCCGTCGCTATGACGCCGGAGAACCTGATGATCGCCCTGATCGGCTGCTTTATCGGCACCATTGTCGGCTTACTGCCGGGGCTGGGCCCGATTAACGGCGTGGCGATCCTGATGCCGCTGGCGTTTGCTCTGCACCTGCCAGCTGAATCAGCGCTGATCCTGCTGGCTACTGTCTATATCGGCTGTGAATATGGCGGACGTATCTCTTCAATTCTGCTGAATGTGCCGGGTGACGCAGGTGCTATCATGACCGCACTGGATGGCTATCCGATGGCGCAGCAGGGTAAAGCGGGCGTAGCGCTCTCTATCTCCGCCGTTAGCTCGTTTGTTGGCTCCACCATCGCCATCATCGGCATCATTCTGTTTGCCCCGATTCTGGCGAACTGGTCGCTGGCATTTGGTCCGGCGGAATATTTTGCCCTGATGGTGTTTGCCATCGCCTGCCTCGGCAGCATGATGAGCCACAACCCGCTGAAATCGTTCCTGGCCGCCCTGATCGGTCTGAGCATGGCTACCGTGGGCGTCGATGCGAATACCGGTGTTTATCGTTTTACCTTCGACAGCATTCACCTTTCCGACGGCATTCAGTTTGTGGTGGTGGTGATTGGCCTGTTCTCGGTCAGCGAAATTTTGCTGATGCTGGAGTCCACCAGCGGGGGCAAGAAAGTCGCACGCGCCAGCGGCCGCATGATGTTCAATATGAAAGAAGCGGCCCAGGCAACCGGCGCCACGCTGCGCTCCTCCTTTCTGGGCTTTTTCGTTGGCGTGCTGCCGGGTGCGGGTGCCACTATCGCCAGCGCTATCGCCTATATGACGGAGAAGAAGATTAGCGGCAGTAACCAGTTCGGCAAGGGGGATATTCGCGGCGTGGCAGCACCGGAAGCAGCAAATAATGCCTCGGCGTGTGGCTCATTTATTCCGATGCTGACGCTGGGCATTCCGGGTTCCGGTACCACGGCGGTGATGGTAGGCGCGCTGACGCTTTATAACATTACGCCGGGTCCGGCGATGTTTATCGAACAGCCTGACATTGTCTGGGGCCTGATTGCCGCACTGCTGATCGGCAACGTGATGCTGCTTATCATGAATATCCCGATGATCAATATCTTTGCCCGTATGCTGACCATCCCGCTCTGGTTCCTGGTACCTGCGATCGCCGCCATTTCCGCCGTCGGCGTGTATGCGGTGCACAGCACAACCTTCGACCTGCTGCTGATGGTGGGATTAGGCATCTTTGGCTATATCCTGCGCAAGATGGATTTCCCGATGTCGCCGCTGATCCTCGGCTTTGTGCTGGGGGAAATGCTGGAGCAGAACCTGCGCCGTGCGCTCTCAATCAGTAACGGCAACCTGCCTATTCTGTGGGAGAGTCTCATCTGCAAAGTGCTGCTGGTGCTGGCGGTCGCAGTCCTGGTGGTGCCATTCGTCTGGAAACGCTGGCGTCGCAGCCGCTTCAGAGCGGCAGAGGCGGAATAAATCCGCATCTTCTCGCTTTTCTGATACCAGCCCCCGTGGATTTCCCGGGGGCTTTTGCTATCATATGCCCCTCTTTTTCCGGCGCACCCGGATCTGACTCGTTTTTCAAGGATTCCGCCATGCAACCTCTCAGCGGTCCCGGTGTGCCCGCGGGCGATCGTTCTGCGCTTACCGGTGTTTCCGGCCCGGCCCGCCCCGGCGGTCCGGCTGGCGAACAGCCTCTCTCTCCGGCGCAGCGCACCACGCTGGAACGGCTCATTGTACGCATTATGTCTCTCAGCACTCTGAAAGCGCCTGAGCTGTGGGCGGGCGTACGCCATGAAGTGGGCGTGAAGAGCGATGCTGACTTTCAGTCGCGCCATTTTCCGGCTGCCGAGCAGCACCTTAATCGTCGCCTGAGTCAGGTGCAGGACAGTCACGCCACGCGCCAGCTGCTTCAGCAGCTGCAGGATAAGCTGCCGCAGGGCAATAACCGTCAGGCGGTAAGCGACTTTATCCGCCAGCAGTTTAACCAGACGGTGCTGAGTGCGCTGAGCCAGGATCAGCTGCGTCAGGTGCTGACCATGCTGCAGAACGGCCAGATGGCGATCCCGCAGCCGCAGCAGAGCCGCAGTACCGATCGCACGCTGCTGCCGGCAGAGCAGCAGGCGCTGAACCAGCAGGTGACGCGGCTGGCGGCCACGACCGGCGAATCGCCGGTAAAACTGCTGACCGACGCGCTGAAGCTGGTGAATCTTAAAAGCGGCGATCCGGTGCCGTCGCGGCACTTCCCGCTGCTGACGCAGTATCTGCAGGTGCGCCAGACGCTGGGGCAGCACAGCGCACCCACGCTGCAGCTGCTGGAAAGCTCGCTGAAGCAGCCGCTGAATCGTGATGAACAGCAGCTGCTGCAGGATTATAGCCAGCAGCGTTTTCAGGCGACGCCGCAAACCGTGCTGACCGCCGCGCAGTGTCAGGATCTGCTGAATCAGCTTTTCAGCCGCCGGGCTGAGCGCGGTGAAACGCTGCCGCTGACGGACAGCGTGCGCCAGCCACAACCTATCTGGGCACCGTTTACAGAGATCCTGCCGCGCCCGCTGGCGCAGCGCCCGGCGCTGTCGCTGATAATCGCAGTAGCGGTGGTGCTGTTTCTGCTCTGGCTGCTGGCCTGAGTCAGCAGCCGCACCCGGCCGCAGCACCGTGCTGTGGCCACTCTCCCGCGTCGGTTCCCCACGTCAGCGGATGCCCGTCGCGCTTCCAGAAATCCAGCCCGCCAATAAGCTCCTTAACCTGAAATCCCAGCGCTGCCAGTTTTAGTGCCGCTTTGGTTGAGCCATTGCAGCCGATGCCATCACAGTAGGTGATATAGACCTTGCTGCGATCGAGCGCCGCTGTGCTTTGTGCACTGATGGTACGGTGCGGAAACGAACGCGCGCCGCAGATATGTCCTGCAGCATAGTGTTCAGGGCTGCGGGCATCAAAAACAACAATGGCAGCCTCGCCGCGTGCCAGATCCTCTGCCAGATCCCAGGCATCGGTGTAATAACTCAGCTTCTGCTGCAGATAGGCGTAACTCTCTTCCGCACGGGCGGCGGGATAGTGTAAGACAGCGGACATACTCTTCTCCTGTTGCGATGTGCACCCACTTTACGGCAAATTGGTCTCCGCAATGAGACCCTTTCTGACAGAGTAATAAGACCATTATGTATCAGGAACTGGCTACGCTTTTTCAGCAGCAGGCGCAGGGTGGACGACGCGAGCGCCTCTGCCGCACCCTGCGGCAGGCGATCGTCAGCGGTCAGCTGCGCCACGGTGAGAAGCTTCCCTCCAGCCGTCAGCTGGCCGCAGAGCTGTCAGTCGCGCGCGTAACCGCGGAAGCGGCCTACGCGCAGCTGGAAAGCGAAGGTTATCTGCAGCGCCACACCGGACGCGGTACTTTTGTCGCGATTACGCTGGCTCCGCCGCCAGATACGCCGTCAACCCGCCGGGCACCGCACTTCTCGCAGCGTGGCCTGCAGCTGCTGGCGACCGGCGGCTGTCAGGATCCGCCCTTCCCCGCCGCGTTTGCCGCCGGATCGCCCGATTTACGGGCTTTCCCGCATACGCAGTGGCGGCGCATCAGCAGCAACGTGCAGCGCCGGCTCGGCAGCCGCGTAATGGGCTACGGCGATCCGCTCGGCTACCTGCCGCTGCGCGAGGCGGTCTCGGAGTATCTGAGCCTGTCGCGCGGTATGCGCTGTCGTCCGGAACAGGTCATCATCCTGACCAGCTCGCAGCAGGCGCTGCAGCTGCTGGCGCTGCTGCTGCTGGATCCGGACGATGAAGTCTGGCTGGAGGATCCTGGCTATCCGGGGGCACGTAACGCCTTTCTTGCCGCAGGCGCGCACTGCCGGGCGATGCCGCTGGATGAAAACGGCGCGATCCCGCTCTCCGGTCGCGCCCGGCTGGTTTACCTGACGCCCGGGCATCACTATCCAACCGGTATAGCGATGAGTCTGGCACGGCGGCTGCAGTGGCTGGCGTGGGCGCAGCAGCATAACAGCTGGCTGATTGAGGACGATTACGACAGCGAATTTCATTACGGTGATCGGCCTGCTCCGGCGCTGCAGGGCATGACGCACGACAGCAGGGTCATCTCGCTGGGGACCTTTTCCAAAACCCTGTTTCCCTCCCTGCGCCTGGCGTGGATGGTGGTACCGCCGCAGCTGACTGAGCCGCTGGGCCGGGCGCGCAGCGTGCTGGATGGCCATAGCGCGCTGCTGCCGCAGGCTATCACCGCTGAATTTCTGCAGCAGGGCCATTTTGCCAGCCATCTGCGGCTGATGCGGCAGCTTTATCACTACCGGCGCAACCGGCTTCTGGAAGAGATTCATAGCCGTATGCAGCCGTGGCTGCGCCCGCTTCCGGCAAACGGTGGTCTGCAACTGGCCGTCTCGCTGCTGCAGGGCAATGAGGCAGCGCTGACACAGCGGGCAGCGGCAGCGGGTCTGCTGCTGCCGCCTCTCTCACCGCTCTGCCATACAGCTGCACCGCAGCCCGGCTGGCTGCTCGGCTTTGCAGCGCTGACGCCGGCTGAGATCGCCGGCGCCTGCGATAAGCTGGTTATGCTGCTGGCGCGCGAAGCACGCAGCACCAGGTGATAACGGAACCGGCCACGGCACAGAGCGCGCCCGCCAGATAGACGGCGCCATAGCCAGACGCCGTCGCCAGCAGTCCGGTTAGCGGGCCGCTGATCCCATAGGCGATATCCTGAAAGGCAGAGAAAGCGCCCAGGGCAGTACCGCGTATCTGCGGCGCGACGCGACGCACCACTTCAACCCCCAGCGCCGGAAAGATCAGCGAGCAGCCACAGCCGGTGAGGGCCGCCCCCGCCAGCGCCAGCCAGCCTGAGGTGGCAACGGCAAGCAGCAGCAGACCCAGCGCTTCCACCAGCAGTGACACCAGCGCGACCCGGCTCCCGCCATAGCGATCCGGCAGATGACCAAAGAGGATCCGCACCCCGGTAAAAGCGCAGCCAAAGGCGGTGAGCGCAAAGCCGGCGTGTCCCCACGCCTGAGCAGCAAAATAGAGCGAGGTAAAGGTGCCGATTACGGCGAAACCGGCGCCCTGCAGCGCCAGCACCAGCCCCGGTGAAAAAATGGCGCTGATAACGCTCCACAGCGACGGCCGCGTACCGCCGGCAACCGGCACCGCACGGATCCAGCCGTTAACCAGCAGAGCCAGCAGCGGCAGCAGCAGCGCCGCACCGCTGATAGCCAGCAGCCCGCCATGCTGATACATCAGCACTCCCAGCGGAGCGCCTGCCGCCAGCGCGCCATAAATCGCCATTCCGTTCCAGGACATGACCAGACCAGAGC
>JAAIGF010223656.1_pt1 | contig 15309 bp, 13 predicted proteins | sample 6487441 | NCBI WGS metagenome assembly JAAIGF01 (sample SAMN13974129, study PRJNA590717) | phyllosphere metagenome | biome: pepper field; feature: multiple bacterial spot infested pepper fields; material: pepper leaves; isolation source: leaves from pepper fields | host: Capsicum annuum ... | reverse complement strand
GCGCTACCGGATCGCGAAACCCGCCAACGCCTCGGCGCAGTCCCGTTCATCCTTGAACTGCAGCAGGTCATCGGCGCGGGTGCGGCCGCGATTCAGCGCCGCCACCGGCAGCCCGGCCTTGGCGGCGGCCTGCACGAAGCGGAAACCGGAATAGACCATCAGCGAGGAACCCACCACCAGCACCGCATCGGCCTGCTGCAGGTGCTCGTGCACGGCCGCCACGCGCTCGCGCGGCACGTTTTCGCCGAAGAACACCACGTCCGGCTTCAGCAGGCCGCCGCAGTACGGGCAATCCGGCACCACGAAGGCGGAGAAGTCGGTTTCCAGGTCGGCGTCACCGTCCGGGGCGATACCCGCGTCCAGCGCGTCCCAGCCCGGGTTGGCTTCAAGCAGGCGCTGCTGGAAATCCTCGCGCCCGCTGCGGCGTTCGCAGCCCATGCAGCGCACCAGGTCCAGCCGCCCGTGCAGGTCGATCACGTTCTGGCTGCCGGCGCGCTGGTGCAGGCCGTCCACGTTCTGGGTCAGCAGCACCTGCAGTTTGCCGCGGGCTTCCAGCGCGGCCAGCGCCTGGTGGGTGCCGTTGGGCAGGGCCAGGCCGAAGCGCGGCCAGCCCAGCAGGCTGCGCGCCCAGTAGCGCTGGCGGGTGGCCGCCTCGCCCATGAAGGCCTGGTAGGTCACCGGCGGCGTGCGTTTCCACTGGCCGTCGGTATCGCGGTAATCGGGGATGCCCGAGGCGGTACTGCAGCCGGCGCCGGTCAGCACGAACAGGCGTTGGGCGCGGTCGATGAAGTCGGTCAGCGGCGGGGTCATGGCAGCGAAATGGGGGCGCGCGGGCGCCCCCGCAAGCGCGTGGTCAGCTGGCCGGGTCGGCCGCCGGGGCGCCCGGCAGGCGAGGCACGGCGGTCGGCTGGCCGTCATCACCCAGCGCGATCATCACGAAGTGGCCGCGGGTGCACAGCTTGCGCTCGCCGCTGTGCAGGTCTTCGGCAATCAGCTCCACCTCGACCTTCATCGAGCTGCGGCCCACTTCGACGATGCGACCCACGGTTTCCACCATCTGGCCGATGCGGATGGGCAGCTTGAAATCGACCTGGTCGCTGCGCGCGGTCACCACGGTGCGGCGCGAGTAGCGGGCAGCGGCGAGGAAGGCGGCCTTGTCCATCCACGCCAGCGCCTGGCCACCGAACAGGGTGCCCATGTGGTTGGTGTGGTTGGGGAAGACGATTTCGGCCATGCGCACTTCGATGGGCGGCACGGTTTCGGGGATGGGGGTCATGGCGGGGCCATTGGTGTGGGGTGCGGCGATTTTAAGCCAGGCCCGGTGCACGCGGCGCTACACTGCGCCACGCCCACCGTACGGAACGCCGCCATGCCCGCCGCCGCCGATCTGCTGGCCTTCGCCCTGCTGTCGCTGGGCATGGTGCTCACGCCTGGGCCGAACATGGTCTACCTGGTCTCGCGCTCGATCTGCCAGGGCCGCCGCGCCGGCCTGGTGTCGCTGGGCGGTGTGGCGCTGGGCTTCGTCTTCTACATGCTGTGCGCGGCGCTGGGCATCACCGCCCTGCTGATGACCGTGCCCTTCGCCTACGACGCGCTGCGCATCGGCGGCGCGTTGTACCTGTTGTACCTGGCCTGGCAGGCGGTGAAACCGGGCGGCCGCTCGCCCTTCGCGGTGCATGCGCTGCCCGTGGACAGCCCGCGCCGGTTGTTCGCGATGGGTTTCCTGACCAACCTGCTGAACCCGAAGATCGCCGTGATGTACCTGTCCCTGCTGCCGCAGTTCCTGCACCCGGACGGCCACGGCAGCGTGCTGGCGCAATCCGTGGTGCTGGGCTTCACCCAGATCGGGGTCAGCCTGGCGGTGAACACGGTGATCGTGCTGATGGCCGGCAGCATTGCGGCGTTCCTGGCCGCGCGGCCGAGCTGGCAGGCCGCGCAGCGCTGGCTGATGGGCACGGTGCTGGCCGGGCTGGCGGTGCGCATGGCGGTGGATGGGCGGCGGTGATGACCCTGACCAGCGTCGCCTGTTCCATCTGACACCCCTGCAGCATTAGTGGAAGGGGACGACCTGGATCACCGCCCCAACCATCATGCTCCATGATTGCATGACAGGCTTATCCATGAAATCTGCACTGTGGGCCGCGACATGTGCGCCTCCGATGCCGCAGCGATATTCCTATCTCAAGAGCGATGGACCGTCCTGCGTATGAACATGCTGTACCGGCTGTTGTTCAAGGCCTGGTGCTTGCGATTGATTCAGCGCATCAGCACGATGAAGCGACTCGGCCTCAGGTGCACGAATCGCATCCATCGTACCCATGTCTCCTCGGCGATGGGCAGGGTCATCCATTGCCCCTTCCACTATGAAGACCCTCTCCCCACGAGCCAAAGATTGTGTCCGGTTGTTGAGCACAACATGGTCGACGCGCGAAAGCCCCTGCTCCTTCGCCAGTACCAACAGGCTCGCGGTCATCCGCTGGCTAGACTCGTCCCATGGCTTCCCATGCTCGGCATCCAGACGTTCCACACCAGCCCTTATCTGCATATAGAGAGACCGGTCTGCATCACCAAGTTTAGCTATTGAAGAAGAAACCCGATGCAGCGACGGAGAGTCGTCGATGGAAGTGGCAACTCTCTCCGCAACCGCAGCGCGTTCGGCGTCAAGTTCTGGCTCCGGCCTGCGCCGCCGTTGCGAGGGCGCTATGTGCTGGTCATAGAACGCGCCGTAGTAGAGCTCGTAATTCGCATGAGGACCAACAGACGGAGCCTCCGTCTTGAACACCTCAGCGATCTGTCCAAGCGCTTGGCTCCGATTGATCCGTCCAGCCTGGAGTTCCACCGCAATGGCTACATACTGCTGTGGCCGATTACCCGTGCCTGACACGCCAATGTCCGGTCCACCAGCCGCGAGAATTTCGCGCTGGACCTGGACATTGCTGAGCGTCGCGGCGGCTTCTCCTCGCAACATGCTGTCTACATAGGCTTGCTTGGAAGTCCGATCCGGACCTTCGGTGAAGAGATGGTGCCCAACTTCGTGAGAAAGAGAACGTGCGATTCTGGGGCCTTGCCCGATCGCGTTCTCGTCAACAACGATCTCCACACCAGGAACAAGGTAGGTGCCACCACCGGCTTGCCCCCAGACAACATCCAGACCGTCGCGATCTGCTTGGGCGAGACCCGCTTGAAGTGTTGTGGATTTCGCCAGAATCGGCGTAAACGACGGGTCGGCCAATGGTGATGCACGACGACTTGCGACTTCTGGGCGTCCCCCCTCCTGCTGCTGTGGCAGTCCAGCTTCTTCAGTACGCTCCATCGTGCGGCTCCTTCGCAATGACAGGGGTTTAGCGCTGCCTGATCGATACGTAGGTCAGCGTCACGTTGTCGGCGGCGAGCCCGAGCACGACCTCTGCACCGTTCACTTGCCCAGACCAGTAAGGGCGGGAGCCAGATGCGTCGGGGTGAGGTGGATTTACGATGGAATCCTCCCAATTAACGTCCTCGAGTGCGATGCTCGGTGGCGCGACCTCAAAGATCAGGTTCGCATGCGCAGTACTGTCGGCAGCACTTCTCAGCTTGATGTTCCGGACCTCAAGGTCACCCAACATTCCGCGCTCTGCGATCCGCTCGTCCCTCAAACCCTGTCGAGTCGGCTCGCCCAGGTGCGTGTGAAGCTGTTCATTCAACGCATCGACATCATCAAAACGCACGCTGATCAAACGCTCGATGTCGTTCTTGAATCGCTCCATAGCAATGTCACTCCCTGATTTGACGGACTGTCTTTGATTCAACTGATGCGAGAGGGATGGGGACGCTCCGCTCGAACACGCTGACAGTACCAGCGCCGCAACAGCGGCTGCGAGGCAGCCACACACTGCTTCCCTGGGGCGGCCCCGCAGTCGCCCTTTTGATGAAGAAGCGCATTTCTCGACCCATGCATCCATGACAGAACCTCTCGCGGCAATCCCACTTTCATCAATCTAGCACCACTTCGGGAGTGGAGCAGTTCAGCCGGCCGGAGACACTTGGTCGTCGACGTGGCAAGGTTGCACTTGGCTGGCGTGGTTGATCTTCTCTCAAGAAGGATCACAGCTTGAGTGATGCGATCGACGATGCACGCCGCTGGCCGGGTGGGCAGTGCGCATGGCGGTGGAAGGACGGCGGTAAGGCCGCTGGTAGCGGTAGCGCCGGGCCATGCCCGGCGGGCACGCAGCGCGGCGGTTGGAATCCGCCGGGCGTGGCCCGGCGCTACCTTCAGTGCACGGTCGGTTCGGCGACCAGTCGTTCCACGCTTTCGGCGCAGCGGCGGCCGTTGATGGCCAGACACAACATGGCGTGCGTGGCTTCGGCCGGTTGCTTTCCCTGCAGTGGTGAGGTGCTGCCGTTGGCCTGGGCAAGCTGATGGTCGCAGAGCAGCAGCGCGGTGCCTTCGATACCCTGCATCAGGCGGCGCAGGCGCAGCAGTTTGTGCTTGAGTTCATGCGCGTTCGTCGGATCGGTACTCATGGTGGTTTCTCCATTACGGATCAGGCCACCGGTGAGGGTGGCGGACGATGCGTGGCTGCAATCACGGTCTATCGACTGAAAAACCGGAAGGCACAAGGCCTCCACGCACCGCCCGCCGCAGAATCGCGACGAATCGCCAACCGCCACCGGACAGATGCCGGCGACGGTTAGCGAGCGTATCAATCGATAGGATTCGGGATTGCAGTCCCGGCTGCTGGTTCGCCAGCAGCGCGCCATGATGTGCAGCGGAATTCGCGTTATTCCAGAGGCTTACGCGACATGCAGACATCTTGCGGGCAGAGCCGACGCGTTGGGTCGTGATCGACCGTCGATGCGGTTTGCGTCATTGCGCGCTGCGCGCGTGAGCCGAGCATGGGCTCGACTCTACAAAGGCACTCGCGGTGTGGGTCATCCGGTAGCGCCGGACCATGCCCGGCGAGACGGATTCCGCCGGGCGTGGCCCGGCGCTACCCACAAAAAACCCCGGCGTTGCCGGGGTTTTTTGTTTCGACAGACCTGACCGGTTCGATCAGAAGTTCATGTCGAAGGCGACTTCGCCCTGCACGCCGACCTGGTAGGCCGAGACGCGGCGTTCGAAGAAGTTGGTCAGTTCCTGCACGTCCTGCAGTTCCATGAACGGCAGCGGGTTGCGTACGTTGTACTTCTTCTCCATGCCCAGCTTGGCGAAGTGCTGGTCGGCGCAGTGCTGCAGGTACTGGCGCATGTCGCGGGTCGAGATACCGGCCACGCCACCGGACAGCACGTCCTCGGCGAACTGCACTTCGCATTCGATGGCTTCGGCCAGCATGTCATAGACCTGCTGCTTCATTTCCTCGTCGAACAGGTCCGGCTCTTCCTCACGCACCACGCGCACCGATTCGAACGCGAAGTCCATGTGCGCGCTCTCGTCGCGGAACACCCAGTTGGTGCCCGAGGCCAGGCCCGGCAGCAGGCCGCGCGAACGGAAGTAGTACACGTAGGCGAAGGCGGCGAAGAAGAACAGGCCTTCGATGCACGCGGCGAAGCAGATCTGGTTCAGCAGGAACTGGCGGCGCTCGGCACGGGTCTCGATGCGCTTCAGATCCTGGATCGAGTCGATCCACTTGAAGCAGAAGTCGGCCTTCTTCTTGATCGAGTCGATGTTCTCCACCGCGGCGAAGGCTTTGACGCGCTCTTCCGGATCCGGCAGGTAGTTGTCGAGCAGGGTCAGGTAGAACTGCACGTGCAGCGCTTCTTCGTACAGCTGGCGCGACAGGTACATGCGCGCTTCGGGCGCGTTCAAGTGCTGGTACAGGTTCAGCACCAGGTTGTTGGACACGATCGAATCGCCGGTGGCGAAGAACGCGACCAGGCGGTGGATCAGGTGGCGCTCACCCGGCGACATCTTGCTGTGCAGGTCGGTGATGTCGATCTGGAAGTTGATCTCTTCCACCGTCCAGGTGTTCTTGATCGCGTTCCGGTACATGTCATAGAACTGCGGGTAGCGCATCGGGCGCAGGGTCAGTTCAAAACCGGGATCGAGCAGCATCTGCTTGGGCTTTTCGGCCATGGGTGTTTCCTTGAATTCCTGGGTGAGCCGCCGGGCATGGCCCGGCGCTACCGTGGGTGTTTTTCCGCAGCCGAGCATGGCTCGGCTCTACAGGTGCGAGGTGCCGGCGGGACCGGCACAGCGCGTTTTACTGGCAGGCCTCGCAGGCTTCCGGGTTTTCCAGAGAGCAGGCGATGGCTTCGTCCGGGCTGAACACCTTGGCCGGGGCCGCGCTGCTCACCGTGGTCTTGGCGATCTTGGTGGCCGGGCGCGAACGCAGGTAGTAGGTGGTCTTGATGCCCTGCTTCCAGGCGTACATGTACATGGAAGACATCGCGCCGATGTTCGGGCTTTCCATGAACAGGTTGAGCGAGGCCGACTGGTCGATGAAGGCGCCACGCTCGGCGGCCATGTCGATCAGTGCACGCATCGGCAGTTCCCATGCGGTGCGGTAGACCTCGCGCAGGGTTTCCGGAATCTGCGCGATGCCGGCGATGGAACCTTCAGCCAGCTTGATGGCATCGCGCATGTCGGCGGTCCACAGGCCCAGCTTCTTCAGCTCGTTCACCAGGTAGCGGTTGACCTGCAGGAAGTCACCGGACAGGGTTTCGCGCTTGAACAGGTTGGACACCTGCGGTTCGACGCACTCGTAGCAGCCGGCGATCGAGGCGATGGTCGCGGTCGGGGCAATCGCGATCATCAGCGAGTTGCGCAGGCCGTGTTCCTTGATGCGGGCGCGCAGGGCATCCCAGCGTGCGGTGTCTTCCGGCACCACGTTCCAGGCGTCGAACTGCAGTTCGCCGCTGGCGGCACGGGTGTCGTTGAACGACGGGTGCTTGCCGCGTTCCTGGGCCAGCTCCGAGGAGGTTTCCAGGGCGTGGAAGTAGATCGTTTCGGCGATCTTCTTCGACAGGGCGCGGGCTTCGGCGCTGTCGAACGGCAGGCGCTTGCGGAAGAACACGTCCTGCAGGCCCATGCAGCCCAGGCCGACCGGACGCCAGCGCAGGTTGGCGCGGCGGGCGGTTTCGATCGGGTAGAAGTTCAGGTCGATGACGCGGTCGAGCTGACGCACGGCCAGGCGCACGGTCTCGGCCAGCTTCTCGAAGTCGAACTCGTTGTGCTCGTCGAAGTGGTTGCCCAGGTTGATCGAACCCAGGTTGCACACCGCGGTTTCATCGTTGGACGTGACTTCCAGGATTTCCGTGCACAGGTTGGACAGGTGGATCACGTTGCCCGGACGCAGGGTCTGGTTGCTGGCGCGGTTGCACTTGTCCTTGAAGGTCATCCAGCCGTTACCGGTCTCGGCCAGGGTACGCATCATGCGGGCGTACAGCTTGCGGGCGGAGATGGTGCGGTTGGCCTTGCCCTGCGCTTCGGCCTGCAGGTAGGCGGCTTCGAAGGCTTCGCCGAACAGGTCGGTGAACTCCGGCACGACGCGCGGATCGAACAGCGACCATTCCTGGTCGGCCTCGACGCGCTTCATGAACAGGTCCGGCACCCAGTTGGCCAGGTTCAGGTTGTGGGTACGGCGGGCTTCGTCACCGGTGTTGTCACGCAGCTCGAGGAAGTCCTCGACGTCTGCATGCCAGGTTTCCAGGTAGACGCAGGCCGCGCCCTTGCGCTTGCCGCCCTGGTTCACCGCAGCCACGGACGAATCCATGGTCTTCAGCCACGGCACGATGCCGTTGGAATGGCCGTTGGTGGACTTGATGAGCGAACCACGCGAACGCACGCGGGTGTAGCTGACGCCGATGCCGCCGGAGAACTTCGACAGCTGGGCGATGTCGCCGTACTTGGAGTAGATCGATTCCAGCGAATCCTGCGGCGAATCCAGCAGGAAGCACGAGGACAGCTGCTCGTGGGTGGTGCCGGAATTGAACAGGGTCGGGCTGGACGGCAGGTAGTCCAGGTTGCCCATGCGCTTGTACAGCGCCAGGGTCTCGGACACGTCCTCGCTCAGCGCGCTGGCGATGCGCAGGAAGAACTGCTGCGGGGTCTCGATCACCTTGCGGGTGTGCGGGTGGCGCAGCAGGTAGCGGTCGTACAGCGTACGCAGGCCGAAGTAATCGAAGTTCAGGTCCAGCGAGATGTCGATGGCATCGTTGAGCTTGCGTGCGTTGGTCTGCACGAAGTTCAGCAGGCGGTCGTTGATCAGGCCGACTTCGTGGCCACGGCTGACCGACTGCGAGAAGGCGTAGATTTCCTGGCCCGACACTTCCTTGGCGATGTAGTTGGCCAGCAGGCGCGCCGCAAGGCGGCCGTACTCGGGCTCTTCACCGATCAGCAGGGCGGCGGTGCGGATGGACAGTTCGTCCAGCTCGCGGGTGGTGGCGCCGTTGTACAGGCCGGAGATGGTACGGGTGGCCACGCGCATCGGATCGACGGCGTGCAGGCCTTCGGAGGAACGCTGCACCGCGCGCACGATCTTGTTCAGATCCACCAGCTCGGTCGTGCCGTTGCGCTTGGTCACGCTCATCGCGTTGGCCGTCGGCGGCGACGTCAGCAGGAACTCGCTTTCCTTTTCGATGGTGGCGCTGGATTCGGTGGTCACGGCGTGTGTCCTCTTGGCGTGATTGGGGGTGCTGTATGCATGAGGGTTGCTCGACCCGGGACATGACAGCCCAGGGTGGCAGGACGGCGTCGCAGGAGCTGAGACCCTGCGCCTTCCACTGCCGGTTGGCGATCGCTGGCGGGTACCGCGGTAGAGCCCCGTTGCGGACCCCAAGCGATGGGGTCGTTGCGACCGACGGCCACAAGATAGTGGGGGTGATGGGGGCCGTCAACGCCAAATGTAGTGAAATTTGGTAATCCCTTGCGGCGCAAGGATCATGCCATCGGCGCCGCGTCTGGACGCTTTGGACCTGCCGGAACGGGCTGCGCAGTCAAGCCCGGAAGGCGTCACATCGGCGGTACAACGTGCTGCGGAAACGGAACAATGACAGCTTCACATGACAGTGATGAAGCTGGCTAGGGACAACCCTGTGGATAGGTGGTGGGCAGCCGGTGGGAAAGCCGGTATGGCCGGTTGGACGGCCATCGGGCAGTGACTTCCGGCCGGTGACGGCACCGTGCGGTCGCGGGATGCTGGGGCCCTGCACTGACCGGAAAGGATTCCACCATGCGCCTGCCCCTGCCCGCCCTGGCCCTGCTGGCCTGCCTGGCCACCGCCCCGGCGCTGGCCGGCGACGCCCCGAAGCTGCGCTCGGACCAGTGCGGCATGCGCACCGACTACGACGTGCTGGTGGACAGCGGTGGCATCTGGCTGCGGCATGGCCCGCATGCGCCGCACGAGGTGGTGTTCCACGATGGCGTACTGAGCCTGGACGACACGGTCGTGCCGGTCAGCGAGGCCGACGCCGCCCGCCTGCGGCAGATGGAGGCCGGGGCGCGGCAGCTGATGCCGGCGGCCACGGCGCTGGCCCAGGAAGTGAGCGGGCTGAGCTTCGACGTGCTCGACGGGGTCTATGAGAGCCTCACCGGCACCGCCAACAGCCGCAAGGTCCGGCGCCTGCGCCGGCAGGCCGATGACTGGATCGGCGGCACGCTGGGCAAGGGCTACTGGGAACAGGCGGTGTTCGGGCCGGGCTTCGAGGCCAAGGTGCAGGACATGGCCGAGTCGCTGTCCGCATCCATCGCCCGCAGCATGCTGTGGCAGGTGTTCACCGGCCGCAGCGATGCGATGGAGGAACGCGCCGACCGCCTGGACGCGCAGATGGAGCAGCAGCTGGAAGGGCGCGCCGAGCGCATCGAGGCCCGCGCGCAGGCGCTGTGCCCGCTGGTGGCCGCCGTGGCCGAGGCCCACGACGCGCTGGAGGTGCGCTACCAGGGGCAGCCGCTGCGGCTGATCCAGCGCAGTGAGGGCGTGCAGGTGGCGGCCAGCGTGCGCGAGCAGCCGCAGGATGATGCGGTGGCGCCGAGCCGATAAGCCCGGCGCGCTGTTGTAGAGCCGAGCCCACGCTCGGCTGCCTTTCGGCACGTCATTCAGAAGCAGCCGAGCATGGGCTCGGCTCTACAACCAGCGGTCCTCTCACGCCCGGTGCGGCGTACTCAGGTACTCGGCGCTCTGCATTTCGATCAGGCGCGAGGCGGTGCGCTCGAAGGCGCCCTGCAGGCGCTCGCCGGCATACAGCTCCACCGGCGAGGTGCTGGCGGTGCAGACCAGGTTGACGTGGCGGTCGTACAGCTCGTCGATCAGGTTCACGAAGCGGCGCGCGGCATCTTCGTTCAGGCGGTCGAAGGCGGGAATGCCGCCCAGCAGCACCGTGTTGAACTCGTGCGCGATCTCGATGTAATCCGACGGGCCGCGCGGGCCTTCGCAGAGCGCGGCGAAATCGAACCAGGCGATGCTCTTGCCACGGCCCCGCACCGGAATCTTGCGGCCCTCGATCTCGATGTTGCCGGCCTTGGCCGGCTGCCCGCCGCTCAGTTCGCCCCAACGGCTGGCCAGCCAGCCATCGCTGTCGGCGGCCAGCGGCGCGCGGTACACCGGCGAACGGGTCAGCGCGCGCATGCGGTAATCCTCGGTGCCCTCGGCGTACAGCTCCACGCAATAGCGCTGCAACAGGCCGATGGCCGGCATGAAGCTCTCGCGCTGCAGGCCGTTGAGGTACAGGTTCTCCACCGCCGTGTTGGAGGTGGTGACCAGGGTCACGCCCTCGGCGAACAGGCGCTCGAGCAGGCGCGCCAGCAGCATCGCATCACCGATGTCGGTGACGAAGAACTCGTCCAGCACCAGCACGCGCAGGTTGCTGCGCCATTCCTGGGCGATCTTCGCCAGCGGGTCGCTCTGCCCCTGGTGCTCGCGCATGCGCTCGTGGACGCTGCGCATGAAGCGGTGGAAGTGCGTGCGGTACTTCTGCTTGATCGGCAGGCCGTCGTAGAACAGATCCACCAGGAAGGTCTTGCCGCGGCCGACGCCGCCCCAGAAGTACAGGCCCTTGACCGGCTCGGGCTTCTTCCAGAACGAGGACAGGCGGTCCAGCCAGCCGTCCTCGGCGCTGTCGACCAGGCCCAGGTGGATGCGGTCCAGTTCGGCCAGGGCCGCGTGCTGGGCCGGGTCGTCCTGCCAGTCGCCGCTGGCAACCCCGGCCGCGTACCGCTGCGACGGGGTCAACGCCTGCTCGCTCATGCCGCCGCGCCCAGCCAGTGCTTGACGCCGTGGGTCAGCGCGCCGCGCAGGTCGATCAGCTTGCGGTGGAAGAAGTGGCTGGTTTCGGGCATGCGCACCAGCTCATGCGGGACATCGAGCGTGTCCAGCCACTGGTAGACGGCCTGCGGGTCGACGATCTCGTCCTGCTCGCCCTGGATGACCAGCCAGCGGGCCGGCGGCTGCACGCCGCTGAAATCCCAGCGGCCGGCCGGCGGCGCGATCGAGATCAGCGCTTCCGGCTGCAGCTCGGCGGCGGCCTTCAGCGAAACGAAGGAACCGAAGCTGAAACCGGCCAGCCACAGGCGGTCGTCCGGGCGCTGGCTGCGCACCCAGGCGGTGACGGCCTTGAGGTCGTCCTGTTCGCCCACGCCGTGGTCGAAGCTGCCGGCCGAGCCGCCGACGCTGCGGAAGTTGAAGCGCACCGTGGCGATGCCCAGCTCGCGCAGGGTGGTGGCGGTCATGGTGACCACCTTGTTGTGCAGGGTGCCGCCTTCGGTGGACAGCGGGTGGCAGATGACGGCCACGATCGGCTGCACCGGCACGTCGGCCTTGGGCAGGTCGACGACCACTTCCAGCGGGCCGGCCGGGCCGTCCAGTACGAGGCAGGCGGTTTCGCCGGGGGCGACGGGGAACGAGGGCTTGTGCATGGCACCATGATACCGTCCCCCGCCCCTGCCCTGTGCCCGCCCCATGCTCTACCTGTCCCTGGCCGTGATCTGCAGTGTGCTGGTTTCGGTGTTGTTGAAGCTGGCCAACCGCCGCGCGTTGGACGTGCCGCAGATGGTGACCTGGAACTATCTGGTCGCCGCCACCCTGACTGCCGTGGTGCTGCAGCCGCCGCTGGACGCGCTGCGGGCGCCGCATGCGCCGTGGCTGTCACTGCTGGCGCTGGCGGTGGTGCTGCCCTCGATCTTCCTGGTGCTGGGCCGCGCGGTGGCGGTGGCCGGCATCGTCCGCAGCGACGTGGCCCAGCGCCTGTCGCTGCTGCTGTCACTGGCGGCGGCCTTCCTGTTCTTCGGCCAGACCGCCACGCCGTGGAAGCTGGCCGGCCTGGGGCTGGGCGTGCTGGCGATGGTGGCCATCAGCCTGCGCCCGCGTGGGCCGGCGGTGGCGGCCTCGCCCGGGGGCTGGGGCTGGCTGCTGGGCGTGTGGGGCGGCTTTGCGGTGGTGGACGTGCTGCTGAAGCAGGTGGCGCTGTCGGGCACGCCGTCGATGGCGGCGGTGCTGGCCAGCTTCAGCGTGGCCTTCGTGCTGATGCTGGTGCTGCAGCTGTGGCGGCATGCCAGCGGCCGCAGCCGGCTGGCCTGGCGCACCCTGGGGGCCGGCGCGCTGCTGGGCCTGCTCAACGGCGGCAACATCCTTTTCTATGTGCATGCACACCAGTCGATGCCGGACAGCCCGGCCACCGTGTTCGCCGGCATGAACATCGGTGTGGTGGTGCTGGGCGCGCTGGTGGGCGTGTTCGCCTTCGGCGAGGGCACCACGAAGTGGAACCGCGCCGGCCTGGCGCTGGCGGTGCTGGCGATCGGATTGATCGCCTGGGGGTGAATGCGTGTCCCTGGGGTCAGAGCCCATTCCCTGGGAATGGGATCCGACCCCAGCTGGGTCGAGGCGTCCTGGGGTCGCATCCCATTCCAACGGAATGGGCTCCAACCCCACCCTGTCGCGATCGACAGGCCTGGAGCTGGCGGCGGGCCCTGATCAGCGCTTGGCGGGCAGGGGATCATCCGTTGCCGTGGCCAGGCGCACGACCACGCTGATGCGTGGAATCCGGGGTGCAAACGACTCAGCAGCGCGCGTTCTTCCCGACTCTGCCCGTGAACGACGGAAACGGCACTGGCCGACGATCATGTCGACCACAATCCGGCCTGAAGCCAGCCGGTGCCACCGGCGTCGCTCCGCATCGTGATTGCTAGCGTCAGGGCCTCCCTTTGCAGACGGAGTTCCCGATGGCCCCTTTCATCCCGATCCCGCGCGCCGCCCTGTGCGCGGCGTTGATGACACTGGCAGGCGCTGCGCACGCGCAGAGTGCGCCCGCGCTGCGCATCGCCCCACCGGAAGACCACGACCCGAGCGCGACGGTGGTGCGCGGTGAATCAGCACCCGCACATCCACTGCACGGCGCGCACACGGAAATCCGCTACGAACGTGACCATCGCGCACGTCCGGCGGACACCGTGCAGCGCTTCAGCTGCAACAGCCATGGGCATGGCTACACCCAGTGCCCGGCCCCCCATGGACGGATACGCATGGTTCAGCGCCACTCCAATGCGTCCTGCCGCGAAGGGCGCGACTGGGGCATCAGCCGAGGCACCGTCTGGGTGGACAACGGCTGCCGGGCCACGTTCGAGGCCCGGTGACGAAAGGTCGCCGGGCAGGGCCCGGCGTTGGCTTACTTGCCGAAACCCAGCAGCAGCGGGTCGTGGTCGGAGCTGCGCCACGGGCCCGGCACGTTGCGGCCCTGGTAGCCGCTGGCGTCCTGTTCGTCGGCGTTGCTGTGCCATTCGGCGGCACCGCGCAGGCGCTTGGCCATGCCCGGGCTCAGCAGCGCGTGGTCGAGGCGGCCGGTATAGCCGTTGTAGACGTAGCTGTAGGGATGCTCGACCTTGGCCACCTTGAAGGCGTCCTGCCAGCCGAGGTCATGCAGGGTGCGGATCGGGTCTTCCTGCGCATAGGCGTTGAAGTCGCCCAGCAGCACCGCGTCCTGGGCACCGGTGCCGGTCGGGTTGGTCTTCAGCCAGTCGTTCAACTGCTGCGCCGAGGCGACGCGGGTGGCGTTCCAGCAGCCCTGGCCGTCGTTGCGGTCGGCATCGGCGCCTGCAGCCTCGCGGCAGCCCTTGGACTTGAAGTGGTTGGCGACCACCACGAACGGCGCGCCCTGCTTGGCCTGGAACGCCTGCGCCAGCGGCACGCGGCTGTGCTCGACGAACGGGCCGCCGGTCAGCGTGGCCGGCTTGCCCAGCGGCTGCAGGCGGCTGCTGCGGTAGATGATGCCGACGCGGATCGGGTTGTCGCCCGGGCCGTTGCCGGCGTCGACGAAGCGCCAGTCGCCCTGCGCACCGCGGTCGCGGTTGAGCGCATCGACCAGTTCGGCGATGGCCGACTGCGGGCCGTAGCCGTCGTTTTCCAGTTCCATCAGCGCGGCGACATCGGCGCCGAGCGAGTTGACGGTGGTGACCAGCTTCGCCACCTGGGCCTTGTGCTCGTCCAGCGTGCGCGCGCCGCGCAGGGTCGGGAAACCACCGCCCTGGCCATCACCGTTGAAGAAGTTCTCCAGGTTGAAGGCGGCGATATGCAGGTCGCCAGCCACCTTCGGCACCGCCGGGCGCTGCAGCTGCGGCAGCTTCAGCGTGCCCTGCACCTGCAGGCTGGGGCGGCCCTGTGCATCCACGCGCACGATGCCTTCGACGTTGCGCAGCTGCATGCCGGTGCGCAGCACCGGGTTGCCGGCCAGGTACGGCACGCTGCCCGGGTCGCGGGCATCGCTGCCGTCATCGAGCACCAGGCGGCGGCGCTGGTTGTCGGCCATCACCTGTTCGATGCCGGCCGTACCCGGTGCGGCCACTTCGGTGGGCTGCCACAGGCGGCCGTCGAAGGCCACGGTGAGCTGGCCAAAGCGCTCCAGGCCGTCGGTACCGGCCAGGGTGAGCGGGGCGGCGATGCGCACGTGCTGGCCGTCCAGCGCGCGCCAGTCGGCCGGGGCCGTGGTCAGCACGACCGGGGCCTTGCTGCGTGCGGCGGCGGAGGTCGGGGTCGGCGCGGCCTGCGGCTGGGCCTGGGCAAAGGCGGTGGCCGGCAGCAGCAGGGACAGGGCAAGGGCGAGGGAACGGCGGCGCATCGACGGGCGACTCCACGAAATGGGCGCACAGACTAACCCCGAAATGTGCAGGCCCGCTTGCAGCGCCGGGCACGATGGGCGATCAGGCCTCGGTGGGCAAAGCCGGGTGGTGCCGGCCGCTGGCCGGCAACCGGCGGCGGGGGGCGCGGAGGTAGAGTCGACTGTTAGTTGTGTAAACCCACTACGTTGTTCATTGGCACTCTGGAGATGGGTGGCTGGCCGCCGATCCCCATATGGGGACGGTGCCAGTTGTAGTGGTGCAGCCATTGGTTCAACACTGAATTGCGCTGG
>JAAIGF010232574.1_pt1 | contig 15325 bp, 11 predicted proteins | sample 6487441 | NCBI WGS metagenome assembly JAAIGF01 (sample SAMN13974129, study PRJNA590717) | phyllosphere metagenome | biome: pepper field; feature: multiple bacterial spot infested pepper fields; material: pepper leaves; isolation source: leaves from pepper fields | host: Capsicum annuum ... | reverse complement strand
TTATGCCGTGGCGCCCGAATCTGTGGCGCCCGGGCTACCGGGCTGGGTTTCTGGCGATCGGGTAAAAAGCGTCGATATCGGGACTGACTTTCATTATGTTCTGAGGAGTATGCGCAAAGGTTTCCTATATCTTTATTATGATAGGAATGCCCGCGGATCTCGGCAGTGGGAGTGCTATAGCATCGGTGAAGATGGCTCGCTGGTGTTGCAACCAACGCCTGCGGCGGCGCAGCCGCAGTCCAGACCTGTGTTCGCTTGCAGCCGCCACGGCAGCAACAACACGCAGGTCCATTACCTCGTCATCGATCAGCCACATAAGTGCGGCCCGACGTGGATCGCCTACAGCGAACACAAGTGGAGCGACGAAACGCTCAAGCAATACACGGATGACTCCATGCTGCGCAACAAGCGCATGCAAACCATCCATCCGTCCGCCATGGCCGGTGGCGCAAAGCACAGCCACGGCATACAGGCAAGTCGCGAGGCACTCGAAGCGGTTCTGGAGTATTCGGCCACTGCTTCCCAGACATTGCCTTTTTGGGGGGGGGGACCAGCCCTTTCAGCAACAGGAGCGGTACATACGATTCGGCTCGCCTGGAGCAGATGAGCACGCGTTACCCGTGGCATCTGCGCCGTGACATGGCCGAGGGCACCGTCGCGCACATGCAGGCGCGCGGCAAGGGCACCGGACAGCCGAGCACGCCGCACGTGCTGGCGCTTTGGGACGCGATCGGCATCTCGCACGAGTTGAACGGGTTCCGCAACGATGCCGCAGGGTGGATCAAAAGGTATCTGGATGAGCGCAGCCTGGAAATCGGCGCGGTGGAGTGTTATGACGGACTGCGCCAAGCGTTGAATGAGCGGGCCGTGAAGGCGGTGGAACAGTTCCATGCCGTTGGGCAGTCCTCGCCAACCGGCGAAATGAACCGTTTGCGTGCCCCCATCGCCCTGAGCACGCACGACGATGCCGCAGCGACTGCTTTCGGTCAGCAGTATTACCAATTGAGCCAGGAATATCGCAACGGCGACCTTACCCTGGCGGAACTGCAGGCGCGGCGGGCGCCTCTGGTGCAGCGCTACGCCAAGGATCCCGCAGCGCTCGAAGCGGCGCTGGCGCGTGAAGACGACATCAAGCGGGCCACGGCTCGCGGCACGCAACAGGCCATCGAGCGTGAGCGGGCGCGCGTTCAGGTCGACAGCCCGTGGGAGGACTACGAGGAACGGATCGACCGTGACGCCGTCCGCTTCTTCAAGGAGAAGCGTGCAGCCTTCGAAATCGCTGCAGCAGACATCATCGAGCGGCGCACGCTACCGCTGCTGCGCTGGCTGGAGGCTCAACCGTTCCTCGATACCCTGAAAGACTTCCATGGTGAGAACGTGGAAGACGGCCTGCTGTTCACGCACGACATCGGCGAGGCCATTTTCGGCATAGGATCGTGCAAGGCTGGCCGCAAGAAGATCGAGGAGTGGGTGAAGGACTGCAAGGCGTCGATGGAGAGCAACCTGCTGTGGCGCGTGGTGGCGTTGAATCAGAACGACGCACGCGCCGAGCTGGATCAGATGCTGGCGGAAGCAGAAAGGCATCGGGATGCCCAGACGATGGCCACGGCCGTGACCTGGGGAACGTATCTGCAGAAGGCAGCAAAGGCTTTTGCCGATACCTACAAGAAGGCTCAGGGCGTGTACGACGCCAACGTCAAAGCCAGCTCTCAGGCGGGCTCGACCGCATTCGGTGTGCGGCTGGCATCCATCAACACGCGTGGCACCGACAAGTTCGCGATCACGGTGGGCGAGGCCGTCTTCAGGTTCTTCCGCGTCGACAAGCTGGCTGATTTCGCGAGCGAGAAGATCATCCAGCACATCTTCTGCGTGCGCGGATTCGTGAACCCGCTGGATTCCCAGAGACTCATCATCGCGCAGTCAGGCCATGAGGCACTGGCGCGAGAGCAAACGCTTAGACGGCTGCGCTCGTCACGCGCTTTTCTTGCTACCGACATCCCGGCGATGCGAACCGCCCAGGGACAGGCATTGCGGGCCGCGTGGACAGACTTCCGCGCCAGCGGCACCGCCGATTCGGTGAGCGCCGTGCGCGACGCGAGACTCGCGGTCGTCGTCGGCCTCATCGAAGGCGTGAACTTTGCGAAGCTGTTGGCCGACTGCAAGAACAAGGGCGACACCAAGAGCTACTTCAGCCTGCTCGCGTCAGGCATGGTAATCACCAGCGCTATGTTCGACGTGGCGGCGACTGCTGCGAAGAATTTGCCTGGGATGGGGAATGCCAGTCTGGGGTATCAGCAGCTGAAGTTGTGGGGTGGGGTGCTGGCTAGTGGAGCGAGTTTTGTGCTGGCGGTGCTTGATGCGAGAGAGGCAGACAAAGTCCGCAACGAAGGATATGGTGGTCTTGCTCGTCTATATCTTGCCAAATCTTTTGCTCAAGCTGCTTCAGGCATTTTTGCCGTCGCTGTTACTTTCACCTATTCCGCCCCTCTTATTTCGCAGATGCTTGGCCGCGGAGCCCTGGGGACCGCAGCTAGTGCAGTCGGGAAGCGTGCAGCTGCGATAATTGCACTCAGAATTCTGGGTATGGGTGTCGGTGCCTGGCTCACGGTAGGCACATTTGGGATTCAGGTTTTGATCTGGTGGGTGGCACCTGACGCGTTGGACAAGTGGATGGATAGATCTGCATTCGGTCAGCTCTCAAGCGAAAAGGGTTATAAAACTGCCAAGGAGCAGGACGAAAATCTTGAAGCAGCTCTTGTTGAATTAGGATTGAAATGAATCAGATGAGTAGCAGTCTGACAAAGCTGACTGGCGAGATACGGAACTATCGTTGTACTCGTGCAGAGGCAAGCTTTGTATTCACCGATGCTGATCGCAATACGATGGGTGTCATTGCAGTTGCTGCGGGCCTTACTGGCTTAAGCGGTCAAGCAATTTCCACTGCGTCGGCAGCAGCAAGTGTTGGAGAGGACGCTGATTACGTAGAGTTCGACTTGAATGGTATGCCCATCAAGGGTTGGCTATGGCGTAGTCCATTTCGCGAGGGAGATATGGTCGATGTCGCGGCAGAGTGGCGCGGCGAATACTATGAGGCGGGGGCTATTGCCAGGCCAAGCGACAGAGTTATTTCGTTGTATCCTCATTGTTCAAGAGGAAAAAAATCCCATGTAAAAAATTCAATTAAATGGTGGTTAATTGGATCGTTTATTACCGTGGTTGGCTACATGGGACTTGCGGCAACCATTGGAATGGCGTGGGAAATAATTTCTGATGGATATTTTTATCAGGTGGTTGGAGTGGCTATGGCATTTGTAGGTCTGATGACATTCAGTCTGAGCCGCAAGTGGATGCCGTTCGTTAGGTTAACGGAGAAGGTTTGTCGAACACTTAGCTTGGCAGACCCCGGAGATTTGGATCTTGTCGCATCGTCCAAGCGCCAGCGCCAGGCTAATGACACTGACGAATACGGCACTTTTTATTTTAGGTATTAATGCATTGTTTAATTTAAAGCAATAGTGCGAGATTTGGTAGATGTCACTGAAACGACTGAGCGGCATCATTCAAAACTATCGCTGCACGCGCGCTGAGGCAAGCTTCGTCTTCACTGACGCCGACCGGAACACCATGGGTGTTATTTCAATCGCCGCCGGTATGGCGGGTCTGAGTGGTCAAGCCATCTCTACCGCATCATTTGCTGCGAGCGTTGCAGAGGATGCTGATTATGTGGAATTCGACCTTGATGGAGCGCCCGTCAAGGGTTGGCTGTGGCGCAGTCCCTTCAAAGAGGGGAGACTATGTCGAGGTAGCCGCAGAGTCGCGCGGCGATCACTATGAAGCTGGCGCCATCTTTCGACCGGCAGATCGAACCATCGCGATGTATCCCCATTGCTCACGCGGCCGCATTCGGCACATTAGAAGCGTAATCAAGTGGTGGTTGATCGGTATGGCTATCTGGATTGCCCTGTTTTTGGTCCTGAGGTGGCTGAGCGGTGGTCTAAGCACGCTGTTTGATTTGCACTACTTTTATTACGTGGTTGCTGGTTCCTGCGCATTCTTCGGCCTGATGACCATCAGTCTCGCGCGCAAGTGGATGCCCTTCGTACGCCTGACAGAAAAACTCTGCCGCACGCTGGACCTGCCGAATCCCGGCAATGTCGATCTTGTCGCATCCTCCAAGCGCCAGCGCAAAGAAGATGACCCAGGCGAGTTCGGAACGTTCTACTTCCGTTATTGACGTCGCAAGCCGATGTGGTGACGACGTCTCATCCCCATCCGGCTGTACGCGCTGCCACGTTCCCTGGTCAGATCACACCCTCTGCACGCCACTTCTCCAATTCCCCCTCACTTGCATCCAGCCACTCCTGCAACGCCTGTTCCGTGTGCTGTCCCAATGTGGGCGGGGCGTGGCGGTAAGTCACGGGCGTGGCAGACAGCTTGATGGGATTGGCAACCAAAGGAACCTGACCTGCCTCGGGGTGGGGCAGATCGATACGCAGCCCGCGAGCCTGAACCTGGGGGTCGGCAAACACCTGGTCGATGCGGTTGATGGGGCCGCAGGGCACGCTGCGTGATTCCAGGGCGGCAATCCAGTCGGCGGTGGTGCGCAGGATGGTGGTCTGGCGCATCAGGGGGATGAGTTCGCCTCGGTTGGCCACTCGCTGGGGGTTGGCGGCGAAGCGCGGGTCGGTGGCCCATTCGGGGCGGCCGGCGGCGGCGCAGAAGCGGGCGAACTGGCCGTCGTTGCCGATGGCGAGGATCATGTCGCCGTCGGCAGTCGGGAAGTCCTGGTAGGGGACGATGCTGGGATGGGCGTTGCCCATGCGGCGGGGGACGGCGCCGCCTGCCAGGTAGCCGGACGCCTGGTTGGCCAAGGCCGCGACCTGGACGTCGAGCAGGGCCATGTCGATGTGCTGACCCTGGCCCGAGCTGGCGCGTTCCGCCAACGCTGCCTGGACGGCGACGGTGGCGTAGAGGCCGGTCATGATGTCGGTCAGGGCCACGCCGACTTTCTGCGGGCCGGCACCGGTTTCGTCGTCGCTGCGGCCGGTGATGCCCATGAGGCCACCCATGCCCTGGATGAGGAAGTCGTAGCCGGCGCGCGGGGCGTAGGGGCCGGTCTGGCCAAAGCCGGTGATGGAGCAATACACCAGGCGGGGGTTGAGCGCGGCCAGGCTGTCGTAATCCAGGCCGTACTGCTTGAGGCCACCGACTTTGAAGTTCTCCAGGACGACGTCGGCCTGGGTGGCCAGGCGTTTGATCAGCGCCTGGCCTTCGGGCTTGGCGATATCGACGGTGACCGAGCGTTTGTTGCGGTTGGTGCAGAGGAAGTAGGCGGCGTCGCGGGTGGGCTGGCCGTTGCTGTCCTTCAGGTAGGGCGGGCCCCAGGAGCGGGTGTCGTCGCCGGTGTCGGGCCGTTCGATCTTGATGACGTCGGCACCCAGGTCGGCCAGCAACTGGCTGCACCACGGTCCCGCCAGCACGCGCGACAGGTCGAGGACGCGGATGCCGGCCAGGGGAGCCTGGCGGGCGGGGAACGAGGTGTCAGCCATGTGCGATGCGTGCCCGGTCAGTTGGCGAAGGCGGCGATGCCGGTGATGGCGCGGCCCAGGATCAGGGCGTGGATGTCGTGGGTGCCTTCGTAAGTGTTGACCACTTCGAGGTTGACCAGGTGGCGGGCCACGCTGAACTCGTCGGAGATGCCGTTGCCGCCCAGCATGTCGCGCGCGGTGCGGGCGATGTCCAGGGCCTTGCCGGCGGAATTGCGCTTCATGATGCTGGTGATTTCCACCGCTGCGGTGCCTTCGTCCTTCATGCGGCCCAGGCGCAGGCAGCCTTGCAGGCCGAGTGCGATGTCGGTCTGCATGTCGGCCAGCTTCTTCTGGATCAGCTGGTTGGCAGCCAGCGGGCGGCCGAACTGCTGGCGGTCCAGGGTGTACTGGCGGGCGGTCTGGAAGCAGTCTTCAGCAGCGCCCAGGGCGCCCCAGGCGATGCCGTAGCGGGCCGAGTTCAGGCAGGTGAAGGGACCTTTCAGGCCGCGCACGTCGGGGAAGGCGTTTTCTTCCGGCACGAAGACGTTTTCCAGCACGATTTCGCCGGTCAGCGAGGCGCGCAGGCCGACCTTGCCGTGGATGGCGGGGGCGCTCAGGCCCTTCCAGCCTTTTTCGAGGATGAAACCGCGGATCTCGCCGGCGTCGTCTTTGGCCCAGACCACGAAGACGTCGGCAATCGGGCTGTTGGTGATCCAGGTCTTCGCACCCGACAGCGAGTAGCCGCCGTCTACTTTCTTGGCGCGGGTGATCATGCTGCCGGGGTCGGAGCCGTGATTCGGTTCGGTCAGGCCGAAGCAGCCGATCCATTCGCCCGTGGCGAGCTTGGGCAGGTACTTCTGCTTCTGGGCTTCGGTGCCGAAGGCGTGGATGGGCACCATCACCAGCGAGCTTTGCACGCTCATCATCGAGCGATAGCCCGAGTCGACGCGTTCGACTTCGCGGGCGATCAGGCCATAGGCGACGTAGTTCAGGCCAGGGCCGCCGTACTCCTCGGGGATGGACGGACCGAGCAGGCCGACTTCGCCCATCTCGCGGAAGATCGCGACGTCGTTGCGTTCGTGGCGGAAGGCTTCACGCACACGGGGGGCGAGCTTGTCCTGGCAGTAGGCGCGAGCCGCGTCGGAAATGGCGCGCTCGTCGTCGGTCAGTTGTTCTGCCAGCAGCAGCGGATCGTCCCAGTGAAATGAAATCTTGGCCATGACAGTTTCCGAAAGTCCTTGTGCGAAGCAAGCCGTGGGGCTCGCTGGAAGGCGCATCCTAGGCTTGCGCGCAGCGTCGGGGCAAACGAAACTTACTCACCCAGATATGCATAAAATGAATATCTGGCATCAGTGCAGGCGCAGATTCTCCTGTGTTCTACGCCCCTCAGGGTAGTCCCCTAGCGAACGGATATTCATGCGAAGAAAGATCCCGAGTTTCCAGGCGCTGAGCTGCTTCGAGTCGGCAGCTCGCCACGAAAGCTATACGCGCGCGGCTGACGAGCTGGCGCTGACGCAGGGCGCCGTGTCGCGCCAGATTTCGTCGCTGGAGGCATTTCTGGGCACGCCTCTGTTTCGACGGACCCGGCATGGGGTCGCGCTGACGCCTGCGGGGCTCGCGTACCTGCGGCAGGTTTCGACCCGGCTCGACGGGCTCGAGCGCGACACGCTGGATGCCATGGGCAATCGGGCCGAGGGCGGCGCCTTGCAGATCGCGGCCGTGCCAACCTTTGCCACGCGCTGGCTGCTGCCTCGCCTGGCGGATTTCAGTCGGCGTCACCCCGACATTACCGTGCATCTGGAAACCCGGACACGGCCTTTCCTGTTCGCCGACACGCCTTTCGATGGCGCCTTGTACGCGGGTACGCCGGCGCAGATAGGAACGTGGCCGGGAACACAGACCACGTTGCTGATGGACGAATCGGTGGTGCCGGTGGCAAGTCCGGCGCTGCTGGCTGGCCGCACCGATTGGACACCTGCCGACCTGGCAGGCTTGCCGCTGTTGCAGCAGAGCACGCGTCCCGAAGCCTGGCGGCAGTGGTTCGACGCGCAAGGCGTGACGGCGCCCGGGTCGATGCAGGGGCCGCGCTACGAGTTGTTTTCCATGGCCGCCATGGCAGCGTCGCATGGCCTGGGCGTGGCGCTGATTCCGACCTTGTTGATCGAGCCGGAATTGCGTCAAGGGGAATTGGTGGTGGTGTGCCCCACGCCCCTGCAGGGGCGCCGAGCCTACTACTTCGTCACACCCGATGCGGCGGTTGGACGTCAGGCCGTGCAGGCGTTCCGGGACTGGCTGCTCGGCCAGTCCGCCCCATCACTTGGCGCGACGAGCCAGGCGAATGGCTAGCGCATGGGCAAGCAGGGCGCGCACCAGGATCGCGACGCCGATCGCCGCCAGCACCAGGACCGCCATGAAGAAGAGGCTGTCAGGGGCCAGCAGTGCGAACAGCAGCCTGCCCAGCAACAGGCCGATGCCCGAGGCCAGCAGGCCCGCCATGACTGCGTTCAGCAGCAGCACGCCGATGCCGGGGAAGGGCATGGACGCAGGCAGGCCGCGGCGCATGACGACGTACACGACCCAGGGCAGGAGCGCGCCGGGCAACAGGACCAGTTCAGGCATGGGTTGCGCGTTGAGCAGCTTGAAGATCAACGCGCCCGCCACGCCGCACGCCAGGGTGGCTTCGATCAGGGCAACGGCGGCTGCCACGCTTCTGCCCGAAGCCTGTGCGCCAACTGGCTGATGGCGCGGTGCCGACGACACGGCCAGTATCAGCCAGAGCGGTACCAGGACGTGGATCAGTTGCAGGCCCCAGTTGGCCACCAGCCATAGCGCAGCACCGCCAAGGGTGGCTGTGCCACCCACATTGGAAAGTCCGGCGATCTGCCAATAGTCGCGCCACAAGTAGGTGATGGCGATCTGCAGCAGTTGGCCCCACACCAGCATGGTCAACGCTAGCCCCAAGGCCAGGACGCCGGGGTGGCGCACACCGGATCTGCCGCGCCGCTGCTGGAAGCGATGGGTGAAGACCGTGATGGTGGCTGCAGTCAGAAAACCGGTGAGCACCAGGATGTGGGTCATGTTGCCCATCAGGCTGGCGAGGCGATATGGCGGCGGCATGAACAGCAACCCGACGGCGGCCGTCAGCAGTTCCGCCACCAGTGCGGCAAGGATCAGGCGGATGATCAGCCGGCCATTGCCGTTTGCAGGAGCGATGGCGGCGTTATCGGCTGCAGGTGCGAACATGGTGGGGCGGCCCTTATTACACGAGGGCCGACATGGTGCGTGCCCCGCAAGGCATGGCGCAAGTACGCAAGCGTATGGAAGCTTTGCAGGGGGCTGGTCGACGGCATCGCGCTCGATCCCGAGAACGTTCGTTCACACGGACGAGATAGGGGAGGCCACGCAAGCTGGCAGCCGATTCGGCAGAATGCAAAAAGGCCCGCCGAAGCGGGCCTGTCTTTGCTGGCACTGCTTGCGCAATGCCTTGGTATTGGTGCCCAGAAGAGGACTCGAACCTCCACGCCTCTCAGCGCTAGTACCTGAAACTAGTGCGTCTACCAATTCCGCCATCTGGGCGCTGCCGCGTTGTTCCGCGTCAGAAGCTGCGCATTTTACACAGTTTTTTGCGCTTGTGTGAACAAAGCGCTGTTTTTCTGAATATTCATTGGAAAAGTTTCATCACGGCCAGTCGCAGTGGGTTGTCGGCCTCGCTCAGCAGCTTGATGGCCAGTGCGCAGCACACCGTCACCATCATGGGACGTATCAGGCGCGGACCGACGTGCACGGCGGCATGCGCCCCCAGTTGGGCGCCGATCAAGGCGGCCACGGCCATCGACAGCGCGATTGGCCAGACGATGACGCCCTTCCAGATGAAGACCAGCAGGGCGCCCAGGTTGCAGGCCGCATTGGTGAGCTTGGCCAGGCCCATGGCATGCATCAGGTTCAGCGCGCACAGCAGCACCATGCTGACGATCAGGAACGAACCGGTGCCCGGACCGAACAGACCGTCGTAGAAGCTCAGGAGCGGCGCCACGGTAAAGGAATACAGGAACACCGACATGCGTGCCCTGATCTCTTCCTTGCCCTTGAGGCGCGGCGGCGACGCGAAATAGATGGCGACCAGGATCAGAAGCACCGGAACGCTGGCGATCAACCACTGCTTGTCTATGCTGGCCACCGACAGCGCGCCGCATGCACCGCCGACGATGCCGGCCACGATCAGATAGCGCCCGACCTTCCAGTCGATCAGACCGCGCCGGGCGAACGTGGTAGTGGCCGACACCGTGCCGCAGAACGATTGGACCTTGCTGGTGGCAATGGCCGACACCGGCTCCAGGCCGGCAAGCAGCAGGGCAGGGAGGGTGATGAGCCCGCCACCACCCGCGATGGCGTCGAGAAACGCGGCGCCAAAGGCGACGCCGGCAAGAATCAGCAGAATGTCCAGGTCCATGGAGGCTCGATGAAAGATTGCCGTCCAGGTGGATGTCGCGTGATGTCGGCCGCAGAGGGAAAGCGGCAGGCGGTGTGCAGCAAAGGCGCGGCTGTCGGGGAAGACGGGAGCGCCACATCCTGGGCGGGTACGCCACAAAAATGCGCAGTCTGTAGAACATGGGCCGTGTCCCCCGCGGCTGCACGACGGGTGGCACTGGAGCGGCCTGCCTTGCGACGCCAAGCAGACGGGCGTACGGACTGCTTCGCTGCATGGCAATGAGCGTGGGCCCGGAATGACAGGACAGAACGCACACAAAACAAAAAGCCCCCGCAGTGCGGGGGCTTTTTGCTGGCGAGTCAATCGCCGGTATTCGGTGGTGCCCAGAAGAGGACTCGAACCTCCACGCCTCTCAGCGCTAGTACCTGAAACTAGTGCGTCTACCAATTCCGCCATCTGGGCATTGCCGAGCAGTGCTCGGCAAGAACGAAACTATACACGAATTTTTGCGTTGTGTGCAACTTGCCGTGAAAATCATTGGAGTCACGGTGACGCCGCAGTTTTTTCCGTAGAATCTGAATCGATCGGCGCACGGATCGCCCGGGCATATTGCCCCGATGCAGGTTCGTGACCACGAGACGACCCTCGGTCCAGGAAACGCAATGATTCTTCCCCCCGCCGCTGGATTTGGCATCAAGCAATACGCCGAACCCGCAAACAAAAACGGGATACCGCTTGTGCAGTATCCCGTTCGGGGTGAGAAGTCTCACGAATCTTGGTGCCCAGAAGAGGACTCGAACCTCCACGCCTCTCAGCGCTAGTACCTGAAACTAGTGCGTCTACCAATTCCGCCATCTGGGCCCGTCGCTCAGCGCGACAGAAGAAGAATCTTAAAGAGAAAATACGCTTTTGGCAACTCGATCCAATAACAACGCTCCGTTCACGCCGCCCGACTTCGATCCGGACGTGCCCACCCGCGAAGACATGCTGGGCGCGCTGCGCCAAGCCGATCGCCCGATGTCGCCCGATGAGCTGGCCAAGCTCATGGGCGTCAAGCGCGACACCACGCGTGTGGGCTTCGATCGCCGTGTCGGCGCCATGGAGCGCGACGGGCAGGTCACCGTCAACCGCAAGGGCCAGTTGGTGCTGGCCGCCACCCAGGATTTCGTCGCCGGGCGCGTGCAGGGCCACCGCGACGGGTTCGGCTTCCTGATCCGCGACGACCGCGGGCCGGATCTGTTCCTGCAGCCCAAGGAAATGCTCAAGGTGCTGCACGGCGACCGCGTGCTGGTTCGCCCGTCCGGCGGCGAGTCGCGCGGCAAGCCCGACGGCATGATCGTCGAAGTGCTGGAACGCCGTACCAACAAGCTGGTGGGCCGCTTCCTGAACGAGCAGGGCCAGTTCATCGTGGTGCCCGAAGATCAGCGCATCAAGCACGACATCCTGGTGCCCGCCGGCGAGGCCGGCGGTGCCGAACATGGCCAGGTGGTGTCGGTGGAAATCGTCACCCAGCCCACGCGCCACACGCAGCCGCTGGGACGCGTCGTCGAAGTGCTGGGTGAGATCGACGATCCCGGCATGGAAATCGAAATCGCGGTGCGCAAGTTCGACGTGCCGCACGAGTTCTCGCAGGCCGCGCTCGACCTGGCGGCCAAGCTGCCGGACGTCGTGCGCAAGACCGACCTGAAGGACCGCTTCGACCTGCGCGACGTGCCGCTGATCACCATCGATGGCGAAGACGCGCGCGACTTCGACGATGCGGTGTACTGCGAGGCCGTCGAGCTGGGCACCGGCACGCGCAAGCGTCCGGGCTGGCGCCTGCTGGTGGCGATTGCCGACGTCAGCCATTACGTGACGCCGGGCAACGCCCTGGACGACGACGCCATCGAGCGCAGCACCAGCGTCTACTTCCCGCGCCGCGTGATTCCCATGCTGCCCGAGAAGCTGTCCAACGGACTGTGCTCGATCAACCCGCAGGTCGACCGCCTGGTGCTGGTCTGCGACATGGTCATCCCGGCCACCGGTGCCAAGGCTGGCACGGTGCAGGCCTATCAGTTCTACAACGCCGTGATGCACTCGCATGCACGCACCACCTACAACGAGGTGTGGGGTGCCCTGCAGCAGCCCGATGGCCCGGCCGCGCGCAAGCACCAGGCCGTACTGCCGCAGATCCGCGATCTGTACACGCTCTATCAGTTGCTCGCGGAATCTCGCAAGAAGCGCGGCGCGATCGACTTCGACACGGTCGAAACCAAGATCATCTGTACCGAACTGGGCCGCATCGAGCGCATCGTCGCCCATGTGCGCAACGACGCGCACAAGCTGATCGAAGAATGCATGCTGGCTGCCAACACCTGCGCAGCCGACTTCATGGAGCGCAGCAAGCACCCCGGCCTGTTCCGTATCCACGAAGGTCCGACGGTCGAGAAGCTGCAGTCGCTGCGCCAATTCCTCAAGACCCAGGGGCTGTCGCTGGGCGGCGGGGACCAGCCCGAGGCGAAGGACTATTCGGTCCTGCTCGACAGCGTGCGCGGTCGTCCCGACGCAGCCCTGCTGCAGACCATGAGCCTGCGTTCGATGCAGCAGGCCATGTACAGCCCTGACAACGTCGGCCACTTCGGCCTGGCCTATCCGGCGTACACGCACTTCACGTCGCCCATCCGCCGTTATCCGGACCTGCTGACCCACCGTGTCATCAAAGCTTTGCTCAAGGCCAAGCGCTACGTGCCCGAGCCCATCGATGCCACGCCGGTCAAGGGCCGCGACCTGAAGGAACACGAACACGCCATCTGGGAAAAGCTGGGCCTGACCTGCTCCAGCAACGAACGCCGGGCCGACGACGCCTCGCGCGACGTCGAAGCGTGGCTCAAGTGCTGGTTCGTGAAGGAACGCGTCGGTGAAGTCTTCAGCGGCACCATCACCGGGGTGGCGGGCTTCGGCATCTTCGTGACCCTCGACGAACTGTATGTAGAGGGCCTGGTGCACATTTCCGAACTGGGCACCGACTACTTCCAGTTCAACGACGCCATGCACGAACTGCGCGGCGAGCGCACGGGCATGCGCTATCGCCTGACCGACAAGGTGCAGGTGCAGGTGGCCCGTGTCGACCTGGAGGCACGCCGCATCGAGTTCCGCCTGGTCAAGGGCGTCAGCTACGAGGCACTGCGCAAGCAGACGCCACGCAGCAACGACGAACCCGAACGCAAGGTGCGCAAGGCTGCGCCGCAGATGCCTGACAGCGTCAAGCAGGCGCGCGCCGCGCGTGGTGCCGATACGGGCGCGAGCGCGCGTTCGGGAAAGCGTGCCGCAGCCGCCAAGCGCGCGACCCGCAAACGCCGCTGATATCGAGGCCGGGCGGCGAGATGCCGCCCAATGCGGTTTAATGTCGGATTGTTTCGAATCGCATTGAAGGAGCCTTGATGGCTGCGAGCCAGGTACTGGCTGGATTTCACGCGGTGGCGGCGCGCCTGCGCCACGCCCCCGCCTCCATCCGCGACATTTACGTCGAGGCGTCGCGTCGCGACCGCCGCATGCTTGCCCTGATCGAGTCGGCCGAAGCGGCCGGCCGCCGTATCCACCCGGTGGAATCCACCCGTCTGGATGGCTTCGCCCGGGGGCAGCGTCACCAGGGCGTGGTGGCATTGGCCGACGCCGTCGAACTGGCGGTGGATCTGGACGAGTTGCTCGACGACACCACGACTGCGCCGTTCCTGTTGATCCTCGACAGCGTGACCGACCCGCACAACCTGGGTGCATGTCTGCGTACGGCCGATGCGGCAGGCGCCAACGCCGTGGTCGCGCCGCGCGACCGCGCCGTGGGCCTGAACGCCACGGTGCAGCGGGTGGCGTGCGGCGCGGCCGACAACACGCCCTACATCACCGTCACCAACCTGGCTCGCACGCTGCGCGCCTTGAAGGAACGCGATGTGTGGGTGGTCGGCACCGACGACCAGGCCGAGAAGACGATTCACGACGTCGACGCCACGCGTCCCATCGCCTGGGTCATGGGTGCCGAGGGCGAGGGCATGCGCCGCCTGACCCGCGAAACCTGCGACGAGCTGGTGCGCATTCCCATGCTGGGATCGGTGGAAAGCCTGAACGTCAGCGTGGCGTCTGCCGTCTGCCTGTACGAGACCGTGCGTCAGCGGGAAAAGAAGGCATGATCTTCGGCAGCGACAACATGTTGGGGGCGTCGCAGCAGGTGCTGGACGCCATCGTCCGCGCCAATGCGGGTCTGGCGGCGTCCTATGGCGCCGACGACTGGTGCGCGCAGGCCACGGCCGAACTGGCAAAGGTGTTCGAGTGCCAGGTCGACGTGTTCTACGTTTCCACCGGCACGGTCGCCAACTCGTTGGCGCTGTCGGCGCTGGTGCCGCCCTGGGGGGCGGTGTTGTGCCATCACCAGGCGCACATCATCAATGACGAATCCAGTGCGCCCGAGCTGTTCACCGGCGGTGCCCGGCTGATCCCGATCAATGATCGGGCAGGCAAGCTGCAGCCACAGGCGTTGCGGGATGCCCTCGCCGGTGCGCCGCATCCGCCGCACAACGTCTTGCCCCGTGCGCTCAGCCTGACCCAGGCAAGCGAATGCGGGCTGGTCTATTCGCAGGAGGAAGTGTCGGCGCTGGCCGCCATCGCCCATGACCACGACCTGCGCGTGCACATGGATGGGGCGCGTTTTGCCAACGCCGTGGCGTCGCTGGACTGTTCGCCGGCCGATGTGACCTGGCGTGCGGGCGTCGACGTGCTGTGCCTGGGCGCGTCAAAGAACGGGGCGCTGATGGCCGAGGCCATCGTGTTCTTCGACCCGGAACTGGCCGAGGATTTTGCCTATCGCGTCAAACGCGCGGGGCAGATGGGCGCCAAGGGACGTTTCTTCGGTGCCCAGTTCTGCGGCTGGCTGCAGGACGACCACTGGCTGTCGATGGCAGGCCATGCCAACGCCATGGCCCAGCGTCTGGAAGCAGCCCTGTTGAAGTTGCCAGGGGTGCGCGCCACCTGGCCGGTGCAGGCCAACGAAGTCTTCGTGCTGATGCCGACCGCGCTGGCGACCCGCCTGCGTGGGGCAGGGGCGGTGTTCTACGACTGGCACCTGAATGCCTTGCCGCCAGGCGTGACGCGCCAGGACGACGAATCCTTCGTGCGTCTGGTCTGCGGCTTCGGTACGCAGGTCGAACAGATCGACGCGTTGGTGGCCGCTGCGGGTTGATCGCAAACAGGCGCACAAACATACGCCCAAACGGGCGCCTCAAGAAATCCCGAACGCTGCCGTAAACCCCAGGAAGAGGCTGTATTGCCTGCCCCGGTTCGTTCGATGCCGGGCAGCATGCGGCCCGATCGTCCCACCGCCGCCTGGGGGCTGCTTGCA
>JAAIGF010379348.1_pt1 | contig 15326 bp, 22 predicted proteins | sample 6487441 | NCBI WGS metagenome assembly JAAIGF01 (sample SAMN13974129, study PRJNA590717) | phyllosphere metagenome | biome: pepper field; feature: multiple bacterial spot infested pepper fields; material: pepper leaves; isolation source: leaves from pepper fields | host: Capsicum annuum ... | reverse complement strand
CGGACGCGGCCGCAAGAACTTCGAGCGCATGGAGACGGCGAACAACCTGATCGCCAACGCCGGGCATGCGCCGCTGCGCCAGGGCGCCTACCTGACCCTGCGATCGGCCGGGTTCGAGTTGGTCGGCCGGCGCCTGCGCCCGCACATGGCTCGCCCGCTGCTGCAGGTGGTCGCATGAAGGCCGCCGAAGCGAAAGCAATTTTTAAGACCGAAGCGCAGCTGTGCGAGGTTTTCATTCGCGACATGAACGCGCAGGCCGGCTGGACCTGCTACCCGGAGACAGCCGGCTTCGACATCCTGGCAGTGCACGAGAGCGGCCGGCAGATTGGCATCGAGGCAAAGCTGGCGCTCAATGCCAAGGTTGCCGACCAGATCCTGCCGGGTGAGTACGAAGCCCGATACGAGACCCAGGGCCCGGACCACCGCGCCGTGATCGTCCCGTGCCTTACCGATTCGAGCTATGGGATCTCACGGATGCTGCGGCTGCTCGGCGTGGCAGTGTGGGAGCCGCACATGGGACGGACGAGGGATGGTGAGCGTCCGGAGTTCAGCATGGAGCAGAACCTGCGCTACGACAGCTATGTGGGCGAGGGTGGCAGATCTTGCGACCTGGGGTTGGCGCATTGTCTGTTCGACTGGAATCCGGCAAAGCGGTGCGACGTGCCGGAACATGTGCCAGATGTTCCAGCTGGTGTGCCGGCGCCGGTGCGCTGGACCCCGTGGAAGGCAGGCGCGCTGCGCGTGCTGGCGCTGCTCAAAACCCAGGGGTACATCACCACCAAGCAGATCGCGGCGCAGGGTATCAGCCCGTCTACCTGGACGCAGAGTTGGCTAGCGCGCGCTGCTGAGCGTGGGCAGTGGGTGGCCACCGATAAAACGCCATGGCATCACTGCGATCGGCACCCGGTGGAATATGCGGCAGCGCTGGCAAAGGTGACTGCCGGCGAGGTGGTCGCGTGATGCGGCACAGCACCGGCACGCCGACAGCCGAGGAGGTGGCGCGGTTCGAGCTGTCGAAGGAAGGGCCGTGCATGGCGTGCGTGGTGCGCATGGCAGCCGGCTTGCTGCCGCAGCATCTGGTGGTGGTGGGCTGCGACTACAACCACTGCAAGAGCGGCAACCGCCGGCGCGGGCACCTACTCGGGTATGCGCTATGCGTGTGGCACCACCGTGCGCACCCAATGCCCAGGCAGACGACCAGCAGCACCCGTGACCGCTACGGCCCGTCGCTGATGGACGGGAGCGCGCTGTTTCACGGGACCTACGGCAGCGACGACGAGCTGATCGCGCTGCAGACCGAATGGATTGAACGACAACTGGTGATGGCATGAAGCGCGCGTTGAAACGGTGGTGGGTGTACCTGGCAGCGGTTCCGCTGGCGGACGGGAAAAGCGCGTTCCGTGTAGGGCGATCTTGCGATATCAGTGCGACGATCAAAGCTATTAATGAAGACAGCCCAATCCAGATTAGCCAAGTCTCTGCAATTAGTGTCGGGTCAAACCGCTTCGCTCTTGCTGCCGAGGCCCGGCTGCTTCGAGAACTATCAAGCTACAGGCGGCATGGTAATTGGGTGCGCGTATCGACTAGCGCAGACGCTGATAAGAAGGCGGTAGCCGCAGCGATGCAAAATATCGTCGAGCTCATTGGCCCGACAAGCGATTGCTCGGACGGGCGGTGGCACACTCTTAAAATTCCGAGGCTACTGCGGTAGGCTCCACGGACTACCCGAAGCCACAAGGAAGCAACGTGATCACGCTGGATAAGTACCGTGTAAATCCCCGCGCCATAGTCGCTTATCACATAGAGTCAGAGGCGTCCCTTATGGTCCATCTGACATCTCCCGTAGTGCTGCCCTCTGGCAGCAGCCACGTTAGGGTGTCATGCGATAGTCCAGATGAGATGCAGGCAATCATCGAAGAGTTAGAGGCAGCGGTTGATGCGATCAACTTAGTGCCAGGCGGTGCATCACCTACGAGTTTCTAAGTGGACTCACATTTCGCTTGACACCAAGGGTGAAATCCGCAAAATGTAGTCATTGGTGAAAGAAGCCTCCGCAGAGATGTGGGGGCTTTTTTGTGTGTTGTTGGCCCCGGCCAGAACGAAGCCTGGGGCCATTGTGCCTTAGCCCTAAGAGAGCACTGCGTTGATCAACGCTGCCCGGGCGGCCGATGCGTCTTCTACCGAACCGTACAAGAGTTTGATGCCGTCCGGATCGCCTTGCAGGTATACGGTGAAAACGCTGTTTGCAGTCGATGGGGATGAGGTAACTGCACTCACCGAAGTAACAAGCCTAGGGTTGATAAAAACCTTGTGGTGACCGTATTCATGATTGTTCATAAAAAAAACTCCCTGTAGCGCGCATGCGCTCGCGGAGTCTATCGCCGAACTTCTTATTTTTGGCGGTGAGGCCATCTTGCAGCATCAATGCTTCTTTTCGAGTTGGTAGTCACAGTGGGTGCGAATCCAGGCAACCGGCCAGCCGTGAGGCTTCCCGCTGGAGTCGCATAGAAGGGGCGCTCCGTGACGGCAGCGCCTCAGCGACGCATCCACTGTGCCGGCTCAACAATCACGCAGGTCGGGTTGGCGGATGCCAGCCGATGAAGGGCTGGGAACGGCCGCCTGCAAATTCAGGGGTGAGTTGCCAGATGGGCGCTGGGCCGGACTGTAAATCCGGCGTCTGAGACTCGCGTGGTTCGACTCCACGTCGCCCCACCAAATCAGGAAGCGTGGCCGAGAGGCCGAAGGCAGCGGCTTGCTAAGCCGTAGATCCGAAAGGGTCCGCTGGTTCGAATCCAGCCGCTTCCGCCAATTCAGCCCTGCCGGTGACGGTGGGGCTTTCTGTTTTTGGAGACAAGATGCAGCTGACCGCCCAACAACTGAAGCAGGCGGTGGGTTGCACTGACCGAACTGCGGAGCGCTGGATCGAGCCGATCAGCGAGGCGTGCCGCCTGTACAGCATCAGCACGCCGCGCCGCATGGCGGCGTTCCTGGCGCAGGTTGGCCACGAGTCGGCAGGCCTGGCCGCATTGGTGGAAGGCCTGAACTACAGCCTGGAAAACCTGACGGCCGTGTGCAAGCGCGCTGCTGCGGGTAGCCGCTGGCGATCTCTGCTTTCACGAGTGAAGGAGCTGGCGCGAAACTCGGTCGGCCTGGGCAATGCGGCGTATGCGAACCGCCTGGGCAATGGCGACGAAGCGAGCGGCGACGGCTATCGATTCCGCGGCCGCGGCCCGATCCAGAACACCGGTCGAGCCAACTACGCGGGCATGCGCGACACGCTGCGCGCCAAGGGCGTGCGGGATGTGCCGGACTTCGAGAAGCAGCCCGAGATGCTGGAGCAGCCCAAGTGGGGCGCGCTCGCCGCCGCGGCATTCTGGGACACGCGCAATTTGAACCCACTGGCCGATGCCGGTCGGTTCGACGACATCACCGAACGGGTCAACGGCGGGCAGAACGGTGCCGCCGATCGGCGGGCGCGCTACGCCAAGGCGCTCAAGGCGCTGGGGGCATGATGGTGCCGGATCTTGACGACGCGACCCTGCTGGCGGCAGAGCGTCAATCGCTCACCGAAGCGGTTGAGCTACTGCAGGAATGCTGGGGCCGTACCGCGCGGCCGCGCCGCGATGCGCGCAATGTGCTGCGCCTGGGCTATGGGCGCGCCATCGAAACGCGCGAGCAGAGTGAGCGGGTAGCCACCATGGAGCTGACCGAGGACGTGATGGAAGCGCAGGAGACCTTGCGAGGCCGCTTCTTCGAACTGCTCGCCGTGCATCCCGAGATGCGCCCGTCGCTGCCGTACATCATTGCGATCGCGGACATCATCGGCGCCGAGCTGGTGCGCGACGCCACGGACCTGTGGGCAGCGGCGCGCCGCGGTGACTGGCTGGAGTTCGGCTCGGTGATTCAGGAGTTTCGCTGGGAGCTCTTCAGCGATGCGACGGAGCGCGACAAACGCGCGGTATCTCGCTTGGTAATGCGGCTCGCCATGGGCGCCGCAAGCCTGCAATCGTGAGCCTATCGCGCTATACGCTCGCGCAAGCGCGCGGCGGCCTGGCGTTGTTGGTGATCGCCACCAACCTGGTCATTCTCGCCGCAATGCTTGGTGTGGCGATCCCGCCAGAAAATAAAGACATCGTGTTGCTGCTGGTAGGTGGTCTGGTCAATCTGACCGGCATCGTCGGCGGCTACTACTTCGGTTCGAACAGTTCGAGAAAGCCCAGTGCCTGACAAGTGGGATCGTGGCCTGCCGGGCCCGGAAGCTCAGCAAACGTCTACGTCAAATGGTGAACGCATGAAGCGCACCCTGTCGTGCTTGGCCGGGCTGCTCCCCGCTCTTTACGTCCGCGAGACAGTCGCGATCGCGAACGGCATGACTCACGAAGGCCGCTTGTTCGGTGTGCCAGCATGGCTGCGCGTTGATGGCGATTACCAGGTGACTGGCACGCCGAAGGTGCCCGCCTTGCATCTGTGGTGCCTGCTGATAGACCTGTCCTTGGAGGTTGCCTCCTGCTTCATGCGCGAAGACCAGGTGTTGGCTAGCCCGATCACGATCGGTAGGCCATTGGCATGAATCGCATCCTGATCGCCATCGTTGCTTCGCTGCTCTGGTCTGCAGCCATGGTCGGTGCTGGCTGGGCATGGCGAGGCGATCGGGCCGAGGCGGCTGCGGCCAATGTCCAGGTAGCAACTGGTAAGCAAGCCTTACAAGTTGAGCAGGCGGCGCGCGCCATCGAACACAAACACGCCGAGGCACTGGCCGACATTGGAGCCAAGCATGAAGAAGACCGGCAGGCGGCCCAGGCCGTCCCTGATGCTGTTGTGGCTGACCTGCGCAGTGGTGTGCTCCAGCTGCGCAACGACCTCGCCACATGTAATACCGACCTCCTGTCCCGCTCCGTCACCGGCGCCATCGAACGTGATGCGCACGCCCAACTACGAAGCGAGGTTGCGGGCGCTGTTGTTCAAGTCGGCCGAGACGCTGATGACCACGTCGACGCCTGCCAAGCAATCATTACCGCAGACCGCACCAAGGTGATGCCGTGACTCATCTGCATGCGACACAGCTAGATCGCATCGAGGAGAAGCTCGACACGCTGATCGCTGCACTGGCTGGCGATGATCAAGAGCAAGAGCAGCCGGCATGCACGCTCGACGGCGAGCTGTCTGGTGGTGAGCGAGATCAATCCATGAGCCTGGACTGATGCCTGGCTTCCCGTCGCGGCATAAGCCACTGCAGCGGATCGCGCCGGTCCACGTTGCCCAGGCGCAGCCCGAGAACTACGGGCAAGGACGCGGCGGCCGGCCGTGGCGGCGCAAGCGCGACGAGATCATGAAGCGCGACCAATACCTCTGCGTCCCATGCCGCGCCGCTGGCCGCGTCACGGCTGCCGAGGAGGTCGACCACATCGTCCCCCAAGCTGAAGGCGGGACTGGCGCAGACAACAACCTGCAGGCCATCTGCGTCGACTGTCACATCGCCAAAACCAAGGCCGAGGCGGCGCGCGGCGCGAACCGTTCGCATCCGCGACGCGGCAGGTCGGCCGACCGTCCCCAACCCCGGGGGGTAGGGCAAAACTTTGAGGGGTTGGGGTCGGACACCGGCCGCTCAGCCAAATTTTCGCACGGTCAAAATTAGGATTTGAAAAATGAGAGGACGGAAGCCGACAGCTCCGGCCCTCAAGGTGATCGCCGGGACGGCCCGGCCGGACCGCGAGGTGCCGGACGTTCCCGAGTTCGACCTGATCGATGATTTTCCCGACGCCCCTCAGCATCTGAACGCCGATGGCGCCGCCATGTGGCTTGATCTGGGCCCGCAGCTGGTCGCAGCGAAGGTGTTGCAGGTCGTCGACCTCTACGCACTCCAGCAACTCTGCTACGCCTGGCAACGCATGGTGATGAAGCAGAAGGCGGGGATGGACATAACGGCCGCCGAGGACACAGCGTTCAAGGCGCTGATGTCCGAGTTCGGCATGACTCCCGCCAGCAGGCGCAAGGTGAGTTCGGGTGGCGACAGCAAGAAGCCCGGCAACAAGTTCGCCGCGCTCGCCGCGCCAAGCAAGTGAGCAGGCGGCCAGGAAGGCGCCAGTGAAGAAAAAAGGCAGGGCCGCGCCACGCGCGCGCAAGCCGGATCCTTCCGACTACGTCGGTGTGGCCATCGCGTACGCGCAGGAAGCGGTCGCGGACAAGAAGGGCGCACGGTTCGGCAAGCTGATCCGCCAGGCCGCGAAGCGCTTCATCGACGACTTGGCGCGCGCAAAGAAGCGCTGCGCGCCGTTCCGGTTCTCGCCGGAGCACGCGTGCCACGCGTGCGGTTTCATCGAGCTACTGCCGCACGTCGAGGGCAAGTGGGAGACGCCCGAGATCCGGATGCACCGGTCGCACGTGTTTTTCGTCGTGCAGCTGTTCGGCTTCCGGAAGCCGGATGGCACGCGGCGCTTCACCTCGGCGCTGTTCGCGGTGGCGCGCAAGAACGCGAAGTCCACGCTGGCGTCGGCAATCCTGCTGTACTGCCAGTGCTGCGAGAACGAGGAGGGCGCCCAGGTCATCTCGGCCGCCACCACGTTCCCGCAGGCGTCGATCATCTTCAACGTCGCCAAGCGGATGGTGGAGAAGACCCCGGATCTCAAGGAGGCCTATGGCCTGGAGACCTGGGCGAAGTCGATTACCCGCATGGAGATCGGCGCCAGCTTCAAGCCGATCCACGCCAAGGCCAGCACGCAAGACGGCCTCAACCCGTCCCATGTCGGCCTCGACGAGATCCACGCGCACAAGACGCCGGACCTGCTCAACGTCCTGCAGTCCGCCGCCGGCGCGCGCCAGAACCCGCTCTGGCTGTTCACCACAACCGAGGGGTACACCAACCCGGGCCCATGGGCGGAGATCCGCCAGTTCGTGAAGCAGCTGCTCGCCGGCGTGTTCGGCCACGAGGCCGACCACTACCTGGCGGTGTTCTACGCCATCGATGAGGAAGATAAGGCCGCCGGCACCAAGGCCGACGACACCTTCGACGAATCGAAGTGGATCAAGGCGAACCCCTTGATCGACACCAATCCGCACCTGCTGGCAGCCATCCGAAAGGAGGCGGTCGAGGCCAAGCGGATGCCATCGAAGCTGGCCGAGTTCGAGATCAAGCGCGTCAACCGTCCGGCAGCCTCGGCCAACAGCTGGGTGGCGCTGCCGAAGTGGAACGCGTGCGCGGGCGAAGTTGACCTGGAGGCATTGCGAGACGTGCCGTGTTGGGGTGGGCTCGACCTGGCGAGCACGCGGGATCTGACATCCCTGCGGCTCGTGTGGCGTGTGGGTGATCGAATCATCACCTGGGGGAGGCGCTGGGTTCCCGCCGCGGCGGTAGCGCAGCGAACCGAGCGAGGCACCGTGCCATATGCCGGGTGGGTTGCGGCGGGCCTGATGGAGCAGACCGAGGGCGAAGTCACCGACTACGCAGCGATCGAGCGTGCAGTGCTTGAGGTCGTGGAGCGCTTCAACGTCCAGTCGATTGCCTTCGATCGCTGGAACGCCACCGAGATGGTGAGCCGGCTTGTCGCCGCCGAGGTGCCGCTGGTGGAGTTCGTGCAGGGCACGAAGTCCTACCACCCGGCCATGCAGGAACTGGAGCGCGCCTACATCGGCGGCAAGCTGGTGCACAACGGCGACCCGGTACTCACGTGGTGCGCATCGAACCTGGTCGCGCGCACAGATCAGAACTTGAACATGGCGCCGGACAAGAAGCGTTCGGCCGAGAAGATCGACGACATGACGGCGCTTCTGATGGCCGTCGGAATCAGCATTCCTGAGACGAAAGAGCCGCCCAAGAAGCTGGTTCTCCTGACCCTGGGGTAATCCATGAACACCGGAAATCGCGCCTACAGCTTGCTGGAGGTCAAGAACTATGACGACGACCTGCAGGTGATCACAGGTTGGGCGACCACGCCAGAGCCTGACCGCTACGGCGACGTAGTTGAGCCGTTGGGCGCGAAGTTCGCGGCTGAGCTGCCGCTGCTATGGCAGCACCGGCACGACAGCCCGGTGGGCATCGTCAAGTTCGGCAAGCCCACGAAGGACGGCATCCCCTTTACCGCCGAGGTGGCAAAAATCGCCACCGCCGGCGCGCTGAAAGACATGTGCGACTTGGCCTGGCAGTCGGTCAAGGAGAAGCTGGTGCGCGGCGTGTCGATCGGCTTCCGCGCGCTGGAGTACAGCTACATGGACGGCGGTGGCATCCGCTTCACCGAGTCCGAGATTTACGAGCTTTCCCTGGTCACTATCCCAGCCAACGCCGCGGCGACCATTCAGACCATCAAAGCCATGGACAGCAGCGGCACCCGTCGCCGTAGCACCTATGGCGTGCCCCTGATTCAGTGCCAGAAGGCGGTCGCCGAACGGCCGGCAGGCGGCGCAGTGAAGTTGCTGGACTGAAGTAACGGGCCTCACGGCCTTGCGGGGTGGAACCCGCTTTTCCTATCTGCAGGCACTGCCCGGCATGGAACCCGGGCCGAACGGCTGCGCCATTTTCAGAGAGATCAATATGACCATTCAGGAACAGCTGGAAAAGCTGCGCGCCACGCGTGAAGCCCAGCAGAAGAAGCTCAACGAAGTCGTCCAGAAGTCGATGGACGAGGGTCGTTCGATGGATACCGGGGAAAAGGAAGAGTTCGATAACATCGAAGACCAGATCAAGGCGCTGGACGATGACATCGAGCGCTACACCCGGCTGCTGGCAGCGCAGGCCAAATCGGCCGTGCCGGCCGCGCAGATCGTGCAGGACAAAGGTTCGGCTTCCGATCCGAAGCGTGCTGCCGGCAAGGGCCCGGCTCTGATCCACAGCCGCAAGAATGAAGAGCAGGGCATCGGCTTCGCTCGCTTCGCCATGGCGATGTACGCCGGCAAGGGCGACGTGTCCAGCGCGAAAGCCTTTTCCGACAACGTTTTCCGCGACGACGTCCGGCTCAACGAGATCATGAAGGCGGCGGTCGCCGCGGGCAACACCACCGATCCGTCGTGGGCCGGTAGCTTGGTGCAGTACCAGAATCTGTCGACCGAGTTCGTCGACTTCCTGCGTCCGCGCACAATCATCGGCCAGCTCGGGCAGGGAAATGTGCCGGGCCTCCGCCGCGTTCCCTTCAATGTGCGCATCCCGGGCAAGACCGCGAAGGGCCGCGCGCAGTGGGTCGGTGAGGGCTACCGCAAGCCGGTAACCAAGTCGGGTTACGACGCCGCCGAGCTGAAGTGGGCCAAGATCGCGGGAATCTCCGTGATCACCGAAGAACTGGCCCGCTTCGCCGACCCGTCGATCCAGACCCTGGTGCGCGATGACTTGTCCGATGCGGTGATCGAGCGTATGGACGAGGACTTCGTCGACATCGACAAGGCTACAGGCACTGGCGCTGGCCTTTCCCCGGCCTCGATCACCAATGGTGTGACGCCGATCGTGGCCACCGGCGACCCGGATACCGACATCGCCGCGCTGTGGGAAACCGCGGACGACACCAATCTGCCCGTACAGAGCGCGGTTTACATCACCGACAGCGCAACTGCGCGTGTGCTGGCCACTCGCAAGAACGCGCTCGGCAACCGGGAATATCCCGGTGTGACCATGACGGGCGGCAACATCGATGGCGTGCCGCTGGTGGTTTCCAACTACGTGGCAACGGGAACCTTCATCCTGGCTTTCACCAGCGAGATCTATCTGGCTGACGACGGCGTGGTGACCATCGATATCAGCCGCGAGGCCACGATCATCATGGACGACGATGCGACGGCTACGCCGACGATCGCGCAGATCCAGAGCATGTTCCAGACGAATCAGCTGGCGATCCGCGCCGAACGCTATGTCAACTGGAAGAAGCGGCGGCCGCAGGCCGTCGCATTGCTTACCGGCGTCGACTGGAAGAACCCGGTCGATGCTGGCGGCGGTGGCTAAGTAGCCGTGGTGTTGACGGGGGCTTCGGCCCCCGTCTCTTTTCCCAGGAGCATCGAAATGTCGAAGATCCAGATGGTCCGGCGCACTCGCGTATTCAACGTTGACGCGCGCCTGGCGCCGCTGCTGATGCGCCATGGCGGCTACCAGCGCCGCGACATGCAGGCGCAGCCCGCGGTCGTACCGGCCCCGGCTCATCCTGACAGGCGGGCAGGTGAGGCAAATGGCGCAGCGGCGCAGGCGAAGCGCGATGCCGCTGCGGAATCCGCTGGCGCGCCGCGGAAAGCAACCAAAGCAAAGCCGAAGAAACTCGCCAAGAAGTCTGGCGACAGTGAGCCTGCAAAGAAGGCAGAGACCACCCAGGCGCCCGACATGGACGCGGCCGAATGACTGGTTTCTCGCCGCGTGAGCTGGCTACGGAGGCCGGTGTACGCAATTACGGCGTCGGGTACCTCAAATCTCTGTCTCCGGTTGCAGGCTCGGGGCGAGATGGTTGGACGCCGGTTGTGCGCGAGCCTTTCATGGGTGCTTGGCAACGCAACATGGAAGAGCGGCATGAGTCGGTGATGACCTACCCGACGCTGTATGCCTGCATGAACCGAATAAACAGCGATATTGGAAAGCTGCCATTCGTCCTGAAGGTCGAAGGCGCTGACGGCATCTGGCGAATTGACACTGCGAACACGGCCTTCTGGCCAGTGCTGCGCAAGCCGAACGCGTACCAGACGGCTCAGCAGTTCCGCGAAGCTTGGATACTGTCGAAACTTTCCCAGGGGAACACATATGTCCTTAAGGGGCGCGACGAGCGGAACGTGGTCACGCGCCTGTGGGTGCTTGATCCGAATCGGGTCCAGCCGATGGTTTCGGACAGCGGCGACATCTTCTATCAGGTCAACTACGGCAGCGGCGACAATCTGCTCCCGGAGAAATATCCCGGCGACCAGCTCGTGATCCCGGCTAGCGAGATCATCCATGACCGGATGAATTGCTTCCATCACCAGTTGATCGGCGTGCCGCCGCTGTGTGCAGCCAACTGGGCGGCAGTCAAGAACCTCAAGATCCTAAAGGACTCAACGACGTTCTTCTCGAACGGTGCCAACCCTGGCGGCATCCTGACGGCGCCGGCTGGCATGTCCGAAGACGATGCCCAGGCAGTGAAGGAATACTGGAGCACCAGCTTCCAGGGATCCAACGCGGGCAAGGTCGCGGTGATCGGTGCGGACATGAAGTTCACGCCGTTTGCCTTCAAGGCGGCCGATTCCCAGTTGGTCGAGCAGATGCGGTATTCGGACGAGCAGGTGTGCCAACCATTCGGCATTCCGCCTTTCAAGATCGGCATCGGGTCTATCCCGGCCGGCATGAAGGTCGACGACGTAAACCAGCTGTACTACTCCGATGCCTTGCAGGCACACATCGAGTCGATGGAAACGCTTCTCGACGAAGGCCTCGGGATAAGTCGCCCGCGCGGAGTTGAATGCGATCTGGAGCCGCTGCTGCGTATGGACGTGGGCAAGCAGGCAGACGTGCACACGAAGCTGACAGGCGGCGGCATCGAGGCACCCAACGAGGCGCGCCGCGCCTTTGGCCTTCCGCCGTTGGAAGGTGGAGATACCGTGTACATGCAGCAGCAGGACTACCCGCTCGACCAGGTACGCCTTAACAAGATCGATCCGCCGGCAGCGCCTGCGGCAGAAGAACTGCCGCCCGTGCAGGATGACAAGCCTGACGACAGCGAGGAATTGCGCGCGCTGGTGCAGGAGAACTTCATGCTGAGGGCGCTTGTGGCCGCCCGTGCCGAGGTGTTCCGGAATGACTGATCCCATCGACTTCGGCAAGCAGATCGGTGGACTGATCCGCGAGGCCATCGCACCCGTGCGGCGTGAACTGGATGAGCTTCGCGAGCTAGCGCCGCTGAAGGGCGAACCCGGTAAGGACGCCGAGCCAGTGGACATCGACGCGCTGGCGGATATGGTGGTGGAGCGGCTGCTGGCTTCGCCGCGTCTGGTCACGCTTGTTGATCTGGCCACAATCGACGCCGTGTCGAAGCACTTCGAAGCAAACCCGGTACAGCATGGACGTGACGCCGACCCGGCCTTGATCGATGCCGCTGTGAAGACCGCAGTGGCGGCGCTTCCGGCGCCAAGGGATGGCCGCGATGCAGATCCAGTGACCGATCAGCAGCTGGCCGAACACGTGGCCAGGTATCTGGTGGCACACCCTCCACAGGCAGGAGCTGATGGCGTCGGCCTCGCCGGTGCCTTGATCGATCGTTCCGGCGAGCTGGTGATCACCACCACGAAGGGTGAGGCGGTCCGACTTGGTAAAGTCGTCGGAGCGGATGGCAGCGACGGACTGAGCTTCGAGACCGCGAGCGGCGGATATGATCCGACGCGCGGATTCGTGATCACGCTGGGGGCCGGCGAGCGCCGCGCTGAGATGGTGCTGCCGTACATGGTCCACCGCGGGTTCTGGCGCGATGGAATGGGAACGAAGGAAGGCCAGTCCGTGACGCATGACGGCGCCCTGTGGATCGCCCGCCGCGCCAACGCGTCCAAACCCTGCCTGGAGAACGAAGCGGACTGGATCCTGGCGGCGCGGAAGGGTCGGGATGGCAAGGACGGGAAAAGCGTCAGGGTGCCGGCGGAGCCCGTTCGCCTGGGAGCTGGTGATGCGTGACCTCGTGAGCACGGACCAGGCGCGCGAGCAGCTCCGGCTGGACAGCGATGCCGACGCGCTGTGGCTGTCGATCTGGATCCCAGCTGTGTCGGCCTCGGTCGCTGGCTGGCTCAAGCAGGAGTGGCGCCTCTACCAGCTGCAACGCGACTCTTCCGGCGCGATCTTGCTGGACAGTACGGGCGTCCCGGTGCCCGTGCTCGACGAGGTAGGCAGCCCGGTGCTGCAGCCCGCGGTGGTCGCGGCTGCTCTGCTTGAGCTGGCCTCCCAGTACCGCTATCGGGAGGGCGAGGGCGATAACACGGTGCCGGCCGATGCCGGGCACGGCTACGTGCTCTCGCGCGCTGCCACGGCCCAGCTGGCGCCCCTGCGCAAGACGACGGTGGCCTGATGAGCAACATCGCCGCTGGGAAGCTGCGTCACCGCGTCCGCATCGAGAAGCAGGTCACCGCGCGTGACGACGATGGTGTCCAGAGCACCACCTGGCAGCCGGTTCACGCAGGCACCCTGGCAGCCGCGATCGAACCCCTGTCGGCGCGCGAGTTCATCGCCGCCGGCGCAGGCCAGGGTGAAGTCTCGGCTCGCATCACCATCCGGTACCGCGCCGGCATTCTGGCGAGCATGCGCGCGGTGCACGTGCGCAACGGCGCTGATGCCGAGATCTACAACATTCAGGGTGCACTCGCCGATCGCGAGAGTGGCCTGGAGTATCTGACGCTGCCGGTTTCGACCGGCACCAACGACGGGCAGTAGGCATGAAGGTCGATATCAAGCTGGACGGCATCGGCGATGTCGTCGGCTTGCTGCAGTCGCTGCCTGCCGAAGTGGTGAGCAAGCGCGGCGGGCCGGTGAAGCTGGCCCTGGCCAAGGGCGCGCGGTTCCTGCGTGACCGGGCCAAGGAGAACCTGCAACGCCAGATCACCGCCGACGGCGACGACAGCACGGGCACCACAGTGAAGGCGGTGATCGCCAGCCGCGGCAAGGCGCCGACCGGCACCAAGGGTGAGCGCCAGCTGGTGCGCGTGCGCCGCGTGTCCTTCGTCAATGCCAAGGGTGCCCGCACCAGCACGCGCCGTGCCGCGCAGCTCATGGAATACGGCTCGGCCCTCCAGCCGGCTCGGCCATGGCTGCGGCCGGCCGTGCAGCGCCGCGGCTCGCAGGTGATCGATATCGTCACCGAAGATCTGCTGACGCGCCTTGATCGGCTGACGAAGAAGCTAGCCAAGCAGGGCAGGGTGGTGCGCTGATGCTGCCCAAGGTCTATCGAACCATCCACACGCCTGCGGTCGCCGCCATCGTCGCCGATCGCATCGGCCGCCACGGCGAGGTGCCGCAGGACGAGCAGCGGCCCTACATCGTCTGGCAGATCGTCAGCGGCCTGCCGTACGACACGCTGAGCGAGGCGCCGAAGGGCGATGCGACCAGCGTGCAGATCGACTGCTATCACGCAACCGATGTAGGCATCGAGCAACTCGCTGTCGCCGTGCGCGCGGCGCTGGATGAGCTCCTGATCGCCAATCGCGTGGTCATCAATAACAGGGACTCGGCAACGAGGCTCTACCGCATCGGCCTCGAGGCCGATTTCATCGACCAGCGCTGACGCCTGGTCGCTTCTACACAGCCGCCCTCGCGCGGCGCACATGAGGATTTAGCCATGACCGAGGGCGTCGTCAAGACCCAGGGCACGCACCTGTTTTTCGTCGATCCGGACGCCGCTGGCGGCCCGGCTATCACCAAGTTCGCATGCCCCACCGGTGCGTCCGGCCTGGGCGGTGCCGCCGACCAGATCGAAGACACCTGCCTCGATGCGACCACAGACCGCACCTATCAGCGCGGCCTCGGCAACCCGGGCCAGGTGTCCATGCCGTTCAACTACATCCCGAGCAACGCATCGCACGATGCACTGTTCGCGCTGAAGGACAGCGGCAAGGTGGTGGATTGGTACATCGGCCTGAGCGATGGCACTGCCGCGCCGACCTTGAGCGTGGACGACGCGCTGGTACCGCCTCTGGCAAGCGCTCGCTCCGGGTTCGCCTTCAAGGGCTACGTCGCCGACGTGAACATCGACATCGCAACCAACGAGATCGTGCGCGGCACGGTCACCGTGCAGCGCAGTGGTGGTGTGACCCGTTACGGCAAGCCGCTGGCGGCCTAACCCCAACCTGCAGGGCCGGCCTTGGCCGGCCCGATCTCTCTGACCGGAACTGTCTATGACCAATCCCATTCCCACCGCGCCGCCGCTTTTCGATTCATCGCTGTTCGTTTCGCCGGATGTGCAGACGCGTCAGGTGTCGCTGCCCGACGGCAAGGAGCATACGTTCTACATTCGCGAGCAGCAGGCAGGCGTCGTGCGAGCCTTCGCCGTTGGCCAACAAAGCGATGATCCGGAAAAGCAATCCGAATCCATGGCACGCCTGATTGCCAAGGCGATCTGCACGGAGGATGGGAAGCCGGCATTGACGCTGGAGCAGGCTCGCAACCTGAAGATCAGCGTGCAGTACGCGCTCGCCGCCGCAATTAGCGGGGTGCACAGTTACCAGGGAAACGTCAGCTCGCCGAGCGAGGCACCGGAGAGTGGTTCCGATACACCCTCGCTCTAGCGCTGGGGAAGACGCTCACCGAAATTGATGCGATGCCGGAAACAGAGATGGCCGGCTGGCGCACCTACTACACGCTGTATCCCTTCGACGATCTGCACCGGCACCACCGCCCGGCCGCGATCATCGCCGCCTCGATG
>JAAIGF010102887.1_pt1 | contig 15342 bp, 11 predicted proteins | sample 6487441 | NCBI WGS metagenome assembly JAAIGF01 (sample SAMN13974129, study PRJNA590717) | phyllosphere metagenome | biome: pepper field; feature: multiple bacterial spot infested pepper fields; material: pepper leaves; isolation source: leaves from pepper fields | host: Capsicum annuum ... | reverse complement strand
CTCCTCTTCCGATTGAATCAAATGTGCATAGTCTACATTTGTAGCATCAAATTCTTCGATAGGACGTAGTTCTCCGTCAGCAGTATAGTAAGCAATTGGAATACCGTCTTGCGCGAAGGTTTCTGTCCGGTTCATGATGTTGAATTCGGCAATAAAGTTGACCAACAGTTTGGCTTTTGGAATATGGGTACTTGAAGTCAATGCCGCATTGCTACTCCAACTTTCGCGCTTCCGTGAAGGGTATACTCCCGTTACAGCATAGTCAGGGTTATTTCCTGGATTTTGGAAATCGCGTAAATTTTCAAAAGGTCGATAGGTAGATTTCACAATTGCCCCTCGTAGATTGAAAGAGGTCTGAATGGATGCATATTTTGGCGTGTTCATTATCAGCTCTACTCCTCTACTGTTACGCCCACCACCATTAACGAACGCTTGGCGTGTCAATCGGTGCTGCTTAGATCCGGTAATAATATATGGTAGTTGGGCATTTGGATCAGGATTTTGAGCGTAAACACCAAGATTTACCAACGAATAGCTCGTCGTCGTATTGATCTCCCGATCTGAATTCTTATTGTACACGTTGATGCCTAGTGAATAGTCGTTCTTGCTGTAGTTAAGCGAAAATTCAAGCTGGTTTGAGGTTGCTGGCTTCAGTGATGAATTATCTTTAACATATTTGTCTACATATAATAGATACAATGAATTTGCCTCATCTACGGCCCCCGTTTCCGTGACGGCCGTATATTGAAACAATGGAATTTCGTAATACAACGGTCCGGGGTATAATTGGCCCATCGCGGGTATTTTGCTACCGAACCCGTAGGCAAGGCCAAGCCTCAAGTTTTCCGAAAGTTCATAGTTGACATTTGCCCGCGGTGAAAAGGTCAAATACTTTTGGAATAGATCCATCCGCGTCCCAACGCGTACATTTAGCGGACGGTTGGCGACAGAAGCACGGAAGACATCTTCGGCGTATACGCCTAGTTGTTGCTGGGCATGAATAAGCGAAAAATCGTAGTACCGCTCCGAGCGGTTATCGGCATTTGCAGTCGCTGTATTGGCTCGTGGTTTAGTCGGGTCGACAATTTGTCCGGCACCTTTATTCTTGCTGTAGTTGTAATTTACACCAAAATTAACCTGATGCTGCAGCTCTCCGGTATGATAAGCTCCTGTCAGATCCAAACGGGACGAGAAGTCGATGGGCTTACCTTCAATATTCGTGATAGCGGTATAGGTGCCCGGACCATACATCCCTTCGGTGATGCCGGTTTCGGTGGCATCACTATAGATTACGTAAGCACCATTTTTATTTTCCTCTTTATACGAGCTTTGGTAATTTTGGTTATAGCGCAGGTTAAGTCCAATATTTGTTAAGAAGCTGTTCTCAATACGATAGTTCGTACGGTTGCTCACCGAAAAATTAAAGGTCTTAAAACGCAGCATACTCGCTGTCGGATCGTCAGGATCGCGACGTACATTATCTAAGTTACGGCCATAATCAACGGCTAAGGTATTTGTCAAGGCCCGAGATGGACCTGCCGCTGTGGTCCACATCAGGTTGCTCGCAATGCGATCATAGGATTTCAGCTTATCGCGATTGTCTTGGTAGGAACGGGTAAAATTACCACCTATCGTAAATGCCCCTAATTGCTTCGTCTGAAACCCTTTATGCAAAGCATAGACGGTCGCATTATCCCTGATTTGGGTGTTGAACGTTAGCGGCGTTTTACCGGCAACACGGTTAATAATAATTGCACCATTCGTCATATCACCATATTTGGCAGATGATACACCTGCAACCACTTCCACACTCTCGATATTATCAACAGCGATCTGCCGCAGATCTGTTCCACCGAAGGTGTAATCACCCGTATAATTATTTAGCCGTTCGCTACCGCCCGCTAAACCTGAACTTGGCGCAAATACATATGATCCGCCCATACCTGATTTGCCCGGATTATAGGTCTGCATATTTGCATTATTGGACAGCGCAATACCATCCATAATGATCGATACACCGAACGAGCTGTTAAGCGCGAAGGGATCGCGCGTATGCGTGCTGCTTGTTGAAAGATTGGTAGAACGCAAATTAGCCTGCTGCACCTGCTGCAGGGAAGGCGGCGCAATCTTTTGACCCGGCACGAGGTTCAACAGGTCGTTTAAGCTTAATGCGCCCGACTGCTCAATTACCTCACGGTTGATGTAGAGCGAGCTATTGCTTTCCAAATTTTTGTTTACCTGAGGCGCAACAGCAATTTCTTCCAGTCCCACGCTCAATAGCGGCAGGCTAATGGACGGCAAGGTTTTACTTCCTCCGCGTAAATCTACATCGACAGTTTTATTTTGCCGGCCGATCATAGATACCATGAGGTGAGCGTCCTTTAAGCGCTGCGTTGCATATTTGAATTGAAAGTTCCCTTGCTTGTCGGTCACATAGTATTGATTGAGCTCCTTCAAGAACACGGATACATAGGGCAATGGTTGGCCAGCCTCGTCCACGATACGTCCAGATAACTGGGCTACGCCAGACTTGGCCACCAAGATATTGCGCCCCGCGATCTCCATATCTAGCCCTAAGCGATCTTCTAGCTGTTGCAGCACCTGCTGCAGGGTTCCCTGCAGCGTGATGCTCAATCTTTTATCCGTGTGAATGAGGCTTGCATCATAGAGAAAGCTATATCCGGCTTGTCGCTCAATCTGTTCAAAAACAGCGCGTAGGGGTTGATTCTTACTTTCGACACGAAGTAGTTGTTGACTGTAACCATGAAAACTACTAAGCGAAAGTACGGCGGTTAATAATAATGTGCATGCTTGCGTCAGACATGCACGGACGTACTTGTTCATTTTTTATTTTTGTTTAACAATAAGGGTATTCGATTCTAATAGGAAGTGGTAATTCGTTGTAAAATTGAGTTTTTCAATCACCTGCTCGAGGGTTTCATGTTGTATGGTACCGGAAAAGGCTAAATGTACGCGCTCATTCGGTTGCACCTTAATACCATATTTGCGGCGCAGTTGTCGTGCTACTTCGGGGAAGTCGGCGTTATCAAAGAAGAGCGTACCCTCCATACGTTCACGCTCGCGATCAGCATCAAAAGGCTGAACTGTAAATGTTTGATGGTCTTTGTTATAGATAAATGCCTGTCCCGGCTGCAACAGTTGCTTCAGCTGATTGTTAGACACTTCAACATTCCCCCGAAAGAGGGAAACCTGTAGCTGCCCATCCTCTTCAAAAGCATGCACGTTAAAAGCTGTGCCCAGCACACGTATCGAGAAATCACCCGTTTGGATGATAAATGGCTTGGTCTCATCATGCGCCACATCAAAGAAAGCCTCTCCCTGCAGCTGTACCACACGTATGCTATCCGAGAAAGCAGCCGGATAGGCAAAGGCAGATGTTGGGCTCAGTCGCACTTCTGTGCCATCTGCTAAACGTAGGTTCATGAGTTTGCCGGCAGGCACCATCTGCTTCAGCAGCGCCACGCTAGCCTCGTCAACTGCCGTGGGACGACGAAAGTACCACATCGCTCCCAGCCCTACGGCCAATGCGATGCTCGCCGCGGCAATCCACCGTCGGGTTGTTAGGCGGCGTATGGGGCGTCGATGGGTGCTCTCGTGCTGATCTAAAAATCTAAGCAGTCTAGCTTTTTCCACAGCCACCTCTTCTGCCGTGGGCCGCGATGCCAAAGCTATCACCAGCAGTCTAGCTTCATTAAGCAACTTTTTACGTGCTGAATTATCCTTCGACCACCGCTCCCATCGATCTGCCGCAACGGCGTCGCCTTGCAGACAGTAGTCGATGAACGATTCATCACTAATCAGCTCTTCTATACTTGGGTTATCCCTATTCATACAGCATGCTTTTATAGGAAGTGCAGATAAACCTTATTTTTTACCTGTTTTTATTTAGAAAAATTTCAAATAAAGATTTAAAACTTTAATTTACAACAATTTAATCTAACAAGAGACGCCATAACTATACAGAGGCAGTTCCAAAAGAGCAACGGAAATAGGAAGGAATGATTGCCTATGCTAAAGCTGCGCGGAAAAACAATATCTTTAGGATATATAAGCACAAATCAGACAATGGAGAATTTTGAAACGGAGCGATTAATTTTGAAGCCGGCCTCGCGTGAGGACGCAGCGTTTTTCTTGCAACTGTATAATATGCCTAAGTTTATCCAATTTATCGGCGATAGAAACCTCCGTACTATAGAAGATGCGGAGCAGTATATACAAAATCGTTTCCGTCCACAATTTGATAAGCTGGGCTTCGGAAACTACGTTGTTATTTTGCGCGAGACCCAAGAAAAAATCGGTGCTGTAGGCATCTTTGAACGCGAAGGACTCGATGTGATGGATATTGGTTTTTCGTTTCTCGACGCCTATGAGGGCAAAGGCTATGCTTATGAGTCAGCAGCTTATCTCAAGGAAACCATTGGAGAACTGTATGGCGTAAAGCGTATCTCGGCCATCACCACGGAAGACAACTATGCATCGCAGAAACTAATCGAAAAACTTGGCTTAACCTTTCGCAAGCATGTGGTTCTTCCCGATGAAAACGTAGAACTGCGCTATTACGCCAACGATTAGATTTCGGTTTACCAAAGCCTTCCACTAAGCAACAGCAGTAGGAATACTTGCCCGCGAAGGTTTTTTATAGCTTCGTAAATCACGTTGTAAACCGTACGGACGGCTGCATGTTCTAGGGCGGCAATCTCTTCATAGGATTTGTTCTGGAAGAATTTAAGGTCGATATAGCGTTGCTGCTTTTTGGTGAGCTTTGCGAGAGCCTCCTTTAGCTTACGCTGCATTTCGTAAGCCTGTTCCATTGCGATCTGCCGTTCTTCAAAAGACTCCTCTGCAGGCTCCTCAACCAACTCCGTAACCATGATTGGTGCCGATTTCAGCTGCCTAAAAATAATACGCTTGAGCCAAGTAAAAAGGTAAAATTTGGGATCTCGCACATCTGCCGGCAATCGCTCGCGCGTTTCCCAAAGTTCGCAAAACAAGAGATGAATACACTCCTTTATCATTTCGCGATCTTTGCACAGGGATAGCCCATAGTGGAACAGCGGCTCATATAAAGCATCGTACAGCGTTACAAAACGCTGCCTATCGCCATTCCGAATATCCAACCATGCCTGTTCCATCGTGTGAGGTCTGCAAATGTACAATATCGTTTAGAATAATTATAAATAACAGGTGATAATATTTTGATCGCTTCAAAAATGATGCTATGACCTTCGAAGCGTATCACTATCTAAGGATGCACTTGGTCTACGTGTGCCTTCGGCAAAAACTGCATTTTATCATCCCAAAGCAATCTTCATTGCCCGCAAAAACTAAACACTTGTTTAAATTAAACAATTGTTTAATTTTGTCCCACAATTTCAATTATCCCATGGAGTTAAACAGCAAACAACTCGAAATTATAGGCATTGCCAAAGCACTTTTCGCACAGCATGGATTCGATGCGACTTCTGTAAGAGACATCGCCCAGCGCGCGCAAATTAATGTGGCCATGATCAATTATTACTTCAATTCGAAAGAAAATCTGTTGGAAGTATTGATAAAGCATGGCATTGAGGCCTACAAACTGGATCCTAGCCAATACAATACTGAACCAGATGCTTTCCGACGATTGGAAAGAATGGTAGAACATTATGTGGAATCCAAATTTTCGGATTTGCACCTTTACCAAATTTTGACCAATGAAGCCAACAACAAAAAGAGGGAATCCTACTCCATACTATTTAAGGAGCTGCGCAGGCACAATATCCAGTGTTTACGTGAGGTCATTACTTACGGTGTTGGTCAAGGTGTATTCCATTTTTATGATCCGGTCTTATTACATACCAGCATGATTGGCACTTTCCTGAACTTCAAGATGAACAAGTCGGTCATGGAAGAGTTTATTGAGATCCCGAAAGGGATGAGCTTCGAAGAATACCTCAAAATTGAGCTTACAAAACATTTAAAATATATACTGAAAGCTATTTTAACATATGAAAATTAAATATTGGAGTATAACTTGTCTATTGTTAGCGACGAGTGTATTCGGCTTCGCACAAGAGAAAAAACATCTCAAACTGGAAGAGGTCATTCAGTTGGCCGCCAGCCAATCCTCCAACGCCAAATTGTTGGATGCCCAAGTAAAGACCAGCCAGCTGCGGTATGAAGAGGCGAAGGACAGCCGACTTCCGGACAGCAAGATATCGGGCACGTACTTGGCTATCAATAATCCTACCGTCGATCTGAAGATCCCGATGGGCACCGGTGATGGTTTGGGTATCTCCACCAATCAACTATTTATTGGGCAGCTCTCCATCAATATGCCCTTGTATACGGGCGGAAAAATCAAGAACAGTATCAAAAGCGCGGAAGACAGTTGGAAAGCCACAGCCTACGAAAGTTTGGCTTCTAAAGAACATCTTTCGTTAAATGCCGTGCATCTTTACCTTGGTCTATACCAAGCCCAACAGACTGCAGATCTCATTGCCGAGAATATCAAAAAAGCGGAGCAACAAGTGGTAGACTTTAAAGCGATGGAGCAGAATGGTATTATCGCACGCAACGATCTACTTAAAGCAGAATTGCAGCTATCCAACTTTAAAGTGGCCCATCAAGAGGCGCTGAAGAATGCGAAGATCATCAACTACCAGCTCAATACCTTACTTGGCTTTGATGAGCATACCGTTATTGAGCACATCAGCTTGGATGCGGTGCAGCCCATTAATGAATCGCTCGTCGAGGATCATGCCGAGCGCAACGAAATTAAGTCTTTACGCTCACAGAAGGATGTGGCACAAGACCAGCTGAAGATTAGTAAAGCGGCCTACCACCCGACCTTGTTTGCCACCGGTGGTTATGCGGCGCTGCACGTGCAAAACCTCGTGACCGTGACCAACGCGGCCAACATAGGCTTAGGAGTATCATACGATATCGGCTCGCTCTATAAAAACAAGAAGAAGATCCGCGTGGCACAGCAGCAGCTAAGCAATATCGATGACAACATCGCCCTGACCAACGACAAGATCAGGAATGAGATCAACGAGGCCAAAGAAAACGTCAACTTGGCCAAGAAGAAAAATAGCCTCTACGCAGAAGCACTAGCGCAGTCAAACGAAAATTACCGTATCGTGAAAGATAAATATGAGAATGGCGTTGCCGACACCGACGATCTGCTTGAGGCAGATGTGCAGCAGCTACAAAGCAAGATCAACCTCGCTATCGGCGAAGCGACCCTCATTGAAAAATATTACGACCTTTTACTCGCAACCGGACATTTCAACATTAAATAACCTTGTACAACAACATGGAAACGACAACAGAACATAAAAAACCTGCAAATAAAAAATTCATTATCGTATTTGCATTGGTCGTCCTTTTGGGCGGCGGATTCGGCATCTATAAATATAACCACAGCCAAGCGCACGAAACCACAGATGATGCACAAGTGGAGCGCAACCTCACGCCCATTCTACCACGCGTGGGCGGATACATCGAACAAGTTTATGTACAGGATAACCAGCTCGTTAAAAAAGGAGACACCTTGTTTACCATACAACCGGTAGACTATGAAGTGCGTGTGCAAGAGGCGCGCGCAGCGGTGCTGGTTGCCGAGAGCTCGTTGGAGGTATCCAAAGCCGATGTCTTCGCTACCAATGCCAATGTAGCCATCTCGGATGCGACGATACTTTCCAATACCGGAACGATCGAAGCAGCCGAAATTCGCGCGACGCAGGCCAACAACGATTTCGACCGCTATGCCAACCTCTACAAAAACCACTCGATCACCAAACAACAGTATGAGCAGGCACTGACGGCCAAACTGGAAGCCGACAAGCAAGTGGAAGTGTTGCGGCAGCAACGCAAGGCCAGCAGCTCCCAAAAGGCAGCCGTTATGAGTAAAACCGACGTGGCCAGCAAGCAGACTTCCGTAGCGCAGGCCAATATCGAAAAGGCCAAAGCCATGCTAAAGGCAGCCGAACTTAACCTTTCCTACACCGTCGTTACAGCGGCTGTCGACGGACAGGTATCCAACATCAAGCTGCAGCCCGGACAGTTTGTCAACCCCGGCCAATCCCTTTTCTATGTTATTAACAACAGCGAGACCTGGGTAGTAGCCAATTTTAAAGAAACCCAGCTGAACAAAATAAGAGCCGGACAGAAAGTAGAAATTAAAGTAGACGCCTTTCCGGATGATATTATCGAAGGCGAAGTACAGTCCTTCTCGCCAGCTACAGGCTCTCGGTTTTCCTTGCTTCCGCCAGACAATGCCACCGGCAACTTCGTAAAAACCGTACAACGGCTTCCTGTTAAAATAACATTTACAACGGCTAATAAGCCGGAGGTCATTGCTATGCTGAGACCAGGAATGAATGCAGATGTCGATGTTCATGTAAAATAAACTATGGAACCTTTATCCGATCAAAATAATCTTGTCGAGTACGGTTTCAAACGCATACTGATTACCTTCACCTGTATCTTGTGTGCGCTCTTGGAAATCGTCGACACGACCATCGTCAATGTGGCGCTCAACGATATGAAGGGTAGCTTGGGCGCCACCCTGACCGACGTGGCTTGGGTCATCACGGCCTATGCCATTGCCAATGTAATCATCATTCCGATGACCAGCTGGCTATCGCAACAATTTGGACGCCGCAATTATTTTGCGGCCTCTATCATCCTGTTTACCGTTTCATCCTTTCTATGTGGGAATGCCAACAACATTTGGGAACTGGTGGCCTTCCGCTTCTTGCAGGGAATGGGCGGCGGCGCACTGTTAGTGACCGCACAGACTATCCTCACGGAAACCTACCCACCGGAAAAACGTAGCATGGCGCAAGCCATCTACGGTATGGGCGTTATTGTAGGCCCAACGTTAGGTCCGCCATTGGGTGGATACATCGTCGACAACTTCTCTTGGCCTTACATCTTCTATATTAATGTGCCACTGGGCATTTTGGCTACCATCATGACCATCTATCTGGTAAAAAGTCCGCGCTATGGCCAAAAGCAATCGGCCAAGGAGGTCGATTGGTGGGGTATGGTATTCTTGATTATGTTCATTGGCTCCCTGCAGTTTGTTTTGGAGCATGGACAGCAAGACGACTGGTTTGAGGATCCAACGATTGTAGTGCTCTCCATCTTATCCTTTCTTGGGCTTTTCTTCTTTATCTGGCGCGAACTCACCTACGCCAAACCCATTGTCAACCTAAGCGTGCTGAAGGACAAAAACCTGCAGATAGGTACCATCATGAGCTTTATCCTCGGGTTCGGTCTATTTGGTTCCACCTTCATCATTCCTATATATACGCAGTCTATCCTCGGCTGGACAGCCACCGATGCGGGTATGTTGCTCATTCCGAGTTCCATTATGACGGGCTTGATGATGCCTTTTATCGGTAAGATGATACAAGCGGGCGTACCCCAGAAATATATGGTTGCGCTAGGTCTATGTATATTCTTTGGCTACTCTTTCTTTATGTACAGCATCATCACCAACGATACCGGCAGCGAGCATATGTTTTGGCCGCTAATTATTCGAGGAGTTGGGCTAGGCTTGCTGTTCGTTCCCGTCATGACGCTCTCCCTATCGACCCTATCGGGCAAGGCTATCGGCGAGGGCGCTTCCTTTACAGGCATGAGCAGACAGCTGGGTGGATCTTTCGGTATCGCGCTGATCACCACCTTTATTTCGCGGGACAGCCAGCACCACCGTGTCGATCTGATATCGCATATCGATCCATCCCGTTTTGAGGTACAGCAACGCATTGAGGGCCTACAAGCCTCTTTCATGAGCAAAGGATTCTCGGCCAACGAGGCCTTGGCAAAGGCCCAGCAACTCATTGAAGGGTCGGTCATGAAACAGGCCACGATCCTCTCCTATATGGATGTGTTCCTTTACCTTGGAATATTATTTTTGGTCTGTGTACCCTTTGTACTTTTTATAAAACAAGGAAAGAATAAAGTAGATACGTCCAACTTACATTAGGCGTCAAGCATATTTACAAAAGCTCCCTGCCATAGGCTCCATCTGCCTGTAGGGAGCTTTTTGTTTGCTAGACGCTAAGCTGGCTAAAAAAAGAATACCTGACGAATCACTTATTTTTCAAAACAAGCTGATGGATAATAATTCTATTTTTCAATTTTTGTAGAGTAAGTACGACAAGATGGTTAAACACATAAATAAAGGCATAAAGGTATATTCTCCCTATCAAAAATTTGGTGAGACATTATAAAATTATTCAATAAAATTCACCAAAAAGTGAAAGACTATAACCCCTTGCTAAACAAGCGCAAGAACTAGAAAAAAAAATTAACAAGCACTTGATATATTGAAGATAAATAGTCAATTTTATCCCCCGAACACTATACACAATTAAAGGTAATTCTTACCATGGCACGAAAAAAAAACCAAACAACAGAACCTATCGAGGCTATTCCTGTGAAAAAGCCTAGGAAGGTTGTATCCGGACCCATCCGGGACAAAGAAAAAACAAAACGGAGACTGATAGCAACCGTCGGGAAAGTTTTACAGAAATACACCTACTCTGGTTTAACGATTACCAATATTGCGAAGGAATCTGGGCTTAATCCAAAATTGATTTATCTATACTTTGGCAGTTTAGATGGTTTGATCGAGGAATACATTTTGGAGAAGGATTTTTGGTCCGCGAAGTCGAGAACACATCTTACTGAGCTTTTGGAGCAGCCTGAAGCAATTAATTCAACGGCTGTAAACGAAGTAATGCAACTTCAGTTCGACGCATTTTTAAAGGACAAGTCGATCCAACGCATTATCCATTGGGAGATGGGTATGAAAAACAAGTTACTGCGCAAAGTAGCCGATGATCGCGAAGATATGGGCAACCAACTGTTAGCACATATCGACTCGACCTTCGAAGGCACTGATGTGGATATCCGCGCAACGTTGGCTCTTGTATTAGGTGGTATTTACTATCTTACTTTGCATGCAAAAAACAATGGTAGCACCGTTGCCGGCATAGACATCAACGAAGACGAAGGTAGAGAGCGTATCGAAAACGCAATCGAACGCTTGATCTTGCGCGATTTTGAAGCCGCTGCACAAAGCGAACCAAAAAAACGTCCCGCGAAAAAGAAGTAGCCCTCAGAAGCTGTCAGAAAGTACGTACCCTGCGCCTACTCGCCCGCTGCATATTCATTTTAGCGCGCGCTAACGGCCCCCATAACACAGGTTACATCTTTTTGACAGCTTCCTGCTTTTATTACAGGACCCTCAGCAGCTTCTCGCTGCTGCCCTTTCCAAATACGTACTTTATCCGCTTGATATCCCAATTTAATGCCGTATTTTAGTTGCTTTGATCATCTACACCGGAAATATGGCGGATACGGCAACCTTCAACTATTATTTAACAATTTTCCTTGTTACAAGCATCATAGCCATACTTTTGATCCTCTGGATTAAACAGCGTAAAGAAATTGAAGCCCTCCAAAAGCACTTGTCTATCGTCGAAAACAAAGTGCATGAACAACAACTTTCCGAAATGGACTATAAGTTGAATCCGCACTTATTCAAGAACGTACTTAACACAATTCAATCGCACGCCTATCAAACCTACCATTCCTTAAACTCGCTATCCAGCGTTCTGGACTATATCCTCTACGAGAGCAAGAAAAAATATGTTACCCCGCATCAGGAGATCGACTTTGCACTGAGCTTGATCGAGATATACCGCATCAAGTTGAGCCCACTGTTCGAGCTGAAGATAAAAAAACAAGTACGCGAGAGCGAACCTTTGTTTGACCAACGCTTGATGGCTCCGCTGCTATGTATTGATCTCATCGAAAATGCATTCAAACATGCCGATCTACAAAGCCCAAATTCTTTTATATCCGTTACCTTTTTGTTTAAAGAAAACGTCTTCTCACTTACCGTAGCCAACAAAGTATCTAGCAAGAATCCTTTGAAAAAAGAAAGACAAGGCGTAGGTACAGATCTATTGCTCCGACGATTGGATGTTATATACCGAGACAACTATAAATTGGATAAATTTGTAGAAGGAGATGTTTATATCGCTCACCTAAAAATTGACTTACTTGAACACAAAGCTAAAATGCTTGCTGCTCGATGATGAGCTGGCGAGTCTATCCTACCTCAAGTTATTGTGCGAACAGATTCCACAGGTGGAAATTGTCAAAGCATACAACGATCCACGCGATTTTTTGGCAGAATATGCGTCGATCGATTTTGATATGCTGATTACAGATATTGAAATGCCCCATATTAAAGGTGTAGAGTTGGTACAGTACCTCCAAGGAAAATCCGTGATATTTACAACGGCCTACGACGAGTATGCCGCCGATGCATTTGACCTACAGGCTATAGATTACGTCAGAAAACCCCTACAGCTGGAACGCTTGCAACAGGCCATTGCAAAGGCGAAGCTATGGAAGGAAAAGGCTGGCGACAAACGGCCGCTATTTATTCAGGTAAACAGCGATAAGGGCAAATATCTCTTATATTTTAATCAAATAGCTTTCATCACCACATCAACCTTAGACAGCCGCGATAAAGTGGTGTTACTCCACAGCGGGCAAGAGATCACGCTAAAGAATATAGCGTTCCAAAACCTGGAAGAAGCCCTTCCCAAGACTGCTTTTTGCCGTATCAACAAGAAAGAACTCATTGCCTTATCCATCGTTTCCTCATTTTCGCATGATGAGATCAGCAGTACGCTACAACTGGATAACGGACAGCCCAGAACTTTTGGCCTAAGCGATAAATATAAGACCAATTTCCTGCAGAAGATATCGGTATAAACAAACAGCATGAAACAAACTATCTGGCCCCACTGGATTTCAGCTATCGCTTGTTTAAGTAAGGGCAACAACATGCTTCACCGTATAAAACACTAGTTTATGCAAAGCTTAAAACGCATACTCTTCTACCTGATAGCGATTAGTGGCTTTGCTACTATGAGCTACTGGATTGTACAACGAGGCAAAACGATGGAGAGCGGTCGTAACATTAGCTCCGATAACCTATCGGGATCAACATGGGGCGAGTTTATCAACACCTTGCAGCATAACCTGACTCATCCCTTGGCCCTGCTGTTGCTACAGATTATTGTGATCATCCTCACCGCCCGTCTCTTTGGCTGGTTCTTTAAAAAGGTCGGTCAACCTACTGTAATCGGGGAGATCATAGCCGGCATTACCCTTGGCCCCTCTTTTTTGGGACATTATTTCCCGAATATAGCAGAGGCCTTGCTCCCCTTGGAGTCATTAAACAACCTGCAGTTTCTTAGCCAGATCGGACTCATCTTTTTTATGTTCATTATCGGCATGCAGCTAGATCTACAAGTGATACAACGTAGGGCACATGATGCTATCATGATCAGCCATGCCAGCATCATCATCCCTTTTGTACTGGGTGTCTCCCTTGCCTACTTCCTGTACACAAGGTTAGCGCCAGCGACGGTAAGCTTTACGTCCTTTGCGCTTTTTATCGGCATTTCCATGAGCATCACGGCCTTTCCGGTATTGGCGCGCATCGTTCAGGAGCGTGATCTTCATAAAACTAAGCTGGGTAGCCTCGTTATCACCTGCGCTGCCGTTGATGACGTTACCGCATGGTGCCTTCTGGCTATTGTTATTACTATTGTGAAAGCAGGAAACCTAGGCGGTGTGGTCTTCATCATTGCCATGGCGATAGCCTACGTTTTTTTTATGATCAAGCTGGTGCGCCCCTTTCTGCATCGTGTGGCCGACATGTATGCGAGCCGCGAAACCTTAAGCAAGCCCATCGTCGCCATTTTCTTTATCAACCTTCTCCTGAGTGCCTATATCACAGAGGTGATTGGCATCCATGCCCTGTTTGGAGCCTTTATGGCCGGTGCAATCATGCCAAACAACAGCAAGTTCAAAAATATCTTAACCGAAAAAATGGAAGATGTGGCGTTGCTGTTACTTCTTCCGCTTTTCTTCGTCTACACCGGACTGCGTACCGAGATAGGAACGCTACACGATCGCTACCTGTGGCAGGTAACCGTAGCGGTTATCTTGGTAGCCATTGTCGGAAAATTTATCGGGAGCAGCGTCGCCGCCAAGCTACTAAAACAAAATTGGAAAGATAGCTTAACCATTGGCGCCTTGATGAACACCCGTGGCTTAATGGAGCTGGTGGTGCTCAACATCGCTTACGACCTTGGGGTGCTCACGCCAGAGATATTTACCATGATGGTGATCATGGCTCTGGTCACCACCTGCATGACTGGTCCCGGCCTGGATCTAATCGATAAGCTCTTTAAGCCAAAGAACAGCAACATCCCCAACGAGGTCATCCGCGTCGGAAAATATAATATTCTTATTGCCTTCGGGCATCCCGAGCGCAGCGTTAGCCTGCTGCGACTGGCTCACCAGTTTACGAAAAAGATGAACCGCAGCACCTCCATCACTGCGGTGCATCTCAGCCCGACCAACGACATGAACCGTCTTAATGCAGCTCAATATGAACAGGATAGCTTTAGCCCATTACGGGAGGAGGCACAGCGACAAGAGCTGCAGATAAACAGCATTTTTAAAGCGTCCAACAACTTAGAAAGCGAAATTGTAGAACTCGCTCATGAGGGCGATTATGACCTTCTGCTCATCGGCGTGGGGCAGTCTATTTTTGATGGAAGCGCGCTCGGTAAAATTTTCGGCTTTACCACACGTATCATCAACCCCGAAAAGATAATTTACCGCGTGATGGAAAAAGAAAATCCGTTGGAGGCCTCCATTTTTTCGGACAGCACCCAACAGATATTGTACAGATCCCGCATTACCGTCGGTGTGTTCTTCGACAAGGGTTTCAAGCAGGCCGACCATATCCTGCTATTCATCTTCACCAAGCACGACCTCAAGCTGATCCGCTATGCGCAGAAATTTATCCACAACTCCAATGCACAGGTCATCATCATTGATCGCCAAAAACTCGTATCCAAAAGTACCGAGACGCTGGAACATATCCGCTCGATTGAGCAGGTCGCACCAAATCATATCAGCCGTCTGGAAAACACCGACATCAACGAAGCGCTTTTCGAAAACCAAGATCTCATTCTCCTCAGCACAGAAAGTTGGAAACAGCTCTTTGACACTAAAAATCCTTGGCTGAAGTTTATCCCATCTACGCTACTCATAAAGGATCGGTCCTAACAGCTAAACAAGAATACCGCAACATATCGTTTAAACTGGTACTTTCTATGTATATTTATATATTAATCAATGAAAAGCTATGATATCCATTTTAGCACTTGTATGTACGGCGCTTGTTGCCATAGAGCATATCTATATCCTGTGGATGGAAATGTT
>JAAIGF010285532.1_pt1 | contig 15364 bp, 12 predicted proteins | sample 6487441 | NCBI WGS metagenome assembly JAAIGF01 (sample SAMN13974129, study PRJNA590717) | phyllosphere metagenome | biome: pepper field; feature: multiple bacterial spot infested pepper fields; material: pepper leaves; isolation source: leaves from pepper fields | host: Capsicum annuum ... | reverse complement strand
TTTGAATATGCACATCTGGGCGAGCGACTACGGATGGTTGTCTTAGCAGATTACATCCGTAAGGAGTTTTATAGTAGAGGCTCTACCAACAATCTCGACATTAACCGACTAGGCGTGCTCCCTATCTTTGAAAAGCTACGCAGAACAAATACGACGAAAGCCAAATTGGCCGTCTTGACCGGTTCGATTATCCTGATTCCTAGCCTAGCAAAGGAAGCTTTTATTCAGAAGGCAGCAGCCATCGGGATCGAAGACATCCGCTTTTCGAGCGTACCCTACGATGCCAACTACCTGCGCGTAGAGCCGCACGAAAGACTTAAACATCAGGTTGTACATGTCGTTACGCAATTGTTTCAAGCCGGATACATCGAGGTGCTCATTGGCACCAAGGCCTTGCTCGGCGAGGGTTGGGATGCACCGGCAATAAACGCGCTAATTCTAGCCAGCTTTGTGGGCTCCTTCGTATTGTCCAATCAAATGCGCGGTCGTGCGATACGTACAGAAAAAGGCAATCCACACAAAACAAGCAACATTTGGCATCTCGTATGCCTAGACCCTAGCCTACCAAATGGAGGTGCAGATTTTCTAAGCATGCAGCGAAAATTCAAGGCCTTTGTTGGCGTTTCCTTCCACGATAATGGCGGCATAGAAAATGGCGTTGGGCGTCTCGACATGCCCTTCGATAATCTAGATGCCGATCGTGTTGCGGGAATAAATGCGGCCATGTTTGCTTCTGCCGCCGATCGGGCAGGTCTTGAACAACGCTGGAACGACGCCTTGAAACAAGGTGTTGCGATGGTCGAGGAACTCAAGATTCCATTTCGGGAGCGCGTCAACTACGTCGAAACAAAATCGCTCTACCTTACCAAAACCATCCGTAATGCTACCGCTACGGTGGCCTCCGCCGCGGTGGGTTATGCCGAAACCTTGCTCAACAACTACGATCGTATAGCTAGAAACATACACAACCTCCGCGAGTTGTCTTGGGCACTGCTGAGTATTGCCGCGGGCGGCGTGGTGTTGTTTGGCCGAAGGGCTTACTTTGCCCTACAGCTGTATAGTCGCTATCGCGATATATCCAAGGATATACAGCATATTGCGGAGGCCCTGCTTATCACGCTCGTCGAAGCCGATCTGATCCATACCGATGCATCACAGCTTTCGGTCGACGCCCATGTAGACCGGTCTGGAGCTGTGTATTGCCACTTGAATGGTGGTAGCACTTTCGAAAAATCGATCTTCATCAAAGCGCTGCAAGAGCTCGTAGATCCAATTGATAATCCACGCTATTTAATCACGCGCGAACATCGCACAGCAAGCGGCAAAAAGCAGTTGGACTATCATGCCGTCCCCGAGGTAATTGGTAAAAACAAAGAAAATGCGCAGCATTTTCAAAAGCAATGGACCAAGAAGGTCGGATCTACCACTTTACTATTCACCCGTAGCGTTGATGGTCGAAAGGCCTTGTTGCAAGCGCGTCTGAAATCTCTTTCCGCACAATTTGCAGATGAGGTAGAGCACGTAAGCAAATGGCTTTAGATTTTAAAAATAAACAGCATCATTAACTCAGGAAGTTATTTATCTTTGCCTCAATAAGTCGTAAAAACATTATTAACCCCTTGAAATAATAAACATGAAAACCATCGCATATCGTGCTGTTTTGTTACCAATTTTCTTGCTCGCTATTTTTACGAGCATGTCTTACGGCCAGCAATATGAACAGCTAGAGCGTATAGGTAAATACGAAAGTATCCCCAACGATAAGGGGATCATTTACGGCAACTTTATACAACGGCTAGGCTTCACCAGCGGTGGCTTTCAGCAAGACATTCGCGTCATAAATCTCGATAGCGGAGAGATCTTTACATTTTCGGTAAAACCGGCTATTAAATCTTCAAAAGAAAACCCATTTATTTATTTTATCAAAGCAGGTCGGTATGCTATTTTGAATTACCAATGGATAGCAAGTAAATGGTATGGAGGTAAGGTTTTTGTGGAACCTATCTACAAGAATAGAGTTATTGAATTGACGTCCCAGTCCGAACAGGATGATCGCACGATCGCGCATGCTCGCTACACATTTACCGTGTCTCCTAACACCGTAAATTACGTAGGAACTTGGCACTTTGACAACGAGAACGTGGCTTTTACGACGGACAAGGAAAGCATCGACAAAAAAATCCTTTCCAGCAACAAGAGAAAATTTGATTTCGATCGGGCCGTCATCGCCTTGCCTCAATAATCTGTTTTGTACCCTATCGGAAAAAATTCTTTAAAATGTATCATAAATGCGGCGTCATAAAGCAGTGTCGGTAGGAAAAGCGGAAGCATCGGTTCGGATTCGATTGCTATGTTCGGCATCCCGCGAGATAAAACCAATCGCTATTCCGGCCACAATGAGTACAATTGGAGAAAAATTTTTTATTTTCTCCGCTATTGTACTCAACATAGCCATGGTATCCATTAAAACTAAGGTGATGGCTTATTCTACATAACGCTTTATCGTTATATACAAGCTCATTTATCGATAAGGATTTAGTATTAATAATCCTTCAGCCTTGGGAGTAAGCACCAGTCTAGATATTCTTGGGGAATTCGTCTTTCCACGCCGTGTATCGCCAATCCTCACACTCTGCTTCCGTCAGCACACAACGATTCAGGTCGGCTATCAGCTTTTCTTTGTCCAATTGCTGCCCTATAAAAACCAATTCATTTTTTCGGTCGCCCCATTGTTCGTGCCATCCGGCATCAATCTGCACACGATTCTCGATATACATAGGATAACGCACACGTTCCTCTTCCGCCATACTACACCACCAGTAGCCGGCATTTTCTATGCGTAAGCTTCCGCCAGCCTGGCTAAAATTGATGGCGAAATCTGGTCGTGATGCAATCCAGAATAATCCTTTCGCGCGTATAATCCCTGCTGGATAATACACATTGAGGTAATGGTACCAACGTTGCGGATGAAATGGCCGTGCACTGCGAAAAACAAAAGAAGAAATTCCGTACTCTTCGGTTTCCGGCGTATGCTCCGCTTCCAACTCTTTTATCCAGCCTGCAGATGAGGAAGCTTCGTCGAAGTCGAAACTATGGGTTCCCATAATCTCCGTTGGCGAAACCTGTCCAAATTGTGTGCGGATAAGTTTGGCTCCTGGATTGAGCCTGCGTATCGCGGCCTCCAGCACCAGCAACCGTTCATCCGCCACCAAATCGATCTTATTCAGTACAATGATAGAGGCAAACTCAATCTGATCGGTTAATAGATTCACAATAGTACGTCCATCGTTCACATCATCGCTCAAATCCCGATCCTGCAAGGTGTCCATACTTCCAAAATCTCGAAAAAAATTAAAGCAATCTACCACCGTGACCATGCTGTCAATGTAACTGAAGGCCGATAAATCGATTCCACTTTGTTCGTCCACATAGCTGAAGGTCTGAGCAACGGGTATAGGCTCAGAAATGCCCGTACTCTCGATCAACAGGTAGTCAAACCTATTCTCCTTCGCCAGCCGTTCCACTTCCAACATCAGATCCTCGCGCAGGGTGCAGCATATACAGCCATTGCTCATCTCCACCAGCCGCTCTTCCGTTCGTGACAAAGTATGCTCGCGCTCCACAAGCCGTGCATCAATATTTACTTCGCTCATGTCATTTACGATCACCGCTACTTTCAGCTGCTCCTTGTTATGCAGCACATGGTTTAGCAATGTTGTTTTTCCTGCACCAAGAAAACCACTTAGTACAGTCACAGGCAATTTTTTATTCATCTCTCTTCCTCCTTTTTTAAGTCGTCTTGTTCCGCTACGGTTCGAAACCATTGCAACACCAGCCGGTGATGTTCCGCTCCGTAGCGCTTGATGAAACGTTGCGTTTCTGCATGCTGCGCATCAGCGTAAACTGCTATTCGCCCTTTTACGAACGCATCCGTCAAGGCAATGCCGCAGTCTATTTCAATGCATTTTCGCCAGCTTTCAAAATCTTGGGGTATCATCATCTTCATCTCATTTTAATTTCACAAATGTAAAACCTAAAAATTACAAAAGCAACAACATTGCATTTGTAATTTTTATGCTGTAGTTTTGAACAATGAATAAATCATAAAGGAACATGACCATGAGGTACACTTTCACGCGGCATCGGACCGGCAAAAGGCAGACGAATAAATACAACGTTTATTTGTTGGTCATTGGGTTGAATTTTTTCTGCACGTTGTCCATAGCACAGACGGTAGGCAAGGAAAATCATCTTAACGATCATAGGCCGTTAATGAACAAAACGTGGACTATTTTTGATCAGTTGATGTACAAGGTTGAAAAACGGAATGGCAACACATACTACACGCCCTTTTTCCCGGCAGCCCTAAAAGCGTTGCATGGCAAGAAAGTCGTTATCAGTGGGTACATGGTACCCATTCATTCAGGCCGTCGTCATCATCATTTTATGTTATCTGTGCTGCCCGTTTTCCAATGTATGTTTTGCGGACAAGATGGTATTCCAGCTATGGTTGAAGTGCAGGTAAATCAAGGGAAGAAAATCATGTTTAGCGAAGAACCGATGACTATTATCGGCACTGTTTTTCTGAATGCGCATGATGAAAAACACAGCGAAATACAACTACATCAGGCTCAGGTCCAATAGATCCTTATTAAGCAGTTAGCTGCTCTGTCGAAAAAACATCAAGCAAACATACGCCCCATCGCGCAACAACCTACTTTTTGTGCGCTTTTATAAAGGTAATCGTTGTCTGCACCAGTTCGTCGGTCTTTTCTTTGGCAATATTGCCCAGTCCATGGTCGCCGTCGTCCACCCGTATGAAGCTGTGCTCAACCTGATGTTTTTGAAGTGCCTGCTGCAATTGCTCCGATTGCCTGATGGCAACAATACGATCTTTGGTGCCGTGCACAATTAAGGTCGGCAAAACAGGTTTATCGGCCAAGTTTAAGGGCGAAAAGCGCTCGTTCACCTCCAGTACCTTATCCTTATCGGTCTTAAAGTCGTAGCCCGTCATGGCATAGGTCAATTTCAGGCGAATGTCATACAATTTGCGCACAAAAACTTTAAACATAAAGGTCGAAAAACCATTCAGATTCACCCGGAACAGGTCGTTAAGCTTTGTTGGTCCAAAATTATCTACGACATAATTCAGGCGAAGGGGTACCTCTTGAAGGCTAGCATCTCCCGCTATCTCCCCCGGATTGGCATAAGCCACCAACATGGCCAAGTGGGCGCCCGCGCTTCCGCCCCAAATGCCATAATTGGCGGTATCTAGCTGATAGCGATCGGCATGTTTATAAAGCCATTTTATCGCGTCGCTACAGTCTTCTACCGGCTGGGGAAAGTGTACACTGTCCGAAACCAGGCGGTAACTGATGCTAGCCACGGCGAAATCACTGCGCAGCAGTTCTTCTTTCAATTTGCGCATGTAGTAGATGCTTTCCATTTCTTTGTCGCCAAACGCCCAGCCGCCACCATGTACCACAATAACCAAGGGCACCTTCTTTTTAACCGCTGATGCAGGCAGGAACAGATCCAACCGCAGGGAGTCACGGTTGGGGAGCGCCTTGTAGCCAACGTCTATCAGCGAGCGGTAACTGTAGGCCGAAGAATCTGTCTGTGCTTGCGTCGTAGCAATAGTAACCACAAGACAGCAAAACGTCAGTACATTCCGCAGTTGGGAAATCGTCAAAGAAATATGGAGCATGTTTTTTGTCGATAAAAATAATGTTAATAGATAAAGGTGATCGCTGCGACCACCTTTATCTATTAACCAGCAAAGCCTTTAAAAGTTTTGTCCATCACCTGGGTTAGCAATAAACATCCTCGGCATCATTATTCTTTGATATAGTTATACGTTTTCCCGCCTTGCAGTAAGGTCATGGTCTGTTTGCTCGGGTCAAAGTCCATGCGAATCTTTGCGGTATCAAACTTGAATTGATGTGCGGCAGTAGGTTCCAGCGGGAAGGCAGCCTGCCCCGTTGCCTGTGCCATCAGCACGCCATCTACTTTGGTTACTTTAATTTTCAAGGCAATGTCCTTCGAGCTGTAGTTTCCGGTATATTGTTCAAGCTCTTCGGCGGATACCTTGTAATCCGAAAATACAGGAATCGTTATCGGCCTACCAAACAGCGTACTCAGTGCGGCAGTTGTTACTTCACGCATATCGATTGCACTTCCATTGCTAATGGCCGCATAGGTAATATCGCCATCGGCAAAGTGTACGAGCATCGACGCAAAGCCGTCGATACTGCCACCATGGCCATATCCGGTTTTCTCAAAAAAAGGAATACGCATAATGCCCAACCCAAAACCTTTGTCTAAGCCTTTCATCATCTCTACGCTTTCTGGGCGCAGTAATTTGCCTGCAAAGAGCGCGTTGCTGAACTTCAGCAGATCCGTCGCCGTAGAAACCACCGCTCCAGCACCTCTCGGGATAGACATGTTGGTTTCCGGCATCAATTTCCAACCGTTTTGGTAACGATAAGATTTGGCCTGCCCCTTCTCGGTATCTATCGTACCCCCTACGAAGGTATGTTGCAGACCTGCCTTATCCGCAATTTTACTTTTCAGCAGCTCGGAATAAGACTTGCCATAGCTGTTCTCCAAAATAAAGGTGAGTAGCACAAAGTTAGAATTGGAGTAGGCCGTTTTACTGCCGGGCGTGAAATCGCTCCCGCCTTCGGCAATAATTTGCAGCAGTTGCTCCCTACTTTTTTCCTGATCTATCCAGCTTAGGTAGTCCGCGCGGTTCGTAAAATTGTTGATGCCGCTTTTATGCTGCAGCAGCTGCCTGATACTTATCGTATCAGCATTGGCCAAGTTGGGAAAGAAGGTGTCTATATGCTGATCCAAACTTAACTTTCCCTCTTCCACGGCTTGCAGTACCAGCACGGCTGTAAACATTTTGCTTATCGACCCTATCCGATATTCGGCTGTTGCCGTCGCCTTTTTTTGATTTTCTACATCCGCGAAGCCTAAGGATCGGCTATAGATATGCTTGCCCTGCTGCTCGATCTTTATCGTTCCCATAAACCTATCATGCTTTTCCAGGGCTTGAAAGAAACTATCAAGTTTTGCTTTTTGGAAAGTTTGCGCTGTAGCTTGGGTAAAAAGCAGGCTCAAGAAGAGCATACTTAAGAGAAATCTATTCATGATCGGTACGGTTTTTAGAGCTGTAGCTTGAGCTACAGGGCTAAAGTTGCAAAAAATAATCGTTAATTCAAGAAATAAGCAACTAAAAACAACATTTCCATACCTAGCTATTAGCCTTTGCTATCTTCATAGGTAGGGCCGTAGAGTCCAGGCACCTTGTTGCCCGTGGCACGCAGGTACACAATCATCTCCCCCCGATGATGGTAGACATGGTTATACAAAAATCCACGTGTTACGACACCCCGTGGCAACGGCCCCAACAGCACGCGATCGCCAAACTTCATGGTCCATTCTTGGCCTAGTGCTTCTTCGGTCAACGCGTTCAAGGCTTCTCTTGCCGCCAGCACATTCCGCTCAAATAGGTCCTTGGTAGCCTCTATATCACGCACATCACCGCGCTCCAAACGATCTGCCGCCAGATCATATTCATTCTGCGTCAGCGTGCCCACATACCAATAGTAGATGGTCGCGATATGCTGTGCCAACTCGCCCATTGTCCACGACAGGTCGGATGGTTTGTAGTCGATGTCTTTTGCAGGAATTGCTTGTAGCAATTTACGGGTATTGCCTACTTCTTGCTCAAATTCTTGTTTAAGATATTCCAGTACCATAGTATGTCCTTCTTTAGTTATTTCCCTTAAAGCTAATTAAAAAAGGCCGTACTTGGGATACGGCCTTTTAACTATTTAACTAAACAACATACCGAGGGTCGGTATTCCTATTCTCCGAATATTTCGGAAAGTTTCTTATCCAATTCTTCACCACGCAGGTACTTAGCGATGATCTTTCCATCAGGATCGACTAAGAAATTCATCGGGATTGCTTTGATATCATATAGCTTGCCTGCTTCGTTGTCCCAACCTTTGAGGTCGCCTACCTGTTTCCAAGTCAATCCATCATCTTGGATCGCCTTTAACCATTTGGCTTTGTCGGCAGCCTTATCCATGGATACGCCCAAGATTTCAAAGCCATTCTTTTGGTATTTCGCATACGATTTCACCAAGTTTGGATTTTCACGTCTGCAAGGTGCACACCAAGATGCCCAGAAGTCCAGCAACACATACTTACCGCGGTAGTCCGATAGCTTCACCGGCTTGCCATCCACATCAGGCTGCGTAAAATCTTGTGCTTCCACGCCCTCGCTCGTTTTCTTCACCAAGGCAATGCGCTCGGCAAGCTCTTTTCCAAGAATGGAGTTCTGCAAGCTCAGATCCAGCGTAGCGAAAACCTTCTCGGCTTGGATAGCGTCAAACTCTGGTGGCAAGGTAGAGTTGAAGGCCATCAGGGCCATATAGCTTTTTGGATTTTTGGCCACATACTCCATCTTAGCATCAATCGTTTGCTGCTGTATGGCGTTTGCACGCTCTTCCAACGATTGGACGTATTTAGGATCCTGCTGGTCCGCTAGCGACTTGGACTTGTATTCATTGTTCAAGGCCTCGTATTGGTCGTATATAGGCTTCAACATATTATTCACTTTCGCATTTTCTGCGTTCAGGGGCGAGCCCGTAATCTTGGCATTTTGGATGGAGTCTTTAGACACAAATTTGATGTTTGCTCCTTCAATCAAAAAAGGTATGATATCCTGCTTGGCAGGCTTGGCCGGATCGAAAGGCAAATTATCATGGATAATGCGAATATGTGCTTCCATCGGCGAAGGAATAGTTCCCTTAAACTCGAATTTACCGTTTTTCATTTCTACGGAGTCGATCTGTTCCTTGCCATCATACTTCAATCTTAGAAAAGCTTTGGCGGGTTTGTTCAATTTACCAACCTGCCCTTGTAATGTATAGTTTTGCTGCGCAAATCCCAGTGTCGGTAGTGCGCAGGCAAGCATCAATGCCCATTTCATGTTTTTCATCGTTATTTTGTTTTTTGTTTTGTTTTCTCTCCTACTGTTCCTGTTTGTAGCAATTGCTTGTAAAGCTGTCCATCGCGTAGCACGAGCAGGGCATCTTGAAAGCTCTGGTTTGCCTCATTGCGCACACGGGCCATGTAATCTCCCCCAGTGTAAAGCAGGGATCCAATTTGTGCTTTCAGCTCTACATCAATGGCCGCATGAGCCGAAGTAGCTGCTTCAGCGGGCACCTCCACATCGCGTTGCCTTGCATAACTCACTAGCTGCTCGTGTACCTCTTTCGGTATGCGAAAACGCTGGTTAAATGTGTCAAAATCTGGGTAGGCGCCCAGCAGCGCTGCTCTGTTTTGCTGCACAAATTCAAAGCCTCCTTTTGCCACAATGCCATCGTTCATCAACTTCGCCATCCACGTGCTGTATTCATTGGTATCAATAGGCACAAAGCGATCTGGCATAATGCCACCGCCGCCATACACCACCCGCTTATTGGTCAAGGTGTTATATTTTAGCGAATCTGGAAATTGCACATGTCCCGCTTCCAATAGCTCCTTAGAAGCCATCCGGCGGCTGAAATCCTGAAAATAGTCGTCTTTACCCTTGCTATACGGTTTCTGTATGGATCGGCCAGAGGGTGTATAGTAACGTGCGCCTGTCAATTGCATTTCCGAACCGTCAGAGAGCGGTACAGGTTTCTGCATCAAGCCTTTACCAAAACTACGCCTACCGATAATCACCGCGCGATCCCAATCTTGCAGGGCGCCCGTTACGATCTCGCTGGAAGATGCTGTCGATTCGTCAATCAATACCACTAGCTCGCCATCGTAGAATTGGCCAAAGCCCCCGGTGAAGTAGTAATCTTTTCCACCCTCGTTGGGTACCGAGTAAAAGACAATCTTCTCTTTGGGCAAAAACTCATCGGCCACGCCAATGGCTGATTCAACGTATCCACCACCATTGCTTTGCAAGTCCAGAATCAGTTTCTTCATGCCCTGCTCCTTCAATTTTTTCAACGCAGCATCAATCTCGGGCCGTGTTGTGCGGTTAAAAATCGATAGTGCGATGTATCCTATTTCGTTATCCACCATGTAGCTCTGGCGCACCGATTTCTCCAAAATATTCTCCCGCACAATGGTGATCGTCTTGATATCCGCACTCCCGGGCGAGCGCACATCCAGCAGCACCGCAACATCCTTTTCGCCGCGCAACTTCTGCATGATCTCCCGGTTTCCCCATTGTTCGCCAGTAATCGCCTCTCCATCTATGCGTACAATCTCGTCGCCCACCCGTATGCCGCTGCGCATGGCCGGCCCATCCGGATTCACCATCGTGATAAACGTTTGGTCTTGGTTTTTTAAAAATTGGATTCCGATGCCGGCAAAGCTGCCGCTCATCGCTTCGCGCATCGCCTCGGCCTCTTCCCTGCTGGTGTAGTGCGAGTGCGGATCAAGATCGGCTATCATCGCCTTGATGGCCGCATCCACGAGGTGTTCCTCGTTCACTTGGTCCACATAATTCTCCTGAATGAGCTTCATGGCCTCTTCAAACTTATACTTCGGGTTCATCTGTGCCTGTAAAGACAAGGCCAAACCGATCATTCCCACGAGCATGCCCGTCGCTTTCCTGTTCATCTTCATGCTAAATTCGTTTGTTTATTTTTCGCTTCTTAAGGTCTCTATGGCCAACGATAGCTCGTCCATCAGCTTACTTGGGCTGCCAGAATATCCACCCGAGCAGTAGCGCACCTTCCCATCCTTCACCACGATCTTTCGCGGGATGGATGAGTCGCCGAAGAGCGGCACCAATTGCTTGAACAGCAAATCCTGCTCATTCGTCTTTGGGTTTACCGCGTCATGCAACAGGTTAAAGCGGTACCCTTCTCCGCGCACGTAGTTCACCGACTTATTCTTGTAATCGCCCGTTTGCATCGTTCCCAGCATGTAGATGGCTACATCCTGATCTTTCGCATATTTATCTACCAACAGCTGCATGCCCGGAAAAGCCATAATGCAAGGACGGCACCAAGTGGCCCAGAAGTCCACCACCACAATCTTTCCCTTCCAGTCTTCCGGTGTTACAAAAAGTCCGTCGGCGCTTTCCAAACGAAAGAGCGGCATGGGGTGGTTTACCCAGTGTTGATCCACATAAGCTTTCATTTCGGCTTTCTCTTCGTCCGATTTCAGACCGGCCAAGTAAGCTGCATAGCCGGCATCCTGTCCATCATGTTGCTCGAGATACAAGGCTTTTAACTTGTCAAACATTTTTGGTGTCATCGCATTTTCGCGGGCGCTCATCTCCAGCAAGGGTAGCAGTTGCTTCTCGTCCTCCAACCCTTCCAGCACCTGCATGTTGATCTCGTTGAGCTCGGCGTTGCTATATTTTCCGGCTTCGGATAGCTCTACGAAGTACTTCCGTGCTTCTTGATATTTTTTTAGATCGTTTAGCAAAGAAATATGGGTAAATAGGCGGTCGTCCAGTTGGCGCAACATATTCGTGTCGGCCTGCTCGCGCGTATTAAAATCGTTCAGGTAAGAACCATCGCCTTTGCGGGCGATAAGCTTTGGCAAAATTACTTCAGCGATGTTGTATAGCGTGTCTTGGCCCACCAGTTTAAACATATAGGCCCGCATAATATTCCAGCGCATCAGTTCGTTGCCCGTCCTGAAATCCAGATCGTTGTACAGCGCGGTAAACTTATCAAATTGCTTGGAATCAAAGTACGACGATCCCAGCCCGCGATAAACGGCATAGTAGATAAAGCCTTGCCCGTTTGGGCTCTTGCGCCATTGCTCGATCGGGAACCTCGCCAAAAAATCTTCGTATGACGCGATCACCTCTGCCCGATCGGGGCTACTGCCTTTGGTTTTGTTGTAGGCCATAAAACGCGCTGTGGCTCCTTGCGGAAAGTCTCTCTTCGCGCGCTCCTCGACAAGCGTCGTAAGGCGCTCGTCTTTTAGTCGGGAATGGACATAGGTATAGAAAACACCCAATGTTTCATCCTTCAAGTCTTTATCCTTTAAAGCATCTTGTATAAAGGTGGAGGCATATGCAGGAAAGGCATCTCCCAGCGCCAAGTGCTGCAGCTTCATCCACGATTCAAAGTATGCTATATATCGCTTTCCAGATAGCGCCTGCTCCTTTGCCGCTAGCGACGTTAGGTAGGCTACATCCGAGCTCTTAGGATCTTCACTGTAGTAGCCGTAAAATATACCGCCCGCGATAGTCGGGTTTTGGAAGCCCGCTTCCGCCAAAAAGGCTCCTGCCAACGGTTTACCATCAGCAGCTTGCAGCGCCACCGCATAGCCGTTGTCGGCATTGTTATCCGCGGCATCAGGCTGGTTGCTATCGCCTTGAAAAAATTTCACCGCCACAAAGGCTGTTGTCGGCGTTAGGGGGACGTCGCCTACCCACAATCCCTGTGCATCTTTCGCTAAGCTGATATTTACCCGCTTCCATTGCAAGTCATCATACATAAACAAGGTGGCTTGCACCTCATCACTAAATTCCAAGTCTTTGCCTTTGGCGTCATACGCGATCTGTAACCCGGCATTGACCTTGGGCTGTTGCGGCTTAAAAACGCTGCTGCTATAACGGGGTTGCGCATAGAGCACAACCTGCGCAAACATCAACAGCAAAAAAAATAGTTGCTTTTTCATAAGAGATATTTATCTGGGACTTTGTCCTATTTCTGGATTAAATTGCAAATATTTATTCGCGACTGGATAGATGTAGCGATTACTATTGACATCCAAAATGTGCTCTACATTGTTAAATGTACGTCTGTACACTTTTGCCAAGCTAGGATCGAGATTGAATCGTCGCATATCAAACCAACGGCGTCCCGAGACAAAGAATTCTCGGCGTCGTTCTGCTATCACTATCTGCAAGGCTTCGCCTGCATTCGCAGCAGTGAGTGCTACGTAATCTTCCGTTTTAAATCTCTTCATACGCAAACTGTTGACTGACACCATGGCGGCAGCGACATTACCTTCGCGCGCCTCGACTTCCGCTTTAATTAAAAGCATTTCTGGTACTGAAGGTCCTGCTTCAATTCCGCCGTTGGGTATCTGCAATACATTTGCTTTTTTTGAGCGCAACGCGCCAACCGGCATTTGTGGCGTTCCAGCCTGCATGTAAATCGTCTTGCGCAAGTCCTTCGCATCATAAAGTGCCAATAATTCTGGATTCAATTGTTCATCATAGTTTTGCCCGACAATTTTGGAGAAGTATGTTTCCGGATGGGCGAAGGAAAGCGGATAACCTTGCGCAGAGTTGGCAAATTGTTTCAGATCCAACAACTGGCTATTGGCGTTCAAGGCTGCGTCCGCGCTGTTTCGTGCTTCGGTGAAGTTACGCATATGTAGGTGCACAATCGCGAGTAAGGCATGTACCGCAGCTTTATCTGGATGACGTTTATTTGCTGCCGCCGTGGGCAAGTTGGGTAATGCCTCCAGTAAGTCTTTCAAAATCTGCGCATATACGGTCGCTAATGAAGCTCGCTCCAACGATGCGTACAAGTCTGGAGCCAACAACAGTGGCACACCGATAGCTTGAGATGCCGTCGCGGGATCGTATATAGCTCCATACAAATTTGCCAGCACGAAATAATTATAAGCACGTTGTACCTTTGCTTCAGCAAGCAATGCATTTTTTTGCTGTTCGGTACCATCCACACTTTCCATCACACCCGCAATCACTTCGTTCGCCACATAAATTTGCTTGTAAGCACGACTCCAGCTCGGATCTTCCAAATCTGCAGCCACAAAATCTGCCGCCCATGTATACGGCCAGGCCACTGCTTCAATTTGTTGCTGTTGGTAGGCTGTCGTTGAAAAAACTAAGTCATCACCAGTCAAAACCGGTGTAGAGTAGGTATTCCCAAAAACGTTTGTATTATTGAGCAAGTATTCAAAATCGGTTGTATACTTCAGCTCTCTTCTGTTGTACTGTTCCACTTCCACATATTTTCGGCAGGATTGTAAACCGAAGCAACAGGCGGTAATTGCGATGAGTACTAAATATTTTGATCTCATATTTTTTTAATTAAAATGAAGCTTCAATGGTCAAGAAATAGTTTTTAGTAGGTGCCAAATTATTATAGAATCCCGTGCGTAGGTACAATGGATCGAGGCCTAACTTATTGGCTTTCCAAAGAATCCCTAAATTACGTACGGCCGCGCTCAAACCTAGTGTTTTAAAAGGCGTGCGTTTTAACATCTGCGGAGACAGATTGTATCCCAAAGAAATTTGCTGCAAGCGTATGTGGCTCGCATCGATAACCAATAATTCGGAATCTCTAAACCTATTAAAGCTATTGGTGTTAATATTTTTTAAACCGGGAACGTTCGTGATTGCTTCATCACCGGGATTACGCCAACGATCAACCTGCATATTATTTGTCCCAATCACTCCATATTGGGTACCTTGATACTGTGGATAGTTTCCAAAGGATTCGATGCGTCTTACATGCCCCATTTCGTAAGAGATTCGCACGCCCAGATTTATGCCTTTGTAACTAAAGCTGTTCATAAATCCCCCAAAATAAGGCGCTGTTTTTCGCCCCATGTACACCAAATCTTCTTTCAAAAACAGATTTCGACCTCCCTGCGTACTTTTGATAATTTCGCCATTAGCCTTGTAAACTTGCGATTGTCCTGTTTCATCAAGTCCTGCCCATTTGTAGGCATACATATAATCAAGTGCCTCGCCAGACAACAACGTGCCATTAATATATTGGCTAACGTCAGTCACTTCAAATCGACTGTCTGTAACTTTATTCGTGTTGTAGGAGAAGTTAAACATCGCGTTCCAAGAAAAATTTTGTTTCTTAATAACAGATCCTGAAACCCCCAGATCAATTCCGTTGGACTCCATCGTTCCTCCGTTGTACTGTAAGGTATTCCAACCGTAGGTGGCGTTGTAGGGGAAATTATGGAGGATATCTTTGCTATGCTTTTTGTAGATATCAAAGTTTACGTTCAATCTATTATTGAAAACAGAGAAGTCTACGCCGTAATTCTGCGTGTATACTTTTTCCCAACTTACTTGTGGGTTGCGTGGCTCTGAAATGGATGCTGGGATTTCTCCTGTTTGATTATTTCGACCTTCTATATTAATTACGGTAGCATTGCTACCTGCCGCTGGCACCGTGCCCCCTACTCCATACGTTATCCTTAGGTTTAATGCATTTAACCATAGCTGATTTTGCAAGAAAGGTTCTGATTTTAAGTTCCATTTTACTCCACTAGACCAAATAGGTTTGGCTCTTTTCGCACGCGAAATACCTACCAAAGTCAAGTCATCAAAACGAGCACTCGCCGAGACAACATATTTGCCATTCAAAAATGACAATGC
>JAAIGF010113337.1_pt1 | contig 15381 bp, 13 predicted proteins | sample 6487441 | NCBI WGS metagenome assembly JAAIGF01 (sample SAMN13974129, study PRJNA590717) | phyllosphere metagenome | biome: pepper field; feature: multiple bacterial spot infested pepper fields; material: pepper leaves; isolation source: leaves from pepper fields | host: Capsicum annuum ... | reverse complement strand
CTCACGCGTGCATGCTGACCTAATTATAAAAGATATCGCCAATAAATTAGCACTTCTTTAGTCCGTTAAGAAAGATAGCGGCTAATCTCTTCTGCATAGTCAACATTTGCAATACTTCCTCTTTTGTAGGCGGCGTGAAAATCGCTTTGAAGTCCTTCAGCAATCCTAATCGCATCCCTAAGATAGATACTAAGAATATACGCGCTGTCTCCTCCTCATCGTCCATTTCAATTTCGCCATTGGCGACACCAATCTGTAGCAAGCGCACAAATTGTTGCAGTTCTTTCTCAAATATTTTTGGAATGAGATCTTGTAGATCGGAAGGAATATCAAATCGAAAAGAATACGCATCAGCAAATACATTATAATAATCATTTAAAAAATGCATACGTTCTTCCAACAACGCATTGGTCACTGCAGCCACCTTTCCTCCGCGCGCAATAATAGCATCTCCTCGATCCAACAATTCGTCGAGCAAGTGATTCCACACGGCAGCATACAGATTATTCTTATCCGGAAAATAGTAATAGAGTAGTGCTTTAGAAAATGCCAAGTCTTTGGCAATCTCTGCCATCGTAGTTTTTGCCATGCCAAAATGGGAAAATCTGCGCAAAGCGGATTCAATAATTTTAACGCGTTTTGCATCAGCACTCTTCATAGTCTTTCTTAGTTTTTTTAGCTTATAAGTATCACAATGGGTATATTTACCTTTGGAATATTAAAGGTAAATCTTTTCTTTGATTTTTCCGTACAATTAGTCAAATATGGGTATACAGATTTTGGAAAACGCGGCGCTGGATCATATCAACACCTTTCGAATTTCAGCATCCGCTGATCGTTACGCAAAGATCACCAAAGAGACAGAGCTTATAGCATTATACAACCAAGGCTTATTTGCAGCACCTTTTTTTGTGTTGGGCGGTGGTAGCAATGTCTTATTCACCCAAAATTATGAGGGCTTGATTGTACACATGGTCATAACAGGCAAACAGCATTTCATCGAAGGCAATTATGTGTACGTCACTGCTGCCGGCGGAGAAGTGTGGAACGACTTGGTATGGTATTGTATAACACATCAATTCCCAGGTTTGGAAAACATGGCATTGATCCCTGGATCCGTTGGCGCTTCACCCGTTCAGAATATTGGTGCTTATGGTGCAGAGTTAATGGATGTATTCTATTCTTGTAGAGCGTTTGATACAATGACGGGCGAATATGTCACTTTCGACAAAGAAGCTTGTGGCTTCTCTTATCGCGACAGCATCTTCAAGACAGAATATAAAGGCAGGTACATCATCACCTCAGTAACTTACAAGTTGCACCTCAACGCCGCAAAAAATACATCTTACGGCGCGATACAAAGCGAATTAGAACTACGCGCTATTAGCAACCCGACGATTCGCGATATTGCGGAGGTGGTATCACACATTCGCGTAGAAAAACTTCCAGATCCAAGTATGATTGGTAACGCCGGCAGTTTTTTCAAAAACCCCATTATTTCAGCATCCGCTTTTGACATGCTGATGAAAAAATTTCCCAATGCTGTTTACTATAGTTTGCCAAATCAAGAATACAAGATTGCAGCAGGCTGGCTTATCGAACAATGTGGATGGAAAGGCAGGCAAATCGGTCAAGTGCTGATATGGCCAAAACAGGCACTCGTAATGACAAATGCTGGAAAGGCCTCCGGATCTGAAATTTATGCAGTATCCGAAGACATTATACAAGATGTTGCCTCCAAATTTGATATTTCTCTTGAACGCGAAGTCAATATTCTATAATTAATTATTTTTTTTGATAAAAAAATATTAAAGGGCATAATTCCTCCTAAATCATCTCCTAAGCCCGAAAATAAATACTTTTTGACCGGATATTAACACCTGATCGCCCCCAATTTCTACTTATAAAACCGGTAACTATTCATTTTTGCACGGTATTTGTTTTTACCCTAGCAACCGTGTGCTTCATTGCGCTAGCGATATATTTAGAATGCTACGCCATTCGTGTATCGCTGAGGTTAGTCGTTTAAAATCACACATTTAATAAACACATAAATAACCAGTAGTATGAACAAGTTAGAATTTAATACACTCGTAATACAACATTCGGATTCGCTGAAATCTTACGCGAGAAACTTCACGAAAGACGGTGACGATGCTAACGATTTAGTTCAGGATACGTTATTGAAAGCCGTTACTTATTTCAAAAACTTCCGTGAAGGCACCAACCTAAAAGGCTGGTTGTATACTATCATGAAAAATACGTTTATTAATAATTATAGACGGGTTGTCAAAACAAACTCTTTCATCACCAAAGAAGAAGAAATCAGCAATGCCAATCTAGTGGTGTCTGCTACGCACAATAAAGGCGAAAATAAATTCATGATGGAAGACATCAATAGTGCCTTAGGAAAGCTGAGTGAAGAGTATTATATCCCATTCACCATGTACTACGAAGGTTATAAATATCATGAAATTGCCGTACATTTGGCGATTCCGATTGGTACTGTAAAGACTCGTATCCACGTAGCACGTAAAACCATGAAGAAGAGCTTAAATGCCTACAGCTAATAAATGACAAACAGCCTACCCTCATTCAGTAAAAGCATGCTGGCTCGCCGCAATGGCCAAGACAGGCCAGAGATATGGGTAGCCTATCAAGGAGTTATTTATGATGTCAGTGTAAGTAGGCTTTGGAAAAACGGCAAACATTACGAACATTGGGCTGGTCAAGACCTGACCGATGAACTCAAAGATGCGCCGCATTCCAGTAAAGTATTCGAAAGATTCCCCGCCGTCGGGATTCTAGCTATATAGAAATAGGGAGTAAATGATATACTCCCTATTTTATTTCAAATTTAGCAAGCGCCACAAACTGCTCAATTCTTTGCGCAACTTCTTCTTTATTTAACTGCTGCAATTTTTCCGTACCAAATTTCTCGACACAGAATGAAGCCAACGCCGATCCATAAATGACGGCATTCTTCATATTGTGGAAATTGACCGATTGCACATGGGCTAAATAACCTATGAAACCACCCGCAAAAGAATCACCTGCTCCCGTTGGATCAAAAACATCTGCCAGAGGCAATGCTGGAGCTGAAAAGATCTGTCCTTCGCCGAATAATAATGCGCCATGTTCCCCTTTTTTGATAATCAAATAAGAAGGACCCATCTGCAGAATCTTTTCTGCTGCTTTGACCATAGAATACTCGCCAGACAACTGCCGGGCTTCTCCGTCATTAATGGCTAAAACATCAACTCGCTTAAGAACCGTTTTTAAATCTTCCAGAGCTACGTCCATCCAATAGTTCATGGTATCCATCACGACTAGTTTTGGGGCTACTGAGAGGCGATCTAAGACAGCCATTTGCACTTTAGGCATCAAGTTGCCTAACAAAAGATATTCGCAATCTTGGAACGAGGCCGGAATCTTCGGATCAAAGCCGGCTAGCACATTGAGTTCTGTAGTCAATGTATCCCGGCTATTCATATCCACATGATACTTTCCAGACCAGAAGAAAGTTTTTTGATCGTCTACGATTTCAATTCCATCAATATCAATTCCTTTCGCAGTGAGGATATCTAGATTATCTTTTCCAAAATCTCCTCCAACTGTACCAATCAATTTCACCTCATTGTACAAATAAGAGGCCGCTAAGCCTGCAAATGTGGCCGCTCCCCCCACAACCTTATCCGTCTTACCAAAAGGCGTCTCAATCGCATCAAATGCTACCGAACCAACGATCACTAAACTCATGTCTATCCCGTTTTAAAAATAAGTTCAAAAAAAAATGCCGACAATTATTTGCCGGCATTTAACGAGTGCTCCTGAAGCTGGGCTCGAACCAGCGACCCTCTGATTAACAGTCAGATGCTCTAACCAACTGAGCTATTCAGGAATATCCTTCTTAAGAGCGTTACCCCTCTAAAGCGGTACAAAATTAGTAATTGAGAATTAGACTTCCAAATGCTATTTTAAAAAATTGTTCAAATTGAAAATAGGTTGTTTGAGTTCAAACAGCAAATATTCACGTGTCTCTAACAAGTGCTCTTGCTAACCATCTTCAGATTAGTATTTGGATGCAGAAATGACCTACTATGCTTAGGAGTTCTTCGTAATGTACAGTCACCTGAATATCTTATGAACATAAAAACACAGTCACTTAAATAAAATAATTTATAATAAAGTTTAATAATGTTTTATTTATTAATAAATTTACAATATTAAAAACTATATTGCTTTTAAAAATAATTCTGTTTTTTTGTAATAGCAGTTGTTTATTCTTCTATCGGATTTGATGGCGGCAGTAGTTACTTGGCTATTTTGATCATGTCTACTCTTCCATATCAGCCCATGAATATGGTGAGATCGCCCCTTTATAGGCGCAGTCCGTAGCCACCCTATAGTCAAAAGGAAAATTCGATTAGAATTCGAATGCTACGAAAGCATGACTCTAAAAGAATTTCGAAATATATCGAGCAAACAAAGATCGCTTTATGATCAAAATACCGCTGTACATCATCGCATAGGCGTCTTATATTCTGTTAACAGTGCGATCATTATTGCAGTGGCAGATACACACCGTGACCGTGTATTTGAAGCTTGTAGTTTTCTAATCGAGAGCATAAAAGAAAGAATTCCTATCGGGAAAAAGGAATTTTTTGACAACGGCGAAGAGTGGGTTTCAGCTCGGCGGAGGAATACCACTCATACCCAAATGAATAGCAGTAAAATGGATACAAAATGGATAAATCCCTATACTCAGCGATAAGAAAGATTGATATTACCAGGCTTCTGAATGGAACAACGTCAAATGTACTAGACGACATCGCCATAGAGGAACCGTTGGAAATACAGATTTCTTTTGACAACGCTATGAAAAGAGAGAAGAAAAACATTTCTGTCACAATGCGAACTCCCGGCAACGACGAGGAACTGGCAGCAGGATTTCTGTATACAGAAGGAATCATTTCCTCACGGGATATCATTCAATCTATACACCATACAGAAAGAATCTGTTCTCGAAATGCAGAAAATGAAATTATCGTAAACTTAGCGCCCGACTTTGTTCCCCAGCTGACAAAAGTCGATCGAAACTTTTACACCACCTCAAGCTGTGGCGTTTGTGGCAAAGGTTCTATTGAATCCATCCGAACAGTGAGTGCTTTTCAGCATCAGAAACGAGAAGCATGGAATATGAAGACAAAAATATTAGGTCAATTACCCGACCGTCTTCGATCAGCGCAAGACAATTTTAGTACGACTGGGGGCATTCACGCTTCAGGAATTTTTGATAAGAATGGGCAGCTCCTCGAACTGAGAGAAGATGTTGGCCGACATAATGCATTGGATAAATTGATTGGTCATGCCCTGATGAATAACCTACTCCCACTTCAGAACACGATTTTACTGCTGAGTGGAAGAGCGAGCTTCGAGCTCATTCAAAAAGCCGCAATGGCTGGTATTGTAGTCGTCGCAGCGATCGGCGCTCCTTCTAGCTTAGCGGTGGATCTAGCAAGGGAATTTGACATCACGCTCATCGGATTTTTAAAAGACAACCGAATGAACGTATACCATCAGGGCAATCAGCACTACTTGGAATAGCATGTCAATTCAACAACCATGATTACTTCGTCTGATCGATAAAAAAATAATATATGAAAATAAGAATAAAAGACAATTCCGTGAGATACCGACTTACGCAGTCGGATGTTAGACAACTAGCTCAAACCGGCTTCATTTGTAATCTCACTAAATTTATCAACAGGACATTTATTTACGCGATCGAATCTGTAGACGATACCGATCTATCAGCGGCATTTGTAGAAAACAGTATTATACTTAAAATGCCCAAAGTGATGATAGAAGCGCTAGACAACACCGATAAAGTTGGTTTTGATGGAGAAAACGGCAAACTAAAGCTCCTTATTGAGAAGGACTTCACCTGCCTAGATAATACAATAGAAGATCAAAATGATAACTACCCAAATCCAAAATTAATTTAATAGAAAATAATTAATTAAATAATTATAATTTATATATTTGATATAATTTATTTTAACAATAACAATATAAGCCATATCAGTTTAATTTTAAAATGACTGATAAACAAAAACGGATACAATACGCCGATTAAAATGGATCTAGCATGTAATCCAACCCAAATATTAGTTAATACTTGGTTAGAAAGGTTAGTATTTGAAGGATACAGCAACTAATACTGATAAAATAGCTCCAAAACTAAATACTATGGCAGACAAGCGAGATGAGAAAAACACCAAAGAAACCAATGCAGAAAATCCTATTGAACTAACAGGCGATCTGAAAGTCACTCGCCCGAAAAAATCGGCTGCTGGAATGACTGCTCTTGCAGCTTCGCTGGCCGATTTAGTGGAGGAAAAAACATTGATAAGATGTGGAAAGGCATTATTTCAAATGAACCAATTTGGTGGTTTTGACTGTTCTAGCTGCGCTTGGCCCGATCCCGATGATGATAGATCTGCCTTGGGAGAATATTGTGAAAATGGTGTAAAAGCACTTGCAGAGGAGGCTACATCAAAGAAAGTGACTCCCGAATTCTTTGAGAAAAACTCGGTTTATGAGCTTTCTAAATTAGATGATTATCGGATAGGAAAAATGGGGAGATTAACCGATCCGATGTACTTACCAAAAGGAGGTACACATTATGAGCCTATCAGTTGGGTGGAAGCATTCAAAAAAATTGCGGAACATTTTCATGCACTTGACACTCCGGATGAGGCTGCATTTTATACTTCGGGCAGAACCAGCAACGAAGCCTCTTTCGTTTATCAACTTTTTGCAAAAGAACTCGGAACTAACAATATGCCAGATTGCTCGAATATGTGCCATGAGACTTCAGGAACTGGGCTAAGGCCGACGATAGGTATCGGTAAGGGAACCGTAAAATTAGAAGACTTCTATGAGGCAGAGCTTGTCATTATTGTGGGGCAAAATCCAGGCACCAATGCACCAAGAATGCTGAGCGCGCTGCAAAAATGTAAGGAAAACGGAGGGCAAATAATTGCAATCAATCCCCTACCAGAAACTGGATTAATGGGCTTTAAAGATCCACAAGAAATAAAAGGATTAATTGGTGGAGGTATAAAATTAGCAGATCTCTACCTCCCAGTCAAAATTAATGGTGATATGGCATTGCTGAAAGCCCTAGAGATATTGCTTTTGGAACTTGAAGAACAATCCGCTGGCCATGTGTTGAATCGCAAATTCATAGCGGAGAAAACGATAGGATACGAGGACTTCGTGAGAGAATTGGGTCAGTACAATTTAGAATTTCTAGCGGAGCAGTCTGGCGTATCGCTATCTCAATTACGTAAAGCTGCAAAAATATTAGCGTCCAAACAACGAATAATAATTTGTTGGGGAATGGGAATTACCCAGCAGCCAAATGGCGTAGATATGGTCCGCGAAATGCTAAATATTCTACTGATGAAAGGAAGCATTGGTATCCCTGGAGGAGGAGTGTGTCCAGTGCGGGGTCACAGCAATGTCCAAGGCAATAGAACAATGCTGATCGACGAAAAACCTACGGAAGACCAACTTGACATCCTTGAAAAATTTTATGGATTTAAGATGCCACGGAAGCACGGATACGATGTGGTGCGCGCCATCAAAGCGATGCACCAAGAAAAGATTAAAGTGCTCTTTTGCATGGGAGGAAATCTCTTATCTGCTGCGCCAGACACAACCTATACCGCCAACGCATTGCGAAAGTTAGATCTCTTGGTGTCGGTATCTACCAAATTGAATCGTGGCCATTTGGTGCATGCAAAGGAATCAATAATCCTTCCCACGTTCTCTCGTTCTGATTTTGACATCATACATGGCGAACTACAAATCATTAGTACGGAAAATTCTATGGGCGTCGTACAGTCTTCGAAAGGCGTTTTGAAACCTGTTTCTGATAACCTTATCAATGAGATGCAGATTGTTTGCAGACTGGCTATGACCACATTTGGTCAAGGAAGTAAAGTAGATTGGCAGCGTTATCACGACAGCTACGATGCGATAAGAGATGACATCGAACAATGTATTGCGGGATTTGAAAACTATAACGAGCGAATACGACAAAAAGGTGGTTTCTATCTTCCAAATGCAGCAAGGGACGAACAGCGCTTCGCAAAACAGCTTGATTACAAAGCGCCCTTTACCATTACAGAAGTTCCTGAAAATAAATTGGCGGAAGATGAATACATGATGGCGACTACACGTACACACGACCAATTTAACACCACAATTTACGGTCTAGATGACCGCTACCGCGGTGTTTACAACGAACGCCGTGTCATTTTCATGAATAAAATTGACATCGAAAAAGCAGGATTGAAAAATGGTGACAAGGTCGATCTGTTTAATTACGATGATAATGTCACTAGGATTGCACCTTTGTTCGTGATTGTCGAATATGCTATCCCAGAAAAAAACACCATGACCTATTTCCCTGAAACAAATATACTCGTACCAATCAACAATGTGGTGAAAGAAAGTAATATGCCCGCTTCCAAATATGTAAAGATTAAGATCAAAAAACATGATCCCAATATTTACGAGCAAATAGATCAAACACTTGGCAGAAACAACACTCCTGCGAATCTAGAGGTAGAGGACACAGTACTCCACTAACTATAAGAGGAAGGATACGAGTGTTCTTTTTCTAACGCTCGTACCTTTCTTATAAAAAACCAAGCTGCGTTAAACACCCTAACGTAGAACAGCTATTAACAACGCAGTATGCAGATAACAATGCAATAAGGACGTCGATAGATCATTAATTCCGACAATTAAAAGTGGTCAAACCAACCAAAATTTATGCCTGATAAAACCAATAAAAATCGCTGGCTTATAGCCTTATGTGCCGTAGGAATACACATTTCCATCGGTTCAGTGTACGCTTATTCTGTCATGACTAACCCGGTTAAAGATATTTTTGGGGTAGATGACAGCTTACTCAAATGGTCTTTTAAAATTGCTATTTTCATGCTCGGTTTCTCTGCTGCGTTATTTGGAAAATGGGTAGAAAAAGTGGGGCCCAGAAAGAGTGGCACCGTAGCGGGCATACTGTATGGTGTTGGTATTTTGGGTTCCGGATTTGCTATTCAAATTGGTTCACTTTACTTATTTCTTGCATGCTATGGTTTTATTGGTGGTATAGGTCTAGGAATCGGCTATATCACGCCAGTAAGCACTCTAGTAAAATGGTTTCCGGATAAGCGCGGACTAGCGACAGGAATGGCTATCATGGGTTTTGGCTTTGCCTCGCTTATATTTGGCCCTATTATGCAAAGCCTATTTGAAGGAGTTGGTGTTATTAACGCTTTTTACATTTTAGGAATAGTTTACTTGCTGGTCATCCTGTCGTCCGCTCAATACATGGAAAGACCACCCGAGGGATATCTCCCCAATGCTTATAATCCGGGTGAGGGTAAAAAGGTTAAATCTGATCTATCAAATTTAACCAGAAATGAGGCCCTCAAGACGGTACGTTTTTACTATATATGGATCATGATTTTCATCAATATATCTTGTGGTATAGCGATTATTGCTGCTGCAAGTCCAATGACGCAGGAGTTATTAGGATATAGCGCCATGCAAGCAGCCGCAATTGTGGGCTTAATGGGTGTCTTTAACGGTATTGGTAGAATACTATGGTCGAGTATTTCTGATTATATTGGCCGAGCAAACACCTATATATTATTTTTTTTCTTTCAAATATTAGCCTTTTACTTCCTTCCCTACATCGAAATCGAAATGCTATTCTTAGCCATACTATTTTTGATTCTAACTATGTATGGAGGCGGATTTGCTACATTACCTGCTTTTCTTGGAGATTTATTTGGCACTAAACAGTTAGGAGCTATCCATGGTATGGTATTGACCGCTTGGGGTGTCGCCGGCATCGCTGGGCCATCAATCTATGATTATGTACGAGAGCACACAGGATCGTTAACCACGACTTTACAAGTTTTTGCAGGAATGTTTGTCGTTGCGTTAATTATTTCTTTATTAATGAAGGTATCTATCAATAGAGCTCAAAAAGAACAACTTTAATCATAATAGAAAAACTTACACTCGACCTATTTGAATACTTGAAATGAGGAGGTTTAAAAGAAAAATGAATCTAAATGATAAATGAGATCTTAACCGATTTGATCTTTGCCACCTTTCAAAGAGTATATTTCACCTATAACCTCCCTACGTCTGATGGAGAATACAGAATTTGGCAATGGAGATTACTTTAACGAAACAATGTCGCGATCAGCAATACCTACGTTCCTATTCCTAATAATGCCAGATACTGCAAAGCCGGACAGCCTATTCTGCCTGCGCCAATCACCAATTCGCGTGCATTTTGTAGTTTTTTCTACGCTACCTCTCCAAAATCCGGCAAGGTGATTTTGGCAAGCATATCATTCAAAGTAATTATCCATGTATTAGTTCTTCACTAGCTATTTATTACTTTCTTCTATGACTTGAAGCTTTTTTGGCGCACTTTGTCTGTCGATCTATCTTTCAGCCAATATAGCTTTGGCAATTTCCGCGTCCTTTGGTGTGTTCACATTCATCAAAGAAATATCGTCTAACGGTTTCAATATCAGAATCTCATGATTGAGAAGCACTCTTCGAGGGCAAGTAATGCCTTCTCCGAGAGATTGCAACAGCGCGGTATAACTACACGGTTCCCAAATCGCAATCAGCGGCTCTGGCTTTCCATCAAAAGAACTTTCGAACGTTGTAGCTAATTTGGTATAATCCCGATTGCGCAATAGGAAATCCAGCGTTTTAGCGCTGAGCAACGGTAGATCACAAGCGACTATTAGCCAAGCGCGATCAGGTTGCACACGAAATGCGGATAGCATACCTCCCATCGGCCCCATATTCAAAAACGTATCGGGGAGTGAGTCGTAACTTTGATTGATTTCAGAAACCTGCTCTAAGCGACAAGAGATATAGACTTGCTCGCAAAAATACTGCAACAAATCCGCTGCAAAATATCTTTGCTCTTTCCCATGCCAGTGTATCCTATCTTTAGCGGTTCCCATACGTTCACTTTTACCACCAGCGAGTATTAAGCCATTAACCATCGGAATATTATTCTCTGTTGAAATCATTCTTCCCTCCCGACTTTTCGATCAAACATATTTCTTTAATAATCATATTGTGGCTCAACGCTTTGCACCTATCGTATATCGTAAGTGCGGCTACGTTAGCACCAGTCAAGGCATCGATCTCCACACCTGTCTCGGCTTAGGCAAGTAATCATATTTTCCCATAAAGACACCTCCGATCGTGATAATGACGTCGTATTCATGACAGCTGCTTTCTACCTTCTCCTTGATCTTTAAATAATCAGCCGGGAGATGAACGGAATCTGCAAGGATGTTACTTTTACGCGAAACAGATTGAATCATAATGCCATTTGAACGCCTAAGCGGAGCCGGAGAAGGCACCGTATGTGCATCGAACATTTCATCAGCAGTAGAAATAATGAGAATTTCAGGAAGTTTTTTGACAGAAAGAACCGTTTTTCCGACAGAAGATACTACGCAAATAACCGTAGGCGTTATATTTGATGGTCGTGCACTACTATCTCTCCTTCCCATCTATCACTTCCTGTACCGCGTAAGTTCTACCCCCCTTGTTAATTCTACATTCAATCTCGCCCATGCGTCATTAAATCTTTCTGAGGTATCCACGAAAGGCCTTTTTCAGACATACAGTACGTACAACGAAGCTTAAGTGATCCCCAACCAGAAATCTGAGATAATTTATCGCTCTCCCAAATCTATCAGCCAGCATTTTAAATAATACTATTCATACAAATATAATTATTATTTCTTTAAAAATTATTTAAATAACAAAAGAGATATTTTATTAACAAAATAAAATATTAAGTGATCCTTCACGCTTTGCACGAAAGCTACGTTTAGAATTGTTAGATAGGTTAGTTTTTTGATGACGTATCGTCAAAGCAGATCGGACGAGCATAGTATATTAACGAAGAAAGCTGTTTTTCATGATGAAAAACAGCTTTCTTTTGTCGCTCCTGAAGCTGGGCTCGAACCAGCGACCCTCTGATTAACAGTCAGATGCTCTAACCAACTGAGCTATTCAGGAATATTGCCCCGTTTGCTTTCGGTGACACAATATTCGGAAGATTTGAGGACTTATCAAAATATTCCCACTCAAAAAATCACAAGTTATTCAGTACCAACCAGAATAATTAATGCACCACATCTTTCAAGATGAGCGAAATGAATGTAAAGTAAATAAACAAGCCCGAAACATCCACCAAAGTAGATACAAAAGGCGCTGATGAGCTTGCAGGATCTGCTCCTAAACGTCGCAGAATGAATGGCAACATAGAACCGATTAATGAACCCCACAACACAATACAAACCAAAGAAAGAGAAACAGCTCCCGCTAGTAATTGCCAGTGATCTCCATAGGAAGCGGTGAAAGCCTGCCAAGCTCCGATGCGCACAAATCCTAAAGCGCCAAGAATGACACCCAATGCTAGTCCCGATAATATTTCCCGTTTCATAACACGCCACCAATCACCGATCGTCACTTCTCCTAAAGCCATAGCTTGAATGATCAACGTCGATGCTTGAGAACCACTGTTTCCTCCACTGGACATAATCAGCGGCACCAAAGCCAAAAGTGCAACCGTTAATCGCGCTTCGTAATGCTCGATTACCGACGCTGTGAATAGTTGTCCCACAAATAGCACCACTAACCAACCAGCCCGCTTTGAGACGAGTTGGAAAATGGAAACATCCATATATGGTTCGTCCAACGCTTCCGTACCACCGAAGCGCTGCATATCTTCTGTATATTCTTCGTTTGCTACCCAAAGGATATCATCAATCGTCACAATACCCAACATGATGTCTTGATCATCGACCACTGGAAGTGCTACACGATTGTTCATACGGAAGATTGTTACAGCTTCTTCTTGTGGGTCGTCCGCATACAATTTGATTAGTCGGTTGTCAATCAAGTTTTCAACGAGATTTTCGGGATCGGCCAACAAAACATCTTTGATCCGAATATCATCTATAAGCTTGCCGTCTCCATCAATGACATACAGCACATCGATTGTCTCAGAAGCCTTACCATATCTCCTAATATGATCAAGTACGCGTGGAATAGACCAATGTGATTTTACTGTGATATAATCGGGCGTCATCAAACGACCAACACTATCTTCTGGATATCCCAAAAGGGATAGGGCTTCTTTACGCTCTTCAGGTGAGAGCAGGATGATGATTCGTTTAACCGCGTCTCCTTTTAGTTCACTTAAAAAAGACGTCCTGTCATCGGGAGGCATTTCATTGATCAACTCTCGCACCTTAGGAGCAGAGAGTTTTTTGATAATCCGTTCTTGTGTAGGAAAGTCAAGAATCCGGAAAACATTGATCGCCCTTTTGATACTTAAGGTTTCTAAAAATAGCGGGCCATGCTCCGGCAGTTCGTCGATGAGTTCCTCGACATCAGATATATTTAAATCATTTAAATAATCCTCCAACGAGAGCATGTCACCTTGTTTGATGAGCAGCTCGATCCGCTCTACCTGCATATCTAGTTCTTCCATAATGCCCTCCTTTTATTAATACCCTACATTGGTGTTGATCTGATAATTTGCTTGCAAAAGTCGGGTATTTTAAGCGGAATCGCTAATTAAATTTTACTGCATATGAAGCTCATTTGGATCATCTCAATCATGAAAAAATACTGCGATTGGCAACCATAAGTTCACTAGCATAAAGACACAATGTCAGTAAAAACTAGTAAACAAAAGAGTTCCCCAACTTTGAATTTTATTTATAAAACCATAATCCCACAAGCATCGAGAAGTCTTGGTTTTGAGACGATCGTTTTTCCATTCAAGCAAATCGGATGAACTGGCTGTTTTTGGATGGCTAACATTTTTTAAGAACCCGATCTTCCATAAAATGCAACGCTGCAGAAATACAATGTGCTATAAATATTGCGAATATGGCTGCACAAATATTTATCACCGATGAGGAATATATCGCAAAATAGTTTAGCTTTATCTTATGATAAATACGAACTATAGAATTGATGATGAAGACAATTTTATAACAGTTTTCACAATAAAATAACAGATACAATAAACACCATAAAACTCTTAATATAAGTTATTTATAATTATTAACTAATCTATTTATACATATATTATAACGTATTTTTACTAAAAAAAATAGCTAATCCATTTTATGCGCAATAAAAATATATATAAAAACCTATTTATCAGATCATTAATATTAATTACATTACTACATAGTTCATGTGATATTTTTGCACAGATAATTGACAATGATCAAGTAGATCCACGCATCAAATGGGAGCAATTTAACTTGCCGCACCACAGGGTTATATTCCCGAAAGAATATCGAAAGCAAGCTTCTTCTTTAACACATTATTTGGACAGCATGCGTTATTTTGCGAATGCTGATTTGGGTAGTAATCCTAGAAAGATACCCATTATTCTACATGCTAATCATATCCTTCAAAATGGTTTTGTACAAATGGGGCCGCGAAAAACGGAGTTCTATCCCCTACCTAGTGGTGTAGCTAGCAATGTAGAATGGTTACCCAACTTGGCTCAACATGAGTTAAGACATGTTGCTCAAATGGACAAATTGACAGGTCGTTTGAAAGCACCATTTTTTGAACAATTAGCATTTGCCATGTTCGGCATTCATTTGCCAGCATGGTATTTTGAAGGTGATGCCGTGGCTACCGAAACGCAATTTTCTACTGGTGGACGTGGACGAATGCCCTCGTGGTTTATGCCTCTTCGTGCCAACGAACTGAGTGGTAGGTCTTATACTTTTGACAAAAATATCTTAGGTTCTTTTAAGGACATCACACCATCATTTTATCTCACAGGATACTTGATGAACGTCCATTTGACCAACCAATTTGGTTATGATATTCGATCCAACATACTAGATGAAATGCGGGGAAAACTCTTCCGACCATTCAACTTTTACAAAGCCTTGCACCATAATTCGGGAAGTTATAATAGCCAAAGATTATATCAAAGCACAATTGATTCGATAAAGACAATTTGGAAAAATGATGCTTTTGGAAAGATTTTAATGGATCCGGTAGCAACACCATCGAGTCGTTATCCCCAAAACTTTATGCTCCCACAATACGATGATGGCAACCTTTTTAGTCTACTCCAAGGACCACAAAAGATCGCTCAAATTGTCAGTATTTCCGAAGGAAAAGCAAAGCATATTGCCTACACAGGACAGCAACTTATGCCCTATTTTCATGTCAATAAAGACCTGATCGTATGGGACG